>Ga0118677_10008606_pt1 | contig 16291 bp, 17 predicted proteins | sample AliMusrvi5mmetaG_FD_86154 | JGI IMG/M metagenome (GOLD analysis project Ga0118677, IMG submission 86154) | reverse complement strand
GTGGGGCGTTGTAAATGCATTAATACGGAGACGTGGCCGAGCTGGTCGAAGGCACTCCCCTGCTAAGGGAGCATCGGGGCTAAAACTCTGATCGGAGGTTCGAATCCTCTCGTCTCCGCCAAGTCAATAGGCGGGATAAGGGTTTGTAGAGATACAACACTCTTGTTACCAAAATGGTTACCAAGAATTACTCCCATAGTGGGAGCCTAAATCTGCAGATAGCCACCTTCGGGTGGTTTTTTGTTTTCAAGGCTCAACCAAACCATCAGAGTTATGCTCCCTCAGGAGAGGCAAGAGCCAAGGCTAGCAGAGCATCTGGCGGATGAATGAATACGCACATGCTTATGTAACGAGCAAATTTAAATATTACGCCTAGGTCTATAGCTGTAAAATTGAAGGGTGCTGTTCCATGTGGTCGTAATTAGTTAATAACTAGCTTTATTTATAGGCATATCTACTTTGGAGTAGGTATTGAGATAAATATGTTCGGCTTAAATAAATGCCTAGCGATATGCGCGATACTTTTAATGGTATCCATTTTGGGGTGCGCATCTAGACCGCAGACTGGGGCAACGGTTACTTTTACTTCAGATCCTCCAGGTGCCATGGCCAGTGGGTTGGATGGGGTAACACAAGTGTATTTTAATTCACCGCTTCCATTCAAGCGCTATTGGGCGCCAAATAAATTACCTACTGGATTTCCGGGAGTGTGCCAAACAGTAAAAACCCCCACGATTACATGGCCGGATGGAGTGGTTGTTCCTCCAAAGGATGTACGGGTTTGCAGTGAATTTTCTACATATGAATTTACAAAACCTTATCGGGCTCCTCAACCCACGTATAACAAGATTCCTGCTTACGAACCACCAAAAAATCTATCTAGCGATAAACAATTGCAATCGACTCTCCCAAAAGCAACCTCACAGCCAAGTCAAGATGTAGAGAAAAAATGTCTTCGAATGGGGCTTGCAAAAGGTTCCGATGACTATAACCTTTGTATTTCTTCGCAAAATTAATGTATATATTTGATTGGTGAATGTGCCGACGATGATTGCCCTTAAATTCCCCAAGAGCTGTGACTTATTGCTTTGGTTAGCTGTCTTATTCTCTACCCAAGTCTTTGGGCAAAGTAATTTCCCAGTATGCCAGGGCTCCTATTCGCCTAACTGGACTAACTGCGTAGGAACTTACGGTGCACCTAATGGCGATAAATATATTGGCGACTTCAAAGATGGCCAATATGACGGGCAGGGGACTTACTTCTATGCAAATGGCAGCCAATATGTTGGTCATTTCAGTAATAACACAACTACCGGTCAGGGTACTTACTACTCTTTGGCTAATGACCAATGGAAGGGTGATAAGTATGTCGGCTCCTTTAACGATTGGAAATTTAGTGGGCGGGGGACTTACTTCTATGCAAATGGCAACCAATATGTTGGTGAGTGGGAGGACAATAAATTTAATGGGCCCGGAATTTATACTTTTGCCAACGGCACACCAAAGCAAGAGGGCATTTGGAATAATGGTAAATTTATTCGCGCAGAGAAAGTTACTGTCGAGTCGTCTGCAGGCAGCGGGAGTAAGAATTTAAATGGATATAGGCCTGGAAATAATCCAGAGCCAATAACCCCAATACCGAATAGTGAGACTGCGCAGCGTAAGAAGTGTCTCCGAATGGGGCTTACCCAGGGTTCTGATGACTACAAACTATGCATAGCATCGTAATGCAATTATTTAATAAATCTTTACCTAGATAACGTATTTATGAATCTTACCAATCTAGCCTCGGTATTAGTTTTATTCCTTTTAAGCGGTACTTTTGTTGTGGCGCAGTCTAATTATTTATCTGATAGCACCGTTTGCGAAATTTCTAATGGTAACAGTACGATGAAAGATTCGGCCATTAACGAAGCACGCAGAAGGGGGTTAGCTTGTCAATTTCCCAATCTAGAAGCAAATAGCTCAAAACAAAATATCTTACCCATTAAAGCGGGAAAAGGTAGGCCTTCATTTTTAGTTTTTGAAGGCGGGAAAAGTATTCGTATAGATTACCCTGAGTGCTCCGATGCAGCCAACCACCCAAGTAATTTTGATCCTATATGCACTGGAATTATTCCGTTTTCTACGGACGGAACCGAATATATTGGTGGATACCAGAACGCAAATTTCAATGGATATGGAATTCTTTATAAAAACTATCAGATCTATCAATCTGGGATGTGGAGTAATGGGAAGCTTATTCGAAGCCTCCCTATTGAAATGTCTGTAGCTGAAGATAAAAAACCTGATCTTCTCAAGACGCCACCTGTAAATAGAAAATTACAACCCAATCACAATTCAGAGAAAAAATGCTTGCGTATGGGTTTGGTCCCTGGATCCGATGACTACAGTCTTTGTATTAAATCTTCAGGAGGATAATAATCTCATGAAAGTTAATTTCTCACTAGTGATTTTTATATTCTTTCTTCTCATGCTCCAGGGTTGCGCGATGAAGCAATACCAAACAGTTAATGAAACCAAAGAGGTTGGTAGGGAAAAATATTTAACAGATGGGGGTAGCCAAAAAATTAAGTCCCTTTCAGGCGCACAGATTAGCGCAGATGGCAAGTTAACCTTAAATGGCTTCACATTTACGCAGATGACCGAATACGAAGCTCCAAAAATGGATCAGATAACTAAGCAATATAGGCCACCGGACCCAGTAGGAGCTTTGATGAATACGGCATTTACTGCAGGCCTCAACATTCTTCTTGCCCCCAAGAGAACTGGTAGCCAGTTAGTTGGAGACACTATAGATGAGCGAGTTACCAGCTCTTATGTGGACAAGACAAGGGGCGTAGCCACTGGTGGAATGGTTTGGCAAAAAGGCCAGTCAAATTTTTCAACACAAATTACCGTTGATGGAATTTTAGAGCGGACACTTAATTTTGATTATTCCGGTACTGCAATTGATTTGTCTAAATATTTTCAAGAGTCATCATATGAGAATTTAATACAAGTAAAGGTTACTTGTACATCCTGCAGTGATATAACGCAAATACAAGCTAATGATTTTGGACATTATGCACCCACTAAAGTAGTGGAATTTGATTTGGGCACGTATAAGCAAAAAATTAGATCCCAGAAGTTACTGGCCGAAAAAGAAGATCAAAAGAGAATTTCAGATCAAAAAAGTGCTGCTATAGCTGGACAACAAAAGTGCGTTCGGATGGGTCTGTCAGTCGGCACCGAGGATTTTAACCTTTGCGTTTCGTCACAAAAGTAAGTTCTTTTTTGAAGTTATTTATTCACTTTGACACTAATGAATATATATAAATTTATCGTCTATTTGATTTTTGTTTTAACCATGTCTGGCTGCGTTTCAGTGATCGTTGATCCGAAGGTTGGCATGACCTTTGAGTCAAATATCTGGACTGCAAACGGAGCATATGCATACGCAGGAGAGTCAAGCGAGGGAACCATTTATCGTAATAATCGCACTTATTCTAGTTTTTATAATGGTGGGATCGTCGTTTATGGCGGCAGAGTGGTCAAAGTTGTTCAGCCGAGTGATCTCAATTGGTATATTACAGATCAGCAGAGGCAGAAAGCGCAACTCCAGAGAGGCATCCAGCGGGAGGCACAACAAAAGCGCCAGGCGCTAATTGATGCGCAACCTCAACAACAGATCCAAACGAAGGCTCAGCCTCAGAACTCTCCAGCCCCAGCAATACCCCAGGTAATCAGTCCATCTCCAGTCCAAAGTGCAGAAAAAAAATGCGTGAGAATGGGCCTGTCGCCTGGTACTGATGACTTTAATCTTTGCGTTACTTCGCAAAGCAAGGGCAGGTAAGTTGATAGGCATAATTTACGCCGATATTTAACCGGCAGCTAAAAGGGAGTACTAAGTTGAATATATTTCGTAGGAAATTAGTCATCTTTAGTGCAGCCTATATTTTGGGCGGGCTCCGATTTTCCAATGCTCTTGCTCAAGTCTACGTGGAAGAGTCGCAACCTCAAGCTGCAGCTTTGGGCTACAAAACTGATGCCTCCGGGGTGGACCAAAGTAGATATGCAAAGTTCTCGCCCGGTCAATCTTGCGGTTCATGCGCCTTGTACCAAGGGGCGCTTGGCTCTTATAGCGGAGGTTGCGCCCTTTTTGCTGGAAAACAGGTGATGTCAAACGGTTGGTGCTCAGCCTATGCAAGGGCGGCTGGCGCCTCTAGCCGCCCGGCTTCCAGGCCACTGGATCCACCCCCAGTAGTGCAGGCTCCAGCTTCCCCTAAAGAGTCGCCCAGTCTAGTGGATAAGGCCACACCCCAATTACAAAAAAATACCGGCCCAAATGAGCAGGCCACTAAGAAATGCACTCGTCTAGGGTTATCTCCAGGTTCTGACGACTATAAATTGTGTGTTAAATCCAGGTAACAGGGTATAGTTAAATTTTGTATAACTAGTTTCCAAATGGAGCTCCAATGAATGCAAAGTTACTGCCTCTGGGGATATGGTTTACCCTAACTTTATTTGCGAGCACAGTATCATTCGCATCTCCAGATCTCTTGGATCCAAGATATGCTTCTGTAGCTTGCTCTAACGACGATTCAAACAAGCTTGTTAACTGCGACTATAGGCACTCAGCCGGCATCGACGTAAAAGAGGTTAGCCTTAAGATTGCGGGGCAGTCATCACAAATTGACTCAAAAAATCTAGCCGTCTATCCAGCTGCTGGTCAAACTACAGCAATTCTATTTCTTGTTGATGTAAGTGACCCCAAAAGAAAAAATACCGTTGAGAAAAAAAATGTAGCGATTATTAATGAAATGCTCGCTGCTCAGAAGCCTTATGAAAAAATAGGGATAGCCGTTTTCGACAGTGATCTTGAAGTATTGGTGCCCATTAGTGCTGACCAAGCTGCCACTAAAGAAGCCGTTAAAAATATCAAAGCAAGCGGTCAGGCTACGGAGTTTTATAAAAATATCCTATCAGCAATTGAGATCCTAAAGAAAACAGACGCTACCAGAAAAGCGCTTGTAATTTTGTCTGATGGTAAAGATGAAGACAGGGCTTATACACCTCAGGATGTTATAGCTGCCGCCAAGTCGGCTGGAGTTGTAATTCTTAGCCTTGGTTACCTTGAGAAGCCTACCGATTCACCATATTTACAAAACTTGCAACGGTTAGCTAATGATACTTTCGGCGTTTATTACAACGCTACTGATTCAAAGTTCCCGCCGGAATTTGCAACTAAACCATTTGCATTTGTGGAAGAGGGTGGGCGAGTTGGCTTTCCTTATGGAGAAAATGTTGGCAAAAAACCAGTCACAATTACCTTGGGTACTAAGTCAAGCAAAGGGCTGGATTTAGTTGCAGAGGTTGATTTCCCGGATAACAGAACAACTCTGCAAAAGATAATTGATTTCTGCAAATCTAATTGGATTGAATTACTAAGTGGCCTAGTGGCATTTATTGGTCTTGTAGTTGCAATATTTTTATTTATAAGGCATCGCAGAAGAAATAGGCCCGTAAAAATTGTTTATGCTCAGTTGGATGAAATGGATGGGCTTGATACGAGGCACGAGTTGACAAAAACTGCATCAACTATTGGGAGAAGTAAAGATAACGATATTCAATTGAGTAATGACTCTATTTCAGCTCATCATGCAGAAATCCACAGAAGAAGAGAGGGTGATTTCTATATTGTTGATCTTGCCTCGTCTAATGGCGTTTATGTAAATGGAAATAGAGTTAATCAGTTAGAGCTTCATGATGGCGATCTAATTGAACTCGGCGAAGTCCGGTTGCATTTCTACACAACTTAATCTGGAGATAAATATGTCTGACGAAGATACAACTAGAATTATTAAAAGAAGCTCTGCTGTAGCAGATGAAACATTGGTAACTTCACCTCTAATCAGTAGGACAAGCACCATTAAATCTAATGATGATGATCCGCACACTAAAATTTTTAGACCATCAAAGCCAAGCGTAAGCACTGGAGAGTCTTCTGCATCACCTACTGTTGACTTTGCTGCAGAGCCAGTTGTTGGATGGCTAGTCGTTGTAGACGGTCCTGGGCGGGGACAGTCTTTGAAACTCGGCTTTGGAATGAATAGTGTTGGAAGAGATGCTGATGAGAGGGTTTCTTTAAATTTTGGTGATGAGGAGATTTCAAGGAAATCTCACGCTTTGGTTACCTTCGATCCAAAAGGAAAAAAATTCTACCTTCAGCATGGCGGCGGAATTAATCTTACATATATTGACGATCAACCTATTTTGCAAACACAAGAATTAAAGGGTAGAGAAATAATTTGCATTGGCAATACGCGCCTCAGTTTTGTGCCATTTTGTGGCCCTGACTTTATGTGGTGAATGGAATGGGAAAAAAAGGTACCCCAATTAATAAGTTTTCATCTCGCCCCTTTATTGATTGCTCTGGAGTTGAGTTCCTAGGCGATAGAGAGGGTCAGGAGGATTACTTTCTTGCTCAAGTTATGCCAAATGGCAAGGAAGTATTGGCGATACTCGCGGATGGTATGGGCGGCCATGCATCTGGAGAGGTTGCAAGTCAGAAGGCAGTCGAAGCGTTTAGTAAAACTTATAAAGAGTACCCGTCCGAATCTATTGCCGCAAAACTTGGAGCTGCCCTGCAGCAGGCAAACAACGAGATAGCAAATTCAATTACAGGCGATTCATCTTTGGAGGGTATGGGCTGCACCCTTGTAGGGCTCCATATTGGTAATAGTGGTTTACGATGGATTAGCGTTGGTGATTCACCATTATTTATATATAGAAATGGTAAGTTGCTCCAGATAAATGCTGATCACTCTATGGCTCCAGTCATTGAAGAGTCTTTTAAACAGGGGAAGATTACTAAAGAGGAGGCTATAAACCATCCTCACCGTAATGCTCTTAGGTCTGCTGTTATGGGCGGAGAGTTAACTTTAATTGATACTCCCACAACGCCCTATGGATTATTAGCGGGCGATATTGTTATTTTGGCTAGCGATGGAATTATGTCGCTATCTAAATCTGATATCCAGTCTATCCTAAAAACCTCCTGCAGAGAGCCATCAAGTGAAATTTGTTCAGCGCTAATAAATGCGGTGAAGGCCAAAAAACGGCCTAGACAAGACAATACGACTGCCGTAGTTTTAAAGATATCGGCATCTATGGGTGTGCCTGAAGGCCCTAGTAGACTATTGAGAGCTGCAGCGACCCTCTCGATAATATGTTTTTTATTCTCACTCGGTTGGTATTTGTATGAGAGACTTAACTTAAAAACGGTTATTAATGATCTAAACAAGAAGTCTGCATCGGTCGTTGAGGCACCGAAGCCAGTCCCAGTGCCAAGTGCGGTCGAAGTAAAGGATCCGGAACCCTCGACCGCGGAATCTAAGTCTAACCCTAATAAATCCGCGCCAATAATTATTGTTGAAAAACCTAGGACCATCAACGCCGAAAATTCTGGAAAAGGTGGAAAACGAACGGATCGCTCAAAGCAAGAAGTCACGAAGGATAAACCAGCAGAGAAGCCGGTAGATAAACCAGCAGAGAAGCCGGTAGATAAACCGGCTGATAGTACGGTCGAAAAATCAACAGAAAAAGCAGTAGATAAACCAACTGATAAGTCGGTTGATAAAAACTCCTCATCTGCAGCTAAATCAAATATATCCGCAGGCGCTTCATCATCGGTCCAGTCGCAACCCGTAACGATTATCGATAAATCAGCCCCGTATTCTGGTTCAAATTCAAAATAGAAGTCATGCTTAATCGACCCCTTCTCGCCGCATGTTTACTATTATTTATTGCGCAATTTTGTTTTGCTCAGGGCGGTGCATCTCAAGCTGATAAAAGTGTAATAAGAATTGTTGAGCTAAATCGAAAAGGAGATCTACTGGGGACGGGGAGTGGCTTTTTTGTATCCAAGGGAATTATTGCAACTAATTACCACGTTGTAGAAGGGGGAAATATCCTTTTTGCATTGGATAAGGATGCAAAAGGCGAGCTAGAAGAGTATCCCCTTGAAATTATCTGGATTTCTAGAGGAGCAGATTTGGCTCTAGTGAAATCAAAGGACTTGGACGGCCAACCAATCAAATTACGGGAGTCCATTCCCCATAAAGGAGAGCAAGTCATCACCATTGGCTATCCTGCTGTGGCCGATAGAGCTATTAAAACATCATTAAGCGCCTTTACAGAATCAACAATGACACAAGGTATTGTTGGGAGGATTGTTGTAGATGCGTCTTGGAACAATGATGGTTCTAAAATTGACATTATTCAACATGGAGCAGCTGTAAATAGTGGTAATAGCGGCGGTCCTCTAGTTGATTTGTGCGGTAATGCGGTAGGTGTAAATACAGCAAAGGCTCTTGGGCGTATTCAGGGTAATACTACGGATGGTATTACCGTAAATCAGACTGACAGTATTTTTTATGCGGCACATATTGCCACTTTAGCTAAGGTGTTGAAGGATCGTGGATTACCTGTGGTTACTACTAATGACAACTGTTCAAGTGGCCCCGCAAGTTCTGCTGAATCTAATGCTTGGATAACGCCAGTAATTTTAAGTTTGGTATTTTTAATTTCTCTAGTCGCGTTGTTCTTTGCTTTTAGGAAGTCTTCGGTAGTTTATGAAACATTTACCCAATATAAAAAGCGTTCTGGCGAGAATCTCCCAAAGCCAATCAAAGAAGTGCGTCATATTGAGGGGCATAGCATTTCCATAAAGGGTGAAACTATAAGTGGACAAAAAATTAGATTCATGCTCCGAGATAGGCAGTTAAGTGGCGGTGAAATCGTACTTGGCAGGGATGGTAACTGCGATCTTCTTATTGAAGATCCATCCGTATCGAGACGGCATGCAACACTTAAATTTATAAATGGCAGAGTAAAAGTAGAAGACTTAAATTCTAAAAACGGAACGTGGGTCGATGGAAGAAAGGTTTCTTCGGAGACATTTTCTATGTCCTCTCCCATTAGGATTGCCTTTGGCAAGGTTAAGTTAATAATCGATGGAGGTAATTCATGAGGTACGCTGGTTTCTGGGTTCGGGCAGTAGCCCTTATTGTTGACTCAATAATTCTCGCCCCACTTGCGTGGATTTTCTATCTGATTGAAGCGGCTATTTTCGGGGCTAATATGGCAAGTGGGGCATATAGCACTTTGTTGATTGAGTATGTTCTTTGCCTCATTTTTAGCATGCTCGTCTACTGCGTATATTTTGCCGCATTTGAATCTTCTATCTGGCAGGCGACCCCCGGTAAGAGATTGTTAAGCCTTAAGGTAACTGATTTGTATGCAGGAAAAATTTCTTTTCTAAGGGCTTGTGGCAGATATTTGGGAAAAATAATCTCCGGTTTGTTCTTTGGCATTGGTTACATCATGGCGGGTGTGACAGAAAAGAAACAAGCCTTTCATGATGTGTTGGCTAGCACTTTAGTTCTACATGGGAGAACTGATGAATCAGTAAGCTCTGAAAATGTTCAGACAAAGTACTATGCCCCGACACCGAACCTTAGCGGCTCCCTACGTTCTAAAAAAATTATTTTTTCTGGATTTGATTCTCAGGGTCATGTTGTAAGAGTCAATTTTGAGGTTGATAACTCAGCTCTTAGCGACTCAGGTCTTTTTATTGGTAGGGATTCTAGGTCTTGCGATTTATCCATTAACGATGGATCTGTTTCGCGATCTCATGCCCGTATCTATAAAAAGGCAGATGATATCTGGATTGAGGATCTTGATTCAACAAATGGAATCCAGATTAATGGCAAAAAAATTCCAAAGGGGTCTTCCGCAATGTTGCCTTCGAGAGGGACGCTTACGCTGGGCGAAGTTGAGTTATCCATTAACGAATCCTAATTGCCATGACAGAAAATCTTAGAGCACTTCCATATGGTCAGATGTTGTCTGATTACCGTATTGAGGGAGTATTAGGACAGGGTGGCTTTGGTATTACATATCTTGCTACGGATACGATGCTTAATCGTCGAGTTGCAATCAAGGAATTTTATCCAAGATTGTTTGCAGTAAGGGATGGAACCCTTACTATCCGCCCAACCGGTAGCCAAGATGACCGCGATACATTTAAGTGGGGTCTAGAACGATTTCTTGATGAGGCACAAGTTCTAGCTCGCTTTGAAGAACCTAACATTATTGGGATACGTCGCTTTTTTAGAGCAAACGGAACCGCTTATTTAGTAATGGACTATTGCGATGGTGAGCCTTTGGATGAAATTATCAAGCGCACGGGTCCGTTAAGTCAGCATAAGGTTGAGCAAATTCTATACCCACTACTCGATGGCTTGGAAAAAATTCACGAAGCTAATTTTTTACATAGAGACATCAAGCCCGCTAATATTTTTATTAGAGGAGATGGCAGCCCTGTTTTACTTGATTTTGGTGCAGCAAGACAAGAAATAGGAAATCACAGTCGAAGTATGACTAATTTGGCTACGGATGGGTACGCTCCATTTGAGCAATATTCTGAAAAAGGCAAGCAGGGTCCTTATACGGATATATATGGGCTTTGTGCAACTCTTTATAGGGCTGTTACAGGCGAGAAATCTCCCTCAGCTACAGATAGAATGTTGGATGATACCTTGATACCCGCATCTCAAAAAGTGCATGGAAAATATTCTAGCAATCTTTTAATTGCTATTGATTCAGGGATGGCTGTAAGGCCAATTGATAGACCTCAGACGGTCGCTCAATTCAGGGAAATACTTGCGGCATCAGGCAAGACTTCAGCGCGCCCTCCAAAAGAATCGAGAACTACAACGCCAAAAATGAAGGTTTCGGATTTTAAACCTACGCCTCCATCAAAAAATACCAATAAGAGCAAGTCTGTATTTTTATTTATCGGAATTGCGCTCTTTGTGCTAGTTATGGGGGTTTATTTATTTTCTCGTAGCCCTTCTCAGCCGCAGCAGGTAGCTCAAAATCCAGTACCCATGCCAATACCGAATGCTTCAAATAATATGAGCCAGGCGGTAGTAACAGATATATCTGGGGCCTGGACTGAGAAGGGTAGGAACTGTTCAGAGTATAAGATTTCCATTATCCCGGATTCATCTGCCATCGGATATGAGGAGTTAACTGATGCGCAAAAGACCTTTAAATGGATCATCATTTCGGCAGATAAGATTGATGTAGATATTTTCAAGATAGTCGTAAAAGCAAAAGATGGCTCACTAATAGAGGACAACTATAAGTTGCTCAATGCAAATGAAATGCAACTTTATAGAAAGGTTATTTTGTCGCCTAACAAGAAGGCGTTAGCATTAAATGGCAAATGGATTGATGATGAAAAGTCAACACCGCTAATGGTTAGGTGTCCATAAGGCATGGTTAGATTTTTGAAAATTGCCGCACTTGCAATGATTCTATTTTATAAAATTCAGGCAATGGCTCAAGAGGAATGGCCGATTTGTACAATACCCTCGCAGAAGGTGGTGGCCTGGAATCGCTGCATCGGAAGCTACACCTATCCTAATGGCGTTAAGTATTTTGGGGGGTGGAGAAATGATTTTGCTTCCGGAGAGGGTATATTAATTTACCCCAATAAAAGTATGTACATAGGCGCTTTTTCAAACGATAAGGCTGTAGGGCGAGGCGCAATAGTAAATATAAATGGAAGGGTCATTAAAGCTGGCTATGCAAATAGCCCTGGTATTGGCGAGCAACTATTTTTAAATGTCGGAGACGCTTATATAGAAGAAAGTGATGGTTATTTTGGATATGAGCAAGTCGGTCAGTATATAAGGACCATTCAGGATAGGTTCGGACGATACTTAGACTTTACAAAAAACCAAACAATTAATTCCCAAGGTAGTACGGCACCTAACTCCCCCGCTCAAAAATACAGCCAACCAAATAGTATTGCCTCGGGCGTAGATTCAAAGGTTACGCACCAGAGGCAGAAATGTTTGCGACTTGGATTGTCACCCGGCTCCGATGATTTCAAGCTATGTCTACAGCAGTAATCAAAAAAGTACTGAATTTGAAGCGGTTCTTATTCATTGTATCTTTTTTGATATTTCCTATATCAGCACAGGCTATAACTCGTGACACTTTATGTATCAGGTATGGTTTAACTCCTAGCTCTGAGGACTTTAGGCGGTGTATCAATGAGCCTCAAAGTAAAACTGGAGTTGCAGCACCCAAAACCCCTGCTAAGCCAACTCCGGCCGCCCCCAATGCCGAAGTCGACACTTCAACACCTGCCCCAATAGATATCAGTAAACTGGTCGTTGTGTATCAACCGGATGCCGACGCTTACTACCCGTCATTCTCAAAACGCTCTGGTGAGCAAGGTGCAGTGGTAGTGCGCTTAATTATTAACGAAACCGGAAATGTAGAAGATGTTTTATTGCTGAAATCAAGTAGTGTGCCCAGACTTGATCGGGCAGCTGCTGAAATTGGTAAGAGGTATGTATTCAAGCCGTTTTTAGTAAACGGTAAACCAGCAAGGATTTCAACAAATCTTTTAATTAAATTTAATTTAAAAACGGACTAGTATTCTAAAAGCGTATCAAATTTATATCGAATTTTTTATTGGCAACTGCAGATTAATTTTCTAACCCTGTAAAGTAACTTCATATGACTAATAACCTAAGATCCTTAGCAATAGGTGAGATGCTTTCTGATTACAGAATCGATGGGGTTCTGGGTCAAGGCGGTTTTGGTATTACATATTTGGGGTTTGATGTGATGCTAGATCGTCGTGTTGCAATTAAAGAATATTACCCCAGGGAATTTGCTGTTCGCGATAGCACTCTAACTGTACATGCTGCTGGAAATCAAGAGGATAAAGATACCTTTAAATGGGGCCTTGATCAGTTTATCAAGGAGGCCAAATTACTCGCGAAACTAAACCACCCTAACATCATTGCAGTTCGCCGTTTCTTTGAGGCTAATGGAACTGCATATTTTGTTATGGATTATTGCGAAGGTAAGCCTTTAGATGATCTAATAAAAGTTAATGGGGTATTAACACTTGAGCAGGTTAATAAAATTATTTACCCGGTACTGGATGGATTAGAACATCTGCACAATGTTAATTTTCTCCATAGAGACATAAAGCCGGCTAATATTTACATTAAATCGGACGGTAGTCCTGTTCTATTGGATTTTGGGGCTGCTCGCCAGGAAATTGTTTCCCATAGTAGAAGCGTTACAAGTTTAGCAACCCCGGGTTATGCCGCATTCGAGCAGTATTCGACAAAAGGTAATCAGGGGCCATGGACTGACATTTATGGTTTTGCTGCAACTTTATACAGAGCCGTTACTGGCGAGAAACCCCAAGATGCACCTGATCGAATTTTGGAAGATACATTAACGCCTGCAGCAATACTATCAAATAATAAATACCCAGATAGCCTATTAAAGGCTATCGATTTGGGAATGGCCGTAAGGCCTGAAGATCGCCCACAAACCATCAAAGTATGGCGCGATATATTTGGGTTATCGAAGATACCTCCTAGCAAGATAACTAAAGAAGTTGTGTCGAATACACCCAAAAAGGATTCAATCTCTGCTTCAGTAGGGGTGCCCAGTCAAGCTACTAAGTTGAAAGATCCAGGCGCTTCCGGTAAGTCGAGTCCAATTAAGTTTATTGTGATTGGCTCAATTTTGTTGGTCGGAATTGCTGCAGGTTGGTTCTTTGTTGGTAGATCCACAAATCCGACTGCAGCCACAGGTAAGGTGGAGGCGCCAGTCCCGGTGCAAGTTAATAATATTGAGGCTGTTAATAATAAAGCTCCAATTTCATCAACTGAGCCTTCTTTGCCAGATGTTTATCAAGCTATTGAAGCAGGGCAACTAGGAAAAGCGGATGCGATGATGCAAGAGGTATTAAAAAACCATCCCAGTAGCGGGAAAGCCTATTACGTGGCTTCTGAGCTTTATCTCAAAGAGGGTAAATTGGATGCCGCTAAAAATGCTTTTGCCCAAGCAGAGAAATTGGCGCCAGGATTACCTTTTGCGCAACCGGAAGCTGTTCTAAAATTACAAGCCCAATTGCGTCCATCTACCACTAAGTCATTGGCGGCCCCACGTGTTCAGGTTCCCGCACAAAGCAGTTCTCCAGCAACTCTAGATTTGAATAAGATCGTTAAAGATGCTGTTAATAAGTAGCTTTAGAATTTATTAAGCCGACTCTTTACACACCACATTCTCACATAGTTAACAATCAACCATCAATGCTTAACCTCGCATTCTATACACTGCTATTGGAGCAAACAGTATGAAATATAAATACACATTTACGTTATTTTTTCTTCTTATATTACAAATTGGCGCTGCTAATTCTCAGCCTGCGCCTGAATCAGAGGGTAGTGCGGTAAAGGAGTTCTTTAGAACACTTCTTTTTTGTGGCCCTGGAAATAAAATGTGTGATAAGGAATATAACCCCAATGCAAAAAATTCAATGGTTGAATCTCCAGAGCAATTGCTAGAGTATATTAATCAGGCAGAGAATTTTTTAAATGCTAAGCGTGATACTTCGTTAGAGCAAAAAAGAAATATATCTCCATCTGTGACTGCTTATATTCCTTCGAAATCAAAGATAGCTGTAACTGCAGGACCACCCAATAAAATAAACCCACCTCTTGATAACGATACGTTTCAAAAGCTTATGAAAGATAGCTCAACTTTGGGAGGTGCTGTTCAAGGGTATATGCAAAAAAAACCTGAATCAATCCCTTCTTTAAAGCTTCTTTCTGAGGGTGGTGATCCATTTGCCCAGTTATTTTTGGGTTTGGCTTATGCAGATGAGTGGACTGGTATGTTGAACTTGGCGGAATCATGTCGTTGGATTAAAGAGTCTGCCTCTGCGGGCGTAAGCTCGGCTCGATATTTTATCGCTCAAAAAGCATATGTTAAATCCCCATGTTTTTCGGAAAGCCCAACTTTAGATCAGGCAAAAATATGGGGCGAATTAGCTGCACAATCAAATGACCCAGCTATAAAAAAAGATTCTCAACAATTATTACTTGAAATTCTTAAGGCTCAGATTGCTGGATCAAAGTAATACAAGGCCTATGAAACCTTGTTCCCCCATCATTCTTTTAATTTTATTTCTCATTATTTCACCCTCTTTGGTGCGTGCAGAAGTTGCGGAAAATAGTTGCACTCTAAAAGGTTTATTACCTGCTAGTCCTGACTATGTAAGGTGTGAACAACTTGCTAGGCTTAGGGCAGCTGCAGGTGCGGTAGAGGGGAGTGCTGGCACCAGTAGGGCAAATCTAGCGCCATCAAGATGGGCTGAAAGTGTGATCCGCAAGGTAAAACCCTTTATCGTTTTCAATCCTGAATTAGTTAGCGGCAATCCTCCGGCTATTATCCAGGTGAGCTTAGCTCCTGATGGCGCTATCTTAACCACTAAAATACTAAGCTCTAGCGGATACCCAGGGTGGGACGAGGCTGTTCTATTGGCTCTCTCTCGTGCCGAGATTCTCCCTCTGGATGAGAACGGGAAAATTCCGCAACGTGAAGTCAAATTGACCTTTGTACCCAAAGATTTTTTCCTTCGCCCGCCCTCTACAGGTCAAATAACATCTATTTTTCGTGCAGGAGAAACCAAAGGTATTGATTATTCTGGAAATCTTGGGGATCCAATTTATGCCGCAGCCGATGGGAAAGTTGTTTATGCAGGTAATTCTCTACGTGGGTTTGGCAATCTTGTAATAATCAAGCATGACCAAGTCTATTTAACTGCTTATGCACATAATAATTCGCTGCTTGTTCGCGAAGGGGATGTAGTGAGGGTCGGAGATGTGATAGCTCATATGGGAAGTACTGATTCACCCACTGTTAAGCTCCACTTTGAGCTGCGAGAGAAGGGCTCCCCAATTGATCCACAGCCATTTTTACCTCCTTTATCGAGTGTGGCGGCAATTCCCAAAACACAACTCCCTAAGCAGGATTCTTTAAAGCAAAAAAGTGCTCCCGCAAGTGAATCAATTAAACGCTGTACTAGAATGGGTTTGACGCCTAATTCAGATGAATTTAATCTATGCATTAAATTTTAGAAATTCTCACTCTATGCCCCTCATCTTTTGGCTCTGTATAAAGTAAAGGGTTAATTGGTGAATGTGGATAGGTCGGTAGTTCGTGCGCGGAGAGCCTTCTCCGCCAGTATTTATATGAATAAAGGGGCTACTAGCCCCTTTATTTATTTCCCCTGCGCTGTATTAGAAAGCCGCCTAACGACTGATTCCATCTACGGCCTTCAAATATCCTTGGATATATTGAGGTGGCACATACAGATCAGTCTTCACTCCCGATTTTGAAGAGATGTTCATTTGAA
>Ga0118677_10008604_pt1 | contig 16293 bp, 10 predicted proteins | sample AliMusrvi5mmetaG_FD_86154 | JGI IMG/M metagenome (GOLD analysis project Ga0118677, IMG submission 86154) | reverse complement strand
TCATCCGTCTTCGGCGCGTCGTCGCGAACGCTTCCGGCCGGCGACGCGTCCGCCTGCGAAACCAGCGCGGCCGCCGAATCGCCGCCCAGGTCGAACTTCACGTCCACGACCTGGCCGGGCGCCAGCACGCCGGCCTCGTCCAGCTCGATCGCGACCTCCTCGCCGTACTCGTGCCAGTTCGGGTTCGAAAGCACCTGGTCGGGCAGCGCACGCACGCCCGAACCCAGGCCCAGCACGCGCCCCCGAAGCCGCTTCCCGCCCGCGTCGCGCGGGACGACCGTCGCCAGGGTGCCCGGCCCGACCATGGACGCCACCGTGTCGCTGACGTAGGCCAGGACCAGCCGCGCGGTCGGCGCGCGGATCTGCAGGATCGGGGAGCCGGGGATCGCCACGTCGCCCGGCCGCACCTCGATCTTGTACACGACGCCGTCCCCCGGGGTGCGCAGGGTCAGCGCCGCCAGCCGATCCTGGAGTTCCGCCTGGCGCGCCTTCAGCACGTCCACCGCCGCGCGGTACGGCTCCAGCCCGGTCTGGACCGCCTCCTCCTCGTCCTCGTCCGGAGCGGCGACCTGGAACGCCTTCAGCCGCTCCTGCGAGATGTCCAGCGCGTTCTCCCAGCTCTTGACCGCCTGCCCGTCCAGGGGCAGGCGCCTTTCGAGCACCCTGGCCTGCTGCCGCAGCTCCTCCAGCACCGTCCCCGGCGCCGCCTTCGCCGCCACGGTAGGTTCCCACCACTTGATGCGCGCCTGCACGCCGGCCAGCTCGGCCCGGTCCGTTTCCTCCTTCGTCCGCACCTGCACCAGGTTCACCTGGGCGTCGGCGACCGAGTTCAGGAACCGGCGCTGCTCGAAGATGTTCCGCCGGGTCAGCTGGATGCGCATCGCCTCCAGCTCCGCCTGGGCGTGGGTCAGTTGCGCCACCACCACGTCCAGTTCGTGCGCGAGTTCGGAGGTATCCAACTGGGCCACCACGTCTCCGGCCCGGACCCTCTGTCCCACCGTCACCGGGATGTTCGCAACCCTCTCGGACTGGCGCGCCGACGGGTGGTACTCGATCAGCTGCGCCACCCCCCGGAACGCCAGGAATCCCGGCATCTGGATGGACAGCAGCACGGCCGCCACCAGGCAGCCGCACCAGACGGCCACCAGCAAGACGGTCTTCGGCGACCCCAGGCGGCCGCGTTTCGACCCGCCCTTCGTCGTGCTCCCGGTCATCGGCACCCCCGTTCGGACGCCTCGCGCCCGCCGCTAGAAGTCCACCGTCGCTTCCTGGGAGAAGAACGCCACGCCCTTGATGCCCGGGACGCGCTGGAGGTCGTCCAGCAGCGTCCTGGCCCCGTCGGGATCGTGCAGCGCGACGTGGTAGTCGTGCTCCGCGAAACGGCCCGCCTCGACCTCGCGCAGCGTGATCAGCACCCAGCGCCGACAGTGGCGGTCCAGCGACTCGCGCAGCGCGGTTTCGCCCGACCCGTCGGACGGCAGGAACAGCCGGACCATGCCGTCATGATGCCGGCGCGCCCCGAAATCGACGTACCGCAGGAACCACGCCGCCCCGGCCAGCGCCAGCGTCGCGACGATCCCGATCGAGTAGGCCCGGACGCCCATCGCGATCCCCAGCGCCAGCGCGCCGAAGATGTAGACCATGTCCTTCGGATCCTTCATCGTGGACCGGAAGCGGATCAGCGCCATCGATCCCAGGATCGCGACGCCGCGGGCCAGGTTGTTGCCCACGGCCAGCATCAGCGCGCAGGCGATGATCGACGCGAGGACCAGGCTCTGGACGTAGGAGCGCGAGTAGCTCAACCCCTGGTGGGTGCGGACATACACCCACGCCACCGCCATCGACGAGGCGAACGCCAGCACCAGCGAAAGCACGACCGCCTGCCACGGGAGAAGCGGATCGGGCGCCAGCACCAGCCGGAGGAAATCGTCCATTCGTCACCCCAGGACCGAGCGGAACCCCGCCGGGTCGCAATCGAGCGGCTCCCACATCGCCTGGTCGAGCGCACGCGAGTACTTCGAGAACGACGCCCGATCGAGGTCGAAGCGCTCCACCAGGTCCTGCATCCACCGGGGAAAGGACCACGTGAACTTCAGCTCCAGCACCACCAGCGGCTCTTCGGTCCACACGCCGGCGTTGAAGACCAGGGGGAGATAGCGGTCGTCCCCCGCCGGAAGTTCCAGCGATCCCGTGCGGCAGAAGCGGATCCCCCGGTCGAACGTCACCCGGATCTCGGGGTCGAACCTGCCCATCAGGGGCTCGCGGTCGTAGCGTAGCACGATGATCGGGCGCGCACGGTAGCGCACGCACTGAAGGCAGAAGTCCTCGACGACGTCGCCGCCGTCCCCCGCCCACGCGGTGCGGTCGAACGCCGTGGGCTCCTCGACCAGGCCCGCCCACCGGTCCCGGGGGACGAGGGTCCGGGTCTTCGACACCACGTCGCCATAGCGGCGCTTCAGCTCGACGAAGACGAGGCCATCGGCCTTCCGTCCGTAGCCGCGCACGCGCAGCTTCAGGCGGTCGTACCGCAGCGTCTTCTTGTCCCAGTACAGGTGCAGTTCCGGGCTGTCCAGGTACAGCGTCGTCAGCACGTAGTCGTCTTCCCCGGCCACCAGGTGGGGGTCGGGGTCGCAGTAGCAGCGGGCGAAGGCGGAAATCGCGCGGGCCTGGGACTCCGGCACCACGTACTTCAGCTCGAAGCGTTCCTGGATGGCCCTCGGGGCACCCGAATGGTGGTACATCGCTCGCCTCGCCCCCGTCGCTGACCGGCAGTGTCCTTCCCCAGAGTGTACGGAACCGGCGGAAACAGTATAAGCCCCCGGCTCCCCGACCGAACCGACCGCCGTCGCGTCGGGGGCCCGCACGTCGGTCGGCTCGGCTTGCACGGCCCCGGCAGAGGGACGATGATCCGGTCGTCGACCCTTCGAGGCACCCCATGAGCGCGACGGAACCGACCCGGCTGGACGTCCCGATCAAGCAGCCCCACGGGCTGTCGCCGCGCGTGCGCTGGTTGCGGGACTACTACTTCACCGGCGTGGCGCGCCCCTGGAACAACGAGTTCCAGTGCTTCACGACCGGCACACCGTGGGACGTGGTGTACGACGAGATTTCGTACTACATCGTCCCCGAATCGTACGCCTTCTTCCAGCCCTTCCGGTCCAGCGCGCTGCAGGCGTCGCGCACGGTGCCGGTGCCGGGCGGCTTCTGGACGTGGAGCCTGCCCGAGCGGCGGGCCTGGTTCATCCGCGAGGTCGTGGTCGAGCACCTGCCCCAGGAGGTCCTCCCCGGCGACCTGCTGGCCGGCGGGCGTTTCAACATCCTGGCGTCGAGGTGCTGGACGAAGGCCGAGGCCCGGGGGCGCGACCGCGAGGTGATGGGCCCGTCCGGCGCGCGCGCCGCCGTCAAGGAGTTCCACGATCGCGGGTACGGCAACGCGGGGGCGACCAGCGGGCACCTGATCCCCGACTATGCGCGGGCCCTGCGCATCGGGTTCCGCGGGATCCACGAGGACCTGGCCGCCCGGCTGGAGCGCCTGTCGCCCGGCGACCGCGACGGCCCGAAGGGCGCACAGCTGCGGGCGATGATGACGGCCGCGACGATGCCGCGCGACCTCGCCGCGAAGTACGCGGCGAAGTGCCGGGAGCTGGCGGGGCAGGAGGGTGTGGATGGGCGCCGCCGGGAACTGCTGCAGATGGCGGCGAACCTGGACCGCGTGCCGTGGGAACCCGCCCGCACGTTCTGGGAGGGCATCCAGGCCGTGTGGCTGACCCACATGCTGGTGCTGAGCGACGAGAACTACCCGGGCGCCGGCGTGTCGTTCGGCCGGCTGGACCAGTACCTGGCGCCCCTGTGGCAGAAGTCCCTGGCGGACGGGATGGATCGCGAGTTCGGCAAGGAGCTGCTGCGCTGCCTGTGGGTGCACTGCAACACCGTGTACGACGCGATGATCAAGGTGGGCGGCAACCAGGGCATCACCGCGGGCTTCGGGCAGCTGATCACGCTGTCCGGGCTGGGTGCCGACGGCCGCGACGCGACCAACGACCTGACCTGGGCCTTCCTGGAGGTCATCGACGAGATGACGCCCATCCTGGAACCCAAGCCGAACGTGCGCCTGCACCGCGGATCGCCGGAGGCGCTGCTGGACCGGGTCGTCGACATGGTGGCGGGCAGCCAGGGCGCGCCGTTCCTGCTGAACTTCGACGAGCGGTCCATGGCCGGCATGATGCGCGAGGCCGAGCGGGCCGGCGTGCAGCACCTGATCAACGAGGGGAACGTCTGGGACTACGCGTCGGTGGGATGCCTGGAAAACACGATGGCGGGAAACGATCGCTCAGGCACCGTGGACGTGAACCTGAACCTGCTGAAGGCGGTGGAACTGGCGCTGACGGGCGGCATCGACCTGGTCGAGGCGGTGGACCCGATCACCGGCGTGGCCTACCCGAGGCGGCGCGAGGGGCCGGACACCGGCGACGCGCGGGCCTTCACGACCTTCGAGGCGTTCTTCCGCGCCTGGGAGGCCCAGACCCGGTACGTCATCGACCGGGCGGCGGACCTGTACGAACGCAGCGAAGGCGTTCGGGCCCGCTTCAGCCCCACGCCCTACGTGTCCTGCCTGGTGCGGGGCTGCGCCGAGACCGGCCGCGACGTCACGCAGGGCGGCGCGGAGCTGTCGTTTGTGACGGTCGAGGGCGTCACGTTCGCCACGACGGTCGATTCGCTGCTCGCGGTGAAGGAGCTGGTCTTCGACGCGCACAAGTGCACGATGGCCGAACTGGTACGTGCGCTGGAGGACAACTGGGAAGGCCACGACCGGCTGCAGGCGTGGGCGCGAAACCGCGCGCCGAAGTACGGGCGTGACGAGGACGTGGCCGACGGGATGGCGAAGCGGGTGATGGACGTGTGGGCCGACCTGGTCTGGACGCACCGGACGAAGTGCACGGGCCGGCGGTTCCGGCCCGGGATGCTGTCGTGGAACTACTGGGCCGGCGACGGGTTCGTGATGTCGGCCAGCGCCGACGGGCGCCCGAAGGGGCGCTTCCTGTCCAACGCGATCTGCCCGACCGACGGCGCGGACACGAAGGGCCCCACGGCCAACGCGAACTCGGTGGGGAAGGTGCTGGGAGGTCGTGCCGTGGATGGGCGGGGCGACTGGGGAGACTGGCTCAACTCGCTGCCCAACGGGGCCAGCCACACCATCACGTTCAACCCGTCGCTGCTGCGGGATCCCGAGCACAAGGCGAAGTTCAAGGCGTTCCTGAAAGGCTACGTCGAAAACGGCGGCACGGCGCTGCAGATCAACGTGCTGGACCCGGACGTGCTGCGCGAGGCCCAGAAGCACCCCGCGGACTACCGGCACCTGCTGGTCCGGGTGACCGGGTACAACGCCTACTTCACCGCCGTGGGACGGGAGCTGCAGGACGAAATCATCGCGCGGGAAAGCCATCGTGGGGTCTGAGCCCACCCCCGCCACCGGGGGCGAAAGCCCCGTCCGGGACGTCCCGATCGGGCGCGTCCTGAACCTCCAGCGCATGTCCACCGAGGACGGCCCGGGGATCCGCACCACCGTGTTCCTGAAGGGCTGCCCGCTGCGGTGCACGTGGTGCCACAACCCGGAAAGCCTGTCTCCGCGCCCCGAGGTCGTCGTCCACCCGGAGCGGTGCATGGACTGCGGCGCGTGCCGGGACGTCTGCCCCCACGGGTGCGACCCGGCAAGATGCGAGGCCTGCGGCCGGTGCGCCGAGGAGTGCCCGACCGGCGCGCGGGAGGTGCTGGGGACCGACTGGGACGTTTCGGCGCTGGTCCGCGAGGTGGCGAAGGACCGGGCGTACTTCGGGACGTCCGGGGGCGGCGTGACCGTGTCGGGAGGCGAGCCGACGATGCAGGCGCCGTTCGCCGGGGCCTTCCTGTCGCGCTGCCGGGACGAGGGGCTCCACGGGGCGCTGGACACCTGCGGGGCGTGCGGCGAGGACGTGCTGCTGGGGCTGGCCGGCGAGGCGCGCCTGGTGCTGTACGACGTGAAGGAAATCGATCCCGGGCGGCACCGCCGCTTCACGGGCGTCGACAACGATCGGATCCTGCGGAACCTGGACGCGCTGGCCCGCTGGGCGGACGGCCGGGCGGACCCGCCGGCATTGTGGATCCGGACGCCCCTGGTCCCGGGCGCGACGGCCACCGACGACAACGTGCGCGGCATCGGCCGGTTCCTGGCGGGCCACCTGGGCGCGCGCCTGGCGCGGTGGGAACTGTGCGCCTTCAACAACCTGTGCCGGGAGCAATACGGCCGCCTGGGGCGGGTGTGGGACTTCGCCCGGGAACCGCTGATGCGGCGCGGGGACCTGGACCGGTTGCTGGCGGCGGCCCGCGAGTCGGGCGTGGATCCGGAGGCGGTGAGCGTCACCGGGGCGGCCCGGCTGGACGACGGCGCGGGCGCCTGACGGGCCCGCGGAGGAGGACCATGGAAACGCTGGCACGGCTGGATGACGCGGGCGTCCTGGCCTTCGCGAACGATTCGAAGCTGGGCATCCTGGCAACGGCGGACCCGGGAGGCCTGCCCCACCTCAGCCTGATCACGACGATCCAGGCCAGCGACCCGGGACACCTGACCTGGGGCCAGTTCTGCGAGGGGTGCAGCAAGGACAACGTCCGCCGGGACCCGCGGGTCGGTTTCCTGGTGATGACCCTGGACAAGGAGGACTGGCGCGGGAAGGCCCGCTGGACCCACGGGACCCGGGAAGGCCCCGACTTCGAGGCCTACAACCGCAAGCCGCTGTTCCGGTACAACTCGTACTTCGGCATCCACACCGTGCACCACGCCGACGTGGTCCAGGTCGGCCCCCGGGAGCGCCTGTCGGTCCCGCGGATCGCGGCCGGAACGCTCCTGTCGATGGCGGCGCGGCCGGCCGCGTTCCTCGGGGCCGGGGAACCCGCGCTGACCCCCTGGTCCGAGGGCCTCGTCAACCGCATGTCCTGCCTCAAGTTCGTGTCGTGGATCGGGGACGACGGCTTCCCGGAGGTGGTCCCGGCGGTGCCCGGCGCGGTGGCCGGCGGCCGGCGGATGGTGCTGGCGTCCACCGTGCACGGCCGCGAGCTGGCGCGGATCCCGCGCGGCGCCCCCGTGGCGATCCTGGCCCTGGACCTGAACATGGAAAGCGTTCTGGTGCGCGGCCGCTTCGACGGATGGCACGGCGCGCCGGGACTGGGCGCGGCGATCGGCACGCTGACGATCGACTGGGTCTACAACTCGATGCCCCCCCGGCAGGGGCCGATCTGGCCGCCGGTCCCGCTGCGCGCGGTCACGGAATTCTGAAGGTTCGTGGCCCGGTGCGGTCATCCTGCATGCCACGTCGCTTCGCCGAGGGTAGAATCGCCCACCGACGGGCCGATGACGGTCCCCCGCTGCGAAAGGAGAGCATGCCCATGACGACCCCCATCGCCCCGCTGACCGAACGCCCCTCGTGGAAGGCCCTCGGGGCCCACGCCGTCACGGCCCGCACGCGGCACCTGCGCGAGCTGTTCGCCACCGATCCGACGCGCGGCGAACGCCTCACCCTGGAGGCCGCGGGCCTGTACCTCGACTACTCCAAGCAGCGTGTCACGGACGAAACGCTGGCGCTGCTGCTGCAGCTGGCCGGGGAGGCGAACCTCCGGGACCGCATCGACGCCATGTTCCGGGGGGACCGGATCAACGTGACCGAGAAGCGCTCCGTGCTGCACGTGGCCCTGCGCGCGCCCCGCCAGGAATCCCTGGTCGTGGACGGGCAGGACGTCGTGGCGCAGGTGCACGGGGTGCTGGACAAGATGGCCGGGTTCGCCGACCGCGTGCGCAGCGGGGAGTGGAAGGGCCACACGGGCCGGCCGATCCGCGCCATCGTCAACATCGGGATCGGCGGGTCCGACCTGGGCCCCGTGATGGCCTACGAGGCGCTGCGGCACTACAGCCAGCGGGACCTGGCGTTCCGCTTCGTGTCCAACGTCGACGGCGCCGACTTCGCGGAAGCGACGCTGGACCTGGACCCGGCGGAAACCCTGTTCATCGTCGCGTCCAAGACCTTCACGACCCAGGAAACGATGACCAACGCCCGGACCGCGCGCGACTGGACGCTGGCGACGCTGAAGAACCCCGACGCGGTCGCCCGGCACTTCGTCGCGGTGTCCACCAACGCCGCGGAGGTGGCCGCCTTCGGCATCGATACCGCCAACATGTTCGGGTTCTGGGACTGGGTCGGCGGGCGATACTCGATGGATTCCGCGATCGGCCTATCGACGATGATCGCGCTGGGCCCCCTGCACTTCCGGGCGCTTCTGGACGGCTTCCACCAGATGGACCAGCACTTCCGCACCGCGCCGTTCGATCGAAACCTCCCGGTGCTGATGGCGCTGATCGGGCTGTGGAACACCGACTTCCTGGATGCCGGATCCGTCGCCATCCTGCCCTACGAGCAGTATCTGAAGCGCTTCCCCGCGTACCTCCAGCAGCTGGTGATGGAAAGCAACGGCAAGCAGGTGACGCAGGACGGGACGCCGGTCGGATGCCAGACGTCGCCCATCTACTGGGGGGAGCCGGGCACCAACGGGCAGCATTCCTTCTACCAGCTGATCCACCAGGGTACCCGGCTGGTCCCCTGCGACTTCATCGCGTTCGCACAGCCGCTGCATCCCGTCGGGCGCCACCACGACCTGCTGCTGGCCAACGTGCTGGCGCAGGCGGAGGCGCTGGCCTTCGGGCGCACCCGGGAGGAGGTCGAGGCCGAGGGCACGCCCGCCTGGCTGGTGCCGCACCGGACCTTCGAAGGCAACCGGCCCTCGAGCGTGCTGGTGGCGGACCGGCTGACCCCGGCCGTGCTGGGCGCCCTGGTCGCCCTGTATGAACACAGCGTGTTCACACAGGGGGTCCTCTGGGACATCGACTCGTTCGATCAGTGGGGGGTCCAGCTGGGGAAGGTGCTGGCCGAGCGCATCCTGCCGGAGCTGGAGTCCGCGGCGGAGCCTCCCCTGGGGCACGACAGTTCGACCAACGCGCTGATCCGGCGATTCCGCGATCGGGCCCGGGCCGACCACTAGCGATCCTCCGGTATGCGCCATTCATGGGGGGGGTAATTGAATCTCATATTGCGCACTGATGATGCAGCGTTCGGTGGCCTCGCAATTGAAGCAAAACCGCACAACGCTTGACTTCTCCTGAAATCACGGTCACATTCGCATTGCTGCGCATCATGCGCGCCGCAGGCAACGCACACGGAGAACCAGAATGTCGAAGGATACCCGCCAGGTTCTGGCAGACGAATTGCGCAGGGTTCTGGATGAATTCCAGCGCGTGGAAGAGCAGGTCGAACGGGTCGCGGCGGAACGGAAACGCCTCGCAACGATTGCCCAACGTCTGCTGATGATCCTGCGGGTGCAGGCTCCTCGCGCGGCCGAACGGCTGCTCGATGAACTCGGGTTGGCCGACGTCGTCGCCCGGCTGCCCGGCATCCCGGGTCGCAAGCCGATCCGTGGCGCGGCCCGCAAGGCGAAGAAGGCCCCCGCGGCCGCGGCCAGGAATCCGGCCAGGGACAAGGCGGCGACTGCCCCGACGCCCCTCCCCAAGGGCACGCCGGTGCGGATGCTTACCGGCAAGTACAAGGGGTGGACAGGCGTCATCCGCTGGATCACGGTCAAGGGTTCCACCGTGTCCTACACCGTTGACCTGAACAGCCGAACCGGCCAGAAGGGCCGGAACCAGGTCCGCCACGGCAGCGTGGGCGCCACCTGGGAGCAGCTGCCGGACGGGATCGCGATCCGGATGGAGGCCCCCGTCGAAAAGAAGGCCCGGGCACCGAAGGGTCGCAAGCCCGCCAGGGAAAAGACGGTCGCGGCGCCGCGCAAGAAGGCCGCAACGCGGGGGACGGCCGGGCAGGCCGCGCCCGACATCCTTCCGAAGGGCACCACCGTGCGCCTGCTCAAGGGCAAGTTCCAGGGCGGCACGGGCGTCATCGGGTGGACCAGCGTGAAGGGTTCCACCGTGACCTACACGGTCTACATGCCCGGGACCGGCAAGAAGAGGGACCGGACCCAGGTCAACCAGGGCAGCCTCGGCAGGTCCTGGGAACTGGTCGGCGGACCCGCGCCGGTCGCAGCGAAGATCCTGCCCCCGCGCGGCGACGCCCCGAAGACGGTCCGGCGCCGGAGGTCGGCCGACGCGGCGGTCCAGACGCCCGAAGTCGTGCAGGACGCCGCTCCCCCGCCGGCATCCCCATCGACGTCCGCCCCGGCGGCGATCCTGCCGAAGGGCACCGCGATCCGGATGATCACCGGCATCTACCTGGGCTACACGGGGATCGTCGCCTCGGTCCAGCCCAAGCCCGGTCCCAAGCCGGACGCCATCTACACGCTGGCCCTCAAGGGGCCCGGCGGCAAGAAGGGGCGCACGTCGGTGAAGCAGGGTTCGCTGGGAAGGACGTGGACGAAGATCGGGTGACGCCTCCACCGACGCGCATCCGCGACGCATTCACCGCAGCAGTTCGTACACCGGCACCCCCGCAGGATCGCCGATGAGGCCATATCGGAGGTGCACGAACGACGCCAGCTCCGGGTAGCGGTCGACGGGATGCCCCCGGTAGCGGTCCAGTCCGCCGGCGCCACCGTCGATGATGAAGCGGGGCGGCGCGGCGTCCAGATCCCCGAGCAGTTCGGCCCAGGCCCGCGGCACGATGAACGCCTCGGTGCCGGTCGCGTCGAGGTCGTCGGATGGCGTGCCCCAGATCTTGCCGGTGTGGTAGTTGCAGAAGGGGAAGCGCGTCCCCATCACCCGGTCGGAGTAGTAGTAGATTTCCGGCGAGTTCCCCCACACGAAGATCCGGTCGGACGCGCCTGAACGCTGGTCCACGAACGCCGCCACGGCACGGTACGACTGGTCGTACGCCTGCAGGTTCGGCTTCAGTCGGTACCACGTGAACGACAGCGCGACGCAGGCGACGGTGAGCAGCGCGCCCAGGCCCAGTGCCAGCGGGCGCCTCCATCCGGCCACCGTCCGCCCTCCCGCGAACGCCAGCAGGCAGACGGGCGGCAACGCCATCAGGTAGTAGTGCGCGAAGAAGCGCCCGCCCGTCGTCACCGAAAGGAGCATCACCCCGACCCAGGGGAGGACCAGGCGCGCGGCGGACCCCGACGGCACCCGTACCAGCAGCAGCAGCGGCAGCCAGAACGCGGCGGCCTGCAGCGTGAAGCGCACGGCGTTCCACAGCACCAGATCGCCCGGGATGGCCGCCATGTAGAAGAAGTTGAAGCCCCAGCCCCAGAAGGCGAAGGCATCCCAGGCGCCGCTCAGCGCGAAATAGCCGACATAGGATACGGCTATGACTGCAAACCCGGCGGCGAGCCAGGCCAGTCGCCCGATCCGCGCACGCACGCATCCGGCAGACATCCATACGGCCAGGGCCCAGGCGCAGCCTGCCAGCGCGGACTGGTACTTGTATAGCGCCGCAACCGCGGTGAGCACGCCGGCCACGAACAGTTTGAGGCGTTCCCGACCGTGCTCGTCGAACGTCGTCGGCGCGACATGCGCGGCGGCCAGGCACAGCGGCAGGTTCAGGAACAGCTCGGTGTTCGCCGACTGGAGGGCCCCGGGCAGGCCCCAGGTCGTGGCGATCACGTAGGCGAGCCCGGCGAGGCGCCCCGAGCGATCGCCCTGGATGCGCTCGCCCAGCCTGGACAGCACGAGCCCGGTCAGCCACACCGCGCCGAACATCGCCAGCCGCACCGCCAGAAGGTGGTTGCGGCCGACCAGCGCATAGATCGCAGCATAGGTCAGTTCGATCCCGACGGGCTTGTGATCGACCGCAGAGGCATACGGCAGGGCGCCCGACAGGATCCGGCTGGCGAGGGCGGAATAGGTGGCCTCGTCGCCGCTGAAGAAGGAGGTGCAGAGAGCGGCTGATCGGGTCGCCAGCACCGCACACAGCAGAACCAGCGGCCAGGGGATCCGCGACCAGGGAGACGCCGGCGACAGGCCCCCCGCCCCCGGGGCGACGGCGCCATGGGTCCCGCCGCCGTTCGCGACCGCACGCGACTCGCCTGCATGCATCCGCGACACCTTCCTTCCCGGGTCAGTGCACGTCCGCGGCATCGGCGGGCCGGGCGCCGCAGGCCGAGCCTTCGGCCGGCCGTATCCTGTCCGCCAGGCCCAGGCTCGTCAGGTGCTCCAGAAGCCGCGCCTGGTCGTCCGCGGTCCAGCCGGTGGCCTCCATCGCATCCTTTTCGGCGTCCGTCAGGCGCTCGCCGGGGAGTTCCCCCGTGGGCACCAGCGGGAACCGGTCGCGACCCGAAAAGACCGACAGGCCCAGGAACGGGTTTTCGACGTCCATGTCCAGGAGGTCGAGCACCGTCGGCAGCATGTCCAGTTGCGACACCAGCCCTTCCTTCTTGACGCCGCGCAGACGCGTGTCGCCGGGGATGTGGATCATCCCGGTCAGGTAGTCGAACTGGGACAGGCGGCGGCCGCCGTCGGCCCGCCGGAAGGCGCGCGTGACCAGCGCGTGGTCCGCGATGACCACCAGCAGGGTGTTCTGGAAGTAGGGCGAATTCTTGAAGTAGTCCCAGAACACGCCGAAGGCCACGTCCGCCGAGTAGATCGAATCCAGCAGCGAGTTGCCGCCCGCGGCGGGGTGGTGCCGCAGGGTCGCGTAGGGGAAGTGCGTGTCCGTCGTGGCGATGGTCAGCAGGAACGGCTGGGGAAGTGATCCCTTCTGCAGCATGTCCACCACCGCGCCGTACAGGTCCTCGTCGAACACGCCCCAGGTCTTCACCAGCCCGTTCTTCGCGTGGTCGAGGATCTCGGCGTCCTCGGCCGTCAGCACCTTGTCGAAGTGGTGCCGCAGGAACACGCCCGCGGTCCCGGCGAAGGTCCCGTAGTCCGACTGGGCCATCACCGTGGTGTACCCGCGCTGGGTCTTGAGGATGTCCGACAGCAGCAGGAAGCGCGACCGGACCACCTTCCCGACGTCGCCCGAGGTGACGTTGCCGCCGCGGCCGAACATGAACGACCCGAGGTCGGCGATCTCGCCACGCAGGGTCGGGAACTCGGAACTCCACAACTTGCCCAGGCTGAAGCTTTCCGCCTCGAAGGCGTGGAAGTTCTTCGTCAGGCCCGGGACGCCCTGGGCCTCGTCGTCCAGCAGGCCGGACGACAGCGATTCGACCACCAGGTAGATGACGTTGGTCCCCGGCGGCACGCGCGGCAGGTCCACGGCCCGATCGGACGGCGCCAGGTAGATGCTGGGCTTCACCAGCGGGAATTCCGTCCCGCACGACTGCATCCGCACGCCCATGGTCCGTTCCAGGCGGCCCAGGTAGTCCGCGTCCAGCGGGGCGGGCGGCGCCGGCGGGTCGCGAAGGAGGCCGTGGACCAGGGGTTCGATCATCTTGAACTCGGGAACGCCGCCGAAGGCCTCGAAGATGCTGCCGCTGATATCCCGGCTGGCCGGCTGCCAGAAGGTGAGCGCCGCGCGGTGGACCAGCGTCACGCCGACGAAGGCGACCACGGCGTTCAGGAGCAGCAGGGCCGTCAGCCACCGGACACCGGGGCGTGCCGCCTGCCGCGATTCGGACGCGACGACGGTCCGGGCGAACCGGTCCGCCAGCCACAGCAGCAGCCCGACGAGGATCAGTTCGATGGCGAGCGTGCCGAACACCCAGGCGGCCCAGTCGGAGGTCAACAGCGTGGCGTTCTGGCGGTAGAAGGCGTGGTACCAGAACTCCTCGTCCGCGTGCGCCGAGGTCTGGTAGAAGATTCCCCAGTCCAGGCGGCGCAGGAAGGCGGAAACCAGGATCGACGCGAACACGACGATCCACAACGCCTTCGGCGCGCGACCGCCACGCCGCGCCCGGAACGCGGACCGGTGGATCAGGATCGCCACCAGCAGCGCCAGCCAGAAATAGAGGGCCGTCAAGGGCAGGAGCACCTCGCTGAAATCGGCGGGCGCAAAGTTGAACGTCCGGATCAGGCTTTCGTGCCAAAGCAGCCAGATCCAGCACAGGACGGCGGTCATCAGCGCGGGCGAGAGCAGGCCGATCGTGCGACCGCGGAATCCCCCCTCGCGAAGCGCTGGGACCCATCCCGCCTTGAAATCCCGCTTCACGAGGCCCAGCAGGATGGCGGCAGGGATCGCCAGCAGCACGGCGTAGCGGCCGAAGGCGACCGGCAGGAGCGGCACCAGGGCCAGCGCCCCGAGGTCGAACAGCACGGCCCTTCGCCGGGGGCCGGGTTCGCGGACCCTCCGGGCGTCCCGCAAGGCCACGACCAGCCCCAGCAGCAGCCCGATCACCGTGAGGACCCAGCCGTAGCATTCGAACACGCCCGGCCAGGACACCAGGATGGGCTTGTTCGGGTCGCGGGAGGCGAACACCACGTGGCCGTCCGGCCCTTCCTCCCGCAACTCGATGCGGACCTCGAAGCCTTCGTACTGCCACTTCGGCAGCAGGCTCGCGAACCGGCCGTTGATGACCACGGGCCAGAACGGGACCAGCGACCCCATCTGGAATTCGACGCGGCTTCCGCCTTCCAGGGGCAGCGTTTCCTCGCGGCGGACGATCGCGGCCCCGCCCCGGGAAACCGAAATCAGGAGGTGCATGGATCGCACGGTGTCCGATGGCGTCTTGCGCCTGACCGCCAGATCGAACTTGTCGATCCAGGGATTCAGCGTTTCCAGGGCACCCGGCGGCAGGTACACCAGGTAGTTCGCATCGAGGGTCTCGCTGGGGGACAGGCCCTCCGGCCGCGAACCTTCGGGTGCATCGGCCAGCGCGACCGGAACGAATACCACGAGACACAGCCACGTCAGAAGGAGCGCGAGACCGGCCCGTGCGGTGGAAGGGGGGTGCGAGGTGTCGTTCATCGTCGTCTCTCAAACCCGCGTGAGTATGGCCGCAGGCCGGGCGGGGATCAAGTCTCGACGGCGGGCGCTCCCGGGACTATCCTCGCGGGGTCTGTTCGAGGCCGTGCGCCCGGTTCGCGCACCAGGAGTCGCCATGAGTCGCCACTGGATCCGGTCGTCCTTCCTGGCACTTGCCAGCGTGATGATCCTTTCGATCGCGTTGCCCGCGACGCCCGTCCGGGCCGATCCCCTGACGCCTTTCAAGGGGCCGGCAGGCGTGGTCACGGTCGATGACGTCCGGCCGCACTACTCGGCGCCGGAAAACAAGAACAACTCCTACTACAGCGAATGGTGGTCGGTGGTCTTCTTCCTGGAGGGGGGATACGGCGCCTACGTCCGTTTCCTGATCACCAACATGGGGCTGAAGGACGGCGCCGCGACCGTCAACGCCGAGTTCCGGCTGGACGATGGCGAGAAGCTGTCCGAGCGGACCGACCTGACGAAGGATCAGTGGAGCGCCGGGGGATCCGACGTGCTGGACATGAAGCTGGGCGACAACTCCCTGTCCGGCCCCATCGACGGGCTGGTCCTGAAGGTGAAGAACGATTCCTTCGAGGCCGAGTACAAGCTGACCAACATCGCCCCCCCCTGGAAGCCGGGCAACGGCAAGGCCCAGTATGGCGCGTCGGCGGGAAAGTACTTCCAGATCCAGATCCCGGCGCCCGTCGCAGCGGTCACCGGCACCGTGCGCATCCCCGGCGAAAAGGAGCCGCGGATCGTCAAGGGCGTCGCGATCGCCGAGCACCAGATCATGAGCGTCGGGATGCACGAGCAGGCGAAGCGCTGGATGCGCTACCGGGCGATTTCCGCGTCCACGACCTTCATCGCCGCGGACATCGAGACACCCGACGTCTTCGGCAACGCGCACATCCAGTACGCGGTGCTGTTCAAGGACGGCAAGAAGGTCTTCGACACCACCGCCTTCAAGGCCACGATGGGCGACGAGCTGGTCGACACGTCGAAGCCCGAGTACCACGTCCCGCGGCTGATCCGGCTGGACTGGACCGGCGAGGCCGGGACGGTGAAGGCCGCCATCAAGGCGAACAAGCTGACCGGCCGCGAGGACTACCTGGAATCGTCGAACGCGGTCGAACGGTTCGTGGTGTCCAAGTTCGCCAAGCCGATCCTGTACGACTTCAACGGCCCGTTCGCAGCGGAAGTGACCGAAGGCGGCAAGACCTCGAAGTTCGGCGGCGACGGACGGTATTTCTTCACGGTGGTCAATCCGTGATGGGGACGGGTCCCCGCACTCTGCCGGCGCTGCTGCTGGCCGCGGTTCTCGCTTCGCCATGCGCGCTGGCGGCTGGACCGGTGCGCCCTGCCCTGCCGCCCCCGCCGCCGACCGTCGCAGTGGCGGCTTCCATCCCGACCTCTCGCGCGGTGC
>Ga0118677_10008602_pt1 | contig 16295 bp, 19 predicted proteins | sample AliMusrvi5mmetaG_FD_86154 | JGI IMG/M metagenome (GOLD analysis project Ga0118677, IMG submission 86154) | reverse complement strand
CGCCTGCTCCATGAGACAGGTCTCGCCGAAGAACTTCTCAAGCTTCCCGGTGAGGATCTTCTCGATCACGTTCTCGGGCTTGCCCTTGACCTGGTCGGACTCGGCGTAGATCGCCTTCTCGCGGGCGACGACGTCCTCCGGCACCTCGTCGCGCGACACCCACAGCGGCGATGCGGCGGCGACCTGCATGGCGAGGTCGTGCGTGAACTCCTTGAACGGCTCGCTGCGCGAGACGAAGTCGGTCTCGACGCCGACCTCGACGAGCACGCCGATCTTGCCGCCGGCGTGGATGTACGAGTCCACGGCGCCGTCCTTGGTGGCGCGGGCGCTCTTCTTCTGCGCGCTGGCGAGGCCTGACTTGCGCAGCTCGTCCATCGCCTTCTCGACGTCGCCGGCGGTCGCCGCCAGCGCCTTCTTGCAGTCCATCATCCCGGCCCCGCTCTTGTCGCGGAGCTCCTTTACCAGTGCAGCGGTGATCTCAGCCACAGCACGATCCTTTCATAGGGTCGGCGATTATTCTCGTAGGGGCCTTACTCGGCCTTGTCGGCCTTCGGCGCGGCCTTGGCCGCTGCCTTGGGCTCAGCCTTGGCATCCGTCTTGGGTTCGGCCTTCTTGGCTACCGGCTTCTCGTCCTTCGCCTCCGCCTTCGCCTTGGGCTCTGCCTTGACTGCGGCCTTCGGCTCGGCCTTGGGCTCTGCCTTGGGCTCTGCCTTGGGCTCTGCCTTGGGCTCTGCCTTCTTGGCGACGGGCTGCTTGGCGGCCGGCTTGACGGCAGCCTCCGCGGCGACCTCTTCCACGACCTCGGCCACAGCCTCGGCTACGACCGCTTCGACCACGGCCTCTTCGGCGACAGCCTTGGCGGCAGCCGCTTCGACGACGGCCTCCCGGGCGACGGCCTTGGCGGCTGCCGCTTCGACGACGGCCGCGGCAGCCAGATCGGCGGCGGCCTTGGCATTGGCCGCCGCAGATTCTGCGGCGGCCTTCTCGGCGGCCGCGACGGCCTCGGCAACGGCGACTTCCTCGGCGGCCTTGCGCTCGGCCTCGGCCTTCATCTCGGCTTCGGTGAGGAGCTGGCGGCCGGCGGCGACGGCGTCGGCCATGACGCGCACGATGAGTCCGCAACTGCGGATAGCGTCGTCGTTGCCGGGGATGATGTAGTCGACCTCGTCCGGGTCGCAGTTGGTGTCGACGAGCGCGACGATCGGGATCTTGAGCTTGCGCGCCTCTTTGATGACGATGGCCTCCTTGCGGGGGTCGACGACGAAGACGGCGGCCGGCAGGCGCTCCATGTTGGCGACGCCGCCGAGGTTCTGCTCGAGCTTGCGCAGGTCGCCGCGCAGCTGCATCGCCTCGCGCGTCGGCAGGAGGTCGAGCGAACCGTCTTCGGAGAGGTGACGCAGCTCGTGCATGCGCTTGATGCGCTTGCTGAGGGTGGCGAAGTTGGTGAGCAGCCCGCCGAGCCAGCGGTTGCAGACGTAGGGCATGCCCACGCGCTCGGCCTGCTCCTTCATGGCCTCCTGGCACTGCTTCTTGGTGCCCACGAAGAGGACGCCGCCGCCGCGCTCTGCGGTCTTCTTGAGGAAAGCGTAGGCCTCGTCGATGAGGACCGTCGACTTCTGGAGGTCGATGATGTAGATGCCGCCGCGCTCGCCGAAGATGAAGTGCTTCATCTTGGGGTTCCAGCGGCGGGTCTGGTGGCCGAAGTGGACGCCGCTGGTGAGCAGGTCCTTCATGCTGACGGTGTGCTGCTGCGGAGCAGGCAAGACTGCCTCCTTCTGAAACGGTTGCGGGGCGGCGAGGGCCGGCGCGGGACGCGCCGGCGGCAGGGCCGCCACTCTATTGCCGGCAGTCGGTCAGTGGAATCGGGCGGCGAGGCTCGCAAGCGCTCGCCGGCCGACACCGCCACGGACCGGGGGTCCGCCGGGTCGGGGATGGACACAACGACCAGTGATGATACCAGACGGGCGCAGCCGAGCCTACCCTTACGGCGCGCGTGACGGGGGAGAACGCCAAGTCACGCTGAGTGGATCCGCGTGTAGGCTCGCGGCCGGTGGGGCGTCACGGAGTACACTTGGCTCAATCACACCGGGGCGGGCAAGCACAGCCACAGCGCCGCGGAGAGGTCGCAACGAGGGCACGGTCGTTACCTGCGAGCTCCTGAGGCGTACTTGGCTGGCTCGAGAAGGGCAGCGCATGAACGAGCACCGACGGCGACCTATGCGGGAACTCCTGCTCCTCGCGGGAGCCGCCATGGCCCTCCAGGCGATCACGTGGTCGCTGCTCCTGGCGCTCTACTCGTCGGGCGTCTGGTACTCACTCCACAAGTTCTCGGACACTCCCTACTACCTGGCGATCTCAGAGCGCATCGCACACGGCGAATGGCCCTACATCAACTTCCCGTTCGAGTACCCGCCGCTCACCCTGCTCTTCGTCGGGCTCTCGCCGTCACTTGGCTCCGTGGCCAGCTACGACCGCTGGTTCGCTGCGGAGATGATCGTAATCTGCATGGCCAGTGCCGCGGTCGTCGCTCTCATCGCGGCGCGTGTCTGGAGCGGATTGGGACGGCCGCTCGGCGCCGCTGCCGGGTTCGCGGCCGCGGTCATCGCCGCCGGCGCCATCAGCCTGAATCGCTTCGATCCTGCCGTGGGGCTGGTCGTGGCGCTCAGCGTGCTGGCGCTCGTCTGCAGGCGTTTCACGCTGGCAGGGGTCGCGGTCGGCCTCGGATTTGCGCTCAAGCTGGTCCCGATCGTGTTGTTGCCGCTCGTGCTCGTGCTTGCCGCCAAGCGGAGCCCCGTGCTCCGTGCCGCGGTCGCCACCGGGCTAGCCGCGAGCATCCCCTTCCTGCCCTTCCTCCTGCGTTCCTCAGGGGCCTTCACTGGAACGCTTCAAGGCCAGACCGCGCGGGGGCTTCAGATCGAGACCGTGGCGGCGACGCCATACCTGGCCTGGAAGGCGATCAGTCACGGGGCGAACGTCGCGCTGGTCTCGCCCATCGGATCACCGGCCATCAGCGCCCCCGGGACGATCATCCTTGCGCGGCTGGCGCCGCTCATCGTGCTCGGTCTGCTCGTCATCGTCTATGCCGGCATCTGGCGCACGCGCGCTCACCTTCGCGCCAACGCCGAGTGGGTCGCGCCTGCGGCGCTGGCCGCGATGCTTGCCTTCATGTGCGGCAACAAGGTGCTTTCACCGCAGCACGTGCTTTGGGTCCTCCCGCTCGTCGCTCTCTGTCTGGCGGCGAGGCACCCGAACCATCGCGCGGTCGGCGTGCTGATGCTGGCTGCCATCGCGCTGACCCAGGTGGAGTTCCCCGGACTGTACAGCGGGGTCGTGGCACTCGAGTCGGTACCGCTCCTCGTCATTGTGGCACGCAACATCCTCTTGCTGGCGGCGTTCGTGCTCGTGGTGGTATCGCTGTGGGGGCTCCCGCCGACGCGACAGCGCGAAGAGCGGGGGCCTGCTCTTCGCAGCTCCTGAGCCGGATGTGGCACCGCGTCGCGATCGGAACGCCCTGACAGTGCTCGTTGGTCGCGTGATGCGGCGCGCGGACGCGACCGGCCGGGAACGCTCTACCCGATGGAGGCGGGCTCGATCTCATCGCGCAGGCGGCCCTTGAGACGCAGGATCGCCTTGGTGTGCAACTGCGAGACGCGCGACTCGGTGACGCCCAGCACCTCGCCGATCTCGCGCAGCGTGAGGTTCTCGTAGTAGTAGAGCGCGATGACGATCTTCTCGCGCTTGGGCAGCGCGTCGATGGCGGCCGCGAGCCGCGCCTTCATCTCGCTCAGGTCGAGCAACTTGGACGGATCGCGGCTCTTGGGGTCCTCGAGCGTGTCGATCAGGGAGGCCTGGTCGCCGTCCGAGCCCGAGATCGACCAGAGCTCATCGAGCGCGACGATGCTGGTGTTGGAGATCTGCGTCAGCGACTGCGCGAACTCCGCCTCGGTGATGCCGAGCTCGTCGGCGATCTCGCGATCGGTGGGGGCGCGCTGAAGGCGGGTCTCGAGGACCGCGCACGCCTTTTCGATCTCGCGCGCCTTGCTGCGCACGGAGCGCGGTACCCAGTCCAGCGAACGCAGTTCGTCGATGATCGAGCCCTTGATGCGTGAGATCGCGTAGGTCTCGAACTTGATCTCGCGCGCGGGGTCGAAACGCTCGAGGGCGCCGATCAGGCCGAGAAGACCGTAGCTGATGAGGTCCGACTCCTCGATGTGCGACGGCAGCCCGTTGCTCATGCGCCCGGCGACGTACTTCACCAGAGGGGAGTACGCGAGGATGAGGCGATCGCGGGCCGCCTTGTCACCCTGGTGCTTGTAGCGGCCCCAGAGCTCGCGCACGGTGTCCTCGTCGAGTCTCGTCATGGTCGGCACGGCGTCCTCTGTGCGCAAGCGCGGGCGCCGCACGGCCGCCCGCATCCGGCATACCCCAGCAGCGTCATGCGCGCGGGTGGTGGATGTCGTAGACCTTGCGCAGGTGCGCCGCACTCACGTGCGTGTACACCTGCGTCGTCGCGACTGACGCGTGCCCCAGCAGTTCCTGGATGGCTCGCAAATCGGCACCTCTCTCCAGCATGTGCGTGGCATAGGCGTGTCGCAACATGTGGGGCGACGCCGCGTCGATGCCGGCAAGACCACAATACTTTACAACGAGCCGGCGGATGTCCGAAGTCAGGAGGGGCCGGCCGCTGCGCGAGAGCAGCAGCGAGGACGCGCCGAGGCGGCCGGCGGGCAGCGTCTCCGGCGCGGCCGAAGAGCCTCCGGCGAGCACCCCGCGCCCGCGTTCGAGGTACCGGCGCAAGGCGGCAGCGGCCTCTTCGCCGACCGGCACGATGCGAGTCTTGCCGCCTTTGCCGCGTACGATCAGCTGCGCTTGACCAGCCTTGACGTCGGCCATGGTCAAGCCGACGGCCTCCTGGCTGCGCAGACCGCAGCCGTACAGGAACTCGAGGACGAGCCTGTCGCGCAGCTCGAACGGGCTCGTCCCCCCCGCCGCCGCGAGCAGCGCGTCGACGTCGGTCACGCTGAGGACGCGCGGCAACCGGCGGCGGCGGCGCGGACCCGGGAGCGCGCGCGTCGGGTCCGCGGCAAGCACGTCGCGCTCGGTGAGGAAGCGCGACAGGCCGCGCAGGGTGGAAAGCTTGCGCGACAAAGTGGCGGGTGCGTAGCCGCGGCGGCCCAGATCCGACGAGAAGGCGCGCACCGTGGGCCGGTCGAGGACCTCGAGCGAGCCGCCGCGCGCGTCGAGCCACTCGAGCAGCTGTCGCAGGTCCGAGCGATACGAGCGCCGCGTGGCGAAGCTGGCGCCGCGGACCTCGAGGTCGCGCAGGTAGGCCGCGACGCGGCCCTCGGGGTCGGTGGCGGCGAGACACTTCTCTGTCGGCGCCGCATCAGGACGATCGGCTACGGTCAACGGGCGCTCCCTTCGGCGCCCCTAAGCTTCAACGCTGCGCGCTCGCGTTCCTGCGCAGGCGCGCCCGACTCAGGTCCTACGAAGGCGGTACGCGCCGCCCGGCTCGAGGCTCACGAGGCCGTCGACCTCGAGCCGGCTCAGCCAGCCGGCGACCTCCTGCACCGGCAGGGCGCAGCGCGCGGCGGCCTGGTCGGCGGACAAGGAGCCGTCCGCCAGGGCCTTCAGGACCGGCAGAGCCGCTGCGTACGCGATGGCGGGCTCATCCCGCGAAGCTTCGTCATCGAGGGATCTGCGCACTTGCCGACCCGCGACTCCGACGGCCTCGATCCCAAGCGCTGCGGCCACGTCTGCGGCGGATTCACAGAGTCCCGCGCCTTGCCTGAGGAAGGCATGCGGCGCCGCCGTGAGCCGCCTGCCGGCTTCACCGGGGACCGCCAGGACCTCGCGCCCCAGGTCGAGCGCGTAGTCGACGGTGAGCCGGGCGCCGCTGCGCTCGGCACCCTCCACGATCACGACCGCCCGTCCGAGGGCAGCCATGATCCGGTTGCGCGCCGGAAAGCGCCAGGCGCGCGCCGGTACTCCCCAGGTGAACTCCGAGACCACGAGCCCGCGGCCCAGGACTTCGTCGTAGAGCGACCGGTTGACGCGCGGGTAAAGGACATCCGCGCCACAGCCGAGAACGGCGACCGTGGCGACCTCCGCCTGCGAGCCGGCGTCGAGTGCCCCGCGGTGCGCCGCCGCGTCCACGCCCATCGCCAGACCGCTGACCACCAGCAGCCCGCGCAGGCTGAGGTCGCGGCCCAGAAGGCGAGCCATCTCCGCGCCGTAGGGCGAAGGGCCGCGCGTCCCGACCACGGCCACCGCGGTCGTCTTGCTGAGGAATGCCAGACGGCTCTCGCGCGCTTCGCGATCGCAGCAGGCGCGCACGAACAGGCACAGAGGCGGGTCGGGAAGGTGCCGCAGCGCCGGCGGATAGAGGTCGTCGGACCATGCGATGACGGCGCCGTCCGGAGGTGATGGCGCTCTCCCGATCCCGAGGGGTCCCAGTCGCAGAACAGTGAGGAAGCGCTGCTCGTCCTCGCTGCGCAAGACCTGCCCGGCGTCCGCCCGCCCGGCGCCGGAACGGCGGCCACCACCTTCGTGCGCAGAGGACGCCGGAGTCCCGGCGGGCGCAGGAGACCCGACTGACTTCCGTGGCCCGGCCGCGGCGGCGAGCGCGCCGGGCGGCTGCGCCAGGACGCCTTCGACGCTGCCGAAGGTCTTGACCAGGCGCTTCACCAGCCCGCTGCGCCAGGAGGCGAGCGTCCCCAGCCAGATGCACAGGTCGCGCCGGTCAGGACTCACCGGCGCCCCTGGCCCGGTACGACAGGCTCTCGGAGATGTGTCCTGCGTCGATCGTCTCCGTGCCCGCGAGGTCGGCGATGGTCTGCGCCACCTTGACCAAGCGATCGCAGGCGCGGGCACTGAGACGCAGACGGTCGTAGGCGCGATCGAGCAGCGCGATGCCGTCCCGCTGCACCCTGCAGAGCCGGCGCACGTCGCGCGGCGCCATGTGCGCATTGGCGTAGGCGCCGGTGCCCTGGAGACGGCGGAGCTGCGCGTCGCGCGCCCGCACGACGCGGGCGCGGACCTCGGCGGAGGCCTCCGCGGGCGCCGGGTCGCGCCGGTCGCGCGGCGCCACCCGAGGGACGTCGATGCGCAGGTCGATGCGGTCGAGCAGTGGGCCGCTGAGACGTGCGGCGTACTGACGCACGCGGTGAGCCGGGCAGGTGCACTCGTGCTCGCGATCGCCGAGGTAGCCGCACGGGCACGGGTTCATCGCCGCGACCAGCATGATCCGCGCGGGGAAGGTCAACGACGTGAGCCTGCGGCTGATGGTGATCTCGCCGTCCTCGAGCGGCTGCCGCAGGGCCTCGAGCGCGGACAGCCGGAACTCGGGGAACTCGTCGAGAAACAGGACGCCGAGGTGAGCAAGGCTGACCTCGCCGGGCCGCGGCGTGCCCCCGCCGCCGACGAGACCGACCGAGGACACCGTGTGGTGCGGAGCCCGAAACGGCCGCCGCGTGACGAGAGGCATCTCCGGCGGCAGCAGCCCGGCGACGCTGAAGATGCGCGTGACCTCGATCGCCTCGGCGGCCGTCAGCGGCGGCATGATCCCCGGGATGCGGCGCGCAAGCATCGTCTTGCCGGCGCCCGGCGGGCCGGTCATGAGGATGTTGTGGGCGCCGGCCACGGCGATCTCGAGAGCGCGCTTGGCCAGATGCTGACCGGCGATGTCTGAAAGATCCGGTCCGTCGCCCGGGCCACCTCGCAGCAGCGCCCGCAGATCGGCCGGCGGGGCGGCTTCGCCGCCGCCGGCCGCAAGCTGGACGACGGCCTCCGCCAGCGTGCGGCCCGGGTACACCTCGAGGCCGGGCACGAGCGACGCTTCGGCGGCGTTGGCCGCGGGCAGGAGCAGCCCGCGCACCCCGCGCCGCCGCAGACTCTGGGCGAGCGCCAGCGCCCCGGCGACCGGACGCAGCGACCCGTCGAGGCCGAGCTCGCCCACCGCCGCGATGCGGCCGCGACCGTCGCAGCCGTCGGTCGCCTGTCCGGTCGCGACGAGGAAGGCGAGCGCGATGGGCAGGTCGAACGACGGTCCCTGCTTGCGCAGGTCGGCGGGAGCCAGGTTGACGGTGATGCGCCGCGAGGGGAACTGGAAAGCCGAGTTGACGATGGCGGCGCGCACGCGCTCGCGGCTCTCCTGCACGGCCGCGTCGGGCAGGCCTACGATGCTGAACGCCGGCGCCGCAGCGACGACGTCCGCCTCGACCTCCACGGGGTGACCCTCGAGGCCGCTCAGCGCTTCGCTGGCGATGCGGGCGAGCACCTGGGCCCCTCAGCCGTCACAGGTGAAGGCGGCGGGCAGGTGACGTACGCGGCAGGGGACCGAGCCGGCGTCCACGGCGACGATGTCGAAGCGCACGTCGGACACGCCGGCGAGCGCCCACGGGCGCGCCGACAGCCACAGCTCGGCCAGGCGCGCGATCTGGCGGCGCTTGCGCGGGTCGACGGCGTCCTCGGGAGTGCCGCAGGTGCCCGTACGCCGCGCCTTCACTTCGACGAAGGCGAGGACCGGGCCGCGGCGGGCGATGATGTCGAGCTCGCCGCGGCCGATGCGGACGTTGCGCGCCAGCAGGCGCCAGCCGCGCTCCTGGAGGTGACGGGCGGCCGCGTCCTCGGCGGCGCGGCCCAGTGTCTGGCGTGCGTTCATGCCGCAAGGCTAGCGGCACGGCGCCTCGCCTCCTACGGCATCCGAGGCGCGCGACGGTGACGTTGCACAACGCCAACCCGCGGGGTGACTACCGGGGATCGCCCTCGGGTCGACCGGCGAGCGTGCCCTCGAACCCCAGCCCCGGTCGCCGGTAGGCAGCGCTGGCGAACGAGAGCCGGTGCAGGACGCAGACCCCATGGTCCACGATCGCCTCTCGATGGGCGGCCGTCGCGTAGCCGACGTGACGGTCGAAGCCGTACTGCGGGTAGGAGTCGTGCAGACGGCACATCACCCTGTCGCGCGTGACTTTGGCGATCACAGAAGCGGCGGCGATGGCGGCGGAGAGGCCGTCGCCGCCGATCACCTGCCGGTGCTCGCAGGCGCAGCCGGGCAACGCGAAGCCGTCGATGAGCACGACGGCCGGGCGCGGCCGCAGGGCCTCCGCCGCCCGGCCGAGCAGCGCGATGTTGCAGCGGTGCAGCCCGACTCGGTCTATCGTGGCCGGGCTGCAGCTGACGACCACGACCTGGCGCGCGCGACGCAGGATCTCGTCGTACAGCTTCTCGCGGACGTGCCGCGTGAGCTTCTTGGAGTCGTCGAGGGCGGCGAGGGCGACGTGGTCCTGGCCGGCGAGCGCTGCGAGATCGAAGCAGACCGCGGCGGCAACCAGAGGCCCGGCGAGGCACCCGCGCCCCGCCTCGTCGGCGCCGGCGACAAGGCCCTCGCCGGCGAGCGCGGCATCGTAGGCGAAGCGCTGGTTCATGCCAGCGACGCGGCGGGCTCCCGTGCCGGCGCCCGGCTCACAAGCCGCCGAAGCGACCCGGCGGCCAGTACCGCCAGAAGGCGTGCCCCACAAGCTGGCCGCGAGGCACGGGTCCGAACTGGCGGCTGTCGCCGCTGTCGGTGCGGTTGTCACCCATCATGAAGTACGAACCGGCCGGCACGTGGTACGGCTGCTGGAGCGACCAGGCCAGCCCGTTGGTGAAGGGGTCGGTGGGCTCCTGGCGGCCGCCGATGGTCCGCACATACGGCTCGATGAGCTTGACCCCGTTGATGTACACGTAGCCGTCACGCAGAGAGATCACGTCCCCCGGCATGCCGATGATGCGCTTGATGAGTACGGGGCCACCGCTCAGCGGAGCCGGCGGGTGGAACACGGTGATCTCGCCGCGCTGGGGCTCCGTGAAACGCCAGGAGATGCGATCCACGAGAACGCGGTCGCCGATGAGGAGCGTGTTCTCCATCGACTCCGAGGGGATGCGGTACGGCTTGACCAGGAAGGCCTGGATGAGCAGCGCCACCGCCACCGCGACGACCGCGAGCAGGGCGTACTCGACGAGCGTCCTGCCGGCAGAAGCGGGCTTGCCGTCGCGGCCGGCGCCGTCGCCTCCCTTGCCTTCGCTCACGTTGTCAGTGCCCATGCGTGCTCCTCGAGGTCCGCGGGAGTCTATCAGAGCCCGTGGGCGCGGCTGAGCGGCCAGTACGTGAAGAACGCCTCGCCGATGATCTCGCTGCGCGGGACGGTGCCCCAGTCCCGGCTGTCGTCGCTCACCTCGCGATTGTCGCCCATCACGAAGTAGTGCCCGGCCGGGATGAGGTAGGACGTCACCAGCGCCCAGGGCTTGCCGGTGTCGAAGAACGGGTCCGTCTGCTCGCGGCGGCCGCCGGTGAAGTCGACATAAGGCTCCGCCAAGGGCCGTCCATCGATGTACACGGCGCCGTCATGGAGCGCGATGCGCTCGCCGGGCAGCCCCACCACGCGCTTGATGAGCACTTTGTTCAGGACCTTGGAGTCGATGACGACGATGTCACGGCGGTGCGGGTCGCGCATCCTGTACACGACCTTGTTGACGAGCACGCGGTCCTGCGGGACGAGCGTCGCGGCCATCGACTCGGAAGGAATGCGATACGGCTTGACCACGTAGGCCTGCACGAGGAGCGCCGCGACGACCGCGCAGATCGCAACGAGGAGGTACTCGGCCAGGGAGCGGCGCTTCACAGGCCCGCCTGAGCCTTCACATCGTCAGGCGGCGGGCCGACACCACGCGCCGACGCGAGACCGGTCACGACGTGAGGATGCCCTCGCCGGTGCGTGCGTAGCTTCACGGGCCGGGCCCGCAGCACGACGCGAAGCGCCTAGCGCTGCTTCTCGCGGACGCGGGCCTGCTTGCCGACCTTGCCGCGCAGGTAGTAAAGCTTGGCGCGGCGCACGTCGCCGATGGCGGTCACTTCGATCTTGTCGATCTTGGGCGAGTGCACGGGGAACGTGCGCTCCACGCCGACGCCGAAGGACTGCTTGCGCACTGTGAAGGTCTCGCGCACGCCCTCACCCTGGCGCTTGATGACCGTCCCCTGGAAGACCTGGATGCGGTGGCGCGTGCCCTCGACGACCTTGAAGTGGACCTTCACGGTGTCGCCGGCCTTGAACTGCGGGAGGTTGTCGCGCAGCTGCTCGCGTTCGATGTTTTCGATGATGTTCACGGACCCTCTTTCCGAGCGAAAATCGGCGGCTAGTGTAGCAGGAGTCGTGCGGCGGCGCAAAGCCTCGTCCGCGCCGCCCGACCGCAAGGCGCTAGCTTATCTCTTTTCCACGTGCCGCGCCCGCCAGCGCTCGATCTCACGGTGGTTCCCGCTGAGGAGGACGTCCGGCACGGCCCATCCACGGAACTCCGCCGGCCTCGTATAGTGCGGGTACTCGGCCCCGCCCTCGAGCTCCTCCGAGTGCGACTCCGAGATCACGCTCTCCGGGTTGCTGATCACGCCGGGGAGTTTGCGCGTGACGGCGTCGAGCACCGCCATAGCGGCGACCTCGCCGCCGGTGAGCACGTAGGGGCCGATGGAGACGCGGTCGGTGACGAGGTTGCTCACGCGCTCGTCGATGCCCTCGTAGCGGCCGCAGAGCAGGACGAGGTCGTCGCCGGCGAGGTCGGCGGCCAGCGCGTCGTCGAGCTGGCGCCCCTTGGGCGTGAGCTCGACGACGCGCCGCGAGTCTCGGACGCCGGCCGCGTCGCCGTCAAACACCGCCTCGAGCGCGACGCAGACCACGTCGATGCGCAACACCATGCCGGCGCCGCCGCCGTACGGCGTGTCGTCGACCTGCAGGTGACTCAGCGGCGTGTGGTCGCGGTAGTTGGTGAGCCAGAACTCGTGACCGAGCTCGACGGCGTGGCGCACGTGCACCTGCGAGAGGTACCAGTCGAACGCCTGCGGGAACAGCGTGAAGACGTCGCAGCGCACCGGCGTTCAGCCGTCCGGCTCGTCGAGGAGCCCGTCCACGACGCGCAGCACGCCGCAGGCGGCGTCCAGAGTCACGAGCTCGTCGACCAGCGGTACGAGCACGGACGCGCCGTCCGGCGCCCGCACTTCGAGCACTTCGTGGGCGGGCGCCTCGAGCACGTCCGAGACCTCACCGAGCGGCCTGCCGGAGACGGTCTCCACCGCCAGGCCCAGGAGGTCGCCGACCCGGTAGTGCGGCTCGGCGTCGAGGTCGCCGCCGGCGGCGAACAGCTCGCGGCCCTGGAGGGCGACGGCCGCCTCGCGGGTGGCGGCGAGATCGAGAAGCACGAGAGGGCGCTGATCGGTCCCCCCCTTGCGCGTGACCGCGCACGGGACGACCCGTTCAGCGCCCTCCGGCGCATGCGGATCCCTGTCGCCCAGGTAGAACTCGGTGCCCCGGCTCAGCCTGTCAAGACCGCCGGGTGCCAAGTTGAGATAGAGCTCACCGCGCAGCCCGTGGACCTTGCCGAGGATACCGCAGGCCCACAGGACAGATGAGTCAGTGTGCGGTGCTACTTCGTCGCCCCGCACGTTGACCCGGCTGCGCCGGTCAATCGACGATCTCCACGATGGCGCGCTTGCCGTCGCGGACGGCCGAAGCCTTGACGATCGTGCGGAGAGCACGGGCGATGCGCCCTTGCTTGCCGATGACCTTGCCCACATCGTCTTTCGCCACTGAGAGCTCCAACACGACGGTGGTGTCCGTTTCCGTAGCCTCCACGTGGACCTCGTCTGGGTTGTCGACCAGCGACTTGGCCAGATACTCGAGCAGGTCCTTCAACATCCCACTACTCCCTCCGTCGCCTGAAAAGAGACCTGTCTACTTGTCGATGCCTTTGATAGCGAGCAGCTTCTTCACGGTGCGTGACGGCTGGACTCCTTCGGCGAGCCACTTCTTGGCCTTCTCCGCATCGATCTCGATCAGCGAAGGCTCCATCTGCGGGTTGTACTGGCCGATGGTCTCGATGGCGCGACCGTCACGACGCGCCCGGGAATCGACGACGACGATCCGGTAGATCGGGTTCTTGACGCTCCCGACGCGGGTCAATCTCATACGTACTGCCAACTGCTTTCACCCCCTCAGGGTTTTCACAAGACGATGCGACCCGGGACCGGGTCGCACGACTGCCTATTCTACCCGCTCATCCCGGGCAGGCGAAACCCCTTGGTGCGCCCGCTCGAGAACATCTTGAGCATCTTCTGCATCTCGCGGTACTGCTTGAGCAGCGCATTGACGTCCTGGACCGAGGTGCCGCTGCCGCGCGCGATGCGCTGCCGGCGGCTCCCCTGGATGATGTCCGGGTGGCGGCGTTCCTTCGGCGTCATCGAGAAGATCATCGCCTCGATGCGGTCGAGCTGCCCGTCGTCGACCTGCACGTTCTTGAGCTCCTTCATGCCGGGCACGCCCGGCAGCATGCCGATGATGCTCGAGAGCGAGCCCATCTTGCGCACCTGCTTGAGCTGGGCGAGGAAGTCCTCGAAGGTGAACTCGGCGCGCCGCAGGCGCGCCTCCATGTCGGCCGCCTGCTTCTCGTCGAGCGAGTCCTCGGCCTTCTCGATGAGGCTGAGCACGTCGCCCATGCCGAGGATGCGGCTGGCCATGCGGTCGGGGTGGAAGGTGTCGAAGTCGTCGAGCTTCTCCCCCGTGCTGGCGAACTTGATGGGCTTGCCGGTGACGGCGCGGACGCTGAGCGCGGCGCCGCCGCGGGCGTCGCCGTCGAGCTTGGTGAGCACGACGCCGTCGAGGTCGACGTGACCGCGGAAGGCGTCGGCCGCGTTGACCGCGTCCTGGCCGGTCATCGAGTCGACGACGAGGAGCACGTTGTGCGGCTTGATGGCGTCGCGGATGTTGACGAGCTCGGCCATGAGCTCCTCGTCCACGTGCAGGCGGCCGGCGGTGTCGACGATCGCCACGTCGCCGTGGCGGCGCGCGAACTCGATGCCGTCGCGCGCGATGTCGACCGGGTCCAGATGGTCGCCGGGCGCGTACACCGGCACGCCGACGCGCTCGCCCAGCGTCTGCAGCTGGTCGATGGCCGCCGGACGGTAGACGTCCGCGGCGATCAGGACCGGCGACTTGCCGTCCTTCTTGAGCAGCTTGGCGAGCTTGGCGCAGGTGGTCGTCTTGCCCGAGCCCTGCAGGCCGGCCATGAGGATCACGGTCGGCGGGTGACCGCTGAAGACGAGCTTGGAGTCGCCGCTGCCCATGAGCGCGATGAGCTCCTCGTTGACGATCTTCACGACCTGCTGCGCCGGCGTGAGGCTCTCCATCACCTCGGCGCCGAGGGCGCGCTCCTTGACGTGCGCCACGAACTCGCGCACGACCTTGAAGTTCACGTCGGCCTCCAGGAGGGCCAGGCGGATCTCGCGCATCGCCGCGTCGATGTCCTCGGCGGTGAGCTTGCCGTGGCCCTTGAGGCTCTGCATGACGCCCTGCAGGCGTTCGGTGAGTGAGTCGAACATGCGTGTCTTCCTCGGCTGGATCGGCGGAAGGCCAATGGTAGCACGGCGAGGCAGGGCCGACCTTGTGCCTGCACTTCACTGGTATTACTCTTACCGGTAAGACTCCCTCATGTGGAGGCCGCGATGCGCATCACCAGCAAGGGTCAGGTCACCATCCCGCAGGATATCCGAGAACGCTTCGGCCTGCTGCCGCACACGGAGGTCGAGTTCGTTGAAGATGCCGGCACGGTGGTGATCCGAAAGACCGGGACGGGCAACCGGCAGGCACGCGAGTGGGTGCAACGATATCGGGGCACGGCAGACGCGGGCATGACGACGGACGAGATCATGCGCCTTACCCGCGGTGAGGACTGATGCCCGGCCGCATCCTCGTCGACAGCAACGTGATCCTCGACCTGCTCTGCGAAGACGCCAAGTGGGCTCGGTGGTCGGATGACGCGCTGATGGCATGCGCCGAGCACGCGCGGCTCGTCATCAACCCGATCGTCTTCGCCGAGGTCTCGGTGGGATACAGGACCATGGACGGAGTGGACCTGCCGCTGTCTGCTGACCTCTTCGCTCGCGAGCCCCTGCCGTGGGCGGCGGCGTTCCAGGCCGGGAAGGCCTATGAGCAGTATCGTCGCCGGGGTGGGAACAAACGCTCGCCTCTCCCTGATTTCTACATCGGCGCGCACGCGGCGGTCGCGGGAATGGGACTCCTCACCCGTGACGCCACGCGCTACCGTACGTACTTCCCCACGGTGGAGATCATCGCGCCGGACCTGCCGTGACGTCTCACGCCGGGCGGCAGAAGGCGACCGCCCCTACCGTCCAGCAGCCTCCAGACACGCAAGGAACGCCCCGGTGCGGGCCCACAGGTCGAACGAGAGCGGGAGCGGTTCCCAGCGGCAGTCGAAGATCATCCCGCGGTCCACTCCCTCACCGCCGACGGTGTGTTCCCAAGCTCTCGGCCCCCCACCTCCGGCCATGAGCTCGAAGTAGACGGTCGGATACACGTCCCCGGTCTCGAAGTGCGTCCAGATCTGCGTTCCGAGCACGCTGACAGGGGCGACGTCCTCGAGGCCGCTCTCCTCGAGCACCTCCCGCAGGACCGCGACGCCGGCGTCCTCGCCCGCACGCCGACGTCCCGCCGGCACCTGCACGCGAGCGCCTAGGCCGCGAGGGGCAAAGACCAGAAGCTCGCGGCCTCGCCGACCATCCCGTACGACATAGGCGGCCACACGAGTGACTGCGTGCGCAGCGAGCTCCAGCGCCCACAGGTCGTGCGGCCGGCCGTCCCAGACCACGCGTCGCTCTACGCTCATGCCGAGGCGCCGCGCGACGCCCTGCGAACGGAAGTTAGCGGGGTCGATCAGGGAGTACACGCGATGCAGGCCAAGTCCGGCGGCGTGCGGGAGGACGGCTCGCGCCGCCTCGGTGGCGTAGCCGTGACCCCAGCGCTCGCGGGCGAGGTCCCAGCCGAGTTCCGGCAGCCGCTCGCCCTCGATCTCGCGGTACACAGGGCCGCAGACACCGACGAGCTCGCCCGTCGCCTCGAGGACGACCGCGTACTCACCCATCCCCTCGTCGCGGTAACGCCGGATCGTCGTGGCGAGCCACTCCAGGGTCTGCTCGCGCGTGAACGGCGCCGGCTCCCACCACAGGACCTCGGGATGGGCGTAGATCACGGCGAGCTCGTCGAGATCCGCCATCGTGACCTCGCGAATAGTGAGCCGCTCCGTGTGGATGGGCAGTACCATGCCGAGAGTGTACCGTGCGCCCGGCGGACGGCAGAGCTCGCCTAGTCCTCTTCCCCGCCGCCGAAGATGGCGCGCGCGAAGAGGTCGGCCTCGAACGGGCGCAGGTCCTCGAGCTTCTCCCCCACGCCGATGAGCTTGATGGGGATGCCGAGGGT
>Ga0118677_10008601_pt1 | contig 16295 bp, 18 predicted proteins | sample AliMusrvi5mmetaG_FD_86154 | JGI IMG/M metagenome (GOLD analysis project Ga0118677, IMG submission 86154) | reverse complement strand
GTCCCAGGCCGGCGCCTTTGATTAATTCCATTGAATCGCGCAGGCCAAAGGACACCCCTTCAATCACCGAGCGCGTCAGATGCGCTTTGGTATGGCGCACGGTCAGACCCACAAAGGCGCCCCGCGCCAGCGGGTCCGGGTGCGGCGTGCGTTCGCCGGTCAGGTACGGCAGGAACAGCAGTCCTTCGCTTCCCGCGGGCACATCCGCCGCCGGGGCCAGCAGGTCGTCATATCCCGTCCCGGGTGCCAGCGTGTCGCGGTACCAGCGCAGCGAGCCTGCCGCGGAAAGCATCACGCCCATAAAATGCCAGGTTCCCGGAACCGAGTGGCAAAAGGCATGCAGCTTGCCCTGGGCTTCGATCAAGGGTGAAGCTGTGGTTGCAAAGACCACGCCTGAAGTTCCCAGCGTGAGGGCCACAATTCCCGGCGTCACCGCCCCAACCCCCACCGCCTGGGCTGCCTGGTCGCCGCCGCCGCCCATCACCGGTGTTCCCGCTTTCAGGCCGGTCAGCTCCGCCGCCTTTGCCGTGATCGTTCCGGTAATTTCGGGGCCTTCAAACGTCTTTGGCATCCAGCTTTCCGGGATCTGCAGCGCCTTGAGCATTTCGCTCGACCAGGTGCGCTTCTTCAAATCAAACAGGATCATGCCCGACCCGTCGGCCTTATCCACGGCATACTCGCCGGTGAGGTGGTAGCGCACATAATCCTTGGGCAGCAGGATGTGTTTCGTCCTGGCGTACACTTCCGGTTCATGTTTGCGCACCCACAATATCTTTGGGGCGGTAAAACCGGTGAGCGCTTTGTTGCCTGTCATCGCCAGCAGCCCTTCAAAACCAAACATGCTGGTGATCTCTTCGCATTCTTCTGCCGTGCGCTGGTCATTCCACAGGATGGCCGGGCGCAGCACGTTGCCGGTGTCATCCATCATCACCAGTCCGTGCATTTGCCCGGTCAACCCGATCGCTTTGATATCCTCCCCCTTTACCCCGGCCTGCGCCAGGGCCTGGCGAATGCTCAGGCACGAAGTCTGCCACCAATCCGCCGGGTCCTGTTCGGACCACAGCGGTTTGGGTGTGGAAATGGGGTGCTCATTCGCCGCAGATGCCGCGACGTTTCCCTGTTCATCAATGATCAGGGCCTTTGATCCAGTTGTGGATACGTCAATTCCGAGGAAAAGGGGTTTCATGTTTTTTTATCCTTTTATTGAGCCTGGTTAGCGCACACCCATCATCAGGTCGGTCACCAGCTGGTCCAGCTTTTCATACTTCAGACCGCGCGCGGCGATGGCATTGCGGTCAAATTCGTGGGCTTTAATCGCTTCGGCCTTTTCGGGTGTGAATTTGCCCTGAAAAGCCTTCATCGAGCCGTCATCTGCATTGATTTCAGCCAGCATCGCCTGGATTTCCTGGTCCTGGTTGAATTGTTTTGCCTTTTCCTTGAAGATCAGGTAGGTGCGCATACAGCCGCGCGCAAAATCCTTGACGCCTTCATAATCTTCCGTGCGGTAGGCATGCGCATCAAAATGGCGGCTGCCGGCATAACCCACATCTTCGAGGAATTTCACCAGGAAGAAGGACTGTTTCCAGCTGTGCATGCCAAAGCGCCAGTCCTGGTCAAAACGCACACCGTTCTGGTCATTCAGGTCGATGTGGAACAGTTTGCCTGCGTCCCACGCCTGGGCCACGGCATGCAGGAAGTTAAGCCCGGACATGTGTTCGTGGGCTAATTCGGGGTTGACACCCACCATCTCGGAATGCGCCAGGGTGGCGATAAAGCCCAGCATGGCGCCTGTCGTCGGCAGGTAGATATCTCCGCGCGGTTCGTTCGGTTTGGCTTCCAACGCTATCTTGAAACCGTATTTCTGGCTGAGGTTATATTCACACAGAAAGTCAATCGCCTCGCGGAAATGTTTCAGGCCTTCCTGCGGATTCTTGGTCGCGTCGGATTCAACGCCCTCGCGCCCACCCCAGAAGACATACACCTTGGCGCCCATTTCGGCTCCCAGGTCCATCGCGCGCATCGTCTTCTGCAATGCGTAAGCGCGCACTTTGGGGTCATTCGCTGTGAAAGCGCCGTCTTTGAAAATGGATGCGCCAAACAGGTTTGTAGTTGCCATGGGCACCACCAGGCCGGTTTCCTTCAGGGCTGCCTTGAAATCTTTTTTGATTTTTTCGGCTTCAGCCGGGGTTGCATCGATCGGGATCAGGTCATTATCGTGAAAGTTGACCCCGTAAGCGCCTACTTCGGCCAGCAGGTGTACCAGCTGCACCGGGCTCATCGCCTGGCGCACAGGTCCGCCAAAGGGGTCCCCGCCCACACTGCCGACTGTCCATAATCCAAAAGTGAATTTGTCTTCCGGTTTGGGTTGATATGTGTTTGTCATTTTCTCTCCTTTGATTGATTTGAAATTTTTGATCGATCACGCAAAATTGGGTTCCTGCAAAATATCATCCAGCACCAGCGCCGCCGCCCCCATGACACAGGCGTCGATCCCGTGGGCAGAGGCGCTTATTTTCAGGTCCTGGCTTTCAAGACCCAGTGCATTTTCAGCCACCACCTGTCTGACAACAGGCAGCAGTAACTCACTCGCATAATTTAACTCCCCTCCCAGGATCACCATCTGGGGGTTAAAAATGTTCACCAGGTTGGCAATTCCAAAACCCAGGCTTTTGCCTACTTTTTGCATCGCAATTAAAGCAGCATTGTCTCCATTTAAGCCCGCATTGGCAATCATTTCAAAGGTCACATTTTTAAGGTCGTTCTCCGAAGCGTGCATCACGCTGCTCGGCACGCCCTGGCTTAATGTGTCTTGAAACCGGCGGATGACAGCGCGCGGTCCAACCTGCGTCTCCCAGCACCCCACTTTTCCACATCCGCACACTTCACCCCCCGGGTCCATGATGATATGGCCCACTTCGCTTGCATAACCGTGGCTGCCCCGGAACAGTTTTCCGCCCATCATGATTCCCGCCCCCAGGCCGACCCCCGCATTTAGAAATATAAAATCATTCACGCCCCGGGCCGTTCCAAAATAATATTCTCCCAGGGCAGCTGCCTTGGCGTCATTATCCACAAAAATGGGCAGGTGATAGCGCTCGGACCATAACCTGCGCAGGGGAATATTCCGCCATCCCAGGTTTGGGGCTAACTTAAGCTCGCCGTGGCGTAAATCCACCAGCCCGGTCACACCCATCCCGATCCCCAGCGGGCGCAGTTTGCGTTTCTGGCCTTCCGCGAGCCCCAGTTCCGTCATTTCAAAAGCCCGCTTCAAAATCAGATCCTGGTTGTCGTCCGATTTTGATTTGATTCTCTGGCGCCATAACACATTGGCAATAAAATCGGTGACGATGAGCGATATAAAACCGACCCCGATTTCAATTCCAATCGCAAAACCGCCTTGCGGGTTAAGTTCCAGCAGCACGCCGGGGCGGCCAATCCGGTCGGTTTGCAGGATTGTTTCCTGCACCAGGCCGCTTTCCAGCAGAGAGTTGATGATTTGCGAAACTGTGGAACGATTTAACCCCGTATTTTTCGCCACTTCGGCGCGTGAAAGCGGCGCCTGGTGGCGAATATTATTTAAAACCACCGCTGTATTAAATTTACGCACAAGGTTTTGGTCAGCCGTCGTAATCACAGGATTTATCCGGATAAAAATTCGAGGGAATGTTTGCGGGCTTTGAAACCTGAGTATCTATGCCTCATAAATCAATGCCATGAAGAGATTATTTTGTTTGTTGGACGTCCAAACTAATTATTATTTAAAATTATAGTGCGGAAAATAAGATTGTCAATAGTGTCTTGAATCACCTATTTCCTTTTTTAATGGAAGGGTCAAGAAAAGAAAAATGGGACTGGCCCCCTTCTCTTTTTGCCCTAAACTTTAATTTTCATTGGAATCCCGGCAATCATGAAAATCACCCGTGAGGCCCGCGAAGCCAGGTATTGGTTGGCCCAGCCAAGGACATCCCGGTAGATTCGGCCCAGTGGATAGGCAGGGACCAGGTCCAGCCCGACTTCATTCGAAACCACGATCCATGGAATGCATAAGGCTTCGTAAGCTTTAATCAGCCCGTCCATTTCCCGCTTAACCGCAGTTTGTGCCAGGCTGAACATTTCATTTTCGGGCAGAGCCACAATCAGGTTGCTGGTCAATAAAGTGATGCAGTCCAGCAGTACCAGTTCCGCCTTGATTTCTCCATCCACTTCCAGGATTCTCTCACCCACATTCACGGGTGCTTCAAGCGTGCGCCAGTTTTTCGGCCGGGAAGCCTGGTGGACTGCAATCCGTTCAGCCATTTCTTCATCCCCGGCTTCGGCTGTGGCGACATATAAAACACGCCCGCCGTGCTCTTCAGCAAGCAGTTGAGCATACGTGCTTTTTCCACTCCTGGCTCCGCCTAAAATGAGAGTGAATTCAGAATGAAAGTCAGTCATAACGGCAATCATACCCTGCCGGAATCGTTTGCACAAGGCCTTAAAATGAAATGTCCCAATTTTAAATTGGGACATCGGGTTGGCTCATAACGCTGCGAATCGGTTTTTTAAATTGGCAAATTAGAAAATGCAGCGCAGAAACAGCAAGAAGCCGATGATAATCAGTGGAATTCCCACGATCGCGCCAACGATGGTTAACGTTGCTATGATTCCAACCAGCATCAGCACCATTGCCAGTACCAGGCCGACAAATCGTCCGGTCAGGCCAAGGATTAATGCAATTAATTGCCATAAAATCCAGAACGGCCAGAGCAGCAAATGAAGACAACCTCTGTGATGATTATGATGATCATGTTTCATGGTACACCTCCGTGTCTATTAAATATACGCAAGGCTGCCCTGCAGGTTGCAAATTAAGCGTCAATGGGTAAAGAAATAAAACAGGAATACAGATGCGCCGAAACAGGTCAGCATGGCGCTGACAAATAACAGGCCAATCCCAGCCATCACGGCTGGCCTGGCCACCGGCGCATTCGACGAAAGGACAGCCTCGCCCGGGTTGTGAGGGTCAAAATGGATCGGAACAACTTTTCCCACCGGGTACTGTACAGCAATCTGGCGAAGGACAGGGTCATCCGCCTGGCGCACTGCCGGGCCGATTTGGATGGAAACATATTCCACCCCCTGGATCAGGTACTTGAAGCGGATAACCGATTTAAAGGTTGAAAAAGGGATACCTTCAGGGGTTAAGCCGGAACTTTCAACCACCTCATAGGAGATGATTTTGCCTTTTACGGTTGGCCATGAAATGTGAGATTTCGCTTTGCGCCCCGCGGTCAGCGCAGTCACAATTAAAAACAATCCACCGCCTGCAAAAGCGACAATTAACAAAATGACCAGAAATGCAGTAAGTTCCATAGATCTGATTATACCAATCGTCAGGATAGTTTCGGTAAAGGTCTGGCATAAATTTACTGGTATGTTTAATCAGGCGTTTGCCGCTTCCTCCAATGCCCGCTTCCATCACCCGGCAGGTCAGTCCAGGCAAATAAGTATTTCCTGCGAGCCGGCTGAAAAGCCGGAAGCCCGCCTGCCAGATCGATGAGATTTCTTCCAGGTTTTCCAGGGCATCTTTATCAGGAGCCCTGAATTTTATTTATTTATAAGTCTCATATTCGTCAATGCGTTCCCGCAGCATTTTGGCACTGCGCTGCAGCGCCTGGGTTTCCTCTTCATTTAAATTCAAAGGAAGGGTGCCCATGATCCCATCCGCACGCAGTAAACGCGGCAGCGAGATCGTGACATCTTTAATCCCGTAAACGTTTTCAGTCGGTGTCGAAACCGTAAGGATGGCGTGGTGATCATGTGAAATGATATCCACGATACGCGAGAGTGCCGCTCCCACGCCATAATATGTGGCGCCTTTGCCTTCAATAATTTGATAGGCTGCCTTGCGCACATCCTGGTCAATCGTATAACGCGTATCTGGAAATAAGCTCAGCCCGCGCATTTCAGCAAAATGGTCGAGGGAAATGCCACCAATATCGACCGAAGACCAGACCAGCACTTCGGAATCACCGTGTTCTCCCACCACATAACCATGCACATGTTGGGGGTCCACGCTCAGGTAATCGCCCAAAAGGCTGCGAAAACGGGCCGTGTCCAGCGTGGTGCCCGAACCGATCACGCGGGTCGACGCCAGTCCGTTACGCACAGCCGCTTTGGCGGCAATATGGGTCATGATATCCACCGGGTTGGTGGCGATCACCAGGATCGGATTCTTCGAAAATTCAAGCACGTGATCCACCACGGAGGTCATAATTTTTCCATTCCGGCCCATTAATTCGAGGCGTGATTCGCCAGGCTTCTGGTTCGCGCCTGCTGTAATGATCACAATGTCGGCGCCTTCCAGGTCCGCATAGCCACCCGCATTAATCACCATCGGGTGGACATAAGGGATGGCATGGCGGATATCTGCCGCCTCAGCCTCAGCTCGTTTGTGGTTTAAATCCACAAGGACGATTTCACTCGCATTTCCCATTAATAAAATGGCGTAGGCAGCTGTTGCGCCTACAAAACCACTGCCAATGATTCCCACTTTCATTTCACGCCTACCTTTCTCAGGTCTCAATAACAATCGAGGATAATATTTTAATTATTATATAAATTATAATATATATTTTGATTATTTGTCAGGCGGATTTTGATTGTTCTTGTTAGGCAGGCGCCTGATAATACTGGTAAGCTGGATAACAAGCAGCGCGATCAAAACAGATATGACCACCGTAAATACAACGGCGCCAAGTAAAATCAGCAGGAATGTTTGCAAAAAATTGGCCTGGTTGATATTTTTTTGGTCCTTTGGAGAAGCAACCGGGGTTTTATTATTCTCAGGCTGCTGCCCGTCTTGCGGCTGGATCGTTTGGACCTGTCCGGTTTTGGGCTGCACAGTCCCCTTTCCGGGGAGTGTCACCAGCTGCCCTGGAACCGACTGGGAATTGGTGGATGAACTGGAATTTTGCGCAAAAACCACACCCAAAGAAATCGCCACAACCAGGATTAGAAAAATAACCCCAATCGTGATCCAGTCTCTAACCGGAACGCTGTCCTGTGTATCATACATAAGCCATTAATCCTCTTCACTATCATTATACTCGTCTGAATACCAGCGTTCTTCCTCTGGTAAATCATGCTCAAGCTGGTCTTGAGGCGATAATGGATCGTCCATGCGAACCTGGATTGTGATGCCGGCCGTGCGGATGCCGTTCGGGGTCATAATTCGGCGCGCCCGGTATCGCAGGAAATATTGACGCACAAGGTCATTTTTTAGAACTTCCTTCACCGTGCGGATGCTGACCGCAGCCCGCCTGGCCAGTTCCGACATATCCGTATCCACCGTATTGCGCAGTTCGCCCGTCATGGGATTCCAAAAACACATTGAACGCGCAGCCATAATAATGGTGAAGGCGGAATGCCCGATCAGCGGAAGCCATTGATTAAACAGGTACATGGTCACAAACATGCCGCGTTCAGGTTGGATGACTGCTGCCCGCTTGCTGCCATAGGCCCGCTGCAGCATCACCTTTCGGTTTCTGCCCGGCACCGTTTGTTCAGGAAGCGAAAGAGATGGCGGAGATGAGTGCCGTTTTACTTCAGGTGGGAACTCAAGCACTGGGGAAGGTTCCGAATGAACAGTTTCAGTGCGGAAAAGGCCGTTCACCACATCCACTTTCAAGGAAAGCGGTTGGGCATAGACCCCTTCCAAAATTCGCAATATCCGGTCCTTCAGTCGGCTTTCGACCCATTCGCGGGCGTATGGATTCCTTGCCCCGATCTCAAACACCCCTCCTGAAAAATCCACCGCAACCAGGGGCAGTACCCATGTTTCAAACAGTCCCTTGGGCATATCCATGCGCAGCTGGCTGACCACCAGGTCCCAGGCTTGCTGGAAATCGGGTGTGTCAATCATCGATATGGATGTGCCCAGTGTATGTTCCATTACGCTTCCAATCGGATTTATTTCTTCCACAAAATACAGCCTATTTTTGGAAGAAATAATTACTCTTTAGCCACCATTTTTTCAACCAGATAACCCAAATCATCCGTACCGGTATATTCGGCTATACGCTCATAACGTCCAGAGCAGATGCGCGCCAGTATTCCGATTGTCTCTCCAACAGATATCTTTCGGCGTAAAAGTGCGGATAATCGCCTCTGCCAGACCTCAATTTCCGTAATTTCAGCCTGGGAAAGGGTCACGCCAACTTTTTGACGCGGAATCGGGGCCGATGGGCGTCCCGGAAGGCGTGTGGTCACGGGTTCAACGACCCGCCTCATTTCGTATATCTGAACCCAGGCCGGTTTTTCCTGGTTTTTTGGGTTTATCATTATGAGACCTCCTTCACAATCGCCAGCGTGATTTTGGATTCATCCGTCTGCAGCAGCGTATCAGTGCATAATGCGCATAAACGGATGATCTCGCGCGGGATTCCGCGCGATTTTTCATAGAGCATTTCAAATGCGTTATCATCAATGAGTGGCTCAGAGCGCCCCGCAACCCGCAGGCGAAAGATCACCATTTGCAAAGCGCTCCCCAGGGTCAAGGGCGGCAGCACCAGCCGGGCAAAGACGCGTGCATTCACCGGCTTGTTGGTTTCAAACAGCGACGACATTTCGCTCTGGCCAAAGGCCAGGATTTGAACCACTTTGGAGTCATAATCAAAGTTGTATAATCGATGGAGGACTTCCAATGCTTCACTTTCCATTAACTGGGCGTCGTCCAATAAAACAACCACATTATGACCGGAGGTATAGGAAGCCGCCACAGCCCGTTCAAGACCTTCCATCTGGCGCTGGAAGCTGCGCTGCGGGGGGACACCCAGTCCATCAGATACCTGGCGGGCTGCGTCCATGGCTGATTTAAATGCAGCGGTATGGATGTAACACAGGACCATATTTTTCTCCGCAGCATAGACATCATAAATGCGCCGCGCCAGGGAACTTTTTCCCATGCCCATGTCTCCGGTAATTAAAGCCAGGCCGCGCCGGCGTGAAATGACAGACTGGGCCTGCCGGTAAACGGCCAGATGTTCCGGTCCGAGATACAGGTAGCGTGGGTCGGCGGAAAGCTTAAATGGGTCTTCTTTGAGGTTCAACAAATCGAGGCGTGCCAGGCGCCATTCTTGGTCGCTGAGTGGATCTAACATCATATCTATTCCTCCGTTATGCAAATATTATTACATCAATTCCGCTTAAAATCAATAGAATTAAGCTAATTCTTGCTATTAAACCAATACTTAGGCTAATTAAGGTATTATTGAAAAATATTAAAGCTAATGTTACAATTATTTAAGTTATTTAAGCTAATTCTCGTTTTTTTGAAGTGAGGCATCAATGAGTGTGGTTATTGCAATTGCAAACGAAAAAGGCGGGGTCGGAAAAACAACAACCGCGGTAAACCTGGCGGCCGGGCTGGCTCTTAGTATTGTGGATCAACCTGATCCCTATAACCGGGTTCTCGTGGTGGATATGGATCCGCAGGGGCATGCTTTACTGGCAACAGCCTTCGGCAGCCACACGGCTGACCCGGCGGAATCGCTGGCCGCCCTGCTCATCGAGACGCCCCCACCCTCCATCCAGCGCTTAATCCGCCCGGCTCAGCACCACCGCAACCTTTTTTTTATTCCCGGCAACCGCAGCGCCATGACGGAAGCCTCGCGCACCCTGCCCACTTTAATGGCCAATGAAAACCGCCTCGCGCGCGCGCTGGCGCCCATCCAAACCCAGTTTGCCTACATCATCATCGACACGCCCCCGACCACGGGTGACTTGTTGATCAATGCCCTGGTCGCCGCGACGCATGTCTTGATCCCGGTTGAGACCAGCTACCTGGGTGTATCCGGGCTGCGCGAGCTTCAGCGTACGATTGAAGCCGTTGCCTACCATTTTCATCCTGACCTTGAAATCCTCGGCTTTTTACCCACCCTTTGCGATGAGCAGCGGGGTGAAACCCAGGAAATTCTGGCGGAACTGCAAACACGTTACGGATCCCAAACGCTCAGCCCGATCCACAAATCCACCGATCTGGCTTATGCGCATTCCAGCCATATGGATGTTTTTACGTATCGTCCCCCCCGGGTACGCCAGTCCGGGCAGATTGCTTCCAGTTCCAAGGCCACCCAGGAATATGCTGCCCTGGTTGAAAATATTCTTGAAGCCACCTGGAAAGATGTCAGCAAGATCTCCACTAAAGGAAAGTGATTATGGCCCCAACCCGAAAACGTTTCAGCGCTTTTGAAGAAGATCCCGAATCCGCCCAGGCCGAACCTGCGATCCAAAAAATCACCCCCAGTTTTACCCAGCCCAAGAAAGCCGAAGAATTGCCCCAGGTTGAGCGCATTGAGCGCTTAAAGCCCAGCCAGATGATGCCCGACCGTTTTCAACCCCGAAGGCTGCTCCCGGCGTCGATCCGCAATGCATTTTACGGCGGCGCCATCAGTTGCTACCAGGCAGCCGAACGCTGGCTGGCGTTGGCCCACCAGGATAGCGGGTACCAGGGTACGATCGACCGCCTCATCTCCATGGGCAGTTCGTTTGAGGAGCACGGCCAGATCAAGCCCATTACCGGGTCATGGGACTCCGGGCCTGGTGGGCAATATATCTTCATGATTGAAACCGGCGAACGTCGTTTTTGGGCAGCCTGTTTGCAGTATGTCATTCATGCTGAAAAACAGGAGCCTTTTCTGCGGGTGGAAGTGATTAAGAACCCCACCCGCCAGCGCCAGGTGCTGGAAAACAGGCACGCCGAACAACCCTCATCTGTCAGCCAGGCCTGCGAAGTCGCCTCCTTGATTCTGGCAGAGCTGGGCATTGCTCCCAATTCCAATACCGTTGACGAGTTCGAATTCTTTCGCCAGGCGCGTCTTCAGCGTATGCCGGCAGGTTTGTGGGACAAAATTACACCCATCATGCAGCTCACCCGTCCGCGCATGGTGCAGCTTTTAAATATTCTCCAATTAAATACGCCTCAACTGGAATTGGCCGACCGCTACCGCCTTCCCGAAAGGGTCATCCGCGAAGTTCTCGGGCTTCCCGCAGATCAGTGGGAACGCATGCTGCGTTTGAGCATCCAGGAAAGCCTGACTTCGGATGATATTATTGAAATTACAGAAACCAATCCCAAAAAACAGGCTGCCCCAAAATCACCTTCCAAAACCGCACCGAACCCTTCAGAAATTGCCTGGGTTGGCCTGCGCCGCTTTTCATCTGCCCTGATGGATCTGGATGAAATCATTCTCTCACAGGCACTCGATGATATTGCCGATACGCTGGTCACCAGCGGCAGAGCGGAAACCACGCTGCGTTTCCTGGATGAGTTGAGCATACTCATTCAGGCTCGCTTATCGCGGATGTGATTTATAAAAAAAACAATTCGTAACCGCGGTTACACTATTGAAAGTGTAACCGCGGTTACGTTTTAATCTTCACATCATAAAATCCAATTTGACCCCATTGTCGTCTTTAGACCGTGTTTCAAAACTGCCCGGAAAGATTTAAAAAAATCTGGCAGATTGATACCTGCCGGATTTTTTTATATTTAGAGCCTGAAACCCGTGACTTTAAAGCCTCTCGGAATGGCTATTTCTCCAGTGTGCTGATATCACCTTCGGGCAGACCCTGCGCCCGTGCGCGCAGCAGCCGGCGCAGGGTCTGCCCGCTGCGGGTCTTGGGCAGGCTGTCCATAAAGACGATGTCTTCGGGCTTGGCAATCGGGCCAATTTCATGGCTCACATGGTTGCGCAGTTCTTCACGCAGTTTATCGCTCGGCTCCCGTCCCTGGCGCAGAATCACAAAAGCGTGAATCGCATTGCCCTTGATCTCATGTGGAACCCCGATCGCGGCCGCCTCAGCCACAGCCGGGTGGCTCACCAGGGCGCTTTCCACTTCAGCCGTGCCCAGGCGGTAACCGCTGACCTTGATCACATCATCCATGCGCCCAATAATCCAGATGTAACCGTCCTTGTCTTTGCGGGCCGAGTCGCCCGTCTGTTACATCGTTCCAAATTTGCCCCAATACTGGCTCGCGTAGCGTTCCGGATCGAGGTTCACGGTGCGCAGCATTCCGGGCCACGGTTTCTTAACCACCAGGTAACCTTCCTCGCCCGGCGCCGCTGACTTGCCGCTTTCATCCACCACGTCCACCTCGATTCCAAAGAAAGGCCGCGTGGCTGAACCGGGTTTGAGCGGCACAACCGGAATGGGTGTGATCATGAAACCGCCGGTTTCCGTCTGCCACCAGGTGCCCATGATCGGGCAGCGCTCGTGTCCAATCACCGTGTAGTACCAGCGCCAGGCTTCCGGGTTAATCGGTTCGCCCACGCTTCCCAACAGGCGCAGGCTGCTTAAGTCATGCCGTTTTGCCCAGGCATCGCCGAAGCGCATTAACCCGCGGATGGCCGTCGGCGCCACAATTTTACCGCGCAGCCAGTCGCCGTCAGCGGTGATCAACACCGTGCTCTCTGCATCCATAATGCGTTCTGCCAGGGATTCAACACTGAACCTGCCGTAGACCACGCTGTGCACCGTGCCAATTTTTGCGGTGGCCAGCATCGCCACCACCTGTTCAGGGATGCGCGGCATATAGATGGTCACAATGTCGCCCTTTTTCACCCCCATTGAGCGCAGTGGCAAAACGGCAGACTTCGCGGTTAAGGGAATAGTAGGAAAAAGTCCGCACATCCCCCGCTTCACCTTCCCAGATCAGGGCTTCCTTATTTTTCCGGTAGGTTTTTAAGTGCCGGCCCAGGGCATTGTAGACGATGTTGGTTTGCCCACCCAAGAACCATTTATAAAAAGGCGGGTTGCTGTCATCCAGAACCCGGTCCCATTTTTTTGACCAATATAATTTTTCGGCAATTTTTTTCCAGAAGGCATGGGGATCTTTTATCGATTGCTGGTATAAATTTTCATATTCTTTGATATGTGCCGCCCCGATCACATCGGGGTTGGGAAAGAAAACCTCACCCTCCATCTTTCCCGGGAATCCGCTGAACCCTTCATATGTCCTCCTTTTTGAAATCAAACTGAATAGACTGGTTGACGATAGCTTTAACCTGACACCTTTTAACTTCCCTTAATTTGGTTCTCTGGGATTTCCCGTGGTAAAGTCTTTATATATGGGGGGGTAATTTTGGGCTAGGCCCAAAATTACCCCCCCTCATCTACCCACTGCGGCGATTCCCAATGAGCCCTTAATTTTCTTGAGAAGTGTAAAGTTATGGTTATATATAACAATTCAAGCACATTTTCGATACGCTCACCGACCAATAATCACCTCGCAAATAACAGCCAATATTGGGTCAATCAGGCACATCCTCATCTCACGCCTACAAGTGGACTTATTTTCTGTAATACGCTCATTTTTCGTGTCTGGCAAACGAAAGGGGCGACCCTGGTTTATCCACAGGGTCGCCCCTAAGGGTCGCCTCTTGACAAAAACAGGGGCGACCCTTTATAATTTTGCAGGGGCGACCCTTATCTTAGAATCAGGCTTACTTGGTGAAGGATGTTGTATGAAAATTATCGCTTTGGCAAATCAGAAAGGGGGAGTGGGCAAAACAACCAGCGCCGTGACCCTCGCGCACGGGTTGGCGATCCTAGGTCATCGCACACTTCTGGTCGATCTCGACCCCCAGGGGCATGTGGCTTTTTCTCTTGGCGTTGATAAATCGCCAGGATTTTACCGCTTGATTTGCATGCAGGAACCTCTCTCAAATGTGGTCGTCCCTGTGCGTGAAAACCTCGATATTATTCCCGGGGATAAACAGACGGAAAAAGTGAAACGCCATATCACCCTCTCCGATTTCAGGGAAACGGTTTTATCCACGCTCTTGCGCCAGTCTAATTACGAATATGTTTTTCTCGATATGGCTCCCTCGCTCGACGTTTTGCACGTCAACGGCCTGGTCGCCTGTGATTGGGTCATCATTCCCACCCGCATGGACGCCATGGCAGTCGATGGTGTAAAAGAGGTCTTATTGACCATGGGAGAAATTAACCAGCGCGGTTATCCTTTTGAAGGTTACTGCATCCTGCCCACTTTTTTTGACCGCACCACCCGCGAGACTCTCACCCAGCTCCAGGAATTAGTGCGCACCTTTGGTAAACGCGTCTGGGCCCCCATCCCACAGGATACGCATGTGCGCGAGTCTGCGGCTTATGGGAAAACATTATGGGAATACGCCCCGGCCACTTCTTCGATGCGCGGCTTAAAAGGTGAACACCAGGACCTGGGCGGATACCGCCAGACTCTGGACCAACTCCTGGAGGTTTTTAATGGCTGACCATCGCTATCAACGCCAGACGATCCTCGACCCAGCCGTGGCAGACTTGTTATCCGGGATGGAACAGAAACAATCCTTGCAGCAGTTATCACGCAAGGAACGCCAGAAAAAAAACAAAGAACATGCAAAAATTACCGCTCGCCGCGAACAAAGAGCAACTTATGATCTGCCTCCATTCATCCGACAGATGATCAAGGAAATGGCGGAAAATAATGCGGTTCCTGCCAGCCAGATCGTCACCCTGGCGTTGGTCCGTTTCATTAATGATATTCAAGAGGGAAAAGTGGATATCGGCGATTATAAACAACCGTCGCGCAGTCCGCGCTATGATTGGAACCTTGTGCTGCCCGAAGGGCTTTATCCGCAAGAAATTCAAAAGAAACGCCCTTTAAAAGTGTAACCGCGGTTACGCTTTTAAAAACTATCTGCCTTTTACAAAGAATTCCACATTATCAATAAATAACCTTGAGCACAAACAATGAAAAATAAAATAATTATTACCCTGGTATTTTCCGCCTTATTTGCCGCTGTTCTGGCATGTAAAATGCCTCAGGTTTTTGAACCAACAGCTGCCCCCGTGCTTATACCCACCCGGTTGGTTTTACCGACCAGGTTTGTTTTACCAACCCTGCTCGATACGCCCACTCAAGCCGCGATTTCAACGCAGATGGTTTCAACTGCGCAGCCCCTGGCCCGGGCGCTGCCAACTTTTCCAGGCCCAACCCTGGTTGCGCCGACGCAGGTGCCGGCCCCGGCATCCGGGGGTTTGGATGGCAAAGCTCTGTTTCAAGATCGTTGCTCGACCTGTCATGGAACAGGCCCGGTGCTCCGCCGCAGGTATTCGGCTTCGGACTGGAAGTATGTCGTCGATGTCATGATTAACCAGGGCGCGCAGCTCTCTCCAGACGAAGAAAATGCGGTCGTAAAATACCTCGCTGCCAACTACGGGCAGTAAACAGCCATTCTTCATTAAACAAAAAGGCTGGTTTTCATCCCAGTCTTTTTGATTTAACCGCTAAATGGGGTCGAACCATTTACGCTATCTGATTCAGAATTTCAGAAGTCTAATTAAGTAGACTCTTAAAGTAGTTAATATGAATCACGTGCAAATTCTGCACTCACGAGTCGTGCATTATTTGCATTTACTTGCAGTGCAAATTTTGCATCCCGGCTGGCCTGAATGCCGTTTTTGCATTCCGGGGTGAATGCAGTAAATGCCTCTTGGCCTAAATGCAGTTTTTGCACTAAGGCGTGAAGCTTGTTTTTGCCTTCGGGCCAGAGTGCATTTTTTGCATTCCGGGTGTGGTGTATGACCAGATTGTGACTATAAATAGGTCTTTCACCGTATACCTTATGACTCCTGCTGTGACTCCAGTCAGACTCCTTTTTTGAACAAAGGCCTTATCCTTTAATCAATGAGGAGTTTTATGAATATATTAATGATTTATCCTGAATTTCCCGATACGTTTTGGAGTTTTAAACATGCGCTGAATTTTGTTTCACGCAAGGCATCTTCTCCGCCGCTTGGCCTGGTGACAATCGCCGCCATGCTGCCGGAGGGTTGGTCCAAAAAATTGGTGGATTTAAATGTGTGCAGCTTTACCCGCGCCGACCTGGAATGGGCCGATCTGGTTTTTGTCAGCGCCATGGTCGTCCAGCGCGATTCAGCGATAAAAATCATCCGCCAGTGCAAGGATGCCGGGCTTAAAGTTATCGCCGGTGGGCCGCTGTTCACTTCAGAATATGAAACCTTCGAGAGCGTGGACCACTTTATTTTGAATGAAGGTGAACTGACCCTTCCGCCTTTTCTGGAAGACCTTAAAAATGGAAATCCAAAAAGGATCTACCAGTCCACTGAATTCGCCGATATCCAGACGACCCCGGTCCCGAACTGGGAACTGGTTGATATGCAAAAATACGATTCGATGAGCATCCAGCTTTCACGCGGCTGCCCATTTAATTGTGAGTTTTGTAATATTACTTCCATGCCTGTCTCTTATACACATCTGACGCTGCCGA
>Ga0118677_10008600_pt1 | contig 16295 bp, 17 predicted proteins | sample AliMusrvi5mmetaG_FD_86154 | JGI IMG/M metagenome (GOLD analysis project Ga0118677, IMG submission 86154) | reverse complement strand
CGCCGCGCCGATCACGCCCACGTAGAACATGCCCGCAAGAATCAGGAACGTGCGCGGAATCGTCTCGCCCAATTGCGCCGGGTCCTTGCCCATCAGCGCTTCCAGCAGCGGGCCGAACAGCAGCGGACCCACACCGAAGCCCATCACCGCCAGCCCCACGATCATGCCGCGCTTATCCGGAAACCACTTGATGCAGGTGGCGATCGGGGTCACATAGGCGAAGCCGACGCCGAAGCCCGCCACCACTCCATAGGCCAGGACCAGTCCTTCCACGCTCGACCCGATGAACGACCCGAGCAGGCATCCCGTGCCCAACAGGAAGCCGCCGAAGCTGGCCACCAGACGTGGCCCCTTGCGGTCCTGCCAGAAGCCCGCCAGAATCATGCCCGCCGCAAAGGAGAGCAGGGAATAGCGGTACGGTGCAATCGTTTGCGCCTTGCTCCAGCCATGCAAGGTCGCCAGCGGTCCGCGGAAAATGGACCACGAATAAATCACTCCCAGCAGCACTTGCATGAAGACTGCGGCGGCAGCGTAACGGACACGGTTCTCGCTGGCCCGCACAGGGCTCTGCTCCGTTGTGCGGGCTGAATTCAAATAAGCCATCGTGCCATTCTACCTGTAAAATAAGATGCAGTGCCATTCCAACCGACACCTCCTGCGCAGATCGACTACTCCCGCATGCCGCAGCGCGAACTTTTGGCACTGCTGGAGACGTTGCCGCCCAGGCAGGCTCTCGCACTTTCCCCGCAACTACGCAATGCGTTTCAGCGCGACCGCATCCAGCGCAAGGCCTTTCTCAACGAGCCATCAGCTGAGTGGTTGCCTGTGCTGATCGAGCGGCCCTGGATCGGCGAGACCAATTTCTATCGTGCGGCGGAACTCGCCCGCACCGCATCGCCGGCGATTGCAAAGCAACTGCTCACCGCTGTTGCGCTCAAGAATCCCGGCCTTGCCATTCGCGAAGTGGATGCCTACTGGGCTTTACCCAACGGCAGAGAGATCTTCGAACTGGCCGCGCTGTATGCTCCCGAAGAGACCGTCGTGCTGATCGGCGGCACCTCGGTCACCGCCAAGCTCGTCACGCAAGCAGTCAACGAGTGCAAGCGTCCGGAGATCCGCAGGCTCGTACAGATCGCCAATGACAAATCACTCGACGGTCCATCGAAGACCCACGCGGCCATACTTGCCCGTTTCGGCCTTGGGCCGGTGAATGGCCTCGATTACTTCACCACCCTCGCCGCATTGCGCAGGAATTCTTCAGGCACTGACTCCTTGTTTCTTGATCGCGCACTCGAAGCCTACGCCCAGACTCTCTTTCGTTTTTTCGGCGAACGCAAAGAGGCCTCAAACCTTGGCCAGCTTGCGGTTGGCGATCTCTGCCTGCTGCTCAGCTACGGGCGGTCGGAAGAGGACGACCTGCTCTTCAATCCCATCTTCGACCGCCTGATTCTTCCCCGCGCCAAAGCGTCTCTGGAACTGCCTGACCATCACCTGCGCAAGTTTCTCGCCCTGGCTGCGATTCACCGCCGCCTCGATGCCTTCCTCGAATACGCGCCCGGCGCGGCAGCGCGCGTGTTTGCTTCCATCGCGAGTCTGGAAGATGCAGTCGCCGCCGCCGAGATCCTCGAAGGTACCGCCAATAAATCTTCGCTTACCTCGGTGATCGCCGCGCACGCGGATCAACCGCTGTACGGCCTGCTCGCCGCACGAATCGGGGAGCCGGCCCCGCTGGCTGAAAAGTACAAGCCCTACTTCCGCACGCCGCGATCGCTGCCCACCAGGCCTATGTTCAATGCGAGTGGTGTCTGCATCGAGCGTTATTTCTTCTATAACGACGACGACGGCGAAGAGTCCTACCAGGCCTTCCGCCAGATCTACCAGCGCGACCCCGCCTGGCGCTTCGAAAGCAAAGGCTCGTACGTCATCGTCACAGGTAAGAGTTCGAACGGAAAGAGAATCGAAATCTACGCCAACGTTCCCATGACCGATGGCGGCCAGAACGAGATCTCGCGCATATTCGCATCGCACCGGATCGACCCTGTGGTCGTGGTTCACCGCGGACACAGCTTCCACCTGGATAAGTCGCTCCGGTATCTGACGAAGTCCGCCCAGTTAGTATTCCTGGGCAGTTGCCGGGGCATGGACCGGGTGGAGGATGTACTCGAAACTTCGGCCGCCGCGCAACTGATCGCGACCCGCGCGGTGGGCACTTCGTCAGTGAATGACCCACTGCTCAAGGCAATCAACGATCGCCTGCTCAGTGGTGCTTCGGAACTCGATTGGTCGTCGTTCTGGAGCGAGCAGCAGGCCAAACTGGGAAGCAATCCGCAATTCCAGGACTATGTTCCCCCGCACCGCAACGCCACCGCAATATTTTTAGCAGCCTACTACAACTACGCTGAGAGTATCGCTCCCTGAGAGTCTGAACAGGCGAAACCGCCTGTTCCACCATTCCAAACGCACGCGTTCCTTTGAAAAAGGACTTCCAAAGGTGGGACAGGCGGTTTCGCCTGTCCTCCTCTAAGCCGGCACCACCCGCCGTTCCACCGCGGCCTCCTGTGCCGCCAGCGTAATCTCATTGGCACGCAGGATCTCCTTCATTGCAATCGGTTCCGGCTTGCCATGATAAATCGAATCCAGAAACTCCACGAACAACTCCCGCTTCTTCGGCAGATCCTCCACTTTGTGAGGAGCCTTCTTGCCGGTCATCAAGATGACGCCGGTAGCCTCCTGATACTCCACAATGCCCTTGGTCCCCGCCAGTCGCAATCGGTCATCGCCGTGCGACCCCGCCGGACCCGGCCGCAAATAATCCATATGCAGGGTCGCAACGCCGCCATTATCCAGCCGGAACACGGAAGCGGTCGTATTCTCCATATCTCCGATATCCGGAAATCCGATGTGGCCCTGGAACGACATGGCCTCGGTGAACTCCCGCCCCGAAGACCATCGCATCAGATCGATCATGTGAATGCCAATCCACGGAATCGTGCCGCCATAGGTCTTGTGATTCCGCATCCACTCGGCGCGCGACCCAGCCTGATACGACTTCTGCGAAGAGATCTGCGCCACCTCTCCGATATCCCCGTTCGCTACGGCACGATGCAGCGCCAGGTACTCCGGGTCGAACCGCATCGGTAGTAACATGGTGAACTTCCGGTCCGAGGCGAGGATCATCTTCCAGGTCCTGTCGAAGTCCTTCCGCTCCACCGCCAGCGGTTTCTCGGCGATGATGTGGACCTTCTTTTCCACGCAGGCCCGCACCGCCTCGGCGCGTTCCCCGTTCGAATTGCAGACGGCCACGATGTCGAACTCTTCTTTTTCGAGCATCTGATGGAAGTCCGTGTACTGCCTCACCTTCTCAAAAGTCTTTCTCTTGACGAAGTTCGCCCGCACCTCTGGCGAGGGATCGAAGATGGCCGTTACTTCCACATCGGGAAGTTGCGGCAGCGGCCGGATCACTTCCGCGGTGTGGCCAACCAGGCCGATGAACCCGACTTTTACCTTCCGGGGCAATCGAAACGGTTGAGCTTCAAGCAGTTGCGCGGTTGCCGCGCCAAGGAGTAAGGTGCGTCGGGTGTATGGCATAGTAGAAAGATAATTTGTAGATCTCTAGAATATGTAGGATACTTTATAGTTCGACCCCATGCATCTCCGACGACTACTTTGTGCCCTAATTGGATTTTGGTTTACAGCAGGTGTTGTCATCGGCTTCAGCCTTTTTGTGAACTCCTGGATCGTTGACGCAGTCATTGGCACAGCGGAGCAGCCTGTTTTGAAGGCCGTGAAATCGGTGGGCTATGCACCGATCCGCCAGCTGATGTCCTCGGTTGCGCATGAGTCGGACCGGTTTCTGATCATTTCCTGGGGTTGGATGGAAATCCTCCTCATCCTGTTAGTCATCGGGATGCTGGTTCCCGTCAAGGCCGGACCTGCCAGCTTCGGCGCTGCCGGACTGGCGCTGGTGATGGCCATTGCGATTCGGTTCCTTATTGCGCCGGATGTCATTGGCTTTGGCCGCATGCTCGATTTCGTTCCCGATTCAACTATGCTTGCCGAGCGTGGCCGGTTCGCCAGTATGCAGCGAGCATATTTTATGGCCCAGGGCGTGGAATTACTTCTCTCGTTTGGACTTCTTGTTGCTTTTCTCCGGCGTACTCGCAGCCGGCGCCTTCCCCAGCCACTCAAGCCCATCAATCAGGTCAATGGTGTCGATGACGCCGATGACGCTCATGTCGATGGGTGATGCGGGCCGCCCTACGCTGGTCATTGCGCTGAAGCCCTCCGTCGCGAGCAACACCTGGTCCCCGATCCCCGCATCCACGGCATCAAAGGCCACCACGGCATCTCCGCGATCGCTCCCATCCAGATTCAACGGCTGAACCAGCAGGATCTTCATGCCTTCATGGCTGGCATGTTTTTGCGTAGCGACCATGTCGCCGATAACTCGCGCGATGAGCACTTACTTGTTCCTGTCTACGTGGACTTCGTCCACGATGCCGACAATAGTGGTATCCACAGGGACTTCGGTGGGGAGAAACGGCATGCAGGCTTCCTTGCCCTTTACCCAGTAAATCAACTCTCCAGCGCCGCAGCCCATGGCATCGGTGCAGATCAACTGTTTGCCGGTCGGCTTAAGCTCCGGAGTGAGCGGTTGGACAACCAGCAGCCGCTGGCCGGTGAGCCGTTCGTCCTTCACCGTGCTCCAGATATTCCCGATCACGCGGCCGAGATACATGACGCCTACTTCGCTCCCGGCGCTGTGTCGAGGCTGATGGTGTCCACGATGCCGACAATCGCCTGATCGACGGGCGTGTCCTTGCAGCCATCGGCCATGCGGGCCGAACTTCCGGCGACGACGAGCACCGTCTCGCGGAAGCCCGCGCTCACGGTATCGATGGCCACAACATAGCCCGATTCGTCTTTCCCGTCCGGCGAAACAGTCCTCACAATCAGGAGCTTCTTGCCTTCCAGGCGAGGATCTTTTTTCGTCGCGACGACGGTTCCGATTACGCGGCCAAGAGTCATTGGATAGCCTTACTTCGAGCTCATCTTGCCGATCGGCAGAACATCTTCCAGGCTCGCGTGCGGACGCGGAATCACGTGCACGGAGACCAGTTCGCCAACGCGGCGGGCAGCGGCGGCGCCGGCATCGGTAGCGGCGCGCACGGCCGCGACATCGCCGCGTACGAGTGCGGTCACATAACCGGAGCCGATCTTTTCCCAGCCGACCAAGGTGACCTTCGCGGCCTTCACCATGGCGTCAGAGGCCTCGATCATCGCAATCAGGCCCTTCGTCTCGATCATTCCTAATGCTTCACCCATTCGATATCTCCTGAATCTCTAACTTAAGCCGCGGGCGCGGATCGCATCGTCAATCAACGCGACCAGTTCATCCCGTGTCACTGTAATCTTTCCGTCACCGGCCTCTGGACCGACGTAGCTTTCGGCCACCACCGGGCAGCCTGGCTCTCCGGCCGACTGCGCCTTCACGCCGTAGCGGGTGCGCGCATCGAATAACTTATCCACTTCCAGCTTGGGCAGCAACTTCGGGCCGCCCAGCAGCTCTGCTACCAGTGTAATCCTCGCGAAGTGCTCCAGTGTCTCCATCTTGAAAAAGGCTTTGTAGACTTCGTCGCTGTAGCAGACGCCGCCGTGATTGGCCAGCAGTATCGCGTCATACTTGGGAATGTACGGCAGCATACCGTCCGTGAGCGCTTCCGTTCCGGGCAAGCCGTAATCGGCCAGCGGTACACAGCCAAGCCCGATAATCACTTCCGGCAGCAGGGCAAGGTTGAGCGGCTTGCCGGCCACGGCGAATCCGGTGGATACGGGCGGATGCGCATGCACCACGGCTCGCACGTCGGGCCGCAGTTCGTAAATTTTGTAGTGCATGCCAATCTCGCTGGTGCGCTCGCGGCGGCCTTCCAGTTTGTTGCCCAGCATGTCGCAGATGATCAGGTCATCAATGTGCATCATGCCCTTGCTGACGCCGGTGGGCGTGCACAAAACGCGGTCTGCATCCAGACGGATAGAGATGTTGCCGTCGTTGGCCGCTACCCACCCCTTTTCGTAGACAAGCTTGCCTATGTCGACAATATCCTGCCGAAGTTCTCTCTCAGTTTTGGACATCTGAATTTCCGATTGTACCAAACGGCAGCTACAATCAGGATAGCGCACAGCGCCCGCTGCGCGCGTGAGAAGATGTTTATAAGCGCGCGTGCAGCGAGGCTGCGTTGTGCGCGCTTAGGGGAATGAGTGGATAATCGCCGCATGTGCCCGCAATGCCGGGCGTTCATTACTACGGATGACAAGGTTTGTCCGTACTGCCAGACTCAAGTGGGAGGGCGCGCCATCGACCGGCGATCGCCCGCCGATCTGTTGGGAGGGTTGATCCCTGCCGCCAGATTCACCACTATACTCATTTTGTTGGTTAACTTCGGGATGTATATCGCCTGCACTGTCTACGTGCTGCAAGCGGGCAGCCAGAATCCGATGGATCTGGACGGCCGCACCATCCTCCGCTTCGGCGCCAGTTATCCTCCGTTGAACTTCCACGGCCAGTGGTGGCGGTTGATTACTGCGGGCTTCTTGCACGGCGGCATCATGCACATCCTCATGAATTCGTGGGTCCTGTTTGATCTGGGTGCTCAGGTGGAAGAGGTCTTCGGGCCCCGCCGCATGTACGTGATCTACCTGTTCTCTACCATCACTGGTTTCGCCGCCAGCACCCTGTGGGGCCATCTTTCGGTGGGTGCCAGCGCCGGAATCTTCGGCCTGATCGGAGCCATGATTGCGCTCGGCATGCAGAGCAAGTCCATGGTGGGAGATGCCATCAAGAGCCACTATTCGCGATGGGCCGTGTACAGCCTGATCATGGGTCTGTTGTTCCCCATGACCGATATGGCAGCCCACATCGGCGGCATCATGGGCGGCTTCGCCTGTGCCTGGCTGGCCGGCACTCCGCGGTTGTTCGACGACTGGCGGGAGAAGACCTGGAGCATCCTCTGCGGCTGCGCAGTCGCCCTCACCGTATACAGTTTTTTACGCATGTTCCTGCAATTTAATAGAATGGGTTGATGAAACTTTCCCTGACTGCTCTCGCACTCCTGGCGGCCTCTGCCGCCTACGCGCAAAACCCGATCACCGCCGATACCAAAATGGTGTGGGGAATCGCCAGCAGCGATATCGTTCGCGCGGCCGAAAAGATGCCGGAATCGAACTATTCGTTCCGTCCTTCCGATGACATCCGTAGCTTCGGCCAGTTGGTCGGTCACGCCACCGATGCCGCCTACATGTTCTGCTCCGCGGCCAAGGGTGAACAAAAAGCCCCTGTTAACGCTGAGAAGAGCAAGACCAAGAAGGAAGACCTGGTTGCGGCAGCGAAGGAAGCTGTGGCTTACTGCAACTCCGTGCTCGATGGCCTCACTGATGCTAAGGGTGCCGAGATGGTGAAGTTCTTTGGCGGCGACCGTTCGCGGCTTGGCGTACTCATCTTCAATAACGCGCACACCATGGAGCACTACGGCAACATGGTTACCTACATGCGCATCCGTGGCGTGGTTCCTCCGTCCAGCGAACCTAAGAAATAAATAATGAAGGGCAAGTGGCTACTCTTCGGCGGCTCCGTCATCCTGCTTGCTGCAGCGGTGGGGGCGTTTCAATACTACCAGCGCACCAAGGCGCCGCCGGTTGTTGCCAAGCCACTGCCTGAGCCTTCGCCGATCGTGGCCGGCCTGGAGATCAGTCTCTCCGGCCGCGTGGAAGCGCAGAAAGTGGTTGCCGTGCCTGCCAGTACGGACGGCAGAGTGGAAGAGTTTTTCGTGGAAGCGGGCGATGACGTCTATGAAGGCCAGATGCTCGCCCGCATCAAGAACCAGGCCCTCGAAGCCTCCCAGGAACAGGCCCAGGCCGAACTCGATCACGCCCAGACCAAGGTCAATAACCTGGAGAGCGCGGTTCTCACAGCCCGGCTCGAAGCATCGCGTACGCGCGCCGATGCATCGCGTGCCCGCGGTGAACTCGACCGCACCGAGCGCGTCTACCAGCGGCAGGAGATGCTGAATCGCGAAGGAGCCACGGCTCGCAATACCTATACGAAAGCGGTCGCCGATCGCGGCATGGCGCAGGCCGAATTCGAGAACCTGAGCGCCCGCGCCAGGTCCGCCGAGGACCGCGTCACCACCCTCAACAAAGACGTGGAATCCGCCAAGAAGACGCTCGAAGAAAAACTGGCGGCGATGGAAGATGCCAAGGCGGCGTTTTCCGCCGGCATCGTGCATGCCCCGGTTGACGGCACGCTGGTTTCGCGCAAGGGCGTGGCCGGCGAAGACGTCACCGTTGAGATGGCCGACATGTTCGTGATCGCCACCGATCTTTCGGCATTGCAGGTGGAACTGGAGCCGGAGCCGCCAGTGCTTAAACGACTGCAGCCGGGCCAGCAGGCGATCGTTGTCATCGCCGAATCGGCCAACGACAATATCGAAGGCAAGATCAAAGAGATCAAAGACAACAAAGTGATCGTGGAATTCCTTAGCCCCAGCCCCGCCATCAAGCCCGGACTGACTGCCCGCGTAAAGTTAAAGCTACTATAGAAACATAGGTCTCCCCATGCAATTCTTAGAAAATAGCCTGATCGAACTCATTACCCAAACTTCCTCCAATTTACCGCCCGACGTGCGCAAGGCCATGGGCCTGACGCTGTCGACCGAAACTCCCGGCACGCAGAGCGCGCAGGCGCTGAGCGTCATCGCCTCCAATATCGACATGGCGACGGATAATGAAAGCCCTATCTGCCAGGATACGGGCATGCCGACGTTCCATGTCCACACCCCGGTGGGCGTCAACCAGATCCTGATCAAGAAGGCGATCCGTAACGCCGTGGCCGAAGCCACCAAGCGCGGCAAACTGCGCCCCAATTCGGTCGACTCGCTGACCGGCGCCAATAGCGGCAACAACCTCGGCGTCGAGACGCCGGTGATCCACTTTGAGCAGTGGGAAGAAGATGAGATCGAAGTGAAGCTCATCCTCAAAGGCGGCGGCTGCGAGAACAAGAACATCCAGTACTCGCTTCCCTGCGACCTGGAGCATCTGGGCAGCGCCGGCCGCAATCTGGAAGGCGTTCGCAAGTGCCTGCTGCATGCCGTCTGGCAGGCGCAAGGCCAGGGCTGTGCACCGGGCGCGCTGGGCGTCTGCATCGGCAGTGACCGCGCACATGGCTATGTGTTGGCGAAGAGTGAACTATTCCGCACGCTGGATGACGTGAACCCGATCCCCGAACTCGCCGCGCTCGAAGCGCAGGTGATGGAAGAGGCCAACAAGATCGGCGTCGGCGCCATGGGCTTCGGCGGCAAGACGTCGCTGATCGGCTGCAAGATCACTGCGGCGAACCGGCTGCCGGCCAGCTTCTTTGTGTCGGTCGCGTATGATTGCTGGGCGTACCGTCGTTTGGGTGTGCGGCTTGAAGCGTCGAGCGGCGCGATTACCAAGTGGTTGTATCGCGATCCGTCGCGGCAGGTGGAGCGCATGACGGAAGCCGAAGGTTTCCCTCTGACCGGCCGCGAAGTGGTGCTGCGGCCTCCACTGACCGAAGCCCAGATGCGGTCGCTGAAGGTCGGCGATGTTGTGTTGATCACAGGTGAGATGTACACCGGCCGCGATGCCGTGCATGCCTACCTGATGAAGAACAAGCCTCCGGTGGATCTGAATGGTGCGGTGTTATATCACTGCGGTCCGGTGATGTTGAAGGAAGGCGAGCAGTGGAAGGTGAAGGCCGCGGGCCCCACCACCAGCAGCCGCGAAGAGCCCTATCAGCATCATGTGCTGCGGGAGTACGGCGTGCGTGCGGTGATCGGCAAAGGCGGCATGGGCAAGAAGACCCTCGCTGCGTTGCAGGAGTGCGGCGCGGTCTACCTGAACGGCATTGGTGGCGCCGCGCAGTATTATGCGAAGTCGCTCAAGAAGGTGCTGGGCGTGAACCTGATCGAGTTCGGTATTCCGGAAGCGATGTGGCACCTGGAGGCCGAAGACTTCGTGGCCATCGTCACCATGGACGCGCACGGCAACAGCCTGCACGCGGACGTGGAGAAGGAAACCGGCGAGAAGCTGGAAACGCTGCAGAAGGTGTAGCTGCACTATAGGCGCAGGTGATTGTTAGAATCAGATTGAGGAAAGGTCTTGACGCTATGCAGAACATTTCTATCCATCGGGCCAGCGAGTTACCTCATTCGCTAAAGGCAGAGGTGGAGCAACTGCTCGGCCGGACGATTGCTCCCGATGAGGAAGTAAGCGTAGCGTCCATTCCTCCTCAATCTTCACCGGATCGTGGAAGCCGCGATGAATTTGTGCCGAGTTTTGAGGCGTTTCTCGATAGCCGTGCGCAAAGAGTGAATGTTCTGCCCGATGAGGAGATCGACATGGCAATTGATGAAGCGGTTCATCAATTGCGCCACGAGCGCCCTTGAGGATTGTCCTCGATACCAACATACTTGTTCGCGCGAATGCGAAAGCCAGGGGACCTGCGCGAGAGTCACTTCTCCTGATAGCCCGATCAAGTGAAGATGTGCTGCTTCTTTCGCCCTACGTGCTTCGCGAACTGGAGCGTGTTTTCCTATCCGCGGGTTCGCGCCTTTACAAGGCTGACGGACGAGGATATTGCGCTGTTGGGCAACTACCTGCATTCATCGGAAGTATCTGCGCTGGTCTATCCTGGGCCTGCTCCGCGCATCGTGCCTTCGGACCCGGATGATGACCCGATTGTCCACTTGGCAATTGTTGGGAAGGCGGACGTTCTGTGCACGCTGAATACGGGTTTCCATCATTCCGCAGTAGTCGATTACTGCCGGGTGCATGGGGTTCGGATTGTTGGAGATATCGAACTGTTGGAACTTCTCCGGCAGCGGAAATAGCCCCGCGCCTTAGCGAGGGGCTATTTCCACAAACCCAACAGTCTCAGGTTGTTTGTTGGGAAGCGTTGCTATCCGGCTAACCCAGAAAACCGAGGTTTTGGGTCTGGTAGTTGCCAATATTCGGAAACACAGTCGCCAGATTCCCTGCCGACACTCCGAACCAATTTGCCAGCGTAGCGCCATATTGATCCACACCGGTAGATGGAATCAATGTCCCGCGCGTATTGGCGTCGTCCGGCCCGCCCAGCGTCAACGATGGATAGCTGCCGTACAGCTTGCCACCCACCACTCCGCCACCCATGATGAAGTGATGGCTGCCCCAGGCGTGGTCGCTGCCATCGTTGCCGCTCGGGCTCAGCGTGCGCCCGAACTCCGAAGCCGTAAACGCCACCACATTATTGGCAACGTTCAGCTCCTGGCTGATGCAGTTGTAGAAGGCATTCATCGCCTGGCTCAACTGCTGCAAAAGCCCCGGTTGGGTCTCATTCTGCTGGCTGTGCGTATCGAACCCGCCCAGCGTACAGAAGAAGATCTGGCGCGTGATTCCCAACTGGCTTTGAACGCTCATCACATTGGCCACCGTCAACAACTGGCTGGCCAGCGGGTTGTTTGCCGGAAACGCCGTCGTGATCTTATTGGTGGGCAACAGACCGGTGATGGTCTTGGCGTAGTTGTTGCCGTTGCTCAACGCGTTGTTGCCGGCCTGCACCAGTAACAGTCCGTTATCGAAGGTGAGCAGTTGCTGCATCTCTGCCGATGTGTTCGAATTGGGGACCAGGCCGCCCAGCGTGGCCATTGACGTGGCCTGTCCCGCTGAGTACGGCGGAGGAATGCTTGCCGGCAGGTTGTTCGCTCCCGTGCAGAACTGCCCGCAGCCGGTGATGGATGCAATGGGCGGGAACTTCGCGCCCGTGTTCTGCGCCGGCGACTGCGTCTGCAGCACGTCGGCAATTCTGCCTCCCCAGCCGCTGCTGCCAAGCCCGGTAGGGATCGCAGTCTGCCACTGGCCGCTCTGGTCGGAATGCGAAAACAGCTGCGACGGCAGCATCGACGAAGTCGCCGCCTGGTAGGCAGCCCTGCTGGCGAAGGGTTTCACCAGCATCCCCACGTTGGCCAGGATCGCCACCTTCTTGCTCTTGTACAGGTTCGCGATCTCAGGCATGCTTGGATTGAGGCCGTAAGTGTCCGAGCCGTCGGGGATCGAAAGCAACGACCCCTGCGGGATGGTCAGACCGCCGCGGGCCTGCGAATACAGGCTGTAATTCTGCTTGGCGGTGGCGATAGGCACCACCGTATTGTGCCCGTCATTACCGCCCGCAAGGAAGATGCAAACCAGCGCCTGGTAAGGCGCGCCGGATTGCGCCAGCGCATTCATCGCGCCGAATTTTCCCATCGCGCCGCCGGCGCCGATCGCCGCCGCCGAACGGATGGTTGCTCTCAGGAAGTCACGTCTGGAACGAATAAACATGTCATTTTCTCCTTGTAATTGTCTCTTCAGGTTTCACTGACACTCTCTAGTGCCAGACGTTGTAGTAATTCGATGTGAGAATCAGGTAGCACGCCATCTCTACCCGGCTCAAATTGCCGCTTGCGTTGGCCGTGACTGCCGTCACCAGTCCGTTCTTCATTGCCGTTGGCATCGCGCCATGAGTCAGCGTGAGGTCCAGGGCGTTGATGAGCGTCGTGGGGTTGGAAGCCAGCGGAACGAACGGAGACAGGTCGATGCTGGTGCCGGGGCCGTAGCCAAGCACCGGGTTCGCGTAGGAGCTGAACATTCCCTGCACCATATTCGCCCGCCATACCGCGTTGGTCGGCGAGAAGATCTGGAACTCGGGGCCGGTCAGGTTCGTCACGGGCACGCCAGCCTGCTTCACTCCGTTGATGTGGTAGCTGGGCGAGTAGTAGTTGAACACGCTCGGTGCGTTGAACAGGTCCTGTGACATGTTTGAAAAATCCCACGAGAAGTAGTTCTGATCGCTCATCGTGCCGCCGAAGGCGCGGTAGATTCCGGGGACAAACAGCGCCGGCTCCTGCAAGTGGCCGTCGTAGGCTTGATCATTGCCGCCGTTATCGTTGGCCGTGGCTTCCGGGTCAAGCAGAATCGCCGCGATCAGATTCTTCATATCGCCGCGCGGTGCATTGTTAGTACCGTTGAATGCCGCTGCCACGCGTGCAATGTAGGCCGGGCTCGGGTTGCTCTTCACCAGGTGCTGGATGAGCAGTTTGCCGACGAACGGTCCCATGTTCGGATGGTTGAAGATGTTGTCCAGCGCGTTGTCCAGGTCCTGCTGCGCAGTCAGGCTGGTACCGGGTAGCGCGCCCACCGGGGAGGCTGCCAACAGATACTTGGACGGACCAGTTGCCCCCACCCCTGCGGCCGGAGAAACGGAGTTATCGTGATAGCCCGCTACCGGTGCCAGGCCATAGCTGTTGATATAAGCGCCCCACTGCACCGCTCCGCCTGGCGCCGGCGCATAGGTCCAGCCGGTGAAGACGCGCGCGAACTCGGTGACGGTGAATTGCGAGTACGTGGGAAGGGGTGTGCCGCTGCCATCCACTTGCACGCTGCCATCCGGATTTAACATCTTCGTGCCGATGGTGAACAGCTGCATCAGCTCGCGTGCGAAGTTCTCATTGGCCACCTGATCCGTGCCCGGCACTGCTTTGGCGTTGTTGGCCATATCGAGATACTGGCCCATCGCGGAGCTTACCGTGACGTCCTTCATGATCTGGCGGTAATTGGTGAACGAGTCCGCCAGCAGCATGTTCTGGAACGAGACCATGTTGGTGTTCCAGATCAGCTTCTGTATCGAAGTGACGAAGATCTGGCTGAGAGAGAATGCCACCCGCTGCCGCAACTGGTCGCTGTTCATCACAGCGTTGGTGAGGAAGTGCGAGCCCATTCCGCCCTGGCTTCCGCTCACTACGTTGTAGTTGGAAACCTGCGGCATGTTGAACTGTTCGGCGATCCAGGCCTGCGGCCCAATCGCCTGCACATGCGCAGCATCTGCCGAGGTTGGTCCAAAAGCTGCACGCTCCAGGAACCTTCGAGCCGCCGCGGCTGTTACCACCGCATTCGGGTTACCGGCCTGAACAGGGAAGGGCGCCGAAACGGATGCACCGTTGGCTACTGTCAGATTTAACTGTCCGGCGGAAATCACACTGATAACACTGGCAAAATGAGTTTCCACAAAAAAAATCTACTTTTATGAAATTCAACAACAAATTCAATAACTAAAAAGAAGTATCTACCTATTAAAATTAAAACTATGCAAATTCATGTAAATTACCTGGCCATACTGGGCGCAGCATTGGCAAACTATTTCATCGCTACCATCTGGTATGCCTTAATATTCGGAAAAATCTGGAAGAAATTGACCGGAATTACCGATATGAAGCCGGCGCCTTTGAACATTATATTGGTCTTTATTGGTTCACTTGTGCTCAGCTACGTGTTGTACCACTCGATACTCTTTGGCAATGCCTACTTTAAAATGAGCGGACTAAGCGGCGGTCTTATGGGCGGCTTTTTCGGATGGTTCGGCTACATAGTCCCTGTTACGCTAAGTACCAAGCTCTATGAAAAGAAACCCTGGGGTCTTTGGCTTCTCGATAACACATTCTGGCTTATTTCCCTGCTGGTAATGGGCACAATTTTATCGGTATGGCAGTAAGTCACCGATCAAATTACAAAACCTCAACGAGGGATAAAACATATAGCGTTGATGAAAGCCTATTGCAAATAAACCCGGTAACACAGCCATAATGGTTGAAAAACATGGGGAATCCGGATCCACTCCATCGGGGATAAAAGCTTGAATAATTAGTACAACGATCATTATTAAACTCCTGCAATTCAACTATTGCGGGAGTTTTTGCATTCTAAATATCCATCGCTCCCAACTTACCTGCTCAAACATCTTCAAAGAACAAGAGATAAAACAGCAGAACACCCAGTATATTCGTCAAACAGAAGGTATCAGCAAAAATTATATCAGACTGATTCTTATTGATATATGATTTAATCGTCGAATTTTTGTATATTTAGGTATTTAATAATCACTAAAAACTATATTCATGAAAAAATTGACCCTCCTTTTTTTTGTGCTACTCTGGTCTTTTAGTATGCACGCACAGCTTGCCTGGCTCGCCGACCTGAAACAATCCCAATCGATGGCCAGACAACTTGACAAACTGATTTTAATTGATTTTTGGGCCGATTGGTGTGGCCCATGCAAGTTAATGGACAAGGAATTATGGCATCATACTGAGATGTACAAATTATCTTCCTCCCTGATCTGGTTAAAGGTTAATGTAGATATTGATAAAGAAACGGCGCTGGAATATAATACACAGTTAATTCCCAAGGTAGTTTTAACCACGATTACAGGTGAGACTATATGGGAATCTTCCGGTTACAGGGATGTTGAATCGTATTTGCCGGTCCTCGTTTCTATACCGGAAAATGTTAAGACGCTAAACGATCTTATTATCAAACTTCAGGATAACAAAGATGACTGCAATGCGAATTTCCGGGTTGGTCAGGAATTTCAACAGATTGGCAAGGATCTAAAGAACAAAGACTTAAAATATTCCTTCCTGGCCCTGTGTGAAAAATATTTATCAAAAGCCCGGAAGCACAACAATGATGCCGGTATGACGGAAGAAATTCAGCTGTATTCCTCGTTGAACGATGTATACTGGACTAATTATAAAAAGGCCCTGAAGAAAATCACGAAAATAAATATTGCCACTTCAGATAACCACCTTACGGAGCTCAGACATTTTATTTTGGCCATGTGCTATAAAAACACAAACGACTTCACAGAGTTTCAGAAAGAGAAACAACTGATCAGCACCAAAGAGTATCTGGTTCAGCTGGAGAATTTATAACTGATTTCCGACAACCATCAGCTCCCTTTTCCTGTTTTCTCCGGGTGATGAATAAACCGGGAAACCGAAAAATCTGCAGTAAAAACACGTTAAAACAAAAAATGGGTCTCTCAATGATGAGAAACCCATTTCCTTTAATCTTGAAGCTTACCTTATTTTGCAGGAGTAGCTACTTTTTTAGCGACTGGTTTAACAGCTCCTTTTACAGCTGGCTTAGCGGCTCCTTTTGCAGCTGGTTTAGCTGGTGCTTTTACGGCTGGTTTAGCAGCAACTTTTGCAGGTGCTTTTACAGCTGGTTTAGCGGCAACTTTTGCAGGTGCTTTAACGGCTCCTTTTACAGCTGGCTTAACGGCTGGCTTAACGGTTCCTTTTACAGCTGGCTTAACGGCTGGCTTAGCGGCTTCAGTTTTTGCAGGAGCTTTTACAGCAACTTTCTTAGGGGCAACCTGAGCATTAACAGAAATTAAACCCAAAACAAATACAAAACTTAATAAT
>Ga0118677_10008599_pt1 | contig 16296 bp, 15 predicted proteins | sample AliMusrvi5mmetaG_FD_86154 | JGI IMG/M metagenome (GOLD analysis project Ga0118677, IMG submission 86154) | reverse complement strand
CTTCTGGCCGAGCAGAATCCCGAACGAATGGGCCGGACCGTGGCTGAACTCCGCGAAGCCCTCCCGGATACTTTGCCCTTCCCTAAAATGACCTTTAGTTGCTGGCGTGACCCCGCCTGGGCGGCGGCGCTCAAGGCCCTGGGACGGGATCGTGTTTTACTGGCCGGCATCGAAACTCATGTCTGCATCGCCCAAACCGCCGCCGACCTCGTGTCTGCCGGGTATGCGGTCGAGGTCGTCGCGGACGCGGTCTCCTCCCGCCTGCCGGCCGACAAAGCGATTGGCCTGGATCTGATCAAGGCGGCCCCGGCCGTGATCACCTGCGTGGAAAGCGTGCTCTTTGAACTGATGGGCACGGCGGAACATCCCGCTTTTAAAGAAATTTTACGACTGGTGAAATAAGTGGGAATGTCACAGCCGCATCCGGTCCCGATGCCAATCCGGGAAACCTTTCTGAGAGACGTCGCCCAACGGTCACGTTGACCGGAGCGGTTTATCGCGTACGGTCCGGCGGCGTGTTCGCATCAGTGATTCAGAAACTCCTCTGCCGTAATCGCGAGGGTTGGAAAGGTCTTCCGCACTGGTTTGTCGAATGTCACAAACGGCACGCCAAGTTGTTTGGCCAGTACGACGAATTCTCCATCATAGGCGGTGACGTTGTGGTGAAAGGTCAGTTCCAGCACATCGTCGGATGGAACCGCGAATTCCCGACTGCTCCAAAGGACTTCAGCTTTTTCCATGGTCCTTCTGGCCTGCGCCAGCGACATGCCTTCATGGCGCATATAGAGGGTCAGAATGTTTCTTATCTCCGATCTGCATATCAAGGGCACGGCCCAATCCGCATCCTTGAGAAGCACTTCATCGGCCAATGCGCTCTTGCCACCCGGAATGAGCAAATAGGCGATGAGATTTGAATCGGCTACGATCATGGGCGACCTTCGGCCTTTGCCATCCGGATCAACCGATCATTCAATCGGCCCGGAAGGGATGCCCGATGGTTTCGGATGTCGAGGAGCAATCCGTCGACATTCACTCGTGCAGGTGCGACGATCATTTCCAGGCAAACCAAGACTTCTTTATTGAGGCTTCTGCCGTGTTGCTTCGCCCGTTGTCTAAGGGCGGCGTGTATCGGTTGCGGAATATCTTTTAGAGTTATGCTTTTCATTTCGTAACCATATCACAACCATAATGGTTGTCAATGGATATGTCATTCTGTCTCTGCCTTCTGTCCCAGCCTTGCGATCGTCAGTGTTCAGGTTGAGGCGCGCTAGCGTCGATAGCCTGAATTTGCTGGTCGGCATGATCTATCTTTCCTGGCTTGGATCGTCATCTCAGATCCTGCCAGATCCTGATTCAAGGGCTGAGCCCAATCCGCCACACCGTCGCCAAGCGCTATCTTCTATCTTGAGGGCTGCCCCCAATTGTCTTTGCTTGTCTACTGACCTGCGGGGAGAACGGCGCGCAAGCCAACTAGCCCTTGGTAGTTCGGGTAGAAGCCTTCGCGATTAGCAACCCGGCACTCAAAGACGTGGTATGCCTGCCAATCGCCGCCCCGTACCACGCGGTACGTACCCGAAGCAGGGCCACGAGGATCCGCCCCGACTGACGAGCTGTAGTAGGTGCTGCTGTACCAATCCCAGCACCGCCCCCATACGTTACCCGCCATGTCGTACAGCCCGTAACCGTTGGGCGCAAAATTCCCCACGGGACTCAGGTAGGGCATACCGCCTGCGCGGTAGTTCGTATCGTATCCCGCGTATCCCAAGTCGTATGGGACATCACCCGGCTGGCCATAGTAGTTCGCTCGGCCATGGTCGATGGGATCCGTGTCACTCCACGGGAAGCGGTGACCCGTCGCACCGCCTCGGGCCGCCTTCTCCCATTCCGCTTCCGTCGGCAACCGATACCCCGTGTCCCATCGCACCCAGTCGTTAGCAATGTCCACCTGTCCTGTCCGGTACACCGTCGTCAACGCCGAAGAGGTGCAGTACGCCGGCGTCCGTCCCTCCTGCTCGCTACGGGCATTGCACCATTTGACGGCATCATACCAGGTCGTGTCCTGAACCGGCTGCGTCGGATCCTTGGCTCTGCCGACCACGGGACTGAAACTGTACCCGTGCGCCACGGCCCATGTGTACACGTTGCTCCAGACGGCAGGCGTCGCTTGATACCGGTCCATATAGAACGCGCTCACGCATACAACGTGCCGCGGCAACTCGTCCGCGTCGCCCTCGGCTGGGTCCATGCAGTTTCCCATCCAGACAATGCCAGCCGGGATCAGCACCATGCCGGAGGGCGGATGCGGGTCGAATAGGCGCAGGGACATCATTCCGTTGGTGACCGCACACTCAACGTAGTCGGTCCAGTTGCTGCCCCCGGTCAATGCCGCCGCCTTCTGAAAACGACCGGTGACAGCAACCGCTGCATTTGACCAGATGATCGTGCCGGTCGGACTCATGGCTCTGATGACCGATGTCGTGGTCCCCGCAAACCTAAAGAAGAACGCATCATCCGCCGCCCGTGCCGATGTCGCCCAGATCGAAGACAGCGCCAGCCCCAGAGCCCAACGCCACAGCCTTTGCCTCATTCCTGTCGCTGTCACCTGACCCTCCTCTCGTGTTCTGGCCCATCGGGATAGGGCCTCCCCTCACGGGGAGGACCCTCCCACACCACCGTACGTACGGATCACGTATACGGCGGTTCGGCTGTTCAGGCCGTTGTTATCCTGGTAGAACTAGACCGAGGGTTCGGGTGAAGTATACAGTCGGCAAAGCTTTTGCCAAGTAGCCATTCGCACTGCTATGCCACGTCCCTTTTCGGGTTGCGGCCAGCGGGCAGGCTAAGTAATCCGGGAGACCGCGTTTGCGCAGTTCACGCAGCTTGGTTTTCGGCAACTTCCACTGCTTCCAGATGTAAGCCCGTAACCGCCGCAGAACCCACGCATTGAGGTTAATCAGGCAGGTTCGGGCTTCGCATATTGCAAAGTACCCCCACCATCCCCTGATGTACTCATTCAGTTCCCCTACGATTTGACTGATCCTTCTGCCCCGAGTTCGCCTTGTGAGCTCTCGCACTCGTTCCATAAACCGGTTCAGGCTCTTGGTGTGGATGCGTATTTTCGGGGCTCCCTTGTGGTGCGTGAAACCGAATCCCAGATACTTCGAGTATCCCGGCTGGATCACACAGCTCTTCGTCTCATTCACCTTCAGCTTCAGCTTCCGGCTGATGAAACGGGTGATGCTTTCCTTTACTCGGTCGCCCGCTCGCTTGCTTTTGACGTAAATGACACTGTCATCGGCGTAGCGAACGAACTGCAATTCGCGCCGTTCCAACTCCTTATCGAGTTCGTCCAGCACGATATTCGACAGCAATGGGGAGAGCGGGCCGCCCTGTGGCGTCCCCTCTTCTGTAGCCTCGCATATCCCACCAACCATTACGCCACTTCTCAGGTAGCGTCCGATCAGTTTGAGGACTCGCTTGTCGCGGATGCGTGAACCCAATCGGTTCATCAGCCGATCATGGTTGACCCGATCAAAGAACTTCTCCAAATCCAGGTCCACCACCCATCGGCAGCCATCCTTGATATAACTCTGCGCCTTGCGGATGGCCATGTGCTGGGACCTCTTTGGTCGAAATCCATAACTGAATTCCGAGAAGGTGTGATCCCACATGGCCTGCAAGACTTGGGCTATGGCTTGTTGAATCAGGCGGTCCAGCACCGTCGGGATACCCAGCAGCCGAACGCCTCCGTTCGGTTTCGGAATCTCCTTCCGCCGCACCGGACTGGGCTTGTATGCCCCAGCCAACAGGTCCGCCTTTATCCGATCCCAGTGCCGTCTCAAATACCGGGGCAGTTCGTCGGTTGTCATGCCGTCGATCCCCGGTGCGCCGTCATTCTTTCGGACCTGACGCATGGCCCTTCGCATGTTCTCCCGCTCAAGAATACTTTCCATGAGCCGGATCTCACCGGTCGGGCTTTCAGATAGACTTTTCGCGGTGTACGCTTCAGGACCCGTGTCGCGGCATGACTGCCCCGGCATATTCAGGTCCAGCTCCAACGAGCTGCTCGGCTGCTTGGCGTCCATCAGATCAGTTTCCTACTTACCACTCACATTTACCGCCCCCATCCGGGTGCGGCACCGTTCGGGCCTTCCCCGCCGATGCGGGATACTACGCCCTTTGCTGACTGCCCCTTTGCGTTGGATGGCATTGCTGTCATCCCTCTGTTGAGTGCCGGTCCTAACTTTGTGTTTCCTATTCCGTTCAGGACTCATGGAACCGGGTTTGGCTGCGAATTCCATGCCGAGGCCTTAGTAACCGGGGTGACCTCTTTTCCCGGGTCTTTCTCAACAGTGCTGGGGGCTCTCCCGGGGTACCCCCCGACAACCTTCATCGCGTAACCGCCGGAATCTACGTGTGACGCCTCATCTGACCAGTTAGGACTTCCGATTGCGTTGCATCCTCGTCCCGAGTGTCTTCCGCCTCATATCCCGGTTCTCTGTACGATCGGCCCGCGATTTTGCGTAAGGCTTCCTCCCCATAGCTCTCTTGCCTACAGTTGCCTTCCGCTAGCCTTCGAGCTGGCCTCTCTGGCTAAGGACTTTACATCCCGCAGGGTGTCTCCTGTTTGATGTATCACCTATTAGTTGCCGGTTTCGCCCGGCACACAACGTTACGCCTCACCGGACGGCGAACCCGCCACGGGTGAGCCGTACGGTGGAGGCGCTGGTTCGCTGCTTTTTCATTTGAAGTCCTTCAGTTTCGAGAAAGGGATTTCCTTGAGATATCCATCTTTGCCATAGAATCCGAGTAATGTGTTCTCTGGCAGCTCTACGCGGACCTCAAGAAAGTATTTCACTGCTGGGGGATACGCGCTTCCGTTGTCTTCGAAGTCCCGACAGAACCACTCGCCGTCCATGTAGTTGTTCGTGCCGAGTTCGACTGCTAGAGGGACTTGGTGGAGTGCGCACATGTAGTCGCGTTTGGTATTAGGCCACTCCTTCGCATTGGCTTGGTGTCGGCAGAAAGCACAGCACAGCCCCACGCTATCCCAGCGCGCCTCGTATTTGAATGTGTCCTTTGTTGGCATGTTCTTCTATCAGCGAACTGTTCTTATACGTCATGTATATTTTTCACGTCGCACCCACGCCGGAATCATATACATCAAAGAAATCGTCATAAGTCGCTTGACATCAAGGGAGGGGCGGTACATTGTTGATGTATATGAGCGGGGACTAAGGGAGGCTTCATATGCGTCAACAGGATTCACTGACGACTGCACCGCTGGATCTGGACCCCAGATGGCCGGACGGGTATGTCGAGGCACTGAGGCAGGCGGGCGCACAAGAGAAAACCATCCCATACTGTGTGTTATGGGTCCGCAAATTCTTCGCCTGCTACCCAGGCCTGTCGCGCCGGGAATTGGGACGGCCGGAGATCGAGGCATTCCTTTCGGGAACAGCCCTACGGACGGGAGTCTCGAACTGGCAAGTTCAGCAGGCGCGGGACTCACTGGAGCTCTATTACGAGAAATTCCGGGGCATACCCCTTGCGCCGAGGGCGGACGGGAACGGCATGCGAACACCCTCACAATCCGGACCGGTCGATCATGTGGCACATTCGGCATCATCGCCCCTTCTAAAATACACAACGACAGACTACCCGAATCCAAGCACACCGGTCAAGCACGGCGTCACGACCTCACCGGCTCCGCTTGCGGAACAGCGGTTTAATGGTCCCATCTCCCGTTTGCGACAGAAAACAGATACGGTGGCCGTCGTCGAACCGGGTATAATGCCTGTGGTCGGTACCGGAAACCGCGCAGAACCCGACACAGTGGGCACGGGGCTTAACTGGCGGGTGCTGGAGGAACGCGTGCGCGACTGCTTGCGTATGGAGCATTATTCATATCGTACGGAACTCACGTATGTGGCGTGGATACGACGGTATGTTGCCTTCCACCAATGGAAGAAACCGTCAATGTTAGAGGCCGAACATGTGCGGGATTTTCTGCGCGATTTGGCGGTGAACCAACAGGTTGCATCGTCCACGCAAAATCAGGCGCTCAACGCCGTGGTCTTTCTCTATCGGAAAGTGGTAAAAAAGAACATCGGTGATTTCGGGGACTTTCCTCGTGCCCGACAGGGTTTCCGCCTGCCCGTGGTCGCGAGCCGGGAGGAGGTTAAAGCTGTGCTGGATAGGATGCAGGGGCGGGACCTGCTGATCGCGCGGCTCCTTTACGGAACCGGCATGCGTATGAATGAAGCCTTGAGTATCCGCGTCCAGGAGGTGCAATTCGACCAGCACCGAATGGTTGTGCGTGCCGGGAAGGGCGATAAAGACCGTTATGTGCCCTTGCCGACACGATTGGAGTCCGAGTTGCAGCAATGGCTCCACCGGCGGCATGCCCTGTATGAGACGGACAAAGCGAAAAATATGCACGAAGTGGAGGTGCCGGGTGCCCTGGCGCGGAAGTACCCGAACGCGCCCTTCGCTTGGGGCTGGCAATACGTCTTTCCCGCGGACGATTACTCCGAGGATCCGCGCAGCGGACACGTCCGGCGGCATCACGTCGACGAGCAACGTATCCAGCGAGCCGTTCAGGAGGCGGTCCGCACGGCGGGTTTGACGATCCGGTTCACCCCGCACTGCTTTCGGCATTCATTCGCGACCCATTTGCTCGAGGCGGGCCAAGACATTCGGACGGTCCAGGCTTTGCTGGGGCACGCGGATGTGAAAACCACGATGATTTATACCCATGTGCTGAACAAGGGGCCGATGGGCGTGGTGAGCCCGGTCGATACGTTGTAGTTATTTTCACGATGATGCCTTACAAAAAAAAACGGCGGGGGACCGCCGGGTCCAGTACGGCATAGGGTCAACGTTGCGGCTAAGCCGCTGTAAAATATTGTTCGGCGTTGACTTGCGTGATTTATTGGTCGTTCTGAGAGGCTTAGAGGACCGATTTTGTATCTGAATCCATGCCGTAAGAAACGCCCGGTTACAATTCGCGCCGAAACGTCTGCGTCGTGGGTGGGCCGCCCTCTTTAGGTTCCGATCAGTTGGAACGTACTGCCGTGCGGTAGGTGTTCTGCCCGCAGACCCTTTAGGTGGTTATTGAATTTTAGTTTCTCTTGGATTCCGGCATCGTTTGCCGGCCGCTCATCCAAATGATTCCAAAAGGTGGGTTCATGGCAGACCAAAAGGCGGATGTCGTGTTCGACCAGGTAGTCGATGAATAGGGGCGCATCTGCGATTCGGTGCACAGAAACCGGATCCCAAGTAGGTCAGGCATTCTTGCCTGACACGTCCCCGCTCCCCCCGGAGTCGGGCAGGAATGCCCAACTTACCTGAATTCACGCGATCACTGCACCTAATCGCGGATGCGCCCGATGAATATGGGGGTAAGACAAATTTCGGAATTGATTTCACAGCTTCTACGGGATGTCTTTCGGGGAGATTCGCCCGAGATCCTTCGTTTCATCCCGATTGACAACGGCGTAACACCCTTACCCGGTCGCATCCATCGGCACATAGTGAAACGCCAGGGTCAGGACATCTTCCCGTATTTCCAGGCTTCATCGTACATGGCAATGATGTTTTCGATGGGGGTAATCGCCTGGAGGTTGTGGCAGGGGGCCAGGATATAACCGGTGTGGTCGCTGGCGAGTGCGTCGATACAATGGCGAACCTCGGCGCGAACCTCCTCCGGCGTTCCGAAGGGCAGAATGCGCTGGTTCTCAACGGCGCCGTGGAAGCAAACCCGCTGGCCAAACGCAGCCTTGAGTTCCTTCATATCCATGCCCGGGCAGGTCCACTGGACGGGATTGAGAATATCGATCCCCATCTCGACGAGCATCGGCAGGAACGGCCGGCAACTGCCATCGTCATGATGGAACACCTTGATCCCAAACTCATGGCAGAGATGGATAAACCGCTGGTGGTGCGGGGCGTAGAACTCCTGATAGAGTTCCACACTGATCAGCGGGCCGGTCTGACTGCCGAGATCATCGGTCACCTGGGCCACGTCAATGAGTCCATCGCACGCCTCGAACATCCGGCGATGGTGTTCGTAGAAAAAATCCGAGATGCGCCCGACCAAGGCATGGGTGAAGTCGGGATCGATCAGCGGGTCGACCAGGGACTGTTCCAACCCGCGCAGGAGATTGTGGAAATAGAAGGGCGCCATGTAGCCACAGGAAACGGCCCGGTCTTGACGGGCTTGCCGCGCCCTGGCCGGCATACCCGTATAGTCAAACCAATCGGCCTTTGGCCACGAATAGGCGTCCAAATCGTCGATCGTCCGGGCGGTCGCCAGAGGGTAGAAGTATTGCTCGTTATAAACGCCACGGTTGTGAGGGACTGGCTTGGTGCGAATATCCCAGTAATTGATGGTCTCGCCGGCGGGCATTTGCGGCAGCGGGGGGCCGATATAGTCCGCCCCGATCCCGGCGAAGGAGTCGATGTGAAGTTTTGCGAGCATATCGGGTCCAAATTGGTCGCCCAGCTTTTTCCAAATCTCGCTAGTCGCCCAAATGTCCGTGGGAATGCGGTCAACAGGCTGATGATTGATGGCGGCTAATATACGTTCTCTTGCATTCATCTTCTATTCTCTTTTCCCGAGGCCGCAATCACCGCCCCATCCGTTTCTTGAACCGTTCGATCGTCCGCGGCGCGCAGTCCTCGAAGGTCATCAGGTTATTAGTTTTGTTTTGCATAAGCAAGGCGCTGTCCATTCAGAGTGCCCACAAGTGGAAGGAAGCTAAGCCGGAACGATTCAGTTGGTGTGCGTTTCCGAGGTGGCCCGACCGCTCCGAGGGCGGGCGCGCTTCCATTGTTCGTGCCGGAGGCCGTGGTCGGAGCCCCCGGCCCACCCCAGAGATCGCACTCACCGTTCAGTGATTGACTTCAAAAGCATTGTAGATGATGCTGATCTTCATAACCGCTGACTTGCCAAAATGTTGCCCGGTTTGACGGGCATCGTTAAGCCTTCGCAACTGAATCGTTCCGGCTAAGGTTTCCTTTTCAGTTGGCCATGAAACGGCTGGATCAACAACTGCCATAAAACGTTGTATTACGGTTGTTTTATAATCAACACCGTCCCGTCCTGAAGCCGGCGGGGTTGAGCCCCGTCGGGGTGCTTGACAAGGATTGGAACAAAATAATCGTGTCAAATGCGATAAAATCCATTATATTCCGGCGATCTTGAAAGGACACACCATGCCCTTGGAAACCATCGGCCAGGCTACCATCAAAATCGACGATCACGAGCTGGCGTGTCCCGTTTTCCGCGGAAGCGAAGGCGAACGCGCCATCGACATTTCCAAACTCCGCAAAGAAACCGGGGCCATCACTTATGATCCCGGTTTCATGAATACCGGCTCCTGTGCCAGTGCCATTACGTTCATCGATGGGGAAAAAGGCATCCTGCGCTATCGCGGCTACGACGTCGCCGATCTGGCCGAAAATTGCGAGTTCATTGAAGTCGCCTACCTCCTGACCCGCGGATCATTGCCGACCGCAGAACAAAAGGCCCGCTACAGCGGATTGCTGAATCAACACTCGATGATTCACGAGGATATGCGCGAGTTTTTCAGCCATTACCCGGAACATTCGCACCCCATGGCCATCCTTTCCGCCATGGTCGTATCCCTCTCGTCGTTTTACCCCGAATTGGGTCAAAACCGGCACGAAGATCTAGATATGACCGTTACGCGCCTGATCTCCAAGCTTCGGACGATCGCCGCCTTTTCCTACAAGAAATCCATCGGCGAGCCGGCCGTTTATCCGCGGCATGACTTCAAATACTGCGAAAATTTCCTCAACATGATGTTCAGTTCGCCCGTGCGTAAGGAACCCTTTACGCCGGTCATGGTGGAAGCGATCAATAAGCTGCTGATTCTGCATGCCGATCACGAGCAGAATTGTTCCGCCTCGGTGGTACGCGCCGTCGGCAGTGCGGAAGCCAACCTCTACGCTTCGATTTCCGCCGGCATCTGTGCGTTATGGGGCCCGCTCCATGGCGGCGCCAATGAGCATGTCATCAAGATGCTGGTGGATATTCATGCCCGGGGTACCAAAGTCAAGGACGTCATCGCGCGGGCGCGGGATCCCAACCATCCGTTCCGGCTGATGGGTTTTGGCCATCGGGTCTACAAGTCCTATGATCCCCGGGCCCGGATCGCCAAGGAATTATGTCAGAAGGTGATCGCGGCTAATCACACCCACGACCCCCTGCTCGACATCGCCCAGGAACTTGAAGCAGAGGCTCTGGCCGACCCCTACTTCCAGGACCGGAATCTTTACCCCAACGTGGATTTCTATACCGGGCTGACCTACCGCGAAATGGGAATCCCCACCAACATGTTTACCGTCATGTTCGCCATCGGACGGCTCCCGGGCTGGATCGCGCAGTGGCTCGAACTTAAAAACGATGCTGAAACCCGGATCGCCCGTCCTCGTCAGGTATATACCGGCCCGAGTGTGCGCACCGTCGATCCTATCGAAAACAGAGTGGATTAAAAGGAAGGGGACAGCATCCTCTTTTTGTTCGCTGTCATCCCGAGCGAAGTCGAGGGATCTCAACAAACAAGACCATCCATAATGCGATCTTTCGACTTCGCTCAAGATGACAAGCAGAGACAATGTGAATGACTTTTCTTTCCGCAAACGGAACGTAAACGAAGGAATTCCTCCATGCAGAAAATAGGCGACTTCAAAGATCTCGGCATTCCCGTTCGCTCCGTCGTCGGCGGAGGCCCCTGGGCGGGCAAGAATCGGCTCGGACAACCCTGCCTTTATGCCGTGATGGGTTACGAGTCGAATCGGGGCGATCTCATCATCCTTCAAATTGATATCGAATCCGGAAAATGCCGGCAATTCAGTCCGCCGGCCGGTATTTCCGCCGGCCGCCCGTGTTATTGGAGCGAACGCCATCAAAAATTGTTCATCGGCACGTCCGGCTTGGAACAGGGCTCCCAAAAATCATCCGGATGGCTCATTTATTTCGATCCCAAAACAGACCGGATTGAACTCGCCGGTGGCAGTTACCTTTGCCCTGGCAAAAAGGAATTTCCCGTCAGCCTCGCCGAAGCCCCGGACGGCACGGTCTATATCGGATGTTACCCCAACAGTTCTCTGTATTCTTACGATCCGGCCTCCAACCAGATCCGGTCGTGTGGCTCAATGGATCCGGTCGATGTCTATTGCTATGTCGCCTGCGGTCGTGACGGCACGGTGGCCAGCCTGATCCAAACTACGCGACCCCATGTCGTCGCTTTCAACCCAACCACGGGTGAACATGCCACCGTCGGCCCCGTGGCCGATACCGACACCCGCCAGGGACACGTCAAACTCATCACGGGCGGGGATGGCCTGCTCTATCCCGAAACCCATGAAGGCCCTTTCCGTGTGCAAGGCATGAAAGCCGTTTCCGTCCCCGCCATTCCGGCCGGCATGCCCGCCCCCACCCTCCCCGATGGATCCCGTTTCCGCTATCTGGATGGACATGCTGAAAAAGGCCACAACTGGCGGATTATCGAAATCCGCAAGCCCGACGGAACCCAGAAGGTGATCCGACTCGATTATGAATCGGCCGGAACCGGCATCTATATCGTCCGGGCCGGGCCGGATAAAAAACTTTACGGGTCCAGCATACTGCCCATGCACTTTTTCACAGCCGACCCCAAAACGGGACAATTGATTGATTACGGGGCGTGTAGTACGGCTTCGGGCGAGGCCTACTCCATGGATTGGTTGAACGGCAAACTCTACCTCGCTGTCTATACCCATTCCCTGCTCTGCGAATATGATCCTCAACGACCCTACTCCTTCAGCAATCTGCGACAGGAACCCAATGGCGAATGGACCCTTCTGTCCGGTGAGTGGGACCCTTCCGGAAATCTCGGGTTCCAATTCGGGCCCAATGATAATCCCCGCCAATTAGGCCGGATGGATAACGTGGCCTTCCGGTCCCGCGACATGGTGGCCGGACCGGCGGGTAAAGTCTGGGTTGTTTCCATTCCCGATTATGGCATGTGGGGCGGGACGCTCTCGTGGTACGACCCCAAAACCAAGAGCTTTGGCGGCGCCCACCGGCATCTTTATCCCGACTGCAGTCCGATCAGCATCACACACATGCCCGAAGAGGATTTGTTGTTCATGGGATTTTCCATCTATGGCGGCAGCGGAACAACTCCCCGGGTTAAATCGGTGGGCTTCATGGCTTGGGATCCCCATCGCGATTGTGAAGTCTGGCGGGGCGATCTGGGCCTGAGTTGCATCGGCAGCATGGATGTCCACGCGATCGGCAAAGGACTGGTTTATGCCATTGTCCACCCCTATCCGGATTCGGTCCTGCATGCCGACTTGGTCCTGATGGAACCGCTCAAGGGGCGCATCCTCTCAAAAACCCGCCTGGATACGGTGGCCGGCTGGCCGATGGAAGTGGCCTTCGCCAATGACGATCGATATCTCTACGGCCTCACCCGCGAAAGCGTCTACCGCGTTCCGCTGGGAACCACCGACATTGAAGTTCTCTGGCGCACCGATGCGGAACACGGTCCGACAGGCGCCGGCGCTCTCATCGATGGGGTCTATTATTTCGGGGCCATGGCCCACTTGCAGGGAGTCAGGGTTTCGTAGGCAGGACCAATCCCAGCCGACGCAGGGTCTCAATCAACTTCCCTTTATCGATGGGCTTCACCAAGTAAGCTTCACATTGATGCGTGAAGGCATTCATGATGGCCAAAGGATCCTGAACCACAGTCGTTATGATGATTTTTACGCCATCTCCCCGGGCAATCCCTTCCCCCTCTTCGAGACGACGGATTTCCTGCAACACCGCTTGCCCATCCATTTCGGGGATCACGATGTCCAGACAGATCAATTGGTAGGGCTCGCCTTCTTCCCGAGCCATACGAAACGCCGCGATGGCTTCGCGACCATTGATCGCGATATGCACCTCACCATGCGGGGCCAGTAATTTCTGCAACAATAACCGACTCGTAAAATCATCCTCGACAACCAATATCTTCATGCGGGTTTTTCCTCGTTGGTTGGCAACCACCCCCGGGTTCGAAGGACTTCTCGGTAACCGGTCACGCCCGCCTTCAAATCTTGGACCCGTTCGACCACATATTTCCAGTCACCCAATTCAGCCCCCGCTTCAATCAACCGCGCCAGGGTAACCAAGGTATCGGCGCTGACGTTGGACGCCGCCCCTTTCACGGTGTGAGCTATCCGACACATCGCGGCCAAATCCCGATTGGTGATCGCGAGATCCATTTCGTCCAACCGGTTGCCAATATCGCTTGAAAAAGCGGACACCACCATTTGCGCCAACTCCCGATCGTCGGCTACTCGACGCAACATGTCCGCCTCATTAAAAATGGCGGGCTTTGCTGCTGCCCCTGGTTCCGCATGATTTGACATAACACCCCATGATGGAGCTTACTGCGAAGAGGATAATTTAAAGCCATGACGTCCCAACTGTCAACACTCGACTCGCGGGCGTACCGGCTGATCCGGCGTCACGTCCAACCCATATCGGGGATGGCCGGACCATTCCATCCCGTCCCTGGTCGCCTCCAACGGTTGCCCCAGTCCATCTACCAGGCGACCGCCGCTAAAGGGAAGACGTCGCCGCTGGGGACCGCCCACTGTGTAAAACAAAGCATCCGTCCCTCCGGCGGCATTTCGAAACCAATAGACCCGGGAACCGTTCTCTAAAATCGAGCGCTTTTGGTAAACACTGCCCCCGAAAAGGCGCAAAAACTCGCGCAGTTGCAGGTACGCCGGCCGAACCCGCCAATCAGCCCCCCCCTCATCCCGATCATCCACCAGGCCGAACCCGTGCGCCACCAGCCGCCACCAATACACGCGATCCACCATTCCGGAGGCCAGGGCGATGACCAGGTAGCGGATCATAAAATCGCCATAATCGGTCTCACTCACACTCGGATCAACCCGTCGGGGACCGGGCATTACATAAGGCGAGCCGACCGGCGAATAAACCCCGGTTCCCCGGAGCGGCCAGTTGGTTTCGGAGACGATAAACCGCGGCTCGCAGGCCGGCGAGGTCTCGGCGATCGCACGTCCTAAAATAAATTTACGCTCGGAATCGAAGCGGCCCTGTGAGTTCTCCGGGGCACCCCGGCGATCCACATACAAATGATGCGAGACGGCTTGAAAACGAAAGTTTTCGGGAAGCATCCGAAGGGCGGCAATCAGGTAATAATATTCAAAATCAATGGCCGCCGGCCCCATGAATTTCAACCCGGGATAAGCGCGTGCCGCCTCGGCGATCGGAGCCAACAACCGGCGGTATTCACTGAAAGTCCAAAGCCCCCATTTGACCCGGTTGATGGCGTGCCCGGCCTCGACCCATTCCACCTGATCCGCCACATCCCCCACCACCCGTGCTACAAAATGATCCCAGCGCGACGGCACCACCGCGGCCTGCCGGTCCTGGACCAACGCGATACTGACCGGGAATCCCAGTCCCCGCAGTTCCCGAATGGCGGCCGAGGTGTAAGCCCATTCCCGTTCCGTCTCATGATGATAGAATCGGACCATCAGCGGAAGTCGGCAGCCCAAGCCTTCGAGCAAAGCCCGCTCACGGTCCCAAGTGCCTTCCCGGGGTTCAACCGCCAGCGCCGTGCGCCCAGCCAGATCAACGGGTTCGCGAAAAGCCTTCCGGGTCAACCGCTGCGTCGCCCACCAGACGGCCGGCCAGGCAACCAGGTTGCTCGCACCAATCCGCACGGCATTCAAAGGTGGATAACGCCAATTCCGATCCCGCACCAGCATCGTACTGATCGCCTGCCCCGACCGATCATCCCAAATCCAGATATCTTTCAGGGCCGGGTAACGGGGTTCGGAATTCTCCCGCCTCACGCGCCTTTCCCGCAGGGGATGGCGCCAGCGGCGGGTCAGGGTATGCACGGCAAAGAGAAACCGGTAAACATTCTCCCAGCGCTGGAAGGCCTTCCGTGGGCGGCGCTCGCCGAATACCATCGCCTTAAAAACGCGCAAGAGATCCGAAGGCAGGGTAATCCGCGAGATGTCGCGGGCTTGCAGACGCAGGGTGATTTCCGGATATATCCGCGCCCGATTCAGATCCACAAACTGGACCTCACTCCAGGTTGCCGGGCCGGTCCGGCGCAGGAGAATGTTCTGATTACCGAGATCGCCGTGAATCACCCCGGATTTATGCAGCGCGGCAACCGCATCCGCTACGGTTTGCATCAGCGTCATTAACTCCGAACAGATCGGAACCGTGCGGTAGATCCGGATGAGTTCGTCGCGAAAGCTGGTGAGGTCGGGAACAAATTCGGTAATAAAATAACCCCGCCCGATCCGTCCCGCCGTCCGCTCCTCAAAATAGGCCACCGGTTTCGGCGTTCCGACACCGGCCGCGCCCAGCGCCTGGGCCACATTCCACGCCCGCCGCGCCTTCGAGCCCTCCCAGCGATCCCAATATCCTTTAACCCCGCCCGGCGAACCATAGGCCTTCACGGTCAACGCTACGGAATGCCCCTCCACCGTCGGCGCAATCGTAACCACCCGATTTCGGCCCCGCGCATGAATCCGGTCGGATTGGTCCATCCACTCGTCCAAGCGAGCCCACACGTCGAGAAACGCGGGATTTTCGTAGCCCTTGGCGACTTCACCGGTCCAGGCGCCAAAGGTCACGGGAAATCCGGCCGTTTCGCGCGAGTTACATCTCACGTGCCATTCTCCGTGCCGGCCGACGGGGTCAGAATGATGTCCTGCGCCCTGAGATGGGCGATAATGGAATCGACGGCCTGTTTCGGATCCATTTGATCGGTCAGCAGATGGATTTCCGGTTTTTCCGGCGGTTCATAGGACATGGTCACCCCCGTAAAGTTGGTGATCTCGCCCGCCCGGGCCTTGCGGTAAAATCCCTTAGGATCCCGTTGCTCGCAAACCGCCAGGGGCGCATCGACAAACACCTCGATAAACCGATCGGCCCCGATCGCCTGGCCAACGCCGTCGCCGCCCGGCACTACTTCGGGGCTCCCTCCATCGTGGTGGATTTCGGCACCGCCGTGACCTTCGACGTGATGGATCGGGCGGGCAACTACACGGGGGGTATCATCGCGCCCGGTCTTTCGGTGATGACGGATTACCTGCACGAGAAGACGGCCTTGCTCCCGCGCATCCGGATCCGGGAGGTCCAGAGCGTCGTGGGCAAGAGCACCGGCCAGGCGATGCTCATCGGGGCGGTCCACGGTTACCGCGGGCTGGTGCGCGAGTTGATCCGCGAGCTGAAAC
>Ga0118677_10008598_pt1 | contig 16299 bp, 14 predicted proteins | sample AliMusrvi5mmetaG_FD_86154 | JGI IMG/M metagenome (GOLD analysis project Ga0118677, IMG submission 86154) | reverse complement strand
GTTGTGAGTTTAATCGCGGTACCGGTGCATCTTCTTTTTCGATATGGACAAGAATCACCACGCGCCCTCTCAGTCAGATTGGTCGAGGAAGGCACTCGTTGGTGGGAGAAACGTCATGAAACGGCGGTTTTCTGTGCGCCCTGCTGCTGACCTCACCCTCTCCGCTGGATCTCTCAAGGCATGGCAAGCGATTTGCTTGATGAATAGTCATCTATGACAAAATCATTCGAGACCATCAGTGAAGCCGTTCGAAACGTGAAGCACGCTTTTGCCAAAGCCGATAACTATACCAAGAAGCCTATGCGCAACAGATACGAGCGCAGAAAGGTCCGGAGCTATCTAACCTTCACGGACTGGCTGTCTGGCGAGTCGAATTGACCGCTGGGACGCCTGGCGCCAAAGCAGGGACCACAGCGCTGGAGCAAGAAAAGGTTCAGCAACATTCCCAGCGGGCATGTGTAATCCACCGCAAACGAAGCCCTTAACCGACCCTCCAATTATTCCCGGGCAGTGAACGATAGCAAAGCATGAGGCGGTCGTGGTAAGGGAGGGTTCTGGAGCTTGCACGTGGGCGTACCAGATTCCGGTGACATCATGGATCGTCAAACGGGACGCGCCTTTCGCCCACGTGAGGTTCCCCGTCGTGCCTTGAAGCCGAGGCAGAAGTGATTAGCCCAGCCATGCACGGTTTGATTTAGCTCCTCAACCATTTCCTCGACGGTATTCCAGAAGGAGGTCGGCGGTCATTTCAGTTTCAACAGAAGGTGGTTACCTTTTCCGGTGAGCGAATCGGCGGTTGACCATACACCAACCGTTGCGGAAACTCCGCACATGCGAGCAAACCGGAGCCGGCTTTTCCGCCAATGGCGGGGCCTCGAATTCTTCCTCTGCGCCTTTAGCAGATGAGAGTCCCATGAGAATAACAATCCCCGCCATAGCGCTTCTAATCTGCTATGGGGTGGCAGCTGCGCAGCAACCCGCCCCCTCGAATGTGCGGGGGAGTGAAGTCAACCTGATGGCGGGAGCAGGCACGGTGGTCCACACTATGCGGGGCGGCTTTGGGGCGTCCTGGCATGCAATTGAGCAGCCAATCCCCGTGGAGGGCGATCGCTCGCACGGCGGCAGTGCTTGGGGCGCAAACCCGCCGGCGGAGGACGCCCGTGCCTGGCGGCAACTCTGCCGGCATGCGGATTGGCTGGGCTTTGACTTCATGCGCGTCGAACTCGAACAGCGCATGTTCGAGCCGGAACAGGGCCGGTTCACATGGGATTCGCCTGAAATGCGCATTCTCTACCGGATTCTTGATTGGTGCCAGAGCCAGCACGCCGACGTGTTCCTGCAATGTATGTGGGGGAATGTGGCTTGGAACTCGTTCCCCGAGTTCAGGGACGACCCAGTAAAGCGCGTGCACAGCGGGCCATATTCCATGGAGCGTTTTGCCGAGGGTTTGGCGGCTCTAATGAAGCACCTGGTGACGACCAAGCGCTATACATGCATCCGTTGGCAATGCATCAACAACGAACCGGGTTACGACTGGTCCTGTTGGCAGCGACCTCCGAACCAACCGATGCCGCTGCGCGAAGGCCTTGCCGCCGTAAGAACCGCGCTTGACCGCGAAGGCGTCAGTGTGCCGTTGAGCAGTCCAGACTGGACGGATCTGCCGGAACTCAAGCCGGAAAAGGTGGACTTCGATGTGTTCATTGGTGCCTACGACCTTCATTCCTATTTTGCGGGATTCGACTGGCGACAAGGTGACGGATACCCACTGGCCATCGCGGAGAAGCGGTTGGCGGATTGGCGGCGTTGGTCTGCCGAGAAGGGCAAGCCGCTATTCCTATCAGAGCTGGGCACGATGGTCTACGGCTGGGGGGGCACCAATGCCGGGCCGAGCACCTGGGAGGCAGCGATTAAGGACGCTGAACTGGTGGTGCGAGCGCTGAACCTGGGCGTGGATGGGTTCAACCGCTGGAGCTTCGTCAACCGTGGTGATCTCGATGGCTCATGGCAGATGGTGGACACGTGGGATCCGAGCCAGAAGGCCTTGCGCAAAAGGTTTACACCGCATCCTAACGCGTATTTTGTTTATGGCCTGATCTCCCGGTTGGTGGCCAAGTATTCCAGCGTGATCGAGTGCAAGCTGACCGGCGGTCAGGTGGACGGCACGAACCGGGTTTTTGCCACCGCGCTCAAGAGTCCGAGGGGGAATCTGACGTGGATCGTTGTAAACGACTCGCTGCGACAATGGGCGACGGAGTTTTCTCTGAAGGATTGCACGCGCCCGGCGCTGTACAAGTACCAGGTCGCCGGTGAACAAAGAGACCGGCCGGAACTCAAGATCAATCCACTCCGCACCGTTGCGATCTCCGCCGGCAATGCTGGCTTTTGGGACGAAATACCGCCTACGAGCGTCACCATCTATTCCACGTGGAGACTCAAGCACTCCGACCCCGGGATCGTGGAAGACTCCGCCCCACTGTGAATGACGATGGATCACGCAACATGAATGCGAAAGTGATCCTGGCACTTGTGGGGGTTGGGCTTCTGAAGTTCACCGCACAAGGGGCAAAACCGGAGAGCCTGGAGGTATCTCCCCCTACCGCGCGAACCACTCCGGCCTTCCCGTTGAAACTGAGCGCCGATCGGCGGTATCTCATTGACCAGAAGGATCAACCGTTCCTGGTGATCGGTGATTCACCGTGGTCGTTAATCGTCGAGCCCACGCCGGCACAGGTGGACCTGTACCTGGACAATCGAGCAGCCAAGGGCTTCAATCTGATCCTGGTGAACTTGCTGGAGCACACGTTCTCGACACAACCCCCGAAACTCCGCGACGGCACGCCACCCTTCGTTACCAACGGCGATTTCGCCACCCCCAATGAACCCTACTTTCGCTACGCCGAGGAAATCGCAAGCAAAGCCGCGCGGCGCGGGATCGTGCTGCTATTGTGTCCGGCCTACCTCGGCTACGGAGGTGGGGACGAGGGATTCTTCCAGGAAATGTCCCGCTGTGGGCCGGAAAAAGTGCGCGCCTACGGTCGCTATGTCGGCAAGCGCTTTCGTGATCACCCGAACCTGATCTGGGTCGTGGGTGGAGATTTTACTCCACCGCCCGACCAGCGTTGGACGGTGGAGCAGCTCGCAGCAGGCATTCGAGACGAAGACCCCGTCCATCTGATGACGGTTCACTGTGGACCCGGTGACTCTGCCGCCACACTCTATGGTGGCGGTGCATATTTCCAACTCAACAACGTCTATCACTATCGCGAGGATCTCTACGCCGCCTGTCTGGAGCAGGACTCCCGCATGCCCCGATGGCCTTATATCCTGATCGAAACCGCCTATGAAGGAGAACATAAAGCCACCCCGGATCGTATCCGCCGCCAAGCTTACTGGCCCTTGCTCAGTGGCGCGTGCGGCATCCTGTACGGGAACTCGCCGGTCTGGCATTTTGGCAGCCGCGGCGTCTATGACCAGGGTGGCGATTGGGTGGCTGCTTTAAACTCGCGCGGAGCGCAGGACATGGCGCGTCTGGCGGCCATTTTTCGTGCTCGGCCCTGGTGGCAGCTTCGACCCGACCGCGACCATAAGATCGTGACCGCCGGTTATGGGACCTTGGGCAAACTGGACTACATCGTCACCGCTCGCTCCAGCGATGACACGGTGGCGCTCGCCTACCTCCCTGCCAACGGCACAACCAATCGTGAACTGACGGTGGACTTAAGCCAATTGGCTGGGCCAGTGGCCGCGCAGTGGTTTAATCCCACCGATGGCCGACTCATTCCGCTTGCGGATAGTCCCTTTATGAGATCAGAACTCCGGCAGCTCCGGGCTCCAGGCGACAACGGTACCGGCACCAACGACTGGCTGTTGATCCTGGAAACCGTGGCCGTCCCCGAGACAAGCGCCAGCGCCGGCCCGGGTGAGCCCTCGACCAATCGGTTCGATGAGAAATCCATCCAACAGTGGACACGAGAGCAGCCGTTGGGGGAGACCCCCAAGCGGCTCACTCAAGACCTGCCGTTGTCGGATCAAGAGAACCGCGGCGGCTGGGTGAGGTTTGAGCCGATGTGGGACGAATTCGACGGTACGATCCTGGATTCAAACAAGTGGACGGTCGGCATGTCTTGGTGGCAAGGGCGCCCGCCAGCCTGGTTCAACCCGACCAACGCGGTGGTTCGCGACGGCCAATTGCATTTGATCATGCGCAAGGAAGCGGCGCCCAAGGAACTCGCGAGCCGTGGCTATCACGATTACAGCTCTGCCGCGCTGCACACCAAAGCCCGCTCGAGCTCCGGCTTCTACGAGGTCATGGCCCGTGCGATGAATTCCGCTGGCTCAAGTTCCTTCTGGTTTCAACAGGAAGACCTTCAGGCCGATCCCGGCTGGTCCAGCGAGATCGACGTGTTCGAGCTGTGTGGCAAGTCCGCCACGCACGACCAGCGTTACAACATGACGGTGCACGTTTTCGGCACACCGCAAGAGCGGCGGCACTGGCAGGTGGGAAGTTTCTGGCGGGCGCCGTGGCGTTTCGCCGAGCAATTCCATGTCTATGGCTTTGAATGGGGCCACGACGAATTGCGCTGGTATGTGGATGGGCAGCTCGTACGCAGGGTGCAAAACACCCATTGGCATCAGCCGCTCTACCTCGTTTTCGACAGCGAAACGACGCCCGAGTGGTTCGGCCTGCCCGAGGATGCTGACTTACCCTCGACGTTCAGTATCGAGTACGTGCGAGCGTGGAGGCGCCAGGATCCAGGAGCGGATTCGCTGGTAAAGTGAGTTCGCTCAAGCCAGAAGAGGCGCATCGCATGATTGAACAATTGCGCGGGAGGGGTGTGACGCGTTTTCTGCCGCCGCTCGGCACGGCCTCTTTTGAACGTTTTGCCAAGTGTGCCAATGCAGTCTCAAGGTAGTTCTCACCCTCGGCGCCGATTCTGAGAAAACTTGCCTTCCTGGCGTTCGCGGACTTCCGAGCCTCGCGCACCAGAGTCGAAAGGTTTATTGGCTTGCGACAAGTACATTCCCACCAGGCGGGAACGATCAACCGGGGCCTGCGGAGGTTTGAACCACCGTCGCCAACAGCTCGAGAACAAGCGAAGCCAGTATTTCATGCGCGGCAGGATTAAACTGTAACCGGCTGCGCAGCGCAACTGGACTTTCAGCGGAGGAAGGGGTCAGCGAAGGCGGTGGCAACAAAATGAGCGGCCCTTTGCAGGGCCGCTCCGCGTAGTGCCACATGACTCGCCCCCTTGCCGAGTCAGAGTCGTTTCGCCTTCTATTTACACCACCACCACCCAGCGCGATATGGGGTAAACACCCCATATGGGCGCCGGTGCTTCCCCTGCCCTGTTTCGGCGAACAGGTCCAGGTTTCAAAGTCAGGCGAGACTCTTGTCCTGGAATCGCCGTGCTTTTCATAGAATGTATTTATTTGTCAGCAGGAGCGGGGCGAAATACCTTGAATGGTCGGACCCATGCACGAGTTGTCTATTATGCAGAGTGCGCTCAGCCTGGCGCTGGACCAGGCGCAGAAGGCCGGGGCTGTCCGCGTGCATTCTATCCGCCTGCGTATCGGAGCGCTCAGCGGAGTGGTGCCCGATGCCCTCGAATTTGCGTTCGAGGCCCTCGCACCGGGAACGCTGGCCGAAGGCGCCACACTGGCCATCGATCATGTGCCTGCGCGCTTTTGGTGCGCCCCGTGCAGCCGGGAATTTCAATCGGATAATATGTTTGCCGAATGCCCAGAGTGCCACAGCCTGAGCGGAGAACTCCGCGCCGGGCGGGAAATGGAACTCGCCTCCTTGGAGATTGACTGATGTGTGAAAATTGCGGATGCGGATTGCCCGGAGAGAATCCGGCGGGCGTGAGCGCCCATCACCACGAGCAAGCCCATGAACATGAACATGAGCACGGCCATGAGCATGAGCATGAGCATGGTGCGGGACACCACCACGGCCACGACCACCCGCACCCGCACACTCACTCCCACGCGCACCCTCATTCACACGATGAGCCGGATCACGAGCACGCGCCTGCGGCTGGCGAGGAGACGCGCCGAACCGTGGAAGTCGGCCGCGCCATCCTCGACCAGAACGATCGCCTGGCCGAGCGAAACCGCGGCTTCTTCCGGGCGCGCGGCTTGTTGGTTCTGAACTTCCTGTCCTCGCCAGGTTCGGGCAAGACGACTTTTATTCGCGAGACTGTTCGGACGCTGGGGGCAGACCTTAAAACAGGCGTGATCGTCGGCGACCTGGCCACCGACAATGACGCGCAGCGGCTGCGCGAATCGGGCGCGCCGGTCGTGCAGATTACCACGGGCACCGTCTGCCATCTGGAAGCCGAAATGGTGGGCCGGGCTGTCAGGCAACTGGACCTGACCGGCCTCAACCTGCTGATCATCGAGAATGTCGGCAACCTGGTCTGTCCGGCCTCCTTCGACCTCGGGGAGGACTTACGTATCGTGCTATTGTCGGTCACCGAGGGGGAGGACAAGCCACTGAAGTATCCTCCTATGTTCCAGTCGGCGGACGTGGTGGTCATCAGCAAGATGGATCTGGCCCAGGCCTGCGGCTACGACCGCGACACGGCGCTGGCCAACATCCGGCGGGCTGCTCCCAAAGCCAGAGTATTTGAAACGTCTGCCAAGACAGGCCAGGGCCTCGACGCTTGGCGCGCGTTCCTGCTCCAAGAGCAGCAGGAGCGAAAAGCGCGCGATCCGTTGAGCCTGTAGCTGGTGGCAGGGGCGCCAGGAATCCGCGGATCCAATGTTCGAAAACTTGGTTGCGCGCGAGGTCTATCTTTTGGACCATAGCAGCACATTGAGTCAGATAGACATATTCTATGAAAATCTTATTACCGATGACCTCTCTGGTTGCGCTTTTAGCCTGCTCGCTGGCATCTGTCGCCGCCGCTCAGGAGACAAAGCCCGCCGCGCCACTTCAACTCCCGATGGCCTCCGGCCCATTCCAGCCGACGATGGACTCGCTCACGAACTACTCCTACCCTAAGTGGTTCCGCGACGCCAAGTTCGGCATCTGGGCACACTGGGGGCCGCAGGCTGTGCCGATGGATGGCGATTGGTACGCCCGCGGAATGTACGAGCCGGGTAACAAGCACTACACGTATCACACCAACCACTACGGCCATCCTTCGGAGTTCGGATACAAGGACATCATCCCGCTATGGAAAGCGGAGAAATGGAACCCCGACCGGCTAATGCAGCTCTACCAGAAAGCCGGCGCGAAGTATTTCGTCAGCATGGGCACGCACCACGACAACTTCTTTCTCTGGAACTCCAAGCTGCACAAGTGGAATGCCGCCAACTTGGGCCCGAAGCGCGACGTCGTGGGTGAGTGGAAGCAGGCGGCCCAGAAATACGGCTTGAAGTTCGGTGTTTCGGAGCATCTGGGCGCCAGCTTCACCTGGTTCCAGAGCAGCCATCGCGCGGACAAGACAGGGCCGAAGGCGGGCGTGCCTTACGACGGCGCCAATTCCGATTACTGGGATCTCTACCATTTTCCGGCCGAGCCAGGCGACACAGGCTGGTACAGCAAGGATCCCAAGTGGCAACAGCAGTGGTACAACGAGATCAAGGAGTTGGTGGACAACTACCATCCCGACTTGCTCTACAGCGACGGTGGCGTGGTCTTCGGCAACGAAGTCGGCCTCAGCATGATTGCACATCTTTACAACAGCGACATCCAGAACCGCGGCCGGAAGTCCCTCGATCCGCTCTCATGCAAGGGCGCGGAGCTTCTCTGCAACAATACCCGCATGCCAAACCCCGCTCCCCAGACGATATACAACTGCAAACAGAAATCCGGAGGCCGCTGGGTCGAGGATCTCGAACGCGGGATCATGCCGAAAATCGACCCCTATCCGTGGCAGACCGACACTTCCATCGGCGATTGGTTCTACGACCGCAATTGGAAGTTCCGGCCCGTGAGCTGGGTCATCCACATGCTCGTGGATAACGTCAGCAAGAACGGCAACCTTCTCCTCAATATCGTGCAGCGGCCCGACGGCTCGTTGGACCCCGAAGTTGAAACGATGTTACAGCAACTGGCCGCGTGGAACACGATCCACAGCGAAGCCATCTTTGGCACGCGACCCTGGCTGGTTTACGGGGAAAGCGGGGTGAAGGTGAAAGGCGGCAACTTCAACGAGGACTTCAAGTACAATGCGAAGGAAATCCGCTTTACCACCAAGGGAAAGACCCTCTATGCCATCGCTCTCGGCTGGCCGGACGACGGCCAACTCGTGGTTCGCTCGCTCGCCAGGCCGGCTGGCGAAGACGTCAACCATATCACAGGGGTCAGCCTGCTCGGTTACAATGGCAAGGTCCAATGGAAGCAGACCACAGAGGGCCTGGTCTTGACCCTTCCGTTGCAGAGAATCTCCGAGTTTACTGCCGCGCTGAGAATCACCGGCACGGCATTAAGGAACATCTCGTTTACCAGCGCGGCGGCTCCGCCCTTGACTGCCAAAGCCAACGGCGACGTCGAGTTGGGCGCGGACGACGCCGAACTGCACGGCGATGGGATCAAGACCGAAGACCACGGCGGCCAGTCAAACATCGGTTTTTGGGACAATGGGAACGAATGGGCATCATGGAACGTGCGCTTCCCGCAGGCGGGCGTATTCAAGGTCAGCGCCAGTATCGCGTCCATCTCCGGCGCCTCCGAGTTTGTGATTGAAGTTGGCGGCAAACAAGTCAGCGGCAAGGCCGACCAAACCGCAGGCTGGGAACAGTTCAAGGAAGTCGGCCTCGGCCAAGTTCAAATCACACAATTGGGTGAGCAAGTCGTGAAGATTCGACCGAAAGACGCAGCGCACTGGCAGGCCATGAACCTGCGCTTCGTGAAGCTGACCAAAGTGGAGTAGATTCGCCAGGAATGGTCTGCCTGGAATGGCAGTCCGTTAAGGTGTATCTCTCTAGACCACAGCGGTTTACCTATCAGAGCCAGGGCTCTCGGCTGTCTTCGCTGGCACGGGGGCAGCAAAGTTCCCTACTGCCCGCAGAAACCTCCGTGACCTCGCCGTAGCTTCGCCGGACACTCGCCGTAGCACCTCTTATCGCGGATAAGAGGTGCTACGGCGAGTGTCCGGCGAGTGTCCCGGGAGGGTCCGGGGCGGGATAGGAGGAAGAGCCTCAAATGAGGACAAATGGATGACACGCGGTTTTTCGGCGGTTCGGTGGGTGCCGCCGCAGAGACGCAGGCCTAGACCCAGAAACTCTTCGAGCCGCCCCGCGTTTGCCGAGCCTTAACTCGGTGCCATTCCGGTCAGATTACTCCTCTCGATTTCGCTAGCATGGGAGCATTCAGCCAAAGCACGCCAGGGCGTATTCAGGAGTCAGGCCAACTCGTTTGTCAAGGAGACCCTGGCGCGGTCGAGAGGTCAGCGGTTAGATGAACGGGCCGGCCCGGTTGGAGCGACAGCTCCGCCGTTCGCACCCCATAGCGGACCTTGCAGGCAGCCGCGTTGCGATTGCGCAATTCTGCTGACCGCAGCTTGCCGTTCCGCCATTGAACATCAACCTCGAAGCCGCCACGCGCCCGCAGCCCACTGACGGACCCATCGCTCCAACCGGAGGGCAGCGCCGGCAACAGGCTGATTTCGCCCGCGTGGCTTTGCAGCAGCGCCTCCGCTACCCCGGCGGTGAGTCCGAAGCTGGCGTCCGATTGATTCGCGCCGGCATTGTGGAGATTGGGAGCTAAGGAATTCCGCACCAGCGTCTGCAAGCAGTCCGTAACCCTATCGCCTCGCTCCAATCGTGCCCATACGCAAATATCCCAGGCTAAAGGCCAACCACCACGGCTGTGGCGTGGGTCCATCCATTTCAGGATCGCGCTCGCCAGTTCGGGGGTGCCATGGAGGGTGACGGAGCTGCCGGGGTAAATCGTGAAGTCAGGCGAACAATTATGACCCTGATCGCCGGGCTGCCAGTCATCGATCCATTCCTGCAAAAAGCCTCGGCTGTTGATTTGATACGGTGGAAGTCTCCTGAGCGCGGCCTCCAATATGTCCCGGAAGTCCTCGTCCACGCCGAGCACTCGGCTGGCAGCGATGCAGTGCGGGAAGAGTTCTTTAATGATCGCAACATCCAGCGTCGGCGAGGGGGAGAGAAAAGCCAGTTTCCCATTGCGGTCAAAATAGCCGTGTTCCGGCGACATGGAAAATGGAGTCACGAGCCAATGATGCGTGGGGTCTTCCACCATCACTTCAAGCAGGAATTTGGCGGCGCCTTTCATTATCGGGTAGTATTCCCTGAGGAACCGCTGGTCTCCGCTGAAAGCGTAATGCTCCCACAAATGCTGGCAAAGCCACGCTCCACCCACAGGCCACATCCCGAATCGCGCCGCATCGACGGGCGCCGTCCCCCGCCAGAGGTCGATGTTGTGGTGAGCGGCCCACCCGCCGCAGCCGTAGTACGCTCGAGCTGTCTTGGCACCCGTCACTGCGATGTCTCGAAGGAGGTCGAACAATGGCTGATGGCACTCGGAAAGATTGCAGACCTCGGCCGGCCAGTAATTCATCTCCGTGTTAATGTTGATCGTGTATTTGCTCCCCCAGGATGGGGAAATGGAGTCATTCCAAATCCCCTGGAGATTAGCCGGTTGACCGCCAGCGCGGCTGCTGGAGACCAGTAGATAGCGGCCAAATTGGAAGCAGAGGGCTTCCAGGTTCGGATCGGCAGTCCCTTCTCGCATCGCTTTAAGCCGCTCGTCAACGGGGAGACTATTCCTGGATGCGTCGCCGACCTGGAGATGCACGCGGCTCATCAGTGCGCGGAAGTCGGCTTCATGCCGGCGGCGCAGCGTGGCGTAATCGGTGCCGGCGATCGCCGAAAAGGTCTTTCCGCAGACCGCAGCAGGGTCACCGCCGATATCATGGTAGTTAACAAAGCTCGTCGCTGCGGTCAGAATGAAGGTAACGGCATCCGCGTCGCGAATACGCAGACTGGAATCGGTGGCATCGGATTGGCCGCCCTCAGGAAGAGCCATCAGGGCGGTTTGAAAGCGCAGCCCCCTGCCCTCTACTGGAGCGATCAGCCAGTTGTTGGTGATCGGACCTTTCCAGCATCCCTCCATCACGAGGCTGCCGGGCTTGGCCGTGACGCTGCCCACATAAGGGCTTTTCAACTGAGCTTGCACAGCAACACGCCCGGGCTTGTCGCAGGTAAGCCGCACGACCATTACGCGATCGGGATACGATATAAAAGTCTCTCGTGTGAAGACGGCGTCACCGGACCGATACCGGACCTTCGACACCCCAGTCTCCAAATCCATTTCGCGGTAGTAGTCGTCAGCCTTCTCGATTCCGTCGATTGAGAGCAGGAGATCACCAAGCGGCTGATAAGCCTGTTGTGCGGCAGGTTTGCCGTAGAAATGTTCGTCGGCCAGCTTTTCGGCTTCCTGAAACTTGCCGCCAAGAACCAGGTCACGCACCTGGGGGAAGTACTTGAAGGCTTCAGGATCGTCGTAGTCATGGGGCCGTCCGGACCAGAAGCTGGACTCGTTGAGGGCAATGCGCTCCTGCTGGATGCCGCCGAAAACCATGGCCCCCATGAATCCATTACCCAGGGGCGATGCCTCGAGCCATTTCTGCGCCGGCTGCCGATACCAGAGGACCATGTCCCTCGTTGGTGCTGGCTTTCCTGTTCCGAGCCATTCCAAGGCATTGAGGATCAGCTTGTTTTGCTTCTCGTTATCGAAGGTATAAGACAGTTCGCGGTTAGTCTTGTTTTCATAATCAAGGTCGTTGTGCCCCATATTGAAATAGATCATCCGGTATTTTTGGTTGGTCCAAACGACGGGGTAATAACCGCTATGCCAGATCTCATGCTGCTTCGGCCCCGTTCCCAACGGAAAGCTGGCAGGATCGATCGAGGCCAGGATCTTGATGTTGCGGTTCGTTCGCAGATCAGAGGTCCACTTGTACCATTCGTTGGGGGACGCCTTAAAGGTCTCCGGCAGCTCCTTCATTACCGGATGCCGCCAATCCTCCACCTTAAGGATGGCGGAGGTGGGTCTCCACGTATTGCCCGCGTACGAGCCAGCTCCTAAGAAATCATCGTGATACCAGTCCCAGTTCTGCGGGAATTGGGACGGCGTCAAGGCGAATGCCGCAAAATGGAACCCCATCCATCCGCCGCCATTTTCAATATACTTCTGGAAGGCTTCGCGCTGAGCAGGCGCGTCCGGCCGGGTGTCCAGGAAGAGAACCACCTAGTATTTGGCAAGGAACGCGGGGTTCAGGTTCTCCCAATTGTCGGTGGAATCATAGGCAAAGCCATGTTCAGTGGCCATTTTGGGGAACCATTGGTTCGCTTCCCTTACGAAACTGATGTGTGCTTTATCGCTCTTGCCGGTATAGAAGGCGATAACGTTGAATTTGGGCGGATTCGTCTGTGCAAAAATGCTGACGGCGCAGAAGCAAGCCAGGTAGCAAGCCGCCAACACTATCCCCGCACGCTTCGATCTGGAATCAGTCATTATGGAATTGCCTCAGTAAGTCACCTTCCCGCAGCCCACAAGACGGCGTTGCGTAAGATCGTGGTGAACGCTTTGTTTTCCAGAAGATCAGGGCCGTGGCCCATGAAGATGTAGACGTTGCGCGCGGCAACGTGTTCGTTGGTCCAGATGACCGGGTGGTCACCCATTTTGACATCGGAAGCAGGCGAATAGGTGGTTTCATCCACGCTGGCCAGGACGCGGACGTTTGGTCGCGGGCTGCGGTCCCAAGTGTACCACTCCTCCTTTGGTATGACGAAGAACTCCGGGACATCCTTCATGCACGGATGCGACTTGTCTTCGACGTGCACCGTTCCGGAGGCGAACTTCGGGATGTAATTCTTGTACCTGATTTTGCCCATGAAATCCGAAAACCAAGGCCACATAGGGTAGCCATCGAACTCGCCTAAGAGGGTAGCGTGATGCAGTCCTACCCAGCCGCCCTTGCCCTGCTCGATGTAAGACTTGAAGGCCGCCTTCGCTTCCGGCTTCCAGCCATACGGGACGAAGTCCAATTGAAGGACAACCTGGTATCTCGCCAGCAAGGCTTCGGTCACTGGCGCGGTGTTGGTAAGGTAATCGACTTCAAAGCCCTCTTCTTCCCCGCATTTCTTGAGCCAGGGCCTGGCTGCCTCGGTGAAAGCAACGTGGTGGCCTCCCGACTCAGCCAAGGCCAAGACCCTAAACTTGCGTTTGACCGGCGAAGGAGGTTGATCTGTTTGGGCAAGGCTCGCCGCCGGCGGAGCTAAGAGCAGGGTCGAGGCGCAAAGTGCCTTAAACAAAGCCGGCATTGGCCTCCAAAACACGGAAACCGATGAAAGGAATTGTCGTTGGAATTGAGCTAATCCCGGCGGAAATGGTAACATATCGGCAATTAGACTGTGGGGCGACTCGCGACCGCTTTGGTGCCGGCTGCTGCCGGCTAAACGGCCTTAATGTGCAGGAGCCTGTGTTGTGGAACCAGTCGGTATCAATGCATTGGCAACATCCGCATTGAAGCGGCAATTACCGGCCTTGGCGTTCTTGGCCAGTTCGAACAATCCGTCCGCCGCGATTTCCCGCGTAGGCCGCCCTCCGCTCCCATTCCAATAGTCCACGACCTTCTTGAAGTTATCGGGTCGTGTGATCGTGAGGATGCACGAGCTCGAGCTGACCTTCTTGTACGGCCACCAAGCCCAGCCGATGTGGTTCTTCTCCACCAGGGCGACACACTCGCGAAACCATTGATTGTTATTCTCGCCGCTTTCGCCCAACCAGAGCGGCAGACCGTGCTTTTCCCGCAGGGCAAGGAAACGAGAGATGGCTTCCTGCGTGTTGGGATTCCAGTACTTGTGGAAACTCATCACCATGTTGTGGTCCCACGGTCCGGGGAAGCCGTTGTAGTTGTTACCCCAGCCGTTTCCCTCGATGATGATCATATGGTTGGCGTCCACCTCGCGAATGGTCTTGGTGATGGCCTGGTAGAGGTCCCAGATCGGTTTGTTCGAAATGTCCTCCTTGCCGTTCTTGTCTTTTCCTTCAAAGGTCCAGTTCGGCTCATTGAGCAGGTCATATCCGCCAATCCACGGTTCATCCGCATATCGCTCCGCGAGCTTTCGCCAGAGGGCAATGGTCTTTTGTTGGTTTGCAGTGTTCTCCCAGAGGGAAGGCTTGCTGGGATCGGCATCGGAGATGTTGGCGTCTTTCCCTTGCCCGCCGGGAGAGGCGTGTAAATCGAGAATTAAGTACATCCGGTTTGCCTTGCACCAGGCCAACAAATTGTCGGTCAGGGTGAACCCCGTGGTGAGCCAGGTGTTTTGGCCCTTCACGGGCTCCTCCTCGATCGGCAGGGTGAAGAGATTGTAGTGCATCGGCAGGCGTATCGAGTTGAAGCCCGACTTCGCGAGCAGGTCCACGTCCGCACGGTTCATGTGATTCTCGAGCCAGAGATCGTAGAACCTGGCGCAGTCTTCCTTGCCAACGAGGTCAGTGATTCGCGACTTGATGGAATGCTGCGTCCCTTGTCCCTTGAGGCCGAGCATATACCCTTCCTGCAACATCCAGCCGCCGAGTCCCATTCCCCGGAGAGTTATCTCCCGGCCCTGGCCATCCACGACCCGGGCATCCTTCGCCCGGAGGAATCCCGCGGGCTGGGCCTGAGCGGCTCCGGCCACGACCATCAGCGCTAAACACCACGACAGTTTCTTCTTCATAGCGCATCAGCGGCAGTTTGTTGAAAGGCACGGCGGACCTCGCTCGCATCGCTGTTGGGGAAATCAGTGCGCTGCACCATAAGGATGTAAGCAACGCCCCGCCGGGGATCAATCCACGCCTGGGTGCCCCAAGCGCCGCCGTGACCGAAGGTGCCGGGTGAGAGCATCGCGGCCACATCGCGGTGCGGGGCACGCAAGATGCACGTGCCGATCCCCCAGCCGTAATTGGTGCCGTGATTGCCGAACGCTGCCGACTGGAAAAAGCCGGTCGGCAGGTCGCCGGTCTGGACCGTCATCAACAGTTTCATCGCCTTGGAGCTGAGATAGCGCTTGCCGCCCAACGACCCTCCCGCCAACAGCATCTGGCAGAAACGCGCGTAGTCGGGGCCAGTTGAGAAAAGGCCGCCGTTGCCCAAAGGCGGATGACCTTCAACACCGAAGCTGCCGAGCGGGGGCGCGGCCTCCAGCGTGCCCGTGGTTGGGTTCTTTCTGTAAGCAATAACCTGGTGCGCCGCCGGTTTCCGAGAGGGATAAAAGGTCGTGTTGTTCATGCCGAGCGGATCGAAGAGGCGCTTTTGGACAAAAACATCGAAGGGCTGGCCGCTGACGATCTCAACGACCCGGCTAGCGACATTGATACCTGATTGGGTGTAACTCCATTTCGCGCCCGGCTCGTACTGCATCGGCGCGGCCAGAAACAGCGGAATGAGATCGGCCAGCGTGCTTGCCTTCGCGGCGGCTTCCCTGGGTGCTTCACCCAGCCCCGATGTGTGAGTCAGCATCTGCGCAATGGTAAGATTGGCGGGTTGACCCGATGGCGTCTTAAGCTCGGCGAAAACGGGGATGTACTTTGCAACCGGGTCCGTGACCTTGAGCTTGCCCTCATCTTGAAGCATGAGCACCGCGACGGCCGTAACGGGTTTCGTCATCGAGGCGATCCAGAAGAGCGAATCAGGGGTCATCGGTTCCTTGCGAGCCATATCCGCCAAGCCAGTCGCATCGCAGTGAACAATCTTGGTCTTGGTCGCGACCACGGTAACAGCACCCGAGATGTCGCCATTCTCAACCGCCTTCCGCATGGCCGTGCTCACGCCCGGAAGCTCGGGCAAAGCGCCCGAGGCGAGCAAGGGCACAAATAGAAGGAAGGCATAGGGATCAAGTCTTATGCTCATGGTCATGGTTTGGATTTTCCTTTCGGTGAGAGGTTTGTCTTGGCGCTGTGCCTGGGAACGGAACCGCGAGTATGGCTTGGGGCGCCGGCCCGGCTCAAAGCCGATGACGAATTAGTCTTCCAGTTCATGCTCCCGCCAGTTCACTTGCGTGGATTCAAGAGCTTTCCTGCCGCGCGTGCAACTCCAAACGGTCCTCCTTTTCCACCAGCAAGCTCACCAGCCCCAACGCATCCTTGCTCCAGGAACTCGTAATCCTCGTGCCTTCCGCTTTCTGCTCACCTGTTTCCATGTCGGGCCCGGTCAGTTTGGCGTCTTTGACGCGCCGAACCTCTGGGGTCGTTGGACCACCATTGCCCCACGACACCAAACGAGACTAAAGACTGGGATCATATCTCCATGCCTTGGCCCGCATATCATTTTC
>Ga0118677_10008597_pt1 | contig 16301 bp, 17 predicted proteins | sample AliMusrvi5mmetaG_FD_86154 | JGI IMG/M metagenome (GOLD analysis project Ga0118677, IMG submission 86154) | reverse complement strand
AGAACCGCGCCGTGCTCTTCGTCGGCAACATGACGCCGGTCTACGAAGGCATGATCGTGGGCGAGAACTCGCGCGCCGACGACATGCTCTGCAACCCCACGAAGCGCAAGGCGCTCGGCAACTACCGGCAGTCGACCAAGGAGATAGACACCGGCCTCAAGGTGCCGCGCGCCATCACTCTGGAGAGCGCCTTGGAGTGGATCGCCGACGACGAGCTCGTCGAGGTCACGCCCAAGATCGTGCGCGTGCGCAAGCACATCCTCAGCACCGAGCAGCGCAAGAAGTTCGAGAAGCGCGGCGCGGACGCCTGACGGCCCCGGCCGCGCCGCACTTCGCTCTCAGGCGCTGCGCCGGTCTCGCACCGCCAGGTCGACCTCGCACCCCAGCACCTGCAGCAGCGAGAGCATCTTGTCCACCGACTTGCGGTAGTTGGTGGGGTCGATCAGCCGGTAGAACTGCGCCGGCGAGATGCCGAGCCGGCGGATGATCTCTCTCTTGGAGATCCGCGTTGCCTCGAGACGATCCAGCGCCTGCACGGTCAGGTTGTGAAGGAGGAGGTCCCGCATAGAGCCGGGCTCCTCGCTGTAGTCGAGGACCCAGTCGAGCAGCACGCACCCGTCGGCGCCCGAGGCCAGGACGTACCTGAACCCCTCACTCGCCGATTCCGGGTCGATGAAGAGCTCGACGATGGGGTCGTCCTTGCCCGGCTGAGGGTCCGCCTTCTCGTAGGGGAAGACGAACTCCCCTTTGACGCACGTCACCTCGAAGGCGTGGCGCCGGTTGTTTGCCTTGACGGATGCGATCTTCACAGTCGCCCTTCCTCACAGAGCTCGCGGATGAACGCGACGAGCACCGGCGTGGCCGTGCCGAACATGGTCACGTCCTTGTCGAGGTTCCACTTCAGGACCAGCCCGCCGTCGCGGAGGACGTGTACCTGTCGCGGCGGGTGATTCCCGACCCAGGTGACGAACACGTAGCCGCCGCGGGTTGACCGCCTTGAGGTCGTGGTGCCTGCGTGTTCGCACCAGGCAACTCCTCGAGGTTCATGGACGTGATCTCCTGGCCACCGATGCAACACGGGCGGCCGGAGCTCGTGTGCCAAGACCTCCTCGACATGCAGGACCCGAACGGCGTCTACCTCGTCAAGGAGCCCATCGCCGCGGCCGGGGACAAGGGCCGCGGCCGGGTCAGCTACGGGTGGGGCGACCTCGAGACGGGCAAGCACCTGGAAGACTCGGCCGGTCAGCTCTCGCGAAGTGAGATCAGCACGGTCAGTTCGCTGAGATCGCCGCTTCCGTGGGCACGCGCGTCTCCCCCGGCCCGGTGACCGTCGTGCGGCAGAGTCGCGCCCGGCCGGCGTCGTAGGAGACCGTGACGGTGGTCCGGCCGCTCACGACCACGCGGGTACCGGTGTCCGGTGACACCTCGATGCGCATGGGAAGCGCGCCGCGCGCGGGGGTGGTCAGCGTGACCTTCTGCCAGGGCAGCTTCGGGCCGTCGATCGAGACCGTCACCGGGACCCCCTTCTCGCTGGCCATGGGCGTGATGACGAGGGGCAGTGAGGGCCGCACGTAGACCAGGGTGGCCCGACCGATGCCGTCGTCGTCGATCTGCTGCACGATCATGCCCTCGGGCGAGGGGCCGTCGTCCGCGGTGTCGATGTCGATGCCGGGACCGCTGATGCGCAGGTCCACCTCGGTCGAGGAGTCCGCGCTGGTCGCGACGATGGCCAGGGCGAAGGCGTTCTCGCCGGTGTTGTCGGAGAAGGGCGTCGTGAAGTCCTTCATGCGCACGGACATCGGCGTGTACTCGAGGCCGCCGGGGCCGGACCCACTCCAGCCCCCGTCCGCGGCGGCGCCGGGGCTGGGCCGCGACTGGTAGTGCCATGCCTCGGTGGCCGCGTCGACGAGCACGCGGCCCGGCTTCCCCGGATGATTGGAGTCGTAGACCCAGACGGAGAAGTACGGCTCGTCGTACGTGACCGCGAACGGGGTCAGCGCATGGGCTCCCGGTTTGGCGTAGATCCCCATGGTGTTGGCGCTGCCGTCGCGCAGGCCGGCCGTCACTGCGGCGACGATCGCCGAGGGCTGCAGCCTCCGCGACGCGGACGCTGCAGCGGCGACCTCGGGCATGAGCTGGGTCGCCCACCAATAGTCGATCTGCTCGACGAGGCGGCGGTTGCTCCTGCTGAGGCCCGCCGCCGTGCGCGCGCTCTTGTCCACGCTCTTCAGCTTCGTGAGCCCGGCGAAGAAGCGCTCGGCCTCCACCGACATCCCCTCGCACCTGCCGTTGGCGAGCAGTTGGTTCATCTGCGCCGCCCACTGGAGCGCGGCCGGCCGTGGCGTGCATCGGCTCTGGTTCGCGTCCACGCACACGTTCTCCGCGCCAAACAGGGCGACGAGCGTCTTGGTCGTGATGGCGTCGCCGGCGTCCACGCCGCCCCAGTTGGCGAACGAGAAGCCGTGCGGACCGGGGCGAAAGTCGCTGTCCGCGCAGGTGTATGGGGTGGGCTGGCCGGCGATCGCTGTGCCGGCGCTGGCCTCACATCCGAGCGTGGACGGGGTCACGCCCTCGCCCTGACGTGCCCGGCTGCAGGCGCCCGTCAGCGTCACCAGGGCGACCAACCCGAACACCAGCGCGTACCCGGTCAACGCTCGACGACGCACGGCCCTTCCTCCTCACTCACAGCGCGTTCCGCTCGTCGCGCCGCGGCCGCCAAACGCCTCGGGGCCAGGCCCCGAGGCAACGGCCGTGGCCGCGCCGCTCACGGCTGGCTGACCCACACCTGGAACATCTTGGTGCCGGCGCCGTTGTCCTGGTCGCGCTGGAGGTGGAACTTCACGTTGCCGATCCACTGGTCCCGGCCGGTGCTTTCCGACAGGGAGATGGGGTCGAGGTGATCGCTGCCCACCTGGAGCGTGAGGTCGGGGCGCCCGATCCCGGGGTTGTTGCCGATGATGTAGACATCGCCGAGCGTGGCGCGCACGTCCTTGTCGCTCGCGCTCTGTCCCTCGAACTCCACCGCCTCACCCTTGGCCACCGTCGTAGCCGTTGCACCGTCCCCGCTCACCGCGACGGTCTTGGGCATGAGCCAGTGCACCGTCAGGTGCACGCCGCGCCCGGAGGAGTTGAGGCTCCCCTTGGCAGACGCCGATGAGCCGACGGGCGACGGCGCTGCGGTGCTCTGGCCGCCGCAGGCGCCGGCCGCCAGGGCCAGGCCCATGATGGCGGCCGCTGCCGCGACTGTCCTGACGACCCTCGTAGCCTTCATGTCGGGCTCCCTTGCTTGGAGGCGCGACCTACCAAGGCCGCGCCTCGAGTCTGTCATGCCGTTGGCCGGGCCGTGACGATCACGGCCGGGTGTAGAGCGCTCCGGTCTTCGGCATCTTGGTGTTGCTGAACACGGTGGTGTCGTCGATGGTGATGTTGTTCCACCACTTCTTGGTCTTGCTCCACCCTCTGCCGATCAGGTTGGTGAGGTCGGCGCCCGTGAGGTTCGCTCCGCGCAGGTCCATGGTGCCCCCGACGTCCCACGGAAACTGCCCGTCGGGGATGAGCAGACGGCTCATGTCGGCGCCGCGCAGGTCGAGGCTGCCGTTGATGAGCGTGTAGTAGATCCGGGCCTGGCTGAGCTTGGCTCCGCTCAGGTCGGCCGCCGAGTCGTACTCCACACCGATCGACACGTTGCGTGCCGCGAGTTCGATGTTGGGGGCGGCGAACGCGGGCTCGGTCACCATAAGCTCGACAAGCTGCCCGGTGGTGGGCACGCTGCCGTCCGCGCCGATCGGCGCGATGTCGTCGGCCAGGTCCACGTACGTCGGCAGTGCGCCCTTCACGGCGGCCGATGTAGTGGTTGGCGATGGCGAGGGCGATGCAGCGCTCTGGCCGCCGCAGGCGCCGGCCGCCAAGGCCAGGCCGATGACGGCGGCGGCCACGGCTACGATCCTCGGGCTCTTCATGAAGCGCTCCTCGTTTCGCGGCGCGATCGGTCGTGGCCACGCCTTGGCTGCTCCCAACTGCTGGACCCGGACTCGCTCGACCCAAGGTCAACCTGCGGCCCTCGCCGGCTTCCCGCATAGCATGCCGAGCCCGCGCGCAGATGCCTGCCTCCGTTATCGGCACCCGCTCTGCCGTTCTGAAATGCGCACGCCCCTCTGGCCGAGTCGGAGCTCCGCAGTGAGCGGACAGCTTTGCCCCGGCGTGAGATCGTGGTCTGCGGCGCGAGCGGAAGGCTCGTCGCCAGACTGCGGACGGAGGAGCGGCCGCGTGCGCCGCGTGCGCCGCGATTCGTGGTCGTGCACAAGTACAGGCAGGACCACCTGAGATGAGACTCTCTCCGCGGCGGGCCTGGCGGCCGCCTGGCTACTCGTCGACGTGACCTCCAGGCAGCTGATGTCGCGCGGCTGGCCGGCGCTTGCAGGGCACCCACGTTGGGGAGCACCCACGAGCTCGCACGATCCGTCGCTCCCCTAAAGTTCTCGCAGCTCCGCGATCGCTTCGGCGATGACCGCTTGCTGCCTTTCGATCTCGTCGAGCAGTTCTTCAGGGGTACGCGTGTCTTGCTCGACCACGCGATGCGGATTGACCGCCTTGAGGTCGTAGTACCAGATGCGCTCGGTGGGCCGGCCCTTGGTGAAGAACAGGAGGTTGGTCTTCACGTCGGCGCCGGCCTGGCTGAAGACGCCAGGCGGCATGCTGACGATGCACCAGAGGTCGCAGTCGTCGAGCAGCTTGCGCTTGGTCTGCAGAAAAGCGGTCTCGCTGGTGCGGAACAGGACGCCCTCGTCGATCACCATGCCGCAGCGCCCGCCGATCTCGTCGCCAGAGCCCCCGGAACCGTTCGCGACCGTGGAAGGTGCGCTCCTGCAGGGTGACGAACTGGTCGGCCGAGGTGATGTTGCCGTTGCCCGGGCCGGTCATCTGCTCGTAGGACTGCGCGAGGAAGCCGCTGGTGCCGCAGCCGGGGTCGTAGATGGTCTCGCCGATGCGGGGGTCGACGACGCGGACCATGGCGCGGATGAGCTCGCGCGGCGTGAAGAACTGGCCGCCGTCGCTGCCCTTCTCGCCCATCTTGAGCAGCAGGCCTTCGGAGACCTGCGAGAGGGTGAAGACATGCGTGGTGTCGACCATCGTGTGGTCGATCTCGTCGAGATCCAGGTGACCTCCGGCACGTACTGCGGCGCGCCGGCGCAGTTGGAGCGCCGCATGATGTCGCAGATCTGTTTGACGGCGGCGTTGACCGTCTGCTGGGTGGGGAAGCTTCTTGCCGCTGGCGTCGGCCCGTGGACTCACGACGCACCCAGCTCGGAGTGGCACCGCAGCATGTACCTGTCGAACTGCGGCACGGTGAAGGCCGCGTACCCGTGACCCGGCGTGTAGAGAAGCCCCTTGTCGATGAGGCGCGAACGAATCGGACCAGCTTGCTCGACCGTCCGGTCAATGCGGCGTGCGACCTCGCTCGCTCGGTGCGCCTGGGGCCCAAGCTCCGCCATTGCGCAGAGGTACCTGAGCTCGAGTTCGGTCGTGCGCTCCGCACGTACTCGGAAGAAGCTCTCGTCGAGCCCCGCCTCGACGAGAGGCAACACCGTCTTGACGTCGTTCAGCGTCACCGGAGAAACCGAAGCCTCGTCCCAGACGATCCTGCCGTACTCCTGCAGGAAGTAGGGATAGCCCTGGGTGTAGTCGACCATGGAATCGACGGCGTCGGCCGCGAGCTCGATGCCCAGATCTGCGGCCGGCAGAACTATGGCATCTCGGGCATCGCTCGCGGCATCAAGTTCGCCGATCTGCGGGAAGCGGAAGAGCCTCTCACTGTACGACTTGGCTTCGCCGGCCAGACGGGGAATCTGCGGCAGGCCAGCTCCGACCAAGGTGATCGGCAACGACCGCCGAGTGCACTTGTGCAGCGCCACGATGAGGGCTTCAAGGTCGGGCAGCCGCAGGAGCTGGATCTCGTCGACGAGGAAGACGACGCCAACGCCTTGGTCCTGAGCGGCTTCCCCTTTGGCGACGAACAGGTCGGTCAGGTCCTCCGACAGCGCACCGCTGTCGCCGATGCCCGCGAGTGCGTCGATGTCGAGGCCGGCGGTCATGGCCCATCGGGATTGAACGTGACCGTGAACGACTTGAGGATGGATGCCGCTCTGAGCACCCGGTCCGCCCATCTTGCCTTGGGCGCGATCTGCAGCAGTGCCCGGCGCACATGCGCAGCAATCTTCGGAGCGAAGGCGGCGTTCTTCTCGACCTCCCACTCCACGGTGGCCCAGTCGCGGGCCTCTGCCTTCTCGCGAAACACATCGAGGAGCACGGTCTTGCCGACCCCCCTGAGCCCCGTGACGATCATCGACTGCTCGACGTAGCCGTTCTCGAGACGCTCCAGCAGGATGTCGAACGACTCGATCTGTTTGCCACGGCCGACGAGCGCCGGAGGCTTGGTGCCGGCGCCGGAAGCGCAAGGGTTCTTGCGCGGGTCCACGGCAGTCCTTTTCAGACTAGACGAGACTCATCAAGGGGCGATAAGACGTGACTAGTCTGTTAAGTTGCGACGAATACGAAAGGGCTTCGCCATTTCCGCGGGCGCGCGAGGGCGAGCAAGGTCCCGCCGCCGACCGGCCTACTTCCGATCCAGCACGATCACGTCGTGAGACGCGAGGTCGACGGCGACCGTGCCCATAGGCTTGAAGTTGGCTTGGAACCAGTCCCGCAGAGGGACGCCTCCCATGATCCTGGGCGTGCCGTTCTGAGTGGCGTGGCGATCGACCCGCGCCGCGACCTCCCGGCCGTCCCGCCCAAGGCGAAGACGCACCGGCCCCTCGGTCTTGCGCACGTGGCGATCGCAGCCGACGCCGACGTTGAAGAAGCCCATCTTGAAGTAGGTCTTCTGGAGCGTGAGATCGAAGGTCGGCATGTGATTCATGCTGTTCCGGGGAGGGCTCAGGCCTTGTTCAGCGCCCTGCTGGCGCCTTCCATGCGCGTGCTATGCTGCAGCCATCGTCGCAGTCGGCTGGGGGACCGGGACCATCCCGCTCACGTCGGCGCGGGCTCGCGCCCGTGCTCAGCTCACCTCTGCACCTTGAAGTTCTTCGCCGCGCTGGTCCCGCCCGCGGTCGTGAGCGTCACCTTGTTCAAGCCGTGCTTGGCCTTCTTCGGGACCTTGACCTTGATCCTGGTCGCGCTCCACGACACGTACTTCCCGACCTTCGCCTTGCCGAACTTGACGACGCCGGCGCCTCGGGTCGCGCCGAAGCCCGTACCCCTGATGGTCACCGTCGTGCCGCGCGCGCCTGACTTCGCCGAGAGCTTGCCGATCACCGGCTTGGGCGTGGGGGCCGGCAGGACCGCGGCAAACGCGACGCTGATGGTGTGGTCCGCCGTCAGCGCCGGGAAGGTGTACGAGTCGGCGCCGGTCATGGTGACCGCGGCGCCGTCCACCATGACCTGCGCGACGAGGTAGCCCGCGTCGGGGGCGAAGGCGAAGGTCGGCGTCGCACCCCAGGCGAGCGTCTGCGCCGCGTTCGGCGAGATGGTCCCGCCGCCACCGACGACGCCAGGCGTCACCGTGCACGGGAGGACGTAGGCGAACACCGCGCCCTGCCCGGCGTTGCCGTTCACGGTCCAGCCCTCGGAGCCGACCAGGGCCGTCTTGGCGTCGAGAGCGACGCACCACCCGAACTCGTCGCCGGCGATGCCGTCGGCCTGGGTCAGCTTCTGGCGCTGTGACCAGGCCGCGCCGCTGCGCGTGAAGATGTACGCGGCGCCTCGCTCCTGGATGCCGCCCACGGCGGCCCAGAAGGCTCCGATCAGCGCCGTGTCGCCGTCGAGAGCGACGGAGGAGCCGAACTGGTCTTCCACCTGCCCGTCGCCCGCCACTAGTTCGGCCTGCTGCGACCACAGCGTGCCGCTGCGCGTGAAGGCGTACACGGCGCCCTGCTGGTTGTTGCCGTTGACCTTCTTGGAGAAGGCCCCGACGAGTGCGTCGTCGCCGTCGAGAGCGACTGACTTGCCGAACTCGTCGGAGGCGGCGCCGTCGCTGCCCGTCAGCTCCGCCTGCAGCGTCCAGGTCGTGCCGTGGCGCGCGAAGACGAACGCGGCGCCCTGAGCGACCGTTCCTCCGACCTCATGCCCCGGGGCGCCGAGGATCGCCGTGTCACCGTCGAGGGCGGCGCAGGTGCCGAACTGATCTTCGGCGGCGCCGTCCGGGGCCGGGAACTCGGCCTGCTGTGACCAGAGCGTGCCGCTCCGCGCGAAGACGTAGGCGGCGCCCTGCCAGCCGTTCGTGCCCACCTTCTTGTACGGGGCCCCGACGAGCGCGGTGTCGCCGGAGAGCGCGACGGACCGGCCGAAGAAGTCGTTGGTGGCTCCGCCGCTCCCCGTCAGTTCCCCCGTCTGCATCCAGGATGAGCCCTCGCCCTGGAAGACGTAGGCCGACCCCTGGTAGTCGCTGTCGTCGACGGTGTGCATGGGCGCCCCGATCAGCGCCGTGTCCCCTTGCAGCGCGACCGCGAAGCCGAACTGGTCGGGCGACCCGCCGTCGGCAGCCGTCAGCTCTGCCCGTTGCGACCAGGACGCGCCGCTCCGCGTGAAGATGTAGGCGGCGCCCTGCGAAGCGTTGCCGTTGACGTTCTTTGCCATAGCACCGACCACCGCGGTATCGCCGTCGATCGCCACCGAGTAGCCGAACCAGTCCATCCACGCGCCGTCGCCCGCGATCAGCACCGCCTGCTGGACGGCGAGCTGTGCGAACGGGTTCACGGCGGTCGCCCGCGACTGCGCGAGCGCCCCCGGCGCCAAGATGAGGCCGACGGCGACCGCCGCCAGCAGGACGAGTAAAGCGCGCGCCGGTGCGCGCCGTGGACGAGTCCCCATGATGCCTCCTTCGACGTGCGGCCGGCCGCCTCTCCCCCTGGGGCCTGTCGCGTACGGTCCTTGTCAGTGACATTCTAGCGCCACTCCCGCCGGAAACGCGTCGGGCCGGGGTCCGGAACGGAGAATGGCCGGGCGCCGGCGCAGGCCGCCCCGCCGGAAGCCGCTCCCGGCTCCCGGTAGACTAGGAACCGGCAATCCACTGGGCGGGCTGGAGGAATCGTGGCCGATGGCAGCAGGTTCTACATCGACGGGCTGTGGGTCGACCCGGTCCACCTTGGAGACACCATCGCGGTCGTGAATCCCGCGACGGAGGAGGAGGTCGCGCGCGTGGCGGCCGCCTCCCCCGCCGACGTGGAGTCGGCGATCGGGGCGGCTCACCGGGCCCTCCCGGCCTGGGCGCGGACGACGAAGGAGGAGCGCCTCGAGGCGCTCGCCGCCGTGCGCGAGGCGTACAAGAAGCGCATCCCCGAGATCGCGGCCGCGATGACGACCGAGGTCGGCATCCCGCGCGGCCTCGCCGAGGGCGGCCAGGTGCTGGCCGGCGCCGCCCATCTCAAACAGGCCATCAACGCGCTCCGCGACTACCCGCTCGAGCAGGACTGGGGCACGACCCGCATCGTGCGCGAGCCCGTCGGCGTCTGCGCCCTGCTGGCGCCGTGGAACTGGCCGATGAACCAGGTGACCTGCAAGGTGGGGCCGGCGCTGGCGGCCGGCTGCACCATGGTCCTCAAGCCCAGCCAGCTCGCGCCGCTCTCCGCCCTTCTCTTCGCCGAGGCGGTGGACGAGGCCGGGCTCCCCGCCGGCGTGTTCAACATGGTGAACGGCGCCGGCGCCGCCCTGGGCGACGCGTTCGCCACCCACCCGCTGGTCGACATGGTGTCGCTCACCGGCTCGACCGCCGTCGGGGGCGTCTTGGCCGCGGCCGCGGCCCCCTCGATCAAGCGCGTCTCGCTCGAGCTCGGCGGCAAGTCGGCGAACCTTGTCTTCGGCGACGTGAACGTCGAGAAGGTCGTCCGCTCCGGCGTGCTCGGCTGCATGCACAACTCCGGCCAGTCCTGCAACGCGCCGACGCGCATGCTGGTGGCGCAGGAGATCTACGACGAGGCGGTCGATATCGCCGTCCGGACCGCAGATGCGGTCGCCGTCGGCGACCCGCAGGACCGGGCGACGTTCATGGGCCCGGTGGCCGGCCGCAAGCAGTTCGACACCGTGCGCGGCTACATCCAGGCCGGCATCGACGCAGGCGCCCGGTTGGTCGCCGGCGGGCTCGCGCGACCGAACGGGCTCGACAAGGGCTTCTTCGTCCGGCCCACGGTCTTCGCCGACGTGACGCCGGAGATGCGCATCTTCCAGGAGGAGATCTTCGGCCCCGTGCTGGTCATGACGCCGTTCCGCGACGAGGAGCACGCGCTCGAACTGGCCAACGCGACCGTCTACGGCCTCTCCGGCTACGTCCAGTCGGCCGACCTCGAGCGGGCGCGCCGGGTCGCCGGCCGGATGCGCACCGGCATGGTGCACCTCAACGGCGCGCCGACCGACGCCGGCGCGCCGTTCGGTGGCTACCGGCAGTCGGGCAATGGTCGCGAGTGGGGCCGGTTCGGGCTCGAGGACTACCTTGAAGCAAAGGCGGTCATGGGCTGGTCGCCGCAGGCGCGCTGAGCTCGCCGTCGGGCGGCAGACCGGGTACGTGAAGGGCATGACGCAGGGCCAGATGAAGAAGGACGCGCTGGACGCGATGAAGCAGGCCGCGGCCGAGGCGGCGCTCGAGTACGTGCGTCCCGGCATGACCGTCGGTGTGGGCACCGGCAGCACCGCCGCGTACTTCGTCGCGGCGCTGGCGCGCCGCCGCGACAAGATCATGACGGCCGTTGCCAGCTCCGAGGCGACGGCGGCGGCGCTGCGCGCCGCGGGCATCGCCGTCGTCGATCTGGCTGCCGTCGGCTCCGTGCCGCTGTACGTCGACGGCGCCGACGAGGTCGACCCGGAGTTGCGGCTCATCAAGGGCGGCGGCGGCGCGCACACGCGCGAGAAGGCCGTGGCGACCGCCGCCGGTCTCTTCGTCTGCATCGTCGACGAGACGAAGCTCGCACATCGGCTCGGCGGCGTCCCCGTGCCGGTCGAGGTGCTGCCGGCGTCCGCGGCGGCCGTCGCCGCACGCCTCTTCGCCCTCGGCGGCACGCCCGCCTCCCGCACCGGCTTCGTGACCGACGGCGGCAACGTCATCCTCGACGTCGCCGGCCTCGACCTCTCCGACCCGGAGCGGCTCGAGTTTACGATCGACGCCATCCCGGGCGTCGTCGAGAACGGCATCTTCGCGCGCCGGCGCGCCGACGTCGTGCTGGCCGGCGCGGCGGACGGCGTGGGCGTCCTGCGGATCTGAGGCCGCCGGGACGCGATGCCGACGCGACTTGAGGCCGTCGCGGATTTGAGGCGTCCGGGATTTGAGGCCGCCCGGGCCGCTTGATAGCCTTGGGCGACCGTCGGCCCGCCTTGGCCGGCACCGTCGTATGGGGGCCAGAATGCGCGGCACGAGACTCAGGACCGGCACGCTACGGACGCTCGCGCTTGCCGCGCTTGCCTGCGCCGCCCTCGCCGCGAGCGCCGGTGTCGCGACCGCGGTCGACCGCAGCGCGTCCGCCGGCGTGCGCGCTCCCGCGGCCGCGGCCGTGCGCGCTCCCGCCCCGGCGGCCAACGGCATCCCCTTCTCGTTCCACACCGCTCCGTACGCCCTGCGCGACCTGCCGCAGTCGCAGCGCCAGTTCTACGGCTCGGGAGCGCTCTCGCGCGTCGACCACGGCGTCCACGACGACCAGGGCGTGCGCATGCGCCGGGTCGGCGGCGTGCTCTACGACTTCCCGCGCGGCCAGGCCACCTTTGGCCTCCTCAACCTGAGCGCCTACCGCGTGACGCACGATGACTTCTTTCTCCAGCGCGCCCTCGCGCAGGCGCAACGACTGGTGTCCAACCGCGTCGTGGCGGGCGACGCCTGGTTCTGCCCGAACCCCAATCACTACTACCGCCACGGCCTGCACGTCGAGCCGCTCTCGGCACCGTGGTACTCGGCCTTGTCGCAGGGCCGCGCGCTGCTCTTCTTCTCGCGGCTCGCGCAGGTGACCGGCGACCAGAAGTGGCGCGACGCCGCCGATCACCTCTTCGCCGCGTTCCTGGTCAAGGGCCCGACGAGCGGTCCCTACGTCACGATGGTCGACGGCTACGGCTACTACTGGCTGCAGGAGTGGCCGTGGGCCGGCATGCGGCCGGACGACACGTTCAACGGCCACAACTCCACCGCCTTCGGCATCTTCGAGTACTGGGCCGTGACCAAGGACCCGCGCGCCCAGGCGCTGTTTCGCGGCGCCGCGGCGACGGCGCAGCACTACGCGAGCACCTTCCGGCAGCCGGGCTGGATGAGCCACTACTGCCTGGCGCACCTCATCGTGAACCCGCTCTACCACAACATCCACGTGCACCAGCTGCTGGGGCTGTACTCGATGACCGGCGCCGTCGCGTTCGCCCGCGACGCCGACCTGTGGGAGGCGGACTACCCGTATCCAGCGACGGCGGGGACGCTGCGCGTGACGCCGGGGAAGTACGCCGTCGTGCGCTTCGGCTGGAGCGGCGCGCAGGCGGGGAGCCGGACGGTCAGCGTGGCGCAGACGCTCGTCTGCCACGCCGGTGCGCGCCAGCGCTTCCGCGGCCGCGGCATCTTCATCCGCGCCGCCGGCGGGCCGTTCTCGGGCTCCTGGATCGAGGAGGCGCCGGGGCACGCGTACCTGACCGGCGCCGTCGTCCCGCTCGACTACGATCCGGCGCGGCAGCTGACGCTGGCGGCCGGCCGCGCCTACGCGGCGCTCCGCCTCGGCGACTCCGGCGCCGTCGTCGCCCGGACGACTCTGCCCGCCGGCGCCGCGGCGACCCTGCTCGTCAACCGCGGCGCGGTCGTCAACGGCTCGCCGTCGGTACGCATCGCCGAAGGCGCGCTCAAGGGCTGCTGGATCAAGCTGCAGAAGGGCGTCACGCTGCGCTGACGCAGGGCGGGGGCTGGCCGCGAGCCTCGGCCGGCGTCCCAGGGGCGGCCGGCAGGCCGCCCGGCGGACTCACTTGCCGCGGAACACCATGATGCTGCCGGTGTAGCAGCACAGCCACACGCTCTGCGTGGGCGTGTCGTAGGTGATCCCGATGGGCAGCGCGTTGGTGTTCATCGTCTGGATCACCTTCATGTCCTTGGTGCGGACGGCGGACATGGTGCTCGAGTCGTAGTTCACGACGTAGAGCGTCTTGCCGTCGGTGGCCATCGCCATGCTGCGTGGTTGCGACCCCGTGTACACCTTGTCGACGACGTGGTCGGAGCGCAGGTCGATCTTGGCGACGTGGCCTTCGCCGTTGAGCGTGGCGTACAGGTACTTGCCGCTCGGGCTCATCACGAGGTGGCGCGGCGCGGAGCCGACTCCGTGGATCCAGCTCACGTGGAACGTGGTGAGATCGACCTTGGCGATGTCGTAGCTGCCCATCACCGCCACGTAGGCGGTCTTTGAGTCCGGCGAGACGGCGATGCCGCGCGGGTACGGGCCGAGGTAGATCTGCTTGATCTGCTTGTTCTTCTGCACGTCCACGACGCTCAGCGAGTAGGAGTCCCAGTTGCTCACCAGCAGGTACTTCTGGTCGGGCGTGACGGCGACGTACTTGGGCACCGAGCCGACCTTGATGACCTTGTCGATCTTGAGGTCGCTGAGGCGCACGCGGTAGACGAAGCTCTTGTCGAAGCCCGAGCTGGGGCCGCCGACGTCGTGACCTTCGTGGTAGAAGCCGGGGCCGTACATGGAGTACTGCGAGACGTACATGAAGCGGTGGTCCGGCGTCTCCGCCGCCTCCACCGGGGCGCCCTGGATGCCGGCGGTCTTGCCCTTGTAGCCGAAATCGGCCAGCACCACGCGGTCGGGGATCGTCTTCACGAGCTTGAAGGTCTTGGTGTCGTACACCGTGATCGTGTGCTTGTACATCATGTTCTGGGCGAAGACGAGGCCGGTGCCGGTGGAGACGACCGACTTGGGCGAGATGCTGGCGCTCACGATGACCTTGCGCACGTGGAGCGTGAGATCGCTCGAGGGCGGGCCGGTCCAGGCAGCCGCCGCTTGGGCGCTGGTCGTGGGGGAAGGCGCGGGGGAGGCGGACGCCGACGAGGACGGAGTGGACTGCCCGCTCGGCGTCGCCTTGCCGCCGGTCGTGGAGGCGGCGGCGGACGGCGTGGAGCCGCCGCGGTGCGCGACGGCGTAGACCGCGCCGGCGACGATCGCGATCACGACGATGACGGCGAGAAGGGCCGCCACGCGCCGACGCCGGTAGGCGCGAGACTTGTAGCGGCGGGTCCTGCGGTCGGTGCGGCTGCTCATGCAAGGAAGTTTACACCGCCCCGCCGCCGGATGCCGCCCGGCGGCGCCGGGCGCGGCGCGCGCTGGCCCGCGCGCCGGCCAGCGCCGCGCCTCAGCCGAGCGCGGCGCGCAGGCGGCGCAGCGCCTCCTGCAGCGTCGCCCGCGTGCAGGCGAAGTTCAGGCGCAGGTAGCCGGGGTCGCCGAAATCCGCCCCGGCTGAGAGCGCCAGGCCCGCGTGCAGACAGGCGCCGGCCGCGTCGGCCACCGGCGCGTCGCGCACGTCGAGCCAGGCGAGGTAGGTCGCCTCGACGTGCGTGAGGCGCAGTCGCGGCAACTCCTCCGCAACGAAGCTCTCGAGCAGGTCGCGGTTGCCGCGCAGGTACGCGAGCAGCTCGTCCAGCCAGCCGCCGCCCTCGCGATACGCGGCCTCGGCGGCGGCGACCGCGAAGCAGCCGGGCATGGGGAACAGGCCGGCCGCCGGCCGCAGGTAGCGCTTCCTGAGCTCCGGGTCGGCGACGACGGCGAAGGCGAAGTTGAGCCCCGGCAGGTTGAACGTCTTGCTCGGCGCCATCAGGGTCACGACGCGCCCGGCGGTGTCGTCGGCGGCCGCGGCGGCGGGGACGTGCGCGACGTCGTCGAGGATGAGGTCGCAGTGGATCTCGTCGGAGCAGAGGATGAGCTCGTGCCGGCGGCAGAAGTCGAGGACGGCCGCGACCTCGTCCCTGCTCCAGGCGCGGCCCAGCGGGTTGTGCGGGTGGCAGAGGAGGAAGACCCGCGTGTCCGCGGTGACCGCGGCCTCCATCGCCTCGAGCGGCAGGCGCCAGCGGCCGCCGGAGACCGTCGCCGGGACGGCGATGAGCCGGCGGCCCTGGTTGGCGGGTGCGGTAAGGAAGGGCGGGTAGACGGGCGTGATCGTCATCACCGCCTCGCCCGGGGCGGCGAAGGCGCGGCAGGCGAGGTTGAGGCCTGGGACGACGCTCGGCAGCCAGACGATCCAGCTCGGGCTGATCTTCCAGCCGTAGCGCTCGCCCAGGTGCGTGCACGCGGCTTCGACGAGCGAATCCGGCAGGCGCGCGTAGCCGTAGACGCCGTGCTCCGCGCGCGCCTGCAGTGCCGCCACTACGGCCGGCGGCGAGGCGAAGTCCATGTCCGCGACCCACAGCGGCAGGACGCCCTCGCCGTACTTGTCCCACTTATAGCTCGCGGTCCCGCTGCGGGTGACCGGCTTGTCGAAGTCCACTCGTCCGTCTCCTCGTCCCGCCCTGATCCCGCCTCGCGCCGGCCGGGCGCCGCCAAGCCCGCCCGGGCGGCGCCGTCCACGGTATCAGACGAGAGGGGGCGCGGCCGGGCGGTCCGCACGCCGCCGTTCGCGCGCGGACCGCCGGCACCTCGCACGCGGGTCGCAGCTGCCCTTCGCAAACGGGTCGTATTCACCCCTCGCAGCCGGTCGGCCGGCGCGGAGGCCGTGCGGCTCGAGCTCGCGCGTGATGTAATGGTCCTCGGTCGCGGCGCGCGACCGCCGCAGCGGGCTCGCGGTTGGTCTCGTCGCCGGAAGGGCACATCCAGAGGCAGTCATGAAGATCCGTTTGCTCGAACCCAACTCTCCCAGCATGCACATGTGGTCGCACTCGTACTTCGTGCGCCTCGGTCTGCCGCTGATCGGCGCCGCCCTCAAGGCCGAGGGCCACGACGTGGTCATCTATGCCGACCAGCTGGCGCCGATCGACTGGGACGATGTGTACAGCGCCGACCTGGTCGGCATCTCCAGTACGACGTCGACCATCACCGAGTCGTTCAAGTACGCCGACGAACTGCGGCGGCGCGGCATCCCCGTGATCGTGGGCGGCTCGCACGTGACCTTCATGGCCGACGAGGCGCTCGAGCACGCCGACTACGTGGCGCGCGGCGAGAGCGGCGAGACGATCATGGTCGAGCTCGCAGAGGCCCTCGAGGGCAAGCGCGCGGTCGAGGGCATCACCGGCCTCTCGTTCAAGAAGGACGGCGAGACCGTGCACAACCCGCTGCACGAGCGCTGCGCCGACCTCGACACGCTCCCCTTCCCCGACA
>Ga0118677_10008595_pt1 | contig 16302 bp, 19 predicted proteins | sample AliMusrvi5mmetaG_FD_86154 | JGI IMG/M metagenome (GOLD analysis project Ga0118677, IMG submission 86154) | reverse complement strand
TGTCCACGTCGATCCGTCCCATTGCCAGGTGTCCGTGTAATTGGCCTGCCCCCGCTCGCTGAAACCCGAGAACAGGATCACCTTGCCACTCACAGGGTCATCCTGAGCGAGACCCATCATCCGGCCGGGGGGAGAGACGGAGGGGTGCTGCTGAGTCCATGAACTTCCGTCGAACGTCCATGTGTCGCTTCCGTCAACATCTTGACTGACGTAGCCGCCGAAGTAGACCAGCTGACCGTTATTCTGGTCGTAGGCCATCGCTCCAGAAGGAGTAGATGGACCTTGGCCCGAGAGCAACAGGGACCAGTCGGCACCCGTCCACACATAGGTCTTCTGGTAGGCCGGGTCAACAAGCACGATCGTTCCGAGTTTTGTGTCGTAGGCCATTGCCGATGGTATTACGGGATTTACGGTGGTGACTTGCTCCGTCCACGTCGATCCGTCCCATTGCCAGGTGGTTGACGCACCGCCAGAGCGCCCGGGTTCAACCATCAGTAGATGTCCGCCGGGCACAGCTGCCATCACATCTCCCGACGACGCAGCTGGTGAGGTAGAAGGCGACGCTTGCGCCCATGTCGCCGTGATCGAACCTGCACTCGCTCCGGCAGGAGTACTAGGCGTCCCAAGAAGGAAGAAGCCCGATCAAACTGAACGGGACCACGATCAATCGCAAAATGTTCATGGGAAAGGTTACCCCATGAAGTCATCCACTCATTGTGACGAGCCGCTTCATGGTTCCGACGAAACCCCAAACAAAGCGGCCGTTTCGGTCTTCGTCAACACCGGGTCCCCGAAGAAGGAGCCCCGGGGGCCCCTTCCTTTCGTGGAGGTGGCGGGAATCGAACCACACCTCATAAATGGCTAATTTAAGGGTTTAATGTTTTAAGAAATCAAGATTCATACTAAAGATTAGACATTGTTATTTCATCTCAAGGCTCTATTTGTTCTTTCAGAGTCTCGAAACATGGGGTGCTCGATGGGCGAAACGAGAGCTCGAGAAATTCGGTGAGCCCCTTCTTGGCGAAGCAGCAGAATAGATCGTGAGAACATTAGAAACTCTTAGGATTTTCTTCTCCTTTGAACAGAGAATTCTTAGGCTTCCTTCTGTAGTGTCTGTCCCATGACGGACGCCCCTAATCAGATGCCCTTTCCTGATGACCTATCGAAGACCTCTGGAATACCTCATCAAAATTCACAGCAGGTGTGGATTGAGATCGGCGTTGCGGTCGCTGCATTCATAGCTTTTTGTGTGGCCATCCTTCTGAAGAATAACCAACTCCTTGAGCCCGACGACTATGCCTATCGAGCGTCGATCGTGGCACTAAGTCAGGGACATTTAGCGCTAACCACAACGCAGTACCACGCACTCTCAGCGCAGGTGGGGGGCATCCAGCAGTGGGTGCAACTGCCAAATGGAACCTGGATTAGCGAGAAGAATCCTGGATACCCCTTCTATGCCGTCATCTTTGATTGGCTTCATGCACTGCGGTTTGCCCCTCTTTTTGCCGGGGGGTTCGCGTCGGTCAGCTTATTTATCGCCGCTCGTAAATGGCTTGGCAAGTGGGCTGGCATGTATGCGGTTCTTTTCTTTTTAGCCTCGGGGATGGCGATGGCGTTCGCCTATCGAGCAACGATGCCCACTTTCACGGATGCATCGTTCGTCGCTGCGGGTGCTGGTGCTGTCCTCTGGGCCATGATCTCACTCGATGCATCAGACAAGCGACGTACCATCATTGGACTCCTTGGGTTTTTCTGTATCGAGATTGCTGTTTCGATGCGTTACACCGACGTTGTCATGCTGATCGTGGCGGTGGCAGCGATATTGATTGGCTACAAACCCGCCAAACTTCGCCGATCACTCGTGGCCATGTGGATGGGTTCTGTACTGCTCTTCGGCGGGGCAATATTGTTATTTGATGAACTTGTCTATGGCAGTCCCACGAAGACGGGCTATGCAAATGGAGAGATCACCTTTTCCCTCGGAGCGATTTGGCCGAACCTTCATCACATGCCAAACCTCCTGGTTCGCTCCGTCCCTGCGCTCATTCTAGCTTTCGCTGCTCTGGCGTGGATCGCTGTTCGCTTGATCCGTTCACGATTGCGATCGGTCAATCAAAATTTCGCTGATGCTGCTCGTCGAGACGGTCTCGTTGCGCTCTTTCTCGCTGCAGGTTGGCTGGGACTTTGGTCGTTGTATCTGGCTTACAACTGGACGGCACAAATGGGCGGTGGTGTTATGCCAGGTATTGGGAAGTTGTATCCGGGGATGAATCCTTCAGGGGGTGCGTTGCCTTCTGGTCTGAAACTCCCCAGCGGAGTGAAATTGCCAGCGCTTCATTCGGGTATTCACATCGGGGCCATGCATCTCAACGGCGCCGGGGGAGGAATCCACTTGATTCGGTTCTACGCTCCGGCGATCGGTTTAATTGCTCTCTTGGCCACGTGGTTCGTGATGCAACTTCCCAGGTGGATCGCACCACTCTTGGCAGTCGCTGCGGTGGTGACAGCGTATGGATCATTTGACACATTGATCGCTGGCGGGGGTATGCCTGGTGGTGGCATTCCAGGCGCTTCGGGCAATCTCGTTCCGGGAGGTCAGCCAATACCGGGCGGGCTCACTCCACCATCTGGGAATAAGGCCTACCTCCCCATGCCGCCTGGTGGTTACCGTCCTCCCAATGGTCAGTTGGGTCCGCCAGGCTCTGGCGCTGGTAGCACTACTCCTGGTGGAACATTGCCAGGACGCTAGCCATCTTCTTGTTGCCTCTCGGGTATTGCCGGTGACGTCGTCACAGTGGTCTTCAGTGGAGGTGGCGGGAATCGAACCCGCGTCCGCCGGTACCTTGGTAAGCATTCTCCGAGCGCAGCCAACCGAGTGTTGTTGAGAGTGAGAGCCGATTGGCAACTATCTCACTCCCTATCTTTACTGAGGTGTCCCTTGAATCCGGTAAAGCGCAGTTACAAGGTAAGTCCTACTTGATGACGTCCATATTCCGATCCGCAGGACTGAGACCGGATGAACGTCGCTGCTCTAGGCAGCGAGGCTGAGCTTAGGCTCGGCGTTTATTTTTGTTTCAGGCTCTTTAACGTGGTTCCTGAGACCACGGCTCGCTTCTCTCACCTCAACATCCAACGTCGAGACCATTCACCCCCGTGGGTAACACGCAGCGGCTTTCACTGCTGAGCCAATCCTACCGCCTCAACATTCTTGACCGTTATCGCTCCTGTTCTCGAAGGACGAGCAGGAGGAGTCATCCTTGTTTTCCCTAGAATTGCAGGAAGCCCTTCCCTTTAATTCTTGAGAATGGCCACTAGAGTTGGGCCTCGTGAAGCAAGACCAAGGCGAAACGGACATCCCTTTGTCAGAAATGAGTGATCCGTTGCCCTCATCACGTATGGCGCCAACTCGTTGGCGCCTGTGGCTGGGAGGAATTGCCCTCCTCGGCATGGCAATACGTATCGGCTCAGTCCTTGGAAGGCCGAACAGAACTCCAGGTGCTGATGGCTTCTACTACTACCATGCGGCACTGCTTTTGGTTCAAGGTAAGGGATTTATTAATCCGTTTTACTATCTCGGTCAATATCATCAGCCACTGCACACCACAGTTCAAACAGCCTCGTGGCCACCCGTCTTTGTGTTCATCATGGCAGTACCTGCGGTACTCGGCCTCAAGTCGTATCTCATCGCTCGCCTCTGGCTTTGCCTCATTGGGGCACTGGCAATCGTGGCGGTCGGCTACGTGGGCAAAGAGATTTCGAATCAGCGTGTGGGGCTGATTGCGGCGTTCCTGCTCGCCATCTATCCAAACATTTGGATGAGTACTGAGATTGGATTGAGTGAAACGATAACGCCTCTTCTCGTAGCACTGATCCTTCTTTCGGCGTATCGATTTTGGAAAAAGCCAGAACTCCGCTACGCCATCTGGGCTGGAGCAGCGCTCGGTATTTCGATGTTGGGTCGTGACGAGTTAGCCCTCTTGGCGGTACTCATTTTTCTTCCCCTCTGTCTCATAGCGAAGCCCCTTGCGTTGCTCAAACGCCTCGGCTTGCTTTTTGCCATTGCAGGAACGTCGCTAGTGATCATCTCGCCATGGGTCGGCTACAACTTGGTCCGCTTCCACGATCCTGTTTTTATAAGTTCCGGGCTCGGCGTCACCTTGGCCTCGACGACCTGTGACACGACGTATTCGGGAGAGTTCGTTGGCTATTGGAGCTTTAAATGCGCCCTGCAAGCGCCACACGACACAAGTGTTGATGAAACGGTGAATGGATCTCACGACCAGGCTTATGCCTGGAGCTACATCTCGTCGCACCTCTCAGAGTTGCCGCTGGTAGAGCTCGATCGATTGGGTCGCACCTTTGGGTTCTTTCGACCTTTCCAACAAATTCAACTCGACTCGGTGATTGAGACCAGACCATTCGGCTGGGCTCGTGTCGGTCTTGTTGGCTACTACGCGCTCTTGGCACTCGCTATTGGGGGAACTGTTGTCTTGCGCAAGCGAAACGTTCTGACGTTTCCCCTGTGGGCTGTTGGGCTTGATGTCGTAATTTCAACAATGCTGACCTTTGGCGACACCAGATTCCGTACCTCATTTGAAGTCTCCCTTGTCCTCCTTGCTGCAGTGAGTATCGAATGGTTTGTGGCCATGCGGAGGCACGAAGAACAAGCCTCACCTGATTCCAGAAGCGACGGGCCTAAGGTTATGGAGTCTCATGAAACTCTTGCTCAGGTTCCAAATGCTCAGATGGATCCAGGTAATGTTGGCTCATGACTGACGCCAAGACACTGGTCGTCATCCCCGCATGGAACGAGAGTGCTTCAATCGCGCAGGTCATCGGAGAGATCAGACATTCGAATACTGACGTCGACCTCTTGGTCGTGGATGATGGTTCGAGCGATTCGACCGGTGCAAAAGCTCGAGCAGAAGGCGTTGACGTTGTCACGAACCCCTTTAACCTCGGTGTTGGGGGAGCGATGAGGGTTGGATTTCGATTCGCGCTCTCCCATGGCTACGACGCAGTTGTCCAGGTTGATGCAGATGGCCAGCATGACCCCGAGTCGATCATGTTGCTCGTTGAACAGTTGGACGATCAAGTCGTTCCACAGATGGTGATCGGTTCTCGTTTTTCGGGGGAACAGACCTATGACGCCTCTCGAACTCGCCGCTTGGCAATGCGGATATTGGCTGCGTCACTTTCTCGGATGAGTGGAGAGCACCTGAGTGACGTCACCTCTGGCTTTCGGGCGCATAACAGAAAAGCGATTGCTCTCTTCGCGACCGAATATCCCACTGATTATCTTGCGGACACCGTTGAATCAATAGCGATTCTCACCAGAGCTGGGGGGAAGATCTCGGAGTGTCCCGTGGCGATGCGACAGCGAACAACCGGCAAGCCCAGTCAGTCGAGATGGAAGTCGTTGATCTATCTGGTCCGCATATTTTTGGTTCTAGGACTCACGGTGTTTCGAAAACGAACAGTACGAACAGCAGAGAACGAATCCACAAGCGGTTCGAGCTGAGGCAAGGAGAAACGATGGCTGGTGTTCACATTATTGCTCTTGTCTGTGCCCTTATTACAATCTCGGTGATAGTTGAACTCACACGGAGGCGGTATATCCATGAGCGCTTCGCGTTGATCTGGCTTGTGGTGGCCGTGATCATTGGGTTCTTCGCAGTCTTCCCCGGACTCTTTAACTCACTGGCTTTCTGGATAGGTGTAAAAAATCCACCAGATCTCTTGACAGTTGTGGCAGTCTTGTTCCTCCTCCTCGTCTGCGTTCGGTTGAGTTGGGAGATTGGACGACTTCAACAGAGAACAGAAGTGCTCGCTGAAGAGATCGCCCTGTTGAGGAAGAGCCTCGAAGACGTGGAAACGCCAACTCAGTAGTCAGGGCTCTTCAAGGAGAAGGGAACTACGAACTCCAGCGCGCCGCCGCTCGCACCGCTCGATCAGCCTCTCGCTTCTCGTCACGCTCTCTGATGGCGTGACGCTTGTCATGAAGTTTTCGACCTCTCGCAAGTCCTAATTCAACTTTGACTTTTCCCTCGTGGAAATAGAGCTTGAGGGGAATGAGGGTGAGCGGCTGCGTCTGTGTTTTGACGACAAATTCGTCTATCTCGTGGCGATGGACGAGGAGTTTGCGCTTGCGATCGGGATCGTGGCCACCAAAACCAGAAGCGAACTTCCATGGCGGGATATGCAGGCTGAAGAGCCAGAGTTCGTGATCGTCGACGCGGGCGTAGGCATCAGCGAGTTGGGCCTTGCCTTCTCGAAGGGATTTGACCTCTGAGCCGACGAGGACAATGCCACATTCAAACGTGTCCAAGATGTCGTAGTCATGGCGGGCGCGGCGATTACTGGCGACCGTCTTCTCGCCTGCTGGTTCGCCTTTCTTGGCGTCACGCTTCGCCTTGGTTTTCTTGGCCTGTGCCATAGCCTTCAGGCTACTTGCGAGTGGGCCACTGCTCACAAGTAGCGTAGAGACGTGTTCAAGATCCCACAATCAATCGCCGATGAGATGGTTGCGCACTGTCTTCAGGGCCTCCCGGACGAGGCATGTGGCCTTTTTGCGGGAGCGAGTGAGGCGAATGAGGTTGCCGTCCTCTACCCAACGCAAAATTTGGCGCACTCGGCGATGATCTATACCGTTGACCCTTTGGCGCATCTCAAAGCTGATCGAGATGCTGAGAAGAATGGTTTCGTAATCACCGGTGTGTTCCACTCACACACCCACACCGAGGCCTACCCATCACCAACCGACGTGGCGCAAGCCCCAGATCCAAGCTGGCACTACGTCATCGTGTCGCTGAGGGATCGGTCACCTTCGATCCGCAGTTACCGCATCGTCGATCAGGTCATTACCGAAGAGTCAGTTGAGATCACCACCTAAAGAACCACGCAAACTTGCTCAGTCCATATAACGTAGTGGGGAAGTCAAAGTCACTCTTGTTGGAGGTTCATCATGCTCAGTGCCATTTCGTATCACTCGCCAGGAGTGAGTTTCTGTCTCCTCCTGCTGCGCATCACTCTCGGGGTGATGATTGCAGCCCATGGAATGAACAAGATCTTTGGTGGCGGCAAGATTGCTGGCACGGCTGCATGGTTTGATTCCATCGGGATGAAGCCTGGCGTGCCGAATGCCTGGGCTGCCGCATTGACCGAGATCGGAGCAGGTCTGTTTCTCATCATTGGATTTCTCGTTCCCCTCGGATGCGCTGGCGTTGTTGCCTTGATGACCGTGGCGATCTTGACGGTGCACAGAAAGAACGGCTTCTTCATCTTCAACGAAGGACAGGGAATTGAGTACTGCGTCGTGATTGCCCTGGTCGCCATAGCTCTCGGGGGACTGGGGGCGGGCAACTGGTCGCTTGATCACGTGACCAAGATCTGGATTGCTCCGACCTGGGTAGGCGTGGCAGTCGCCGCAGGCCTTGGAATCGGGGGAGCACTCCTGCAACTCGCCGTCTTCTTCAGGCCTCCAAAGAGCCAGGGTTAAACAAGAACGGGTGTGCCTGAGCCTCCATGGGCACAGGGAGAGTCAGTACCCGGTAATATGTGACTAGGAAGGTCAGGAATTCTGACCTGCATGCTGACCCCCTTGAAGGAGACACCAATGTCTGTCGCTGTTCGACTTCCGACAGTGCTGAGGCCCCATGCCGGTGGTCAAGCAGTCGTTGAAATTTCGGGTGCAACAATTGGAGAGGTTTTAACGACGCTGATTGGCGACTTTCCTGGACTCAACGGTCAAGTAATCGGCGAAGACGGTACGCTCAATAAGTTCGTCAATATCTACGTCAACGATGACGACGTCCGGTATTTGCAGCAACTTGAGACGCCCGTCAAAGACGGGGACGAGATCTCAATCCTGCCGGCCGTCGCTGGTGGCGCGGCGTAATTTCTTATGACTCGCTATAACTCAGTCCTGGACCTCATTGGAAATACACCGATGGTAAATGCCTCTGCACTGAGTCCAAACCCACTCGTTGATATCTGGGTGAAACTCGAAGGGCGCAACCCCGCGGGCTCTGTCAAAGATCGAATTGCGCTGAGCTTGGTGGAAGCAGCCGGAGCTGATGGAATCTTGATCCCCGGCAAGCCTGACCAAGTCCTGATTGAGCCTTCCGCTGGAAACACGGGGATTGCCTTAGCCATGGTGTGTCAGATGAAGGGCTACCACCTAAAAGTTGTCCTGCCCACCAATGTGTCGATTGAACGGCGCCAAATGTTAGAAGTCTTTGGAGCTGAGATCATCGAATCGCCAGGCTCAGAAGGCTCCAACGGAGCGGTTCGAATGGCACAAGCACTTTCGGAGAAGAACCCTCAGTGGGTTTTTCTTTATCAGTACGCCAACCCCGCCAATCCTGCGGCACACTATGCACACACTGGACCCGAGATCTGGGCCGACGTGCCAGAGGTCACGCACTTTATTGCGGGGCTCGGGACGTCGGGAACGCTGCTCGGCGTCGGTGGGTTCTTAAAAGAGAAGAATCCCGACATCCAGGTCTGGGCCATTGAACCGCCAACCGGCGAGATGGTGGATGGACTTCGAAACTTGGATGACGGTTATATCCCCCCAATTTTCGCAGAGCTTGGCGGAGCGCAGATCTTGGATCGTAAAACGGTCATTCGACCAAAAGAGTCTATTGAGTGGACTCGGAGAATGACCGAAATTGGTCTCTTCGTTGGGATCTCCTCGGGAGCAATCATGGCGGGAGCCGCTCGCTGCGCTGAGCAGATCCCTGACGGCGAGTCCGCCACCATCGTGACGATCGCTTGTGATGACGGCTGGAAGTACCTCTCGACCGGTGCCTGGACTGACGATATCGATACTGTCGTTGAGCGAGCCAAAAAAGTCATCTACTTTTAGATCACCCGGTCCTTTCTTCTTTCTTTTTTTAACAACAACGCCCAAGGAGGCAAGCAATGAGTGACGTCGACCCAAAGACCCTTCGCCAAGACGGACGAAGAATTGATCAACTTCGAACGGTGAACTTTGAGCGAGACTTTACGGTCTTTGCCCCTGGTTCTGTATTGGTTTCCATGGGTCGCACACGTGTGCTCTGTACCGCATCGGTAGAGGATCGAATTCCGCCGTGGATGCGAGGAAGTGGAAAAGGGTGGGTCACCGCTGAGTACTCAATGCTTCCTGGGTCGACTCCAGAGCGAGCAAGCCGAGAAGCAGCCAAGGGAAAGCAGTCGGGGCGAACTCAAGAAATTCAGCGCTTGATCGCTCGCTCACTGCGCTGTGTCACTGATCTCGTCGCGGTAGGAGAGCGACAGATCACTGTTGACTGTGACGTGCTTCAGGCAGACGGTGGGACTCGAACTGCATCGATTTGTGGAGCCTACGTAGCCCTGCACGACGCGTGCACTCGGTTAATGATGGAAGGCGCGATTTCGCAGCATCCCCTCTCCGATGCGGTTGCAGCGGTCTCTGTTGGCATCATCGACGGGGTCCCCATGGTTGACCTTCCATACATTGAAGACTCTCGAGCTGACGTTGACATGAATGTCGTGATGACCGGCTCGGGTCGTTTTGTCGAAGTGCAGGGAACCGCTGAGCAGATGGCATTTAGCCGTAGTGAACTCGACACGATGCTCGAACTCGCAGAGGGTGGGATCAAGGAACTCTTGGCTGCACAAGCAGCAGTGATCGCAACACCTCCAGCCCCTCGGGACTCTTGACGCTCAGAGTGGTGTTGGCAACGGCCAACAAAGACAAAGCCGAAGAAATTACGTTGATACTTTCGTCGCGCGGCGATGTTGAACTCATTGAACGGCCTCTCAGTGTGGGCGAAGTTGAAGAGACTGGGATAACTCTTGAAGAGAATGCCCGGATCAAAGCAGTCGCATTAGTTTCCGCAACCGGGATGCCGTCACTCGCCGACGACACTGGTCTTGAAGTCGACGCGCTTGACGGAGCGCCCGGGGTCTACTCAGCTCGTTATGCGGGAGAAGACGCAAGTTATCAAGACAACGTGGACAAACTTGTTCGAGAGATGCAGCCTTTCAAATCTGAACGTGAGCGAACTGCTCGATTTACGACGGTGGCATGTCTCGTTTTTCCCGATGGAGCAGAGATCTCTGCTCGCGGCCAAGTTGAAGGTCTCATCGCACCTTCGCCCCAGGGACGCGGTGGATTTGGCTACGACCCCGTTTTTCTCCCTGTCGGGGCAGGTGGACGGAGCTTCTCCGAAATGACGCCAGCCGAGAAAAATGCCATCAGTCATCGAGGCCGAGCCTTTCGAGCACTCGCAGATCAGTTAGAGAAACAGGGGCATCTCTCGAGTTGAGCTCCAATTTCAACAACGCCGCCATCATTGAGTACGGTTTGTTGAGAGCATCAAGGGCCACAACGGCTCATCGAAGAATGACAGGAGACACATGGCGGACGCCGCTGAATTAGAAGCGCTGGTGGGAACAAAGACACAGTCCGCGACGGTGGTGATTGAGAGAGCGCCCCTTGCATTTTTTGCCGAAGCAGTCTTTGATGATTCCCAGGTGTACCAGGACGCGACGGTCGCTGAGGCCGAAGGATTTGGGGCTATCCCTGCACCGCCAACGTTTCCTTTTGTGATGGACAACTGGGGCCGATTCCCAGACATCCAAGGTGAACGCGTGAAAAAAGGTCCTGAAGGCCTCTCGGCCCTTGGGTCAGTTTTTTCTGGTGGGGGACTCATCCTCCATGGAGAACAGTCGTTTTCCTACGAGCGCCCCGTCAAGGTCGGCGACACGCTCAAAGGAGAGGGAACTGTTGTTGAGGCCTACGCCAAAGAATCAAAGGGAAAGACGATGACGTTCATCGTTATGGAGACTCAATGGCGGGACGCCACGACGGGAGATCTTGTAGTGACGTCTCGAATGAACATCATTAACAGGGTCTAGGGGATCCACGAATTCAAACTCTCACAAGTACGGAAGGTAATTGAACATGACGACTGGATTAAAAAAGAGCGATCTTGCGATTGGGATGAGTGCGCCAGAGTTGCGCCACGTCTTAACTCGAACAGACCTCGTGCGGTATGCCGGAGCATCGGGCGACTACAACCCGATGCACCACGACGAGGTCAAAGCAACCCAGGCGGGGCAACCAAGCGTCTTTGGACACGGCATGTTGTCGATGGGGTTCTTAGCTACGGCAATCACTACCTTTGTTGGTATCGGCAATATCGTCGACTACTCAGTGAGATTTGTTTCTCAGACCTGGCCTGGTGAAGAACTGGTGACCAAGATCAGCGTGACTGGAGTACGAGATGAAGGTGACACGCACTTGGTGGACCTCGATGTGCGCTTGACTAACGCTGATGGGCAAGAAAAAGTTGTCGGGAGTGCCTCAGCTCTCGTGATGGCATAGGCCATAGTCCTGGCAGAACAGAAGAAGGGGAGCAATGGACGTCGGCGTAGCGCTTCCAACGATGGCCAAGGGGTTCGACCGCCAGACGTTTCTCGCCTGGTGCACCGGCATCGACCACGGGCCATTTTCCTCCATTTCAACTGGGGAGAGAATCACATTTTTCAACCCTGAATTGATCACCACGCTTAGTGCAGCCGCTGTCCTCACCGAGAGAGTTGACGTGATGGCCAACATCGTTGTGGCGCCCCTGCATCGCTCATCGATGTTGGCCAAGCAACTCGCCACCATTGACGTCCTCAGCCATGGTCGCCTTGTCGTTGGCCTTGGGGTCGGCGGAAGACCCCATGACTATGCGTCGCTCGGCATCTCCTTTGAACGGCGCCACCAAAGAGTGGACGACGTTGCTAGAGAATTGCGCTCCCTTTGGGCTGGGCAGCCCCCGTTTGAAGGGGCAGATCCAGTTGGACCAACCACCGTCACCCCTGGGGGACCACGGCTGCTCTCTGGAGCGATGGGTCCAAAAGCATTAGCTCGAGCAGCTCAATGGGCCGATGGGGTCAACGGGTTTTCAATCACTGGTTCAGAACAAGAGCTGAAGGCCCAAGCCGAGATGGCTCGTGGGGCATGGAAGAGCGCACAACGAGAAGGGGAACCTTGGCTTGGATCGGGAACATTTTGTGTCCTTGGCGGGTCAGATGCCTTGCGAACGCTCCAAGAGTTTGGAGCAACGTACCTAAATTTTTTTGGTGATGAAGTTGCTCGATCTCTCGCCAAGACCCTCGAGATCGCATCGCCAGATTCTCTGATCAATGTGTTGAATGGAGCGGAACGTGCGGGACTCAAGGAATTCACGGTGGTGCCCGGAACATGGGACCTTGAGTGTCTTGAAATGATGAACGACGCTGTAGCGTCTTGGTCGAAGTCAACGTCACGAGAGGAACAAGATGGTTGATCTCCACGGAAAAAAAGTTGTCGTTGTTGGAGTCACGGGACAAGTCGCCACACCATTGGCCATCACGCTCTCCGAGACAGCTTCGGTCATTGGAGCGGCTCGTTTTAGTTCTCCGACCCATCGAGATCACCTCGAGGCGGAGGGAATCGAATGCGTCACCATTGATCTTGAGAGCGGCGACGTGGGAAACATTCCTCGCGACGCAGACTACATCTTGAATTTTGCGGTCGCGAAGACCAATGACTGGACTCGTGATTTGGATTCGAATGTTGGAGGTGTTCTTTCATTGATGGAACATTGCGAGAACGCATCAGCGTTTCTGCAGTGTTCATCAACTGCTGTCTACAAGGCTATGGGACATCACGTCTTTGATGAAGATGGCCCCTTGGGTGACAACCATGGGGTCTGGGAGTTCCTCCGAACGTATTCGACATCTAAAATTGCCACTGAAGCCGCCGTGCGTTGGGCTGCTCGGCGCTTTGAGATTCCCACCACGATTGCGCGCCTCTCAGTTCCTTATGGAAAGAACGGTGGCTGGCCAGCCATTCACTTGGAGATGATGTTGAACGGTTCCCCAATTCCCGTTCATGTCGACGCGCCGTCGACCTATCACCCAATTCACGAAGACGACATTGCTCGGATGATCCCCGGGCTCCTTGGGGCGGCCTCGATCTCGACGACGACCTTGAACTGGGGAGGGGCAACCCCAGTCTCGGTGGAGGAGTGGTGTTCGTACATGGGTGACCTTTGCGGGCTCGGCGTTGAGTTTGCTCCGACCGAACACACGATTGATTCAGTGATGGTTGACCTCAGTCGACTCCACGAGGTCGTAGGCGAGACCAGTGTCCCCTGGAGGGAGGGCATGCGAGAGATGGTGGCAGCACGTCATCCTGAACTGCTTCCAAGCACAAGCTGAGTGATTTTTGTTCCTAATACGAAAGAATGGGGCGGCTAAACCCAAGAAGAATTCACGAAAACGTCACCATGATGACTCGATCCCCCTAGCCTAAAGAAGTGCCGACTTCGGAAACTCATCAAGCGATGTTCCCGCTTTCAACGGTTCTCTTTCCTCACGCAGAGTTGCCCATACATATCTTTGAGCCTCGCTATCAAGCACTCGTCGCTGATGTCATGGCCGGATCCAAAGAGTTTGGGACGGTCTTGATATCCGCTGGATCTGAAGTGGGCGGGGGAGAGAAGCGGACCAACATCGGAACACTGCTGCGCGTGGAGATGGCCGTTCCTTTTGATGATGGACGCTGGATGTTGGTAACCCGAGGAATCGAGCGCATCAAGGTCCTTGAGTGGCTCGAAGACGATCCGTATCCGAAGGCCATCGTGGAGCCACACCCTGGAAGTGATTTCTCCGGCGACCCAGAACTGATCGATACGGCAGCGGCGTCGCTTCGCCGGGTCAGGATGCTGCTCTCAGAGTTGGACGAAGGGCCGTGTGGACCAATCGATATCGATCTGAGTGATGACCCGATGAGAGCGTCGTGGATGGCGTGTGCTCTGGCTCCACTTGGGCTCTTAGATGCCCAACAGCTTTTGGAGTGCACTGACCCAGTTGAGCGGCTCACACAATTGATTGAGTTATGCCGAGCTCGAATCACCGACCTCCAGCACCTCTTGTCTGAGTCAGGTAACGCGTAAGCGTTGCCTGTGAAGGTGAGCTTCTTAAAAGAAACTGAACTTTGGAATCCCTGAAGAAACACCCTTGAACAGGTCACCTTTGGCGTCGGCAAGCTCTGAAGGTGTCCACGCGTGATCTCGATGGAGTTCTCCAACTGGAACAAAGCCACCCATGGCCCAGACGTTTCCTCCGAAGACCACGAAGATCTGACCGGTTACGTCTGCAGCGTTGTCGGAAGCCAAGAAGCCGATCAAGTTCGCCACGTTTTTAGGGTCCCACTCGTCAAAGCCTTCATCTGACTTGGCCATTTCTCCAAACAGGTTCTCGGTCATGCGGGTTCGAGCTCGAGGGGCAATGGCATTGACGGTCACACCATAACGCTCGAGTTCTCGAGCGAGGACCCAGGTGAGCGAGACAATGCCACCCTTGGCGGTTGAATAGTTGGCCTGGCCCGCATTCCCGTAGAGTCCAGCTTCAGAACTCGTGTTGATGATTCGACCAGTCACTTCTTCTCCAGATTTGGCCTTGTTCCTCCAGTAGACAGCGGCGTGCTGTGCGGGGGCGAAGTGCCCTTTGAGGTGAACTCGAATGACGTCGTCCCAATCGGACTCGTTCATGTTGAAGCTCATCTTGTCTCGCAAGATTCCAGCATTGTTCACGAGGATATCCATGGAACCGAAGGTATCGACAGCTTGTTCAATGACATTCTTGCCACCGTTCCAGGTAGAAATATCGTCACCGTTGACGACTGCTTCGCCACCGTTGGCAATGATGATGTCGGCGACGTCTTGAGCGGGGCTCTTGTCACCACCTTCTCCTTGAAGAGATGCACCTACATCATTGATGACCAACTTCGCTCCTTCACTGGCAAGAAGCAAGGCTTCATCTCGACCGATGCCTCGTCCGGCGCCCGTGACAATTGCGACTTTTCCATCAAGTAGTCCCATTGGTTTCTCCTTTTTATTGAACTCGAACGTTGTTGACCGCGTGGTGGGGACCTGCGGCGATCGATCGAATCGATCATCTTTGGTGATGAGAGCATGGCCTCTCAAAAGCATGAAAGCAAAATGACTGATTTTCTAAGGCATTGTGGAACTAGATTGCGTGAGCCAGTCTCCATGTAACGCAAATTCCACGGCATCGCTGATCACGTCAGTGGTCTCATGACGAGAGCGATCTTGGCCGAACAGTTGCGAAAGTGAGAGGACTTTTGTCGGACCTGGCCGGCTTTTGATTACAAATTCCTCAACGTCAGCCTCAACCTGGCCACAGAGAATGAGTATCGGTAGATCTGGACCAACAAATTCCAGGAGTGACCAAACGGTCTTTCCCTCAAGCGTTGTTGCATCCAAGTGACCTTCGCCAGTCACAATCACGTCGCTCGCCGCAACATCACTCCGGAGATCAACGGAGTCTGCCAACACATCAAATCCGGAGCAGAGTGTTGCTCCAAGAGTTACGAGACCTCCAGCCAATCCACCAGCGGCGCCAGAGCGAGGGAGAGAAGTCACGTCAATACCTGTGCGCTCCAAATAGTGATCAGCGAGTTCACTCAAGCGTTCTCTCAACGCACGTACTTGGCGTGGATTCGCTCCTTTTTGAGATGCAAATGTTGTTGCAGCGTCGAGGAACGTCGTGGTGACGTCCGTTGCGACCATGAGAGTAACGCCAGTGAGATCCCCTCGAGCGAGAATTTCATCAACCGCACCTTGACCACCATCAGTGGTGGCAGAGCCGCCACACCCAACGGTGATTGAGGTAGCACCATGGCGGACTGCAGCGTTTATTAATTCGCCAACGCCTTTTGTTGACGCTCGGAGTGGGTCGTCCCCTTGAGGTGCGACCAAGAGATGTCGACCTGCTGCAGAAGCCATTTCGAGAACTGCAGTTGTTGGAGTCAACATCGAAAATGAGGCCACGACGGGTTCACCGAGTGGGCCGGTAACCGTCAGTGCAATCTTCGTGCCGCCGAGGACGCTTCCAAAACCTTCACCCCCATCACTCAATGGGCGAAGTGTGGTGTTCCATCCGCAACGATGTGCGCCTGTGACAATTGCTTCTGCGACACCGTTGGCATCAAGGGTGCCGCGAAACTTGTCTGGTGCAGCAAGGAGCCGCACGACGTCCTAGTTGACTGCTAAGAGATCAACGACGAAAATGAGCGTCTCGTTCGCCTTGATGACGCCGCCAGCTCCCTGGGCTCCGTAACCCAAGTGGGGCGGAATAGTGAGTCGACGACGACCCCCAACTTTCATGCCCTGGACCCCTTGGTCCCATCCACTGATGACCTGACCGGCTCCAAGTCCAAAGGAGAAGGTGTCGCCCCGATTCCAGGAGGCATCAAACTCTTCACCTATAAAA
>Ga0118677_10008594_pt1 | contig 16303 bp, 18 predicted proteins | sample AliMusrvi5mmetaG_FD_86154 | JGI IMG/M metagenome (GOLD analysis project Ga0118677, IMG submission 86154) | reverse complement strand
ACCCTCATAATCTTGTGTTTTCAAAGCTATATCAATAAAAAAGTTGTCGCAGTTCAATTCAGGAACCGCTTTGCTTTAACCTTTGAATTTTTATCTGCTTTATTTAAGTCGCTAGTTTTGTAACGAATAATTTACAACCTGAAAGGCCATGTTATACACAAATTTGAAACACATCGAAAGCGCGACTAAGCACATTGATATAATTACCGGGCATGAAAACATTATGGTCATCTGCGGCCGAATGGAGCCCAAAAGTATCACTGTTTATCGAATTGCGGAAGAGCTGGTAGCCGATTATCCTAATGTGAAATTCTATGATCTTGAATATGATAATCCTGAGTTGAATACGGTTTGTAATCTTCCTGAATTTAGCGATTTGGTAGAAATCCCATATACTGTTTATTATAAAAATGGGAAAGTGGTTAAAGCCACATCGGGAATTCAATCCAAAATGCAAATAATGGACATTTTAGACAAAGAGTTTGCCGCATCAGATAGCGAGGAGGCAGTTTTTCATGATTTGAGTATTCGTGATTCATTTCAGTTCGGATGTGATTTTAAATCTGATGTTACTATTAGAACTTTTGACCTGGATGGGGCTGACCGTGACGCCTTCCGGTGGTAATGCCTTTCAATGGTAAGCTTTTCATTTTGCGTGATCTGCTTTGGAGCTTTACCAGGTCTGGGTGCCTCAAAGTAGCTGGAATAAACAAAAACAACCAATAGAAATTTAATAAAAAGTAATATGCAAACAACATTAATTGTAATAGGCGTTTTAATCACCTCATTTATCATTTTCCGCTACATCGCGATGGCGAAAATAAAGAATACCCCATTGGTCGCTGACCATGCGAACGTCTTGACGCTAACAGAACAAAATTTTACGCAGCAGACTAAAAATAAGGTAGTATTAGTTGATTTTTGGGCCACCTGGTGCGCCCCTTGTCGCATGATGGCACCTGTCTTAAATGATGTCGCCTCCGACCTTTCTGGAAATTCAAAGGTTGGAAAAGTAAATATTGAGCAATTTCAATCGCTCGCCCAAAAATTTAAGGTGCGCAGTATTCCAACTTTAATCCTTTTTAAGAACGGTGTTGAGATAAACCGTTTCGTTGGGATCAAATCAAAGGAATTTTTATTAAAAGAGATTGCAAAGGTTGGATAGAAGTTCAATCAGGGCTAGGTTGTAGAGACGCACGGCCGTGCGTCTCAATTTTATGGTGTATATGGATTCATAATGACAAGGTCGTTTTTAATGAGTGGGAATAGGTAACAAAATAGATTTATAAGAGACTAAAATAAGAACATGGAAAAAATTATAATCATTGGTGGGGTTGCCGCCGGAGCAACAGCAGCAGCAAAGGTAAGACGTATTTCGCCGACTGCTGAAATCATCATGCTTGAAGCGGGACCGGATATCTCGTTTGCGAATTGCGGGTTACCCTATTTTATCGGGGGGGATATCAAGAGCCGGTCGAAACTGATCCTCCAAAGCCCCGAAAGCTTTAAAGAACAGTACGATGTTGAAGTACACATCCATACCATTGTATCGTCAATTGACAGGATGGCTCATCAGGTGAAAACCATGGACACACGTAGCGGAGAGCAGAAGACTTTTGAATATACAAAGCTAATCATGGCTCAGGGTGGCCGGCCCATTACGCCAACCTTGCCCGGAGCAGATCTTGATCATGTCTTCACCCTCTGGACGCTTGAGGATATGGATAAGATCTCATACCATCTGAACGAGAAAAAACCCAAAACGGCAGTAGTCGTTGGTGGCGGATTCATTGGTCTTGAGATGGTTGAGGCCTTGGTTAAACGAGGTCTGAAAGTAAATGTGGTTGAGATGATGCCTCATGTAATGGCCCTTATGGAAGCTGAGACTGCCGGATATATTGAGAATGAACTCCTTTCATATGGTGTCGGTATCCATACCGGCGCAGGAGTAACCCAGATCATGCCCCATTCGGTAAAACTGGACAATGGAAAGATCCTTGAAGCTGATATGGTCCTCCTTTCGATAGGTGTTCGCCCAACACTCCAGCTTGCAAAAGAGGCGGGACTCGAAATTGGGGAAGCGGGTGGTTTGCTGGTCAATTCACAATTACAGACCTCTGATCCAGATATTTTTGCCGCTGGAGATATGGTTGAAATTGAACACCGCGTGAATGGTAAGAAAGTCCGTATTCCATTGGCTGGACCTGCAAACCGTCAGGGTCGTATTGCAGCTGAAAATGCCCTTGGCGGAAATCACAATTATAAAGGGGCCATTGGAACTTCAGTGGTTCGCGTTTTTGAAGCTGTGGCAGGAACTACCGGGCTTTCGCTCAAGCAAGCCCGCGCTGCCGGAATGGATGCAGATGCAGTCGTTGTCCATAAGGAACACCATACTTCTTATTATCCCGGTGCCGAAACGGTTACTACAATGCTGATTTACGACCGCAATACAGGAATTATTCTCGGTGGTCAGACTGCTGGATATAAAGGTGCAGATAAACGACTGGATGTAATAGCAACTGCAACTGCGGCAAAATTGACGATCAGTGATCTGGCAGATATTGATTTTGCCTATTCACCCCCAATTGGAACGGCAAATGACGCAGTGAATATGGCGGCTTACACCGCCGAAAACCGGATTTCGGGTTTCAGCCCTTCGGTTACCGTTACTGAACTGGATGATTTCATCGATGGAAAGAATCCCGTCTTTGTGGATGTGCGTGATGTTTTTGCTTTTCAGAAAAGCCATGTCAAGGGTGCAGTCCACATACCTCTTGAAGTGTTGCCGCAACAAATCAAAACCATACCTGCCGGTCATCCGGTAATCATTTACGATGAAACCGGAAAAAAAGGGCATCAGGCGCTACGTACCTTATTGGGTGCAGGTTTTAAAGAGGTTACCAATATTTCGGGAGGGCATACCTCCTTACAACGGCAGGCACGCACGACTGGATTTAAACATTTGAAAATAGATCTCTTACCTGTTGTGCTGAAAACGTTAGAGGAAGAAGTATCAAAGGAAGCAGATAAGACTACAGAAAAGGCGGTTGCTGATAATTCCCCAATTATTGTCGATGTGCGTACTCCACATGAATTTCAATCAGGCGCTTACCCTGGAGCGGTAAATATTGAGCTTGATGAATTAATGGAACGGTATGGTGAACTGGGAACTAATAAATCACGTGATATCGTAGTTTATTGCGCCTCGGGTGCCCGTTCGGCTTATGCCCAGCGGATGCTGGCTCAGATAGGTTACGCCAATGTTCGGAATGGCGGTGGTATCGCGGCAATGATGGCCCAGCGAACCACAAAGCCTGTTGCACCAACAGTTTCAAATGAACCAATCATTGTAGATGTCCGCTCAACAGAGGAATTTTCTGGGGGTGCTTACCCAGGGGCAATTAATATTCCGGTGGATGAACTTCAGCATCGGATTGGTGAACTGGGTAGTAAGTCCAGAGAGATCACGCTCTATTGTGCTTCCGGGGCACGATCGGGTTACGGTCAGCGGGTGCTGCAACAGTTTGGTTTTACAAATGTAAAAAATGGTGGGGGATTGATGCAGATGATGATGCGCAGATAAAATTATTAAAGAACGGATTATTCAAAGGACCAATATTTATTCAAAATGAAACAAGTTTTAATTTTAGGAGGTGGTTTTGCGGGCATTCAAACAGCCATCGAATTGCAGAAAAGCGGTAATTTTAATGTGACGCTTGTTTCTGAGAGGGATTATCTCTATCTCTTTCCGATCTCTATCTGGATTCCGGTCCATAAGAAGGAGTTAGACGATGTGAAGGTTCCAATCGCAAACATTCAGAAAAAGTACCCTTTTAAACTGATCGTTGATAAAGTTAGTCAGATTAAGGGTGGTGAAAATACGGTTATCTGTGAAAATCATACTTTAAGCTTTGATTATTTAGTGGTTGCCTTTGGTTCTGAGAAGATGGTTCATAAAGGAATTAGTAACACCTTGTCAATCTGTGCTAAGCCTGAAATGGCTCTGGAGATCCGTGCTAAAATTGATGCATTGGTTCAAAAAGGGGAGGGGCGGATTGCCATGGGTTTTGGTGGAAATCCGAAAGAGAAATCAGCCGTGCGTGGCGGCCCTGCCTTTGAGTTGATGTTTAACATTCACAATTACCTGAAGAGTAAAAAGATCAGGCAGAATTTTGAGCTTACCTTCTTTGCCCCGATGGATGAGCCGGGGGCAAGAATGGGCAAGGGGGCGCTGGTAATGCTCGATAAGATGTTTACTAAATATGGGATCAATAAGAGGTTCGGTAAAAAGATTAAAGAGTTCGAAAGTGACGGGGTTGTTTTTGAAGATGATTCAAAACTGGAATCCGATTTTACGATGTTTATCGCCGCGGGTGCAGGTCCCGTTTTATTGAAAGAATCAGATCTCCCATTATCCGAAGGTGGATTTATTAAGATCGATAATTTTTGCCAGGTAAATGGCTACCCGAATATTTTTGCCGTTGGCGATATTGCAGCCTTTGAAGGGCCGGAATGGATAGCCAAGCAGGGCCATATTGCTGAACTAATGGGGCGCAACGCCGCTTTTAATATCCTCGGCATGGAAAATGGAACACCGAAACGGAAAGGGTATCAGGAGCATCTGAATATTTTATGTGTGATGGATACGGGTGATGGGGCTGCCTTTGTTTTCAGAAATGGTACAAAGGCGTTTATTATCCCTATGCCTGTTGTAGGGCACTGGATGAAAAAAGGTTGGGGAGTCTATTCAAAGCTCACCAAAGTGGGGAAATTCCCACGGTTACCTGGGTTATAATTAATAGGGATGAGAAACGTACTTAAATTTCTGGTCAATAGCCGGATGATTATCCTTTCGGTTTTAGGTGTTTCTCTCTACCTTGCTATTTCAGAATATCATATTTCGCTCTGGTATATTCTGGCTGCAGGTACAGTGATGGGGGTGGTCTTCGGGAAGGTATTTTGCCGGTGGGTCTGCCCGATGGGATTAATCATGGAGATGCTGATGGGGTTGAGCCCTGACGGAAAGATCAGGCAGATGTACCAGTACCATAAAGTAGGTTGCCCAATCGCATGGATCTCGGGATACCTGAATAAATATTCAATTTTCAGGATTAAACTTAATGAAGACACTTGTAAAAATTGTGGAATTTGCGATAAGAAGTGCTACATTGTAGCGATGGAACCGCAGAAATATAGCCTTTATAAACCTGTGCTTGAAAAACCGGGAAGCAGTTACACCTGCTCCAAATGTCTGGAGTGTGTCGCCTCCTGCCCCAATGGCAGTTTAACCTATAAAATATAAGATCAGAGTATTAATTATTAACAAATTACAAATAATGAAAACAAAATCTTTAACATTTTTACTTCTTTTAGTTGTAACTTCGGTGTTTGCAACCACTGAATTTTCCTGCCAGGGTCAGAGTGATCCGTGGACACCGCAGCAGTTATTGGCTCCGGCTGATCTTGCTAAAGTTTTGAATAATCCCAAAGCTGCCCAGCCAATAATTTACAGCATTGGCATGCAGGCAATTGTCAAAGGTTCTATCGATATCGGACCAACCATGAGAGCTGAAAACCTGAATACCTTAAAGCAAAAGCTTGGCAAACTGCCAAAAAATTCTCAGATTGTAGTTTATTGCGGATGCTGCCCGTTCTCAAGGTGTCCCAATGTCAGGCCTGCCATGGAACTTTTAAAAAGCATGCAATTCACCAATTACAAATTGTTAAACCTGCCTCAAAACGTAAAGGTTGACTGGATTGACAAGGGTTATCCTATGTCGGAATAATTTATTAATCATTTAGTTATGAGAATTTTTGCATTGGCTTTCGCGCTGCTGTTAATGGGTGGTATTCATTCTGCCTTGATGGCCCAGCCAACCGGTCTTGTGCTTGGGAATAAGTCTCCTGAGATAAAGCTAACCACGACTAAAGGGGATACAATTACCTTATCTTCCTTAAAAGGTAAATTAGTGTTGATTGACTTCTGGGGAACTTGGTGCGCTCCGTGCGTTGAGGAGCAGGTTGATTTAGCACGGTTGTACAAAAAATACAAACTTGCCTCGTTTACTAATGGGAAGGGTTTTGAAATCTATGGAGTTGCACTGGAAGCAAAAAAGCCGAACTGGGAAACTTTAATAACTAAAAATAAAATCAACTGGATCCAGGTAAGCGATCTGAAATTCTGGAGATCTCCGGTTGCCAAGGCTTACAACATTCAGGAATTGCCATTCAACGTTTTAATTGATGGTAAGGGTTTTATTCTGGCAAAAAACCTGCATGGGAAAGAGCTGGAGATGGAGATTGGAAAGAATCTGATCAAGTAGAGAACGAATCTGCAAATCGAAAAAGGTACAGCGTACCGCAAGATTTGTAGAAAAGATGAACTACCGTTGTTTGGAGGTACAGCGTACCGAAATATTATTCCTACTTAAACATATCATCAAAGAAGATATTGCGGTGCGCTGTACCTGCTTCGAATACAATTTATTCCAGTTCTACAAATATAAACGGTGCTCTGCACCTTTGAAACTTTAAAGTCAATTTAAAAGTGTAATAAAGGAGTTTTAATGCCACATCATGCAGCATATTAATTTCAGTGCACTTGCCCTGCAATCCTCCTAAATACGATATATCCATGAAAGCAACTTTTGAATCAATCATAAACGACACGAAGCCGGTCATCGTTGACTTCCATGCCTTATGGTGCGGCCCCTGTAAAGCACAGTCCCCCATTCTAAAGGAGGTTGCGGCAGAATATGGGGAGCGTGTCCGGGTCATAAAAATTGATGTCGATCAGAACCCGGTGGTTGCTGGTCAGTATCGCATTCAGAGTGTTCCTACCCTGATTGTTTTTAAGAGTGGACAAATCGTCTGGAGGCAATCGGGCGTTGTAAGTAAAAGTCAGCTGGCTGGCATTTTAAATCAACAACTATAATTTTATCCGGAGACGAACCTAAAAATCAACAACAACGATGGCCGAAAATAAAAATCATTGGTATGACGGGTGGTTCTACGACAGGATCATTGCCCCCAATCAGGATGAGTTATTCGCTCAAATAAAAGGGCTTATTGCTCCTCAATCAACAGTTATAGATATCGGTTGCGGAACGGGACGGCTGGCATTTGCTTTGGGCGGGCATTGCGCATCGGTTTTAGGGATTGACCTGTCAAAACGTAATATTGACAGGGCGCAAATATTGCTGCAAAGACTACCTAATGATAAAATCTCGTTTCAACATCTCAACGTTAGTGACACAAAGTATGGAGGTAAGAAACCTTTTGATTATGCAATTCTGACTTATGTTATTCACGAAGTCAATAAAGAAGAGCGGATCAAACTTTTAAATGATGCATCTCAGATTGCCGATCAGATAATTATCGGTGACTACCTGTTTCCCCGGCCAACCGGTTTATCCGGATTTATCAGTAAAACGATTGAATTTCTGGCAGGGAAAGAACATTACCGAAATTACAGGAGCTATATGGCTGACGGAGGAATCCATCATCTTGCAGGCGAGTCTGGATTACGGATTATTACTGAAGTTAAAAGCCGGAGATCGGTTGATCAGCTGGTTGTTTTATCGAAATAATGTGATCTTCAGAAACGAAGAGAACAACATAAGAAGTTAAAGCTGAGAATTATAATTAATCACTAAAAAAAAGAGAAAATGAAAAAGAACATGGGGACTATTGACAAGGCAATCCGGATCGTGGTTGCAGTCGTAATTGGAGTTTTATTCTATACCGGGGTTATTGCGGGCGTATTGGGAATTGTACTGCTTGTATTGGCGGCGGTGTTTGTACTAACAAGTCTTGTTAGTTTTTGTCCGCTTTATTTGCCTTTTGGGATTAATACCGGCAAAAAATAAATTACGTCGATGTGGGGTAGTGTAAATGCGATCACACACTACCCCTCATTCGCAAACTAACAGGCTTAGATAACCTGAATAGTTTAAAAACGAGTCGAAAATAAATGGGAATTATAATGAATAAAGGGTAGAATTCACTTTCATAAATCATTGTAATTGCCACAGAAATGGGTTAACTTTACATATTTAATAACTTCAGGATGGAGACAAAACAATTAATTATCGAAAGAGTAAGTCCATGGGATTTCGATAAAACTGTTCTATTATTAACAGAGGAAGCAGAGCGTCGTAATTGGCTGATCCCTGCGACTCATGATCTTCAGGCATCCCTGGCAAAATCGGGTAAAGCTGTGAGGTCAGTAAAAGTTCTTGAGGTTTGTAAGCCTGAGTATTCGGGTCAGATGCTGGAGCGCAGCGATGAGCGGATCGTTTCAGTTATTATGCCTTGCCGGATTTCGGTTTATCTCAAGGAGGACGATAAGACGTATGTTGCATACCTCGATGGTGCGGGATTGTCTGCTGGTTTACCTGCAAATACGCGCGAGGTTGTTTTTGCAGCCTCTGAGGAGGTGAAGGAAATAATCGATTCGGTATTCTAAGCTGACATGTTTCTGCAAATTATGATTCTATCCGAAACGATCTTTTCCTTTAATACAGCCTATTTTATCAGTGCCTTCATTACGCTGTTGGCGCTAGTCAATCCCGTTCAGAAAATATTTCTGATCAATTCGCTCAAGGGGCAGCTGAATGACAGTGAGTTGCGCTATGTTTCAATTAAATCATCCCTGACAGCCTTCATCATTCTGCTGCTGTTCCTTTTTCTTGGGAACCTGATTTTTACCTATGTCTTCAGAATTCAGCTTTATTCGTTTCGCGTAACGTGCGGAATGGTTCTCGTATACAGTGGCTGGATTGCATTGCATCAGGGTGTCCTGATCAATATCGGGAAAGATATGCGGATTCAGGATATATCCTCTGTTCCAATTGCAATTCCAATGATTGCAGGTCCCGGAACCATTACAGCAACAGTAACCTTCCCGGCACAGTATGGATCTCTGGTGACTATAATTGCCGTGTTTGCTGCTCTTGGCGTTAACCTTATCATTATGCTTTTTGCAAAGAAGATTGGAGATGTGATGATAAGACTCAATATCTTGTCACCCTTTATCCGGATCATTGGTTTAATTATAGCAACGATCGGCATCCAAATGATTTTTGATGGAGGAGTTGAGTTTCTTAAAATGCACGGGTTAATAAAAATGGGTTTGTTGTAGAGCCGCAGTGCGCTACGGCTCTACAACAAACAACAATAAAAAACCCGGCATTAACCGGGTTTTAAAAATTAAATCTGTGCCAGTCCTATAATAACTATAATTTCAGCAATTTCTTCAGGAGCTCCGGAATTTCGGATGGTTGTTTTGCCACTGGCACTCCCACTGCTTCGAAGGCTGCAATTTTTTCGGCACCTGTTCCTGTTCCGCTGGAGATGATTGCCCCGGCGTGACCCATTCGTTTTCCCGGAGGGGCAGTAAGGCCTCCGATAAATCCAACAACTGGTTTTGTAATATGCTTTTTGATATATTGTGCTGCCCGCTCCTCAGCATCGCCGCCAATTTCGCCAATTAATACAATTGCATCTGTTTCCGGATCTTCTTCAAACATCTGGAGTAACTCCTCATAATAGAGCCCTGCAACAGGGTCACCACCGATTCCGACGCATGTACTTTGACCTAATCCGCTGTGGGTTAACTGATAAACCATTTCGTAGGTCAATGTTCCGCTGCGGCTCATCAACCCGATATTTCCCTTCATAAAGATGCCGCCCGGAAGAATTCCGACCATTGCTTCACCCGGAGAGATTAATCCAGGGCAATTTGCTCCCACCAGTTTAGTCCCTTTTTTCTTAAGGTAAGGGGTTATCCTGACCATATCGAGTGTTGGAACACCCTCTGATATAATAATTACAAGTTCAATACCTGCCTCCGAAGCTTCGAGGGCTGCATCAGCAGCATAAGGAGCAGGAACGAAAATAACTGAAGTATTGGCACCTGTCGCTTTTATCGCATCAGCTACTGTATTAAATACGGGAACACCATGAACCGATTGTCCCCCTTTACCCGGAGAGACACCGCCTACGATATTAGTTCCGTAATCGATCATTTTTTGGGTGTGAAAACCACCGTCCCGGCCTGTAATTCCCTGAACCAGCAATTTTGTATTCTTGTTAATTAAAATGCTCATATTTATTGCTTTATTAGATTATCTTAAAAAATCGACACTGAGAGCAATCGCCTTCTCTGCAGCCTCACTCATTGTTTCAACTATTGGAAGATTGGCACTCTTTAAAATTTCGAGACCCTCTTTCGAATTGGTTCCTGAGAGCCTTATCACGATAGGGATCGTAATTTTTATTTGTTCAAGTGCAGCAATTAACCCTTTGGCCACATCATCGCAACGTGTAATACCTCCAAAGATATTGATCATCACAACCTTTACATTTTTATCTGAAATGATCAGGTTCATTGCATCGATTACTTTCTGAGGGTTAGAACTTCCACCGATATCTAAAAAGTTTGCCGGTTCGCCGCCATATAACTTAATCATGTCCATCGTAGCCATTGCAAGTCCTGCTCCATTGACCATGCAACCAATTGAACCATCGAGACGGATATAGGAGAGCCCTTTATCTTTGGCATCGATCTCTTTTTTCTCATCTTCAGAGGGCTCGTTAAGCGCCAGAATTTCAGGTTGGCGAAAAAGGGCATTGTCATCAAAAGTCATTTTACCATCCAGGGCAAGAAGTTTACCGTCAGAGGTAATCACCAGTGGATTGATTTCGACCAGTGAGGCATCGGTTTCAATAAATACCTTATAAAGTTTTGTAAACAGGTCAACGGCCTGATTAACCAATCTGACATCCTCAAATAAGGCAAATGCAATTTTACGGGCAAAGAACGGAGCCATCCCAAGATCAGGATCAACGGCAAATTTGAGAATGGCTTCAGGATTATCTTTGGCAACCTCCTCAATTTCAACACCACCCTCTTTACTTGCCATAAATACGGCGGATTTTGTATTCCTGTCGATTGTCAGACCGACATATATTTCGCTTACGAAGGAGACCCCTTCTGCAACAAGTACTTTTTCTACGGTGTACTCTTTGATATTCATGCCAAGAATCTGCCCGGCAGCGGCAGTTGCCTGTTCTGCATTACGCACCAGTTTTACACCGCCGGCTTTACCTCTGCCGCCGGTAAGCACCTGGGCTTTTACGACTGCGGGGTATCCTAATTGTTCCGCAGCTGTTTCAACCTCAGCCGTAGTATAACAGAGTATTTCTTTTGTTACCGGTATCTCATAGCGTGCTAAAATCTCTTTAGCCTGATATTCATGAATTTTCATTTCGAGATTAATTTGTTATGTATGTTTCTTATTAGATTTGACGTGAATCGGTTATAATACATTGTTCCATAAAATTATGAATAATGTGGTTCCAAAAATAGTGTTAAATTTGGTTACCTGATTTAAAATAATGGAACAAAAAGATAAATTTTCCAAAAACGGATAAAATCTGTTATATCTCAGCTTTTTAAAGGGTTATAATTTATTCTTTTGCGGCAAAAACCGGCTTTTAATTATGAGTTCAAAATTGTTAATGCAAATCCGTTCTTATACGGTGATGGTGATTGGGTTGGCGCTCTATGCCTTTGGAATAACCGCTTTTCTTATTCCCCTGAAAATTGCAGGGGGTGGTGTGACCGGAATTTCGATGTTAATTTTCTATGCTACAGGATTTGGGACCGGATATACCTATTTTATTATAAACATCTTCCTTGTATTGATCGCAATTAAAGTGCTGGGGGTCAATTTTGGGATAAAGACCATCTTCAGCATGTCGATTATCGCCATTTTGCTAACTGTAATGCAACGGTTTGTAACAGAGCCGATTCTGAAAGATATGTTTTTGTCCTCTGTTCTAAGCGGAATCCTTGGAGGCGTTGGTATTGGCCTGATCTTTAACGAAGGGGGAAGCACCGGAGGGACTGATATTATTGCCATGATTATCAATAAATATCGCAATATCAGTCCAGGAAGGATAATCATGTATTGTGATGTGATCATCATTGCCTCCTCGTTTCTCGTACTACGCTCCGCCGAAAAGCTGGTCTATGGCTATGTTTCCATGTGGGTGGTCTCCTATTCGATAGATGCCTTTCTGACAGGCGCCCAGCAATCGGTACAACTGTTTATAGTTTCAGATAAGTATGAACAGATTGCAGATTTTATAAATAAGGAATCGCGGCGCGGGCTTACAGTTTTTGAAGGAACAGGGTGGTATACCCGGCAAAATGTAAAAGTGATTATGACGGTCGTCCGGCAACGAGAGTCGCCTGAGATATTTCAGAAGATCAAACAGATAGATCCTGAGGCGTTTATATCGTTAAGTAAGGTGATGGGTGTTTACGGGAAGGGGTTTGATAAGTTGAAGTATTAATTGGTTGTGGCGAATGGGTCGGGCGAATTGCATTCGCCCAGGGAATAATCTAAGCGCGGTTGAAAACCGCGGGACCCGGATCGGTTTATTTTTAATCGCCCCATGATAATCTCTACGCGGTTGCAAACCGCGAGACCCGATCGCGGGACTCGGGTCCCGCGAATTGCATTCGCCGTTTTATTATCCTGAATTTTTCGTATATTTCCTTTATGCAAAATTCACCAGGATGGAAAAGAAAGAATTTTACCGTCACTATCTTCCCCATTTTCAGCAACCTGGACAAGCCTATTTCGTAACCTGGTGTTTAAAAGATGCGGTGCCACCTAAAGCACTGCACACTTACACTTTAAAATTGGAGATGCTGAAATCGCAAATTTTAGCACTGGGTGGGGAAAATGGGTCGGGCGATGGGTCGGGCGAATTGCATTCGCCACAGGATAATCCCAGCGCGGTTACAAACCGCGGGACCCGGACGCAGAACCCGGGAGAAGAGAATCATCCATCTGAACTGGCGAATCTTAAAAGAGAATATTACCTCGTAAGAAAGAAATACCTTAAAGCTTTTGATGATTTGCTGGGTGCTGAGAGAAATCCTATTATCAATCTATCAAAGCCAGCGAATACTGAAATACTTATCGAGTCGTTAAAATTTTGGGATGGGAAAAAGGTTGTAAATTACGGTTTTACAATTATGCCTAATCACGTACATTGGGTTTTTGAGGTAAAGGAAAAAGATGAAAATGGGATAGCTGTTTATCTGCAGGATGTTTTACAGTCGGTAAAGCGGTTTTCAGCCAACCGGATTAACAAATCGGAGAACAGACAAGGGGTTTTATGGCAGAAGGAGAGTTTTGATACCACTATTCGGGATGATACTCATTTATATAATGCCATTAAATACACGTTGAAAAATCCGGTTGCCGCTGGTCTGGTTTCTGATTGGACCCTTTGGCCTGGCACATGGTGTGGGTTTGGCGATTTGCATTTGCCCCAGGGATAATCTCAACGCGGTTGCAAACCGCGGAATCCGGATCGGAGAATTGGGTCGGGCGATTTTTATTCGCCCAGAAGAAAATCTCAACGCGGTTGCAAACCGCGGGACCCAGGTTGGGCGATTTTTAATCGCCCATTTTAATTTTTTTAATCGCGGTTGCAAACCGCGGGTCCCGAATGAAAGATCAGGGTCGGGCGAATTGCATTCGCCCAGGGGATAAACAATCCGCGGTTAAAAACCGCGCCACCCGAATGCTCCGCTTATTATATTATTCATTACTTTAGCGGATCATCATTTTAAATATACTCAATGAATATTCGCCGCAAGTATATAATAAGAGGGGTAGTTATCGCATCGGTAGTCTTTATTCTGACCTTTATTGCAATCCGATATTTTCAGAGGATCCCACCCCTTGGTGAAGATTTGGTCGTTCATGTTCCTGAACCCAAGATGCTCTATGGCTTAAAGGCCGATTCGTTTCATATTGAAGAGAATAGAGTTTTAAGGAACCAGAACCTTTCCGATATTCTCATTGACAGGGGTGTCTCTGCTCAGAGTGTCGATCAGCTTGCAAAAAATTCGGTCACTGTTTTTGATGTCCGGAAAATGAGGGCGGGAAACCGTTACACGATATTTTACTCGACCGATGCCAGCCGTAAGCCACTTTATTTAGCCTACGAGAATAATAATGTTGATTATTACCTCTACTCACTCACCGGCTCTCTGACAGTTTCCGCAGGGAAGCATGTGGTTACCTCGAAAAGACAGACCGCATCGGGGGTAATCACAAGTTCTCTTTGGAATGCGATGAAAGAGAGTAATATAAGCCCCCTGTTAGCCGTTCAGCTATCCGATATTTATGCCTGGACCATCGACTTCTTTGCCATTCAGAAGGGGGATAAATTTACTGTAATTTTTGATGAGGATTTTGTAAACGGCGAGTCAATCGGTATTGGGAAGATCTATTCGGCATCGTTTAATCAGGGTGGGACCGAATTTTATGCGATCCGGTTTACCCAGGAAGATGGCGATAGCTTCTTCGACCAGAAGGGGAACAGTCTGAGGAAATCGTTCCTTAAGGCTCCCTTGAAATTTTCACATATCAGTTCCCGGTTTTCAAATAACAGAATGCATCCTGTTCTGCGTATTGTCAGACCGCATCATGGGGTCGATTATGCTGCTGCGACAGGCACACCGGTTTATACAATAGGAGACGGTGTTGTCATTCAAAAAAGCTATCAGCCTGCCGGAGGTGGAAATTATGTAAAAATCAAGCACAACTCGGTTTATACTACAAGCTATATGCATTTATCGAAATTTGCTGCAGGCCTTAGGGCCGGATTACATGTCAGGCAGGGGGAGGTGATCGGATATGTGGGAGCCACCGGTCTTGCGTCGGGGCCTCATCTCGATTTCCGGGTTTTTATGGACGGTACTCCTATTGATCCGCTGACGGTTAAATCACCACCTGCTGAACCGGTCAAAGCTGCCAATCTTGCGAAGTTCAATATGCTGCGGGATTCAGTCCTTCAGCTGTTGAATGTGAAGATTTAGGCTGTTAGTCTTCAGTCTTTTAGGTTGGGTTTAGGAAACGGTGGTTTGAGGGTAATCAGAAATCTGATTGGTTATTAATGCGTCTTGTCTCTCCCTTCGGCCAGCATAACGTCGGCAACAAATTGCCTGATTTGCTGCTCGTCCTGCTTTTTACAGATTAATAAAGTCCTTTCTGACTCAACCACAATATAATCTCTAAGTCCCTGAATAACTGCTATTTTATGATCGGGCATATTGACTATGCACTCTTTGGTATCGTAAAGAAAGATTTTGTTCCCACTTACTGCATTTTCATTTTCATCTTTTTTATGATTTTCATAGAGTGATCCCCACGTGCCAAGGTCAGACCATCCAAAATCAGCACACAAAACGTAAACGTTATCTGCTTTTTCCATCACACCATAGTCAATAGAGATATTTGGACATTCAGAATAAACTTTATTGATGTACTGAACCTCATCAGCACTATTGATATGCTTTTTCCCGTAATCAAAGAGGGCATTTACTTCGGGCAGATGTTTGGCAAATGCATTCAAAATGGCTTTTGCCGACCAGATAAAGATCCCCGAATTCCAGTAAAATTCACCTGTTTCGATGAAAACTTCAGCCATTTTGCGGTCAGGTTTTTCAGTAAAGGTTTTTACCCTGAACATATTATTCTTCTCTTCAAATGACACTTTTTCGGCAACCTGAATATAACCATATCCGGTCTCCGGACGGTTTGGTTGCAGACCAAGCGTCAGGAGAACATCTCTGCCGGTTACGTATTTGAGGCCATTATTAATCTCATCCAAAAAATAATCCTCTTTTAAAATAAGGTGGTCAGAAGGGGCAACAATGACGTTTGCATCGGGGCAGGTACTAAGAATTTTGTAGGTTGCATAGGCCACACAGGGAGCGGTATTGCGGCGTAAAGGCTCAGATAAAACCTGTGATTCCTTTAATTCAGGAAGTTGACTTAGAACCAGTTTTTTATGATTTTCGCTGGTGACTACCAAAAAGTTACCGGGAGGGATAATCCGCGAAAAACGATCGTATGTCAGCTGGAGCAGTGACCGACCGACACCCAGAATATCCAAAAACTGTTTTGGCTTTTCGGCTGTACTTAAAGGCCAGAATCGGCTCCCAATACCACCGGCCATGATTACACAAAAATTCCTGCAATTTTCCATAATATCGCCTGAGGTCGTCGTTCGCACGCCACCGGCGCAGAAAGAAGGCCCGCAGGTCTGCAGGCCGGGCGAGGGACGCGGAGCGGTGGGAAGAGGCCATTACCATTCTATTAACCAGTAGCTACAATTTTATAATTTATTCGGTGACTTTTGGCGCATAGAATATCCCCGTCATTACAGCGTTTTTGCCATTTCTCCGATTTTCTATGCGCCACTCTAT
>Ga0118677_10008592_pt1 | contig 16305 bp, 13 predicted proteins | sample AliMusrvi5mmetaG_FD_86154 | JGI IMG/M metagenome (GOLD analysis project Ga0118677, IMG submission 86154) | reverse complement strand
CTTGTAGGCCGGGTGCCCTCACCCGGCATCCCCGTCTCGTCCATAATGAGACTGCCCCGAAACCTCTTTGCGCGCATTGCGCCCATGAACCTCAAAATGCGTAAGTGCTTGATAATCAACAACCGCATTATGAGGTTCAGGGGCAGAATTGCTGAGTTCTTCACAACCAGTTATGCTCCTGATACCAGCTCAACGTCTCCGCAAGGCCCTGCTTGAGCGCGGTGGGGCAGGCGTAACCGGTCTCGCGCTCCAACCGCGTCGGATCGCATACCCAGCCCGGCGCGCGCAACTCGGCGAACTTCTGGAGACTCAGGACGTTAGGCTGGCCAGTTAGGCGAGACGTCAGTTCCTGAACCAGACAGATCGGCCACAGCAGCGCGGTGGGCAGCGGCAAGGGCAGAGTCCAAGTGTTCATTTGGGCCGCAATTTCCTCCGCCATCGTCCGAACGGTCACAACTTCCCGCGCGGCGACAAAATAGGTCTTCCCGCCCGCCACAGGCTGGGTCAGGCAGTTCGCCACGGCTTCTGCCAAGTCCCTCACAAAAACCATGCTCAAGGCCTGCCTCCCGCCCGGTCTGGGCAACAGGTGACGCTTCACCGCCCGGAACAGCCGCAGGAACTCGGCGTCGCGCGGACCATAAACCGCCGGCGGCCGCAATATGGTGTATCTGGTGCGGCAGTGGTTTATCACCTCCAGTTCGCCGGCCAGCTTGCTCTTGCCATATTCGGATACCGGCCGGGGTACATCCTCCTCGCGCGCGGGCCTTTCACGCGGGGCAGGTCCAGCGGCGGCGAGACTCGAAATGTGCACCAACTGCTGCACCCGATCCCCTTGCCCGTTGATAGCGGAGACGACGTTTCGTGTTCCGGTTTGGTTATCCACGTAGAATCCCTCAGCCCGGGCAGCCTTGGTCACTCCGGCACAATGGACGACGTGTGTGATGCCAGCGATGGCCTGCACCAGACTCTCCGGGTCACCAATGGAGCCGGGGCGGACTTCGACGCCTGGCAAATGGGACGCGATAAACCTCCTGTTGCTGGTGGGCCGGAGCAGGAGGGCGGTGTCTAAATCCCGCCGGCGGAGGCTATCAAGGATGTGGCTGCCGACAAAACCGCTCGCTCCTGTGAGCAAGATCTTCAATCAGAGCAACCCGAGCTCCTTGCCTACCTTGCCGAGCTTATCCAGGGCGAAATCAACTTGCTGGTCCGTGTGCGTCGCCATCAGGCTGATGCGGATCAGTTCCTGTCCCGGTGCCACCGCGGGCGAGACGACGGGGTTGACAAACAAGCCTTCCTCGTGCAAGCGCTTGCACACCTTGAAAGCCACCACCAAATCCCGGCAATATACCGGCAGAATCGGCGTTTCTGAGTCCCCAAGGTTGAAGCCCAGATCCTTGAGGCCCTTCTTCATCCGGTGGGTATTACGCCAGAGCTGGGCGACGCGTTCAGGCTCCGCCTGCATAATCTGCAGTGCGGCCAGAACGGCGGCGGCGTTGGCCGGGCTCATGCTGGCGCTGAAGATCAGGGGCCGGGAATGGTGCTTGAGGAAATCAATCGTCTTCGCATCCGAGGCAATGAACCCGCCCAGGCTGGCCAGGGACTTACTGAACGTGCCCATAATCAGGTGGACCTGGTCGGTCAGCCCGAAATGACTGGCAGTGCCGGCGCCGTTCTTGCCCAAAACGCCAATGGCGTGGGCGTCATCCACCATAATGGCTGCGCCATAGTCCTGGGCGATACGGCAAAGCTCCGGCAACTGGATGATATCGCCTTCCATGCTGAAGACGCCGTCCACGACGATAAGTTTCCCGGCTTGGGGTTCGACTTTCTGGATGCGGCTTTCCAGAGCGGCCATGTCCTTGTGCGCGAAGCGCAGGAATTTGCCCAGGGAGAGCAGGCAGCCTTCGACGATGCTGGCGTGGTTGCTTTTGTCGCCAAAAACGTATTCCCCTTTACCAACGAGTGCGCTGATGACGCCGAGGTTAACCTGGAACCCGGTGCTGTAAAGCAGGACGGCCTCCTTGTTAACCAGTTTGGCCAGTGCCTCCTCCAGCTCCAAGTGGATGTCCAGCGTGCCATTTAGAAAACGCGAGCCGGCACAGCCGGTGCCGTATTTCTCCACGGCAGCCTGCGCCGCCGCTTTGATCCGGGGATGGTTGGTCAGGCCCAAGTAACTGTTGGAGCCCAGCATCAGGACCTTCTTGCCTTCGATGAAAACCTCGGTGTCTTGCGCCGACGAGATGGTGCGAAAATACGGATACAGCCCCATTTCCCGCAAATGAGCAGCGGTCTTGAAGTCCCGGGCCTTGTCCAGCAGGGTGGGAGGCTGTATGTTACTCGGGGCCTTCCGGCGCACCGGCCGGTTGTTAATTTCGCGGGAGGCTACCACCCGCGTCAAAGGGTATGTTTCAGGCTGATCGGGCCGGATCTCTTCCAAGGCAGGGGTCTTTTCGTGGTAAATCATAAACAGGCAAGGCGTCTTGAAGCGAAGTCAACTAGGCGTTGACCCGCCGCTTGGTTGTCAGAATCCGTTGCCAGCAGCTTGTTATAAACTCACCGTCTCTTCTCATATGTTCAAAACCTTACAACCATACAGCAGACCCTTTCGCCCTTTCTCCGGTCTCCCTTTTACGCTTTCCCACACGGCTGGCAAGCATTAAATGCAGGTGTTTTGGACTTGTGTTCTTTCCGCTTGCCTCTTATCGGTTTTATTCCATAATAAATGCCGTTAAGGTTATGACGGTAGAAGCACGGGAAATTTGGGCTTTGACCAGGAGTCGCCCGGTGCTCTTCTGCATTTCAGCGATGCAGAGAGCCCAGGAGTTGACAAGTGGGATGGCCATAAGTTCTGTAGCGTTCTAAATCCCGTCGTAATTGGCTGCAATTGAATTGGTTTGGTTGGGGTCGTAGCTCAGTTGGCAGAGCGTCTCGTTCGCAATGAGAAGGTCGCAGGTTCGATTCCTGTCGGCTCCACCATCTAAAAGAGGAAAAAACAGCAGCAGCACCCCAATCATCACGGCTGGAGGATGGCTTGGAAGTAATATCGTTTGGGTAATGAGGCCAAGGGGATGGGCCAACTCACCTGCGATTGGGTAAGTAGGAATGTTCCCCAGGTGGTCCAGGATATGGGCGGTTTCAATTCAGCCGCGCCTTGGATCATCACCGTTTTGCCCACCGTGCCGTGGATGAGCAATTCCTGGCCAGAGGAATTGATTTCCAGGCGCACACTGGCGGGAGCAGACGGTCCCCCCAACCGCGCCAGAAAAGCGTCGGCAGAGTATTCTACCGTTGGGTAGGTGGCCTGGTCAAAGCAACCACTGCTATAGATGCTGCCCGCCCAGATGGAGCTACCATCCGGACAAACCGCCACCGCATAACCATCGTCACTTCGAGTGCCCCCCGCTTGTTTGGCCCACAGCGGGGTGCCGTTTTCGTCGAACAGCACAAAAAAGACATCTCGTTGTCCGCCCGTGGTTAGTTCCAGATCCCCCACATGCATGGCCTGGTCAAAGCTGCCGCAAACAAGCAGGCGGTTGGCGCCATCCACGGCCACGCTTTTGGCATCGTCCATGCCCGGCCCTCCCATCTCGACTGCCCACAGCACCTTTCCGCTGGGATCGAATTTCGCCAGGAAAGCATCCTGACTCCCGTGCGAAATCAACATCTTCTGATCCATGGGACAACTGGTGTTGAAATAACCGCTCACAACCGGATTGCCGGATCGATCCACCGCCAGATCGCGCGGGCCAATAATCCCCATACAACCCATCTGTCGCGCCCACGTGAGTTGTCCGGAACTCTCGTACTTGGCAAGAAACAGGTCGTCGTCGAAATGCGAGTCCAATTGATTGGTGCCGAAGCGAATACGCCCCCAGATTTGCCCCGTGACATAGACGTGTTGGGCTGAATCCACCGCAATGGCGGTTCCTTCATGAAATCCACTGTAACCCGCCGTTTGAACCCAAAGCACATTGCCGCGCGCGTCCAACTTGGCCACCAGTACATCCTGTCCCCCTGCATTGGTGACCACAACCGGCCCCAGGGAAAAGGCCTGCGATTCAAAATCCCCCACCAAATAGACATTATTATCCGAATCCACAGACACCCCATTGCACCGATCATCACGGTCACCGCCAAATCCGATCGCCCAAAGGGCCTGGCCATCCGTCCCAAACTGGGCGACGAAACCATCCTTATTGCCAGGTTTGGCATTATAAAGCGTCGTCGCGCCAAAGGTGATGTTGCTTGAGGTATAACAGCCGGCCAACAAAAGCCGATCTGCGCCATCGATCGCCATAGAAGAGATGGTGTCAATCTTCTCATTCCCGGCCTGGCGGGCCCACGTGGGAAGGCCAAGAGCATCATACTTCGCTAGAAAGATGTTCTGTGCGTTACCCTGGGCAATGAGGACATTGGTGCCGATGACGTTGGTGCCTCCAAAGACGCCGGTAACATAGACGTTGCCCGCTCGGTCGGCCACCACACTCGAAGCCGAGTCCGAACGATTCCCGCCGATAGTTCGCACAAACCCCCAATCAGGGCCTGAGGCTGCGCCCGCCGGAGCAATCGTTACTTCGGCCACCGCGCTGGTGATCGCACCGTAGCGGTTGGTAATGACCACCGTGTAGTTGCCCGCATCGTTGGTTTGGACGGAATTGACGTTAAGGCGGGCTGTGGCAGAACCATACACGCGGTTGTAATCACCCAGGCTTTTGCCGTTCCTGAACCAGCGATAGCCCAAAGGTGAATTCCCGCTTACCAAAACCTCCAAATGGAGGGGGATCCCCGTGGCGGCGCTAGTGTTCTGAGGGCCGGAGAGAATCTTCGGAGCCTCACTAACGGGCCCTGGCGCCGACAACTGCAACTTGGCCAGGAAGGCATCGTTGTTGCCGGCACTCAGCAGAGATTGAACTCCCCAGCCGGAGGGATACGCAAAGGCGCCAGCCACAAATAGGTTAGGCTGGGGGGCTTGATCCGTGGTCAAAAGCCAGGTGTTTCCCCCAGTCTGTTGGACCCAGAGCATTTGGCCTTGTGCATCCCATTGGCTGATATAGGCCGTTTGCGAAGCCGTGTTGGTTAGAGAGGTTCCGGCCACCGTGGTGATGTCGTTGAAGAGGCCACTCATAAACAGGTTGGTATAGTAGCGCTGACCATCCCACGTAACATTGCCGGCCAGGCCACCGGGGCTGTCTGCGTGGATGCCTCCAATTTGTCGAACCCATCGAATCGCGCCATCTGCTTGAACCAGGGCCAAAAAGAGATCGGGGTCGTAGGCGGTGCTGGCTACGAGGTTCGTGGTTCCTACGGTAGCACTGCCGGTGAACTGACCGCTCACCAACACCCCCACGGTGTCCACCAACACGACATCCCCGGCTCCGTCCAGAGCGGGGCCGCCAAACTGTTGAGCCCATTCGACCACTCCATCCGGATTATAGGCTGCAAGGAAGACATCTTTGGAGCCTCGGCTGGTTAGTTTGATATTATCGAACGAGGCGTCATACTCGAAAGTGCCCAGGACATAAGCCGTTCCCCCGGGTGAAACGGCCAACGCGTTGCCGTAGTCGTAGCCAGAGCTGCCCACCTTGCGTGCCCACTGAAAATCCCCCTGCGCATTAAACTTCCCCACGAGGATGTCCTCATAACCGGTCAGGTTGGTCACCCCGAAGTTCGCAAACCGCGCCATCCAGGCCGTGAAGTAGATATTGCCCGCCGCATCGCAGCCGATGCCCGCGCGGTCAGAGACTCCAGCCCCGTTGATCAGCCGCGCCCAGAGTGCCTTGCCATCGGCATCATAGCGGGCGATGAATAGGCTGTCGTAGTCACGGGCATAGCTATTGGTAAGGGAGATGTTGCCGCACACGATCGTGGCCGAACGGCTGGCTCCCAGCACCACAATCCCTCCCTCAGGACTCACCGCCACCGCCGCCGCTGTATCGTCATCCGTGCCACCCGCTTGTTGGACCCAAACCGGCTCGCCATTAGTCTGAAAACGCCCCACAAACGCGTCGCGTCCGCCCCAGCTTCGCATAGCCTGCGAGCCGAAACGGGTGGTCCCATCGAAGCTGCCGACAAGGTAAACCCTGCCGTTCTGATCATAGCGGATGCATTTAACGTCATCGCTCCCTTCGCCTCCAAAACGTTTGGCCCAAACAAAATCACCCGCCGGTGCCGCTGGCACGACGGAAAGGATCACGGCAGGTAAGAACAGGAGAAGACGAGAGTATTTCATAGTGAAAGGTGCATGCTAATTAGCCAAAACCACCTGCGCTCGCAAACCAAATCAGAAGCCCGGCTGTCCCTCAGATCGACTGGAGTGAACGCCTGGGTAGCGGACGTGGGCGCCGGTGATCCTGGGCAGACGGCAATGTGGACAGTGCCACCCTTCCGAGATGGTTCCGTCAGGCCTGCTTGCGCTTCTTCTTGGCTTGGAAACGGGGAGCGGGAGCCTTGCTAGTAGCGCCTGCTGCCGGTTTACGGCGGGTGGCAGCCACCTCGGCACCCAACTTCTCCAGGTCGTGCTTGAGGCGCGTATTTTCGGCGCGGACGTCGCCCAGCTCTTTGGCGCGGCGGCGCAATTCGAGCTGCGAGACGACATGCCGGGCCAGGATCCGCAGGGCCTGCTGCTGTTCCGGGCGCAGGTTGCGAGGCACCTTGTCAATGACACAGAGGGTCCCCAGGGCATAGCCGTCGGGCGTGATGAGCGGCGCTCCGGCGTAAAAGCGGATCTTCGGTTCGGAGGTCACCAGGGGGCTGTTGGCAAACCGCGTGTCCAGGGTTGCGTCCGGGACGATGAACAAATCGGCCTGGTTGATAGCATGCGTGCAGAATGAGATGTCCCGCGAGGTCTCCTTGAAGGAGGTGCCGACCTTGGATTTGAACCACTGCCGCTTCTCGTCTACTAGCGAGATCAGCGCAATCGGGGCTTCGCAAATCCACGCAGCCAGCTCGGTCAGGTCATCGAAGACCTCTTCCGGCACGGTATCGAGCACTTCATATTGCCAAAGGACTTTAAGCCGTTTCTTCTCGCTGGTGGGAATCGGGGCACTCATGGTTTTCATTTGTTACGGCTGGCGGAACGACTGAATATCTCGATCATCACATCGGGTCTCGGTTGACGTCCTGAAAGTAGATGCAACCGGCAGGAGTCTTGCCCAGGGCCACAAACCATTGCGGACAATAAGGTGCCGCCCAGATCACGTCCCCGGCCTGCACTGGATGCCAGTCAGCTTCCAAACGATAGATGGCCTGGCCCCGCAACAGCATCCAGCCGCGTTCCATCACGGGCGCCTCGACCATCGGCAGCGAGGCGCCAGGCGGGCAGGTTAGAATATTCACGGCCATGTCGAACGCCAGTTCGCTGGGCAGGAGCACCTGCGATCGCAAGTCGGCATCACCGCGGAACGGCTGGGCTTTGACCTCGCGCTCGTGTCCCGCAAATCCCGCCGGCCGGGCGACGCCCGGCAGCGGCTGGTATTCCTTTTGAAAGACCAGCAGACGCGTGCCGGCCGCACCGCTGGTAATCTGCACGTCCTGAGCGGAGGGAAGGTAAGCGTAACCGCCCGGTTCGAGCCGATGCTTCCGCGCCTCCAGCAGGACGCTGGCGCTGCCTTCGAGCACATATACGAAATACTGGTTGGCACCCGTGTTGCCCACGCACTTGCCATCTCTTTCCAGCGTGACCACCAGTTGGGAGAACCCGGCGCCGAGCGCGGGCGAAATGAGCACGTGGCACGTGGCCTTCTCCCAGCCAGGCAATTGGCTCGGCACCAGCCCGCTAGGTGTCAGCAGCGCATAGCGCCGTTTGACGATAGTTCGTGTGAGACCAAATAGGCCCGTCATGTCCGTTGTCCTCATTCCATCTTTGTGGCTTTCATTCTAGCCACGCGTCCCCTAAGCCGCAATAAGGATTCGGAGCGCCCCGAGGCTTTGCTCTTGATTCCCGCCCGGGTTATGGCTTTTACTGGGGGCGGGGAAAGACCGCATGGATTCAAAGGCAGCAAAGATTGAAATCGCCCAGCCCAAACTCTTCACCATAGGAGCGGTGGCGGTCGTCAGCGCCTATGGCGCTCTATTGGGCGTGCCGTTCTTCGTATCGGTTCTCGCGGTCAGCGTGATCAAATTCGGCTTCCTTACCGCCTTGATCCCTTTGCTCGCGCTGGCGGCGACGGCCTTCTTCCTCCCGTTTGGGCTTGGGAACACCCACATCACCCGCCTGGTCCAATCCCTCTGTCCAGCGGCGGCCCGACCCGGGGATGGATTCATTGTGCAAGTGGCCCTATCACCCAGGCTCAGGTCCGGCCTGCGGGCGCTTCTGGATGATGCTGATGATATCGGGTATCTGACCTTTAGCGGCAACGAGCTGCTCTTTCAGGGTGACTCCGTCAAGCTATCCGTGCCGTTGGATTGCATCAAACTGGTGCGGCCACGGAATATAGGTTTGCGTGGGCTATTCGTTTATGGACGGCGCATCAAGGTCGTGGTGTCGGGCTTGCCGCAAGTCGAGTCATTCGAATTCGCTGAGCGCTCTTCCTGGCTGCTGCCCACCTCGCGAGCCATAACCCGAAGGTTGTGCCAAAGCTTCTCGACCAGCGTTCCGCAGCAGGTCGATTAAGCGCCAGGGATGGGAACCGCTGGAAGGTAAACGGTAAAGGTCGTTCCCTTGCCCACCTGCGTGTGGACATGCAGGGCAGCTCGGGCCTCCTTGATTAGGCGCTGGACAATACTCAAGCCCAGGCCGGTGCCTTGCCGCGCCCCCTTGGTCGAAAAAAACGCGTCGAAGATCTTGGGCAGGGTCTCCGGCGGAATCCCCGGACCGTCGTCGCGGACGGAGAGCTTCAGGAGCGGCGGCGTGTTGACAAAGCCCTCTAGATTGAGCAACCGGTCTCGCTGACTATCTTTTAAAGCCGTCAGGTCAAGTGCCTGAGACAGGAAGCCGGCTTCCACATCAACCGAATGTGGGTGCGTCGCGCACTGGAAGGCATTAACCACCAGGTTGAACAGGACCTGCATGACATCGGTGCCGTTCATTTGCACGGTAATGTCTTTAATCAGCGGCCGAACCTCGAATTTGTTGTTCTGAAAGCTGGGGTGCACGCTCACCAGTTGCCCAAGTTCCTCGAGCAATCGGTTGACGCCCACGCACGGGGTGTCATCGGAACGCTGGCGCAGGAAGCTGAGGTAGCGGCGGGAGATTTCAATGCAGGTGGTGACCTGGCGGGTGATGGTCTTCAACCGGTCCTTGATGAACTCCAGGTCCTCCACTTCAAGGCGGGTGGCGTTGCCGATGCGCTGGTTCACGAGATGGACGAAGCCGGAAATGGCGGTCAGCGGTCCGTTGATGTCATGAATGATGCTGGCGTAGATTTCTCCGCGCGTCGCTGCCATCTGTTCTTCGATCTTCTGGTTCTGCAGTTCCTCCAGCAGTTGCTGCAGTTTCTCCGCGTTGGCGTGGATCTCGCCCTCGAGGGTACAACGCTGCATGGCGGTCGCCACGGCGGAGCGCATGGTGGAAACGTCGAACGGCTTGTTGATGTAGTCACAAGCGCGCAGCCGCAGCGCTTGTCGCATCGTTTCGTTGGTTTCATAGGCGGTCATCATCACCACCTCGATGGCCGGGTTGACGTACTTCAGCCGCTCCAGCACCTCGATGCCGGACATGCCCGCCATCCGAATGTCCAGCACCGCCACATCTATCTTATGGGTCTGGGCTAATTGGATTGCCGTGGCACCGTCCCCGGCCAGGAGGATTTCATAATCGTCCTTGAAGATGACACGCAGGGATTGGCGCGCTCCATCTTCATCATCGACAATCAGCAGGCGCCCCTTGCGCTGGGACCGCCCGGCGGATCGCGCCAGTAGTTCTTCGGGGACGCTTTGCGCTCCAAATCGAAGCGGATCACGCTCGGACCGCCCGGCAGTTTGCGCCAGTACGGTGGCAGCGTGTGTGGGGAGAGTCATAGCCATCGTCATTAGTAAATCCCATCAGATCACAGTCCGTTCGCTAAAATTGACATGTCTACTAGGATCGAAGTCTACAGAAAACAGGGCATGCTACAACAGGAAAACGGCAGCACTTCTTCCGAATCACTTCTCAACGCCGCCGGGTGGGGAAAGAGCGCCGCGATGAAGTCGTTGCGGTAGGTGTTGGGGTTAAGGAGCCGGTCGCCGCTCCAGCCGACCCAGAGCAAGGCGAGGGCGGGGAAGTAATGGCAACAGATGCCCCAAAAGCGGCCGCCCAGGAGCTGCCGCACCGAGAGCGGGGTTACGAGCAGCAATTCCAGCAAGCCGGTCTCCTGCTCGTGCCGGAAACTGCCTACGGCGCTGAACGCGATCCCCAAACCAAGCGCAACGGTGAGCAGGGGCTGCCAGTACGGAGACCGGCCTGTGGCGAAGCGAGTCAGCACCACATACTCCGTCACCAGCACAACCACCAGCCAGCCCCACTTGGTCAATCTGGCCGTCCACGAATACTCCTGGAGCCAGGCTATCGGATTGCGGTCCAGCGTGCGGCTCGTGTCCCAATGAAAAAAGGACCGCCAGAACTCAGAGTTGGAGAAGAGCCTCACCCAGCGAGGCTGCTCCGGACCCGACGATTCCTGCTGCCAGGTAGCCCGGAGCCGGCTCACGCTAGCCCCGAGGATGGAAACGAACAGGACCAAGGTCCACGAAGCGCTCGCCCCCACATGCGCGCCCAGGCCGACAAATCCCCGCGACCACCCTCCGATAGCCGCGGCGAGCAGGCCGACCCCAATGGGGGAGATAACCGCGAACCCCAAAGCCAAACCTTCCGCCAGGACCATTACCTGAATCGTGCTGCCGCCGCGGGTCGAGGCATAGAGACCGGCGGCGATTCCCAGCAGGACCGCATTCCCCTGCCCCACTGCCACCCACAAGACCGAGCGCCACTCTACCCCACCCAGCACCAGCGGAAGACCCAGCAGCGGCAACGCCGCCAAAAACAACGTCAGCGCCCGAAGGACATGGATGGCGGCCTTGCCGGCTATTACATCGAACACGGTTAGCGGCGTCAGGAACAACAAACCCAGTGTGCCCTCCCGCTTTTCGCGGCTCACACAGTCGGCGGTCATGAGCGGCACAAGGACCCAGAAGGCGAACAGCAAAGTTCGATTCAACCCCATGAATAGCTGGATACCCACCTGAGAAAGGCCGACCTGCTCGCTAAGCATGATGCTCGCGAACACCAGGATCAGCGCCGCCACAGCCAGCACTCGCAGCCAATAGTTGGCGGCCCGCCGCGACTCCGCCCGCAACTCACGAACAATCAGCGCCGCGGCATTCACTGCGAGAACCGCTCCGCATGAAAATGCGGCGGCAGGTGCTCGTTGAAGTAGAACCTAATGATAATGCCAAGAAAGCGGCTGACTTCAGGCATGGCTGGCGAGAGTTTTAAGGTTAGGAAACAGGTCTTCCGGCTGCTTCCCGGTGACTTGCAGCCAGAGTGCGTCGGGACAAAGGTCCAATTCACCAGGCCAAGTCAGCGAGCCGTAGTCGGCAGTATAGGCCTTGCGAAAAAACTCATAGTCGCGCCAAGCGGCAAAAACGCCCTTGCCGACCAACTCCGAGAGGTCGGCCACCCCTTCCACCCCGTCATCGAACCGCAGCCAAACCTGGTAGTTATCCAGGACTTTGATCGAACTGATCTTTCTCATACGCAATGGACACGGGAATGTTTTGAAATCCATTGGGGGATGCGCTTCCGAGCTTCTTGCAGCGGGACGCCCTCACCGCGACCCAGCGGAGCGAGGCCATCCGCAAGCGCTTGCCGAACCTCCAACTCGTAAAAGGCGTCAACCAGCATGGCCTTCGGCGGCAGTGTCTCGGCCACTTCCAACAAGACTTCTTTGGTGCTCATGCTTCAATTCTATGGCTTAGACTGATGCCGATCAATTCTTACCATTGCCATACGTCTCAACCCGGCTGCCGGGGCTGCTCCTTCGGAGCCAAGACGGCAGCTTCGGTTCGTTCCCGGAACTCTTCCGCCACCAGTTGCCGCAGTTCTTCAGCGGTGCGCACGACTGGACCCGGGTACGGATGAGCTTCCGCCCACTTCCTTGTGTTCTCGCACAAACGATGGATGTCGCAGCCCGCCTCCCGCCACCCGCTCAATTGGAGCTAATTCTCGGAACCGGGCTGTCTCTCACCTCCAGCGCACCTAGTGGGGTGTCTCAGAATTGCCTGCGCATTTGGACGCCAAAGCGCCAGAGGGCTGGCGCACTCCAAGACGCTGGCGCGCGCTCCCATGTGCCCGAAAACGCGAAGCGTCTTGGAGTGCGGTAGTCCTCTACCGCTTTCGGTAGCCGGGGAAAGGTAATAGCAATTCTGAGACACCACACCTAGTTGGGTTTGGGTGGTGGGTGAAACGCAGGGCCCTGGCACGGCTGCAATCCGGCGCGTTAGCGATAGACCGCCCGGTAGTAGCGCTGCAAAGAGCCGCTCGGGTCCTCAATCGATAGCAAGCCGGAGGCATCGGCAGTAGCTGTTCCTAACGTGTGCCACGTGACTGGAGCCGATAAGTTTTCCGCATATTCGACGGAATAGGCGCGCCCGGGGCCGCCATTGAAGGTGACCCGATAGGCCCCACCACTCATTCGTTCCAGCGCGACGTAGTCTAATGCCGGCGCGGTATCAGTGCTGATATTGACGGTTACCGTGCCGGTGTCGGTCCCTCCGCGGCCATCGCTCACGGTGTAGGTGAACGTATCCGTATCGTTGTAGCTGAGCAAAGGGACATATTTCACCCAACTATCTTGCAGGAGTATGCTGGCGCCGTGCGCGCTGATGGGCGAGACACTGGTGAGGCTTAAGGGATCTCCATCCGCGTCAGTATCGTTGGCTAACAATGCCGAGAAATGGACATTCACCCCTCCGTCAGCATAGCGCTGGATGGTGTCAGCCGCAGCGACTGGAGCGCGGTTGGCGGGACCCAGAACGCTGATGGCGGTGGCGAAGTTCGGGGTGGCAGGGGCGTTGGTGCTGGGGCCAGCCCTCAAACCCGTGGTGGCATTATAGGTCGCGAAAACATCAGGTGGCCCGGCAGGGGCTACGGTACTCTGCCGAATGACCACATTGGTGCCGCCCCCTTCAAAGACCAAGGCCATCACATAATCGCGCCCGCGCGCCAACGCGATGTTGGAAGCCACCAGGTTCGTGGTGTAGCGAAGGGTTGGGAGAACGCTGATGTAACGGTTGGTTGAGTTGGCGGGCTGATTGGTAATGCTCGTAGTACCGAAGAGTTCGGGCGTTGCAGGGCCAGGTCCCAGCGGGATCACTACGTCGCCGTGCGCCGGGTTGGTGCTGCTCAGGAAACCGGCCGCCCCGTTGGTCCAGAGGTGAAAGCTCATTGAAAACCCGCTCAGGTTGGTCACCGGCTTGAACACCATGCCGTTGGTGTCGCTGACGACGCGCGCGAAAAGCACGAACCGCACCTCAGCCAGCGTGCCGTCGAACGGTTGGGTCCAGACCGTCCCGCACGTGCCCCAGAGCTCCGTGCTCGTTCCGTGGGCGTAATGCACCATGATTCCGCCCGGGTTATTATCGGCGGCGAGGGAATCGGCACCAATACGGTCCAGCACGGTGATTGGCGACTGGGCGGATGTGCTCAGCACCGACAGACAGATGGCGATGATCAGGAAAAGTGAGGAACTCAGTTTCATTTGGGGAAAGAGTTGTTTAGGTCACCATCCGACAGGATCAACCGCGTTCGGGACACGTGGAGGAAAGCCGGAGCAGAAGCTTGGCTGGTCCAACTCGGTGGCCTCCATGGCGGCGGCCAGCTTCAGGGCGTCGGCTTCCGTGTATAGATCCCGGCACGCTTGGAGCATCGCGTGATAGAGATCGTTAAAATTCAAATCAGGTGTGAAGTAGATATCGAGCGCGCGGTAGAGAATCTGCTCCACTTTGTCCACGCCAATCCCTTGAATGGTGCATCCATTCTCGCTTCCTCCCATAGCCGCAAGGTAATACGAATGGCTGACCACGCCTGAATTGATGTGAATGCCTCCATTGTCTACACTTCCACAGTAGAAATAAGCGCCGTGGTGGCGACTGGGACAAGGAGTGGATACGTGTACGTCAATTGCGGAAGCTGGATCTCCAAGGTCGCGGACCAGATCTACAGGCCGATAGACCCGGGCCACATTTGTGACCAGATACATTCTCCAGTCAGTTGCTCCATTTGTAAAAAGCTCAATCGCCTTACCAAAGAAATCAGAATCCGCCTCGTCAATGGCACCAGACTCTCCAGAATAAGTAGGGCCAGTGCCTCCCACCAGATAATCTTGAATACCGTGCGTGTATTCATGCCCCAGAATGTCAATCCTGGCAGCGCCGAGGGAAAGGAGCACCCCTCCAGCAATCAAATAGGCTCCACCACCAGGTCCTAGCGATGGACGATATATGTCAGCGAGAGCAAACACATTGTCATCATTTCTCGTACCGGTATTTCCGCTGCCGTTCACACCATCTCGATTGAACTTCACACGCAAGTACTCCCAGACTTTGGCAATAATGTCGTAGCTGTCGTCCACATCGGTTGCGCCTAAACACCAGGCAATTGGTGAAGGCCCGCGTGCAGGTTTCCCCTCCGAACGGCCCAAAATATAATTTGTCCCATTTAGCGTGTATATTTTATCGAGGTATGCAGAGCCGGTATTTCCTTCAAACTGAGCTAGCGAGAGATCTGAGATTTTCCTCGTCAACCTTGAAACCAAATCCTCGGTAGCGGAGATGGTGCCTGTCGCCGCGTTCACGAAATAGCGCTGACCTTCAAATGCCGACAGGCTATGGACCTCGAAGACCCAGACCAGGCAAGGGGTAGCTGGCGCGAGCGGACCGGATGCCAGCACGTGCAAACCACGGCGGTTGATTTCCGTATCTTGCGCCCCCGGAGCCAAGGCTTTGAAGGCGGCCGTCGCCACAGCCTGGGCTTCGGTTTCGGCAATGGCAGGCTCCGTGGAAACACCGATGTGTTTGGCTAATCGGCCATTGGCGGTAGTGACCTGGCCGTGGGCGCCCACATGCACCAGGAGTTCGGCGCCCCAGACAGGAATGCCCTGGTGGCGCTGCTGATAGTGGACATGCGCCATGCCCAAAGTATCCAGCTTGGTCAGGGTTGGCACCAGGTTCTTTGCCGGATCTTCCACACCGAAGGCCGGGCCGTGGGTGGTGGCAAACGCGCTCGCCACGGTTAGGGGATCAAAACCCAACGACGTATTGGCCGGCTGGGACATAGACGAGCCGGAGAGGCTGACCGTCTGAGTGCGCGGGGTCACGGCCTTGCGGGCCGGTGAGTTGTCTGCGGCCTTGTTGCGGATGAAGATGACTGATCCGTCGGTAGCATCACGGCCATATTCGATAGAAGGAGATGGTGTGTCGGCAAACGCGGAGACCAGGGCCAACCCGAGGGTCGCGACTGTCAGGAAATGGATCATCACGCTCGCGCGGTCAGGGAGTATTGTCTTTTCGGTCGCCCACATGGAGTTGAATTTGGCAAACCGGGAGCTTGCGTCAATCTCCAAGTTTTGCCGTCTATTAGGCCATTTGTCGTCATGCTCACGGCTGCGGTTCTTGGTTGGTGCGAGGATACGACTGCTTTGGGCCTCAAACGTAAGTCCGGTGACGTATTTTGGTGCGGTGCGGCCGCTACGGGGCGCGAAGCGTTTGGAGTGCGTGGAGCTTGCTCCCGCTTTCGGCGAGCCCACGTTTGACGAAAGCGCCAGGAAGTTGGTCGCAATCCATACGCTTCGCGCTACCGGGATGCCCATCTTCCCCTACGCCGGCGTATTTGAAGCCAGCCGCCCAAGGCCCCCTCAATGCGACATCAAAGCCACCGTAAATGCCAGTAAGAGCGTGTTTGAAAACTCAATCCAGGGAGGGCGAGTGTCCCCACGAGCCCCAATGTCATTGGGAAGAAAGAGAAGTTAGGGCTCGCGGGGACGCTCGCCCTCCCAAACGACCATCTTTCAAACAGGCTGTAAGGCTCGAACATCATCTGCGGGGTACCCGCGGAAGCCACCCCAAAGCCACCCCGAGGCCACCTTCAAGCCATCTAGTAGCCAACCGGTAGGCACCCTCAAGCCACCCTCAAGCCACCCTGAGGCTACCCTGAGGCTACCTCGAGGCTACCCCGAGGCTGCCGAGGGGCGAATGCAGAATGTAGAATGCAGAATGCAGAATGGCCGAGCCAAGTCGCCCGAATCCAGAGGGGAGCCATTCTGCCTGCCGATCCCTCTGCTGCGGGAGGCTGGGACTGCCTTTCTTGCTGGAATTATGGGCGATGGAGGGGGT
>Ga0118677_10008591_pt1 | contig 16307 bp, 9 predicted proteins | sample AliMusrvi5mmetaG_FD_86154 | JGI IMG/M metagenome (GOLD analysis project Ga0118677, IMG submission 86154) | reverse complement strand
GGCCAGCCGCCAGGCGTCCGCCACTGCTTCGGCGGCAGGGCCATACGGGGCCGCCAGCCGCCGCAGGGCGTCATCCCCGGAGAGCGTCGGCTCCCGCAGGAAGAGCAGGGTCGCCTGGAGGTTGGTATCCGCGTCCATCCGCTCCGGCAGCAGGCCGTAGTACTCCTTGAGGCCGGTGATCCCGGGCGTCGCGCAGATCCTCTGCAGGCCGCGCCAGACCGTCAGCGGATGCGCCAGGTGCGGGATGGGCTCGGTCTCCTCGCTGACGCCTCCGAGAAACCACTCGGCCCACACGGGTATGCCACGGTTCGCAGCCTGCCGCGCCGTGCGGACAAACCAGGGATCGGCGACCACCGCCGCCATGCACTCGGCGATATTGCCGTGCAGGGCCAAGCCGAAGCCATCCGGTGCCATCTGCCCGATGCAGGCATGCACCTGCCCGGCGGACAGTTCCCACGGTTCCCACCAGAGCCGCCCCGCGGGGCTGATCTCCCGCCAGGTTCGGCACAGCCGCTCGAGAAAGGGCGGCAGGCGCTCGTGCAACGGCACGCCGTTGCAGCGGGGACAACCGCCGAACTCCCCGCACAGCCAGGCGTCCTGATCGTAGGTGTAGACCAGCAGGTCGTCCACGCCGCAAAAATCGGTTGCGAAACGCCGGATCAGGTCTTCGTACCGATCCAGCACGCCGGCATCGCAGAGGCAGTTGGGCGGCGTGTCGCCGTAGTGCTGGTGGCGGTTGTACGGCGCGCCGAAATGAAACAGCGTCTTCAGGCCGGCGGCCCGGGCCAGCGCCAGCCGTTCCGCGATGCTCGCGCGGCGCAGGCGGCGGGCCTCCGGCCCGGGGGTGCATCGAAGCTCGATCGTCTGGGGCGACCGCTCGGCGATCGTCGGCGTGGGATCGACCAAATCTTCCAGGTTGAGCGGCTCGTCGTCCGGGCGCGCCCCCCACGCCAGGTTCAACTGGACCTGCGTAAACCCCGCTTCCTTCAGGCGGGCCAGGGACTCGCGGCTCCACACGGCCGGCGCATGCGCATGGAACCGCCGGCATGAATCCGGAAAGCCGATCACCGCCACGCGGTCCGTAAAAACCTGCATCTTGATTGACTCGTCTGCGTTCATTTCACCTCCTACCGGAGAAAAGGCCTGCAATCCGCCTTTTCTCCAGAACTTCTTCATGTCGACGCTGCTTGCGGAACGGTTATGTTGGCCTTTACGGCCATGTCACGTTCAATCCAGCGGATGATCTGCACGCCGACGATCGTTCCGATCGTGGATACGAGGCTGGCGATGCCGAACAGAATCATCTCGCGCTCGAAATTCATCTCGATCATCTTGGCGGTCTGGTACCAGAAGACCGGGAAGTAGAGCAGTCCCTGGATGGCATTCACCAGAAGCACGCCGTGATGCGGTATGCCGAAGCGCGTCGTCTTGCCCTGTTCCCGCTCTTGGATGTCGTTCCGCACGGCCACGAGCTGCACATAGGCGGTGGCCGTGAGCAGCAGCTTCAGGGGGATGTAGACAATGGCAAACCAGCGCAGGGAGCGCGCCAGACCGTGCTCTTTCATAAAGTACATAAACACCAGCACCAGCAGGACGTTGACCACCGAGCCGATCAAACTCAGCCACATGGCGACCATGACGCTGCGCTGCTTGGCGGGCACGGACTTGACCTTGTCGATGACCTCCTCGTACCCCTCTTTGGTCCACGGCGCGGGCGGCCGGTAGTTCTCGTCCCCGCCCAGCCGCTTCCATTCGCGGTAGCCGAGGCAGACAAATATCGCACTGAGACTCCCGAACACCCAGGCCCACAGGAATATCCAGCGATAGGCAAAATCCGAGCCGTGGCAGAGCCACCGGACCACATCCATGTACACGCCCGCCAGCAGCCCCGCCACGATGGAGGCGAGCGACCGGATGATCGCGTTCGCCGCGCTGAACTGTCCGTAGAGCGATTTCGGCATCAGCCGCATGAACAGCGGAATATCACAGGCGCCCGACAGCGCGCCGCCAAATACGCCGACCAGCGCACCGCCCAGCGACAGCCAGAAGTAGAGTTGGCCCGGCAGCGTTACACAAACCCAGATCCAGCCGCCGAAGCCAGTGACAACCCGGAAGACCGCCATGTAGGCGGAGATGCGCAACGGATGCCAACGGTCCACGAAAATGGATACGAAATAGGTTGCCGCCAGGCCTGCAAAGCCGCCGTATGCGCCCAGTTTCCCCATCTGGTCAAGCGTGAGACCCATTTGCTGGTTGAAAAACACGCCCCACAAGGAACAGGCGCCGGCGGCCGTGCCGAAAGCGCCCATGAGATAGAAGTACCAGTAGAAGCGCACGGAAAAGGACTGCTTGCCGAAAGCCTTGGCAATGTCCTTCCATCCTTTTGGAGGTTCGGCATCCGGCGGCGGCGGATACTTCCCTTCCTTGACGAACAGGCACATCAGGGTGAAGCCAACGAAGTAGAGCAGCGCGCCGCCGGTGATAATTTCCCGCATGTGGGTGCCGGCATACTTGAACACGAAGTAGTTGTAGAACATGCCGGCGAAGCTGCCCACGACGCGGAAGAGTCCCATGAAACGGCCCAGAAACTGCGGCGGCACCACGTCGTTGAACAGGTACCAGTAGACCGAGCCGACGAACATGTTGAAGAACTGAAAGACCACGAAGAAGAAGGCGATCAGGCCGATGACGACCGTGGCCGGGGCGATATTCTGCAGCACCGGCAAGGTGCGCTGCGCCCAGGGCGCGATCTGCTCGCTCCACCCCAGCAGGAGCAGACTCACCACCAGGAACGGCATCGTCCAGAGCATGAAGGGGATGCGACGGCCCCAGCGACCGCGGTGGCGGTCGCTCCGGAAGCTGATCCACGGGCAGATGGTCATGTTCAGGATGCCCGGCAGCACCGTCATGATCGTCGACATCAGCGTGTTCGACGCCCCCAGCGCCTTCAACTTGAGCGGCAGGACGGACGGCCCGGCCGTTTCCATCAATGTGAAACAGAAGTCGCCCCACAACAGCCACGCAAAGAGCACACCCAGACCCATGCGGGTGTAGGCGAGCGTGCCGCAATGGTAGGTTTTGCCGGCGCCGGGCATCTGCCCTGTTTGATTGCTCAGATTTTCCATGCCTTGGGTTCCTTGGTAATCCTAATCGTAATCGTAATCCACGGAGAACCTGGTTACGATTACGATTAAGATTGTGATTATAAAAATCGTCTCATTCCCGTTCCATCTGGCGGCTTTTGCGCCAGCGGGTCCGGCGCCCAGACCTGCAGGCGATAGATGTCAAAGCCGGCAAACGTGTCGATGACCCGGATCGAATCCGACGCGCTTGCCTGGTCTTCCACGCGGAAGAACCGCTTGCCCATCAGCCCCTCCAGGCACCCGGAAAAGCGGACCTTCCCTGGATGGAGCGGATCGCCCGTCACATACACTCGCAGTTGCGCCTTTTCCAGTGTCGGATTGGACAGGCACATGCCGATGTTCACCTTGTTGCTGGTGATGAGATTCCTGATGCACAAGGGGGAACTGCTGTTGTAGTCCCAACCGATCTTGGCCCCCATTACCTCGAAGCCGTCGCCGGTATTGGCCCAGTTCTTGGTGAAGTCCGCCTCCAGGTAGAGCGGCGGCGGCAAGGTCTCCACGCTCTGCAGGCTGAACAAACCGGCGCCGCGGTTGAGGCGGAGCTTGCCGCCGGAAACGACAAGGGTTCCGTTGGACGGGGCGATGACGTTCCACACGGCGGGATCAACCCCCGCATTGGTCCAGCCGTTATCGATGCGCAAGGGCCATGGGTTCCGGGCTTCGACAAACACCTGGTTGGAGTGCGTGCCCAGCGGCCCGTTGGCCGTGAGCCGAACGCGGTAGACACCGGGATCCGCAAAGGTATGCGAAGGGTTGGTTGCCGCGGAGGTCGTCCCGTCGTCAAACTCCCAGAGATAAGCAAGCGTGTGTCCCTGCCTGTCGCGCGATCCGGCCGAAGAGAAACGCACGGGGAGCCGAACCGCCCCGGAAACCGGTTCCGCCGCAGCCTGGGCAATTGTCTGCGCAACGGTGATGGTAATTTCTTTGCTGTTGTACCCGCCCGTACCGTCAGACGCGATCACAGCAACCGGGTACGCGCCAGCCGGCGTGTTGGTCGAGGTGGCCCACGTGAACGTGTTCCCGGCCAGCGTGCCCACCTCGCCCGACCGGCGGTACAAAACGACCGGAAAACCTTCCGGGTCCGAACTGACGATGTGGCAGGTCGCCGTTTCGCCCGGAAGGACGATCCGGTCCTCCAGACCTTCCAGCGTGGGGCGGCGGTTGACCGCACCGACGGTCTTGTAGACATTCACGCAGGCGGGATTGCTGTCGTAGATCCCGTTGTTGGCGATCAGCAGGATGCTCGTGCGCCCCCTGGGCAAGCGCGCGTCGTACGGCACGGTAATCTGGTAGGTGTCACTCGATCCCTCCTGCCGGATCGTGACATTCGTGCTGCCGTACAATTGCTTCCAGCGGAAGGTGAGCGGCCGCCCCTGCAGATCAAAGCTGTCGCCGGTTGAAATCCGGACACGGACCGTCTCGTTGGACGCCTGTTGGAAGAGTGCGGTGGTTCTGGTGAAATACGTCTGCGTGCCGCTTTGCAGTTCCATCCTTTTCAGCAGGGCGATGGGCGGCGCCACGGTCATAGTCTTGGCCATTGCGACCATGTTGCTGAGGTGCGCAGTGTCGTCGTACAGGTAGAATGGGCGGTTGACGATGTAGTCGGGGACGAGATAGGCACCGTCCGAGGCGTAGGCCACCCGGTGCCGAAGCTCGTTGTCGTACGGGACGTCATAGGGAAGGCCGGCCTTCCACAGGTAGAGCAGCGTGGCGATGTAGAGCCCGTTGCGCTTGAGCTCGGGTTTCAATTCGCGCGGCAGGTAGCTGCCGGCGATGAGCATCTTGGTCAGCGCCGCAGTCTCGGTTCCGGATGATCCGACGGAGTTGTAGAAGCAGGGGGACATGGCCTGATACAAGTCATCCGTCCAGTAGAAGTTGTTGTCCCGGTGCGAGATGTGGGCCGGTCCGGCGCGCAGGCAGTTGGCAAAGTACCAGTCCTTCTCGATGCCTGGAATGCACTCGGGTCCCGAGTTGGACGAACTGTTGGCAATGTCGTGACCCATGCCGGTGGTGGACTGGCTGGTGAAGGTCATGCCGAAGATTTTGACATTATCGTAGCGGTACGGTTGGTGCGCGGTCATCAATTTGCCAGCGAAGTTGACCGCATTGCCGGCCTTGCCGCTCCACCCGGATCGGATCCAACTGTGGGGAGTTCCGTTGGCGTTGCTGTCGAAGCTGACGTACACATCATCCCAGGAACCGAAGTACTTGCGTTCCGCCCAGTCGTTCGTGCGGTAGGCCAGGAACCGCCCCGGAAAAGCTGTTGCATCGGCATCGTCCGGATAGAGACGGTTCGTCGTCGCCGGCGCAGCGACCACCGTCGTGCCTGAGGTGACGGAGGCCGGATCCCGGCTCCACAGCTTCCAGACAGGGGCAGCCCAGTAGGGATTCGCGATGGGAGTCTCGGCGAGGGCGCCACAACAGTACAACCCCGCCACGAGCAACCCTGGAATCAACCCCGCTGCCGGTCGTTTGCAGTACATAAGTTATTCGCCTTTCGAGTTCCTTTGCGGACCGCATCCCGAGCGAAAGCGCATCATTCCTGCAGTTCCACCCGCATGATCCGTGTTTCGTAGGGCGCCAGGGTCACCGTGGCCCCCATGTGGCGGGTCTCCGCGTTGAAATTCCAGGTCGCGGCAATCGGAACCGGCGACTTCAACTCCACCGCGACCTTCTCCCCTGTGGTGTTGGCCAGGTAGGTCAGCAGCGCGCCCTCGTGCCGCACGGTCCGCGATTCGACGCCCGGCGGATAGGAGCCGTCCGCCAGCCGCGCGCGCACCGGGCGGTTTAAGCGGCACTGGTCCATCAGGCAATCCAGCACCTCGCGGCGGCTGTCGACCGTCAGTTGTGCCGCCAGGCAGATCACCTGCCCCTTGCCCAGCGAACGCAAGAGGATCGCCGGTTCTTCGCCCCCGGCATAGGTGGCCACCACAGTCCAGTCCGTTGACGGCTTGAGCGTCTGGATCACGCCGGCGGCATCGAGGCGCCGCGGCAGGCGCTTCCAGGGATCGACGTCTTTCACGACGATCTGCCGCTTCGGTTCCTGGGAGACGATGGTCTTGGCGACCGGGCCCTGAATGAAATCGAGTTCGCCGGTCTGGTCAATGCCGCGCTTGGCCTCTCCCGCCAGAAGGTCCGGCACCTCCTCGCCGACCAATTCCAGCCCCAGCCCCGCCAGGTAGTCGCGCCGTCGATTGTACTGGTCGGCCACGAGCGAGGTCGGGGTGATGAGCAGGGTTCCGCCATCTCGGACCCAGTCCTTGATTTTTGCCACCACATCCTCCTCGACAAAGCGGCAGCCGGGAATGGCGAGTAGCTTCACGGCCGCGGGAATCCCCTCGCGGACGCGCCGCGACGAGACGAACCCGACGGGCGCATCGAGCCGCACGGCCGCCTCATAGGTCTTTTCCATCTCCAGCGTGTAGGGTGTCTTGTGCCCCTGCGCCTTGGGATACCGCTGGATGAGCGAGGCCCGCGCGTAGAGCAGGGCGATTTCCGCCGGCGCGTCGGGGAACGGTGCAACCACCCGTCCGAGTCGCCGCAGGTCCAATGCCGTGTGCATGGCCACGCCCACCTCTTCCAGCGAAATGCGGGGGGAGTGCCGCATCGAGCTTTCGTCGAAATCGCCCTCGGTCGGCGGCCACCACCAGTAGTCCATCAGGCCGCAGCCGTGAAGAAACATCAGGAAGCACGTGTTCGGCCACGCATGGTATTCGGGGTCCAGAATGAGCGTCGGCTGCACTGCCAAGCTCCGCTGCAGATCCATGGCGCTGGTGATGCCCAGCGCCCGGCTTCCGGTTTCGGAAAGGAATACGTCATTGACGCCGTCCCGGATCAGCCCCTCCTCGTCGAGACCCTGCCGCCAGAACGAAGCCCCGAACGGTTCGCCGCCGCCGGTGGTCATGGGCAGGCCCGGTGCAGCCTTGTTGACCTCGCCCTTGGCCCACTTCATGTAGTCCGTGAACCGCCAGAGGTTGAAATCGCCGAAATCGTAGTACTTGGCCGGGTTGGGCTCCTCCTGGCCGGGCGCGTAGGGCGGCAGGGTGACGGCCGCAAAGTTCTGGAAGTCCGTTTTCCAGATGGCGTTCAAGGTTCCGATCGTAGCGTACTTCCGCCCGAGCCACTGCCGGAACAGATCGGCCGAGAACCGGTCGTAGTTCACGTACGAGTACTCGAACCCCACGTTCACGTACAGGTTGCCGGGGCGCACCGGCTGGCGCTGGCCATAGCGCGCGATGGACTTGGCGATGGCCTCGCGCATCGTGGGGCTGTCCAGACTGATCACGCAGCGCTGGCTGCTGCCACCGGCGGAGTACTTGTCGCAAACAATGTGACCGCACCAGCTATCGTCGTAGACGCGCCGGGTGTCTGGATCCTTCTGGTACGCCTCCCAGACCGGCGTGCTCTGGACGTCATAGCGGTTGGCCCCCACGGCCGACAAACCGTGCTCCCAGGTTCGCGGGGCGAACCACTTCAGAAGTTCGCCGGAATTGTGGTACTGCATCGACAGCAGCAGCCGGGGTTCCTCGCCTTCGCAGAAGTACCGCCCCTTCAGCTTGAGTTTGGTGAAGTCCGGATGCGGCGGGACCTTCAGGTCCGGCGCCCGGCCGGACATCACGTCGCGAAGATGCCGAATGGAGTCCTCGCTCCTCTGCCGCACGTAGGTGGCATACGTCTCGCGGAAGGTCAGGTGCTCGGGAAGGTCCCAGCGCACCTGGAAGGCCAGCGAAGCCAGCACCAGCGGAATTTCGTCGTATAGCGTCTCCACGCTATGTACCTTGGCCTCAGCCACGACCGTCTTCAGCTCGGCCAACGATTTTTCCGCTGCCTCGCGCATTGTGCGCAGTTCCGGCGATTCCGTCGTGAGCGGCGGATCGACCTTCAGCGCACGACCGGTTTCGGTCCAGGTGAGACCGCACGGCGTGTCGAGTGCCGTTCCCTGGAGGCTGAGGTCATCCACCCAGACGCGGCCGGGACCAACGTGCTGAATGAAGACCTTGATGGCCGGACACTTGTCCGGAACGTCGAACACCAGTTCGGCCTTCCGCCACGCGTTCGTGCCGGCCGGCAGCGGAATGTCCGCGTCGTGCAGGCCGTGTTCACCTGCGTCCGTCACGGCGATCGCACCAAACGCGCGATAGAGCCCTTGCTGCACGCCGTCCGTCTGAACATACGCGGTGAGTTTCAGGCGGGTCGGGTACTGCACCTTGATCAGCGGCGAATAAAACCCGATCTTGCACGCCCCCCGGCCGTCGAGCATCGCGGAACCCTTGCCCGAAAAGACGGCCGCTGTGCCGCGCCCGAGAAAACTGCGCCCCTGCCACCGCCGGGCCAGCCACCAGCGGAACGGGTTGCCCAGCGCATCCGGCGGCTGCAGTTCCTCGAACCCGCCGTTGGAAAGCAGTTCCGTGGCCGGCATGCGCACCGGCGGCGCCAGGGGGACGGACGACGCGCGTTCCGATACGTACAGATTGTCAAAGTAGACCGTGATCTCCTCCGGACAGTTCTTGTACAGGCAAAGCATGCGCACGCTGCCGCGATCGAAATCCGACCTGACCTTGAGTTCGTCCAGGTCCACGCTGATGGTGTTGTCCCCGGGCCCGAGCACGAACGCGGTATCCGCCTTGTGCATGGCCTTGTCGCGAATCCACAGGCCGCACTGCGCGGGCACGTCCCCTTCGAGAAACACGGAAATGTTCAGGTAGCGAAACCCCGACCAGTCGGCGGGCAGCTTGTCGGTCAGGATATTCGACCACTCCGGCTTGTTCGTATACCGGACCTTGAGTGACTTCTGCCCCTGCGTGACATGCGCGAGGGAGGCTTCGAACGGCGAGTCATTCTCGCTCTTCCAGATGGACGAATCCTCGAAATCCAGGATCGTCTTCGTTTTCCCCACGCCGGGCAACGGCTCCGCGGCGGTTGCCATCCCGCACCACGCGCTGCCGGCCAGGATGCTCGCGATAACCCATCGGTGCATACTCATTGGTTGTCCCTCCTTTGCGATCAGTTGACGTCCGGGGCTGCTGTCATGCCTGGCGGACGCCGGGTTCGGCATTTCAGTTATCCACGGTCGGGAATCGCAAGGGCAGCCGGGCAACCAGCGCCTGCGCCGTTTCCACAACCTTGGCGACCACGCGTTCCCCTTCCCCGGCGGCCAGTTCGGACGACGTGGGCTCGTATCCGCCCCACAGATACTGGTTCCGGGTGACGACGTAGTTGATGGCGCCGGTCGCCTGAAAAAGGACGAATGTTTTCAGGAATGGACTCGACCACTTAATCATGGCGCCAAGTTCGCTGACCATCTCGCCGGGAACCCCGGCCAACAGAACCGGTCCAATCCCGAGCAGCGCAACCGAAGTGCGAATCGTGGATCCCAGTCGAGGGTCTGTCGGATGGCGTCTGCGGTTGCAGCTTTCCGGAAGCAGATCGCGCGTGGCCTGGTCCTTGGCCCACAGGGTGATGTCGCGCCGGGCGAGGCGCAGTCTCGTGTCGTAGGTCACATGCACCGCGTCGTAGGAGCGGGCCACGGCCAGGCTGCCGAGCGCCGCACCCATGCGCTGCGCCTCTGCGAAGCCGCTCTCCGGAAGGAGTGGATGCTGGTCCCCGGCCGCGCCGGTGGTGCTCAAGCAAAGGCAACCGGCAAACGTATCCTCGACCGTTCTTCGCAACGCGCCCTGGTAATCGGCGGTCACGAGGCTGGAGGCGACCCCGACGCAGAGCGGGTGCGCCGTGTAGTTCGTCAGCAGGGCCTTGTAGCGGTTCAGCGCACCTTTTCGCCGGAAGGCCAGAATGCCAAGTTCACGGTCCACGTACTGGTCCGAGTGCCCGGCGAGTTGCTTGTGGGTCGGAATGTACAGGTGCCGTCGATCCGGCAGCACAAAACGCCGGTTCATGCATTCCGCAGCCATGGCGAAATTGTAGTGCAACGTGCACTCCTCGGCCGCGGCCCGGGCCTCTGCGGCCGCCTGCGCCGCCCAGCGGATCAGCCGATCGTTGTACTCCTTGCGCCACCCGGTCCCGCGGGTCATGTGGTCATGCTGCGAGCGCACCTCCGGACCGCTGTGCGTGTGCGTAACTGCCAGGAAGACCGAGACCGCGGGGATCTTCGCAGCGCACGCCGCCGCCAGGCGAATGCGGCGGTTCAGCGCGCCGTGGATCGCAATCAGATCGAAATTCAACAGCACGGCCGCTTGCGCGCCGTCGGACAGGTACAAGGCCGTCACCGCGAGGTCGTCGTGAACCCCCGCGTTCGGGTGCGGACCATAACCCGCCAGCATGTGACCCTTTTCCGGGTTGATCAGGACTCGCGATGCACCACACAACATGTTTGTCTCCCATGGCAGCCGCGGATGGCGACATACGCCGCCGAAATCAGAGCCTGTCCGCCACCACCACAACCTGACCGGGTGCGAGTTCGCCCTGAACCGTGCCTTCCCCGCCAGCCCTGGCCACGCACCGGCGAGCCACTTCCCTTCCCTCGGCATCGTACGTGATGGCAATTCGTTCACGCGCCCGGCCCGCCAGTGGAATGCGTATCGCGCGCGTCTCCTGCGCGCAATTCCGCGCGACAAGGCCCATTTGCAAGCCTACCAGCAGCTCGAGAATGCTGCCGGTCATGTCGGTCCGCTGGGGGCTGCACGAAAATCCGATGTCACTGTTTCCGTACTGTTCGATGGTCAATCCGTCGGCGCCGAGGGAATCCGCGTGATGAAGAAGATAGGGTACGTGCTGTGGCAAGTAGTCCCGCACGTATGGGCGCGAGTCCATCGGGTGATACAGGAAGTTGCGCAGATCCGAGATCTGCGTCCAGGTCGACGCCTGCCAGCAGAAATGGCGGTTGTCGATCAGTTGCGCAAACAGCGCGGGCACGGATGCCACGTACTTGCGGTAACGGCCCCGCGTGTGCGGGACGCCAACCCAGTTGGTGTTGGCGGTAGTCTCGTGCCAGTTGATGGATGCGGCCACCGTTCGCGTGCGGAACAGGCGATCCATCAGACGGGTTTCCGGCTCTGACAGCGACGCGCGCCCCTTGGCGCCGCCATTGAATTCCTTCCAGTAGACCGGGAAATTGCGGTTCAGGTCCACGTACTCCCGCAGGAACCTCCGGTGGATGTCCCAGCCGTCGGGCGAAAGCACCGGGATACACTCCAGGCGCCGCCGGGCCAGCATCGCCCGTGCCCATGGCCTGCCGGCTTCCAGTTCCCGGGCCAGCTTGAGCAGGTACAGGACCGATCCGTAGGCAGGAGCCCATTCGTCCGAGTGGATCGCGCAGTCCACGAGCACCGTCGGCACGTCGTCCCGCCCCAACGAGAGCGAATAGATGGGATGGCCGTCGACCGACCTGCCCAGTTCGGACAACCGCAGCAATTTGTGACTCGCCGCAATGCGGCGCAGTTCACCGCAGAAGTCGCGGTAGTCGAACCGGTCGTGCCCGGGAACCACGTACGAACCGAAACATGTCTGGGGCCGGCCCAGCGCATTGGTCAGCAGCAGGCAAGCCAGGTTCGGCTCCGCTGCCCATCCCGGCTTCTTGTTCAGCGCCTCCAGGTCCAATACCGCGATTCCTCCGCCACCTCTTCCCGGACGCCAGAGGATGACGGGCGGGCCGGACCTGCGGGTTCCGTCGACGCTGCGTGCCACCACGCGGAACCCCTGCTTCAGGAGCGCCGCCTCTCCCTGCAAGCGCCGTTGCTCAAAAAAGCAGCTTTGCCGCGGCTCACCCGTCCACCAGGGAAAGACATCATTGGCCCGGAATCCACGGGTGAGCGGGCTCTCATTCTCGACTCGCGCGCAAGGTGCGAGCCCGGTTGACCGCGTCGTTTCGCAGCGGACGCCGTGCCGGGCCAGTGTCCCGGCCAGGACGGCAGGCGACACGATCACCACGCGGCCGTTTGACAGTTCCTCCAACTGCTTGAACCCGATACCGTTCCCGGACCAGACAATCACCGCCTCGTTGCGACGCGCCGCGCAGTCGCGAAGGCGGCCGGACGTCCGCACATTCTCCCGGCCCAGCAATGGCGAGAGCACGTCCTTCACGAGATACGCCGGCTCCGCGTCCCCGATCACAACCACGGCGCGCGCCAGCGGAAGATTGCCGGCCGTCGCAACGGCCATCTGCTCAAGAGGGGCGTGACGCGCCAGCGGCTCCTCCACTTCACAGAGTTCCAGTTCGTCAAACCATGCGGCGCCAGCCGAACACCGCATGTCAAAGCTGACCATGAGTTCCCTGGCCGCCGGCGCTGTCTCGTATTCGACTGTCAGCAGTTGCCAATCCTCGCGGCCCACCAGGAACGGCCGGACCCACATGTCGTGAAGAACCTTCCCTCCCGCGCAGCTTCGCAGGTACAGGTTGGCTCCGCTCTGCACTCCGGTTCCTTCCACGGCAATACGGATGCGACCCCGCAGCCGGTACCGCTGCCCGCCGCGGCATTTTACCACCTGCCGGAATTCCCCGTGCTGGCGGCCGGCGTCCTGCAGCAGGCAGATGGAACGCCCTTTCCCATGGCGGATGACGACGTCGAACTTCCATGTAGGCTGGCCGGATTCGATTACCCATTGCCAGGCAGCAGGGAGATCCGAACCCTGTTCAAAGGATGCGTTGCGTAGCAGGTTTCGTGTACGGTTCCCTGTCATCCGTGCATCTTCCTTTCCGTTGCTCGCTGCGGCAGCAGGGTTGCCGATTCAACAGTTGACCGGAGCAGCATTTCGGGATCGGGCACTGCGCCAACACCGGGCACATCGGGCGCCTGCATTTCGGACGGTGCGCACAGCGCCATTGGCGGCGCAGACAGGTCGTGTGTATAAAAACGTTCCGTCGGGAAGATGTCGGAGGGATACTGGATGTTGGGCAGCGTGGCCAGCGCCAGGCAGTGGCGCGCGCCCACGGCGGATTCGAGCATGCCGCCGACCCAGCAGGGGCCGATGGCGCCTGGCACCAGGTCCTGCCGCGCCGGGCTGTTATCCGCGCCGGGCGGCAGGATGGAAGGATCGATCTTCTCCAGCAGGTCCTGCTTGCAGGCCTGGGCCGCCACCGGCAGTTCCATGTCGATGACGTCGGCCTTGAACTGGCGCTTCTCCACCATCGTGTTCAGATCGGCGATGTCGCCGTCCCACAAGGCGGTACGCACGTCCACGCCCCGCTCGGCGCCATAAGGGCGCATCTGGGCGCTTGCCTGGGCGCGGCCATAGGCGCCGGGCCAAGTCATCACGGTGAGGATGGGGGCGGGACGGGTCTGGAAATACAGCAGGCCGACAACGGCGATCAGCAGAAACGCCAGCAGGAACATGACGCGGTGCCGCGGTTTCTTCATGCGGTCACACTAACGGACCATAGGCATACTGCCTACGGTCCGTTGTTTGTTTGATGGTCGCCCTCATTAAAAAATAACCGGCGACGGCTCACTACGTTCGCCTGCCCGATGCTCCGCCTGACGAAAATGAAACTCACAGTTCCATTTCGTAGCCCAGGTCCACCGACGCGCTGTCCACCGGATTGTTCAGGCAGTTGCTCTGGACGGTCCCGGACACGGCGCAGCTGTGAGGGGAATTGATGGTCCGCATCCAGCGGTACATGGCGGTGAGGCGCGAGGCCTCGTCCAGCGGCAGGGCGAATCCGGCCATGAAGCTGTAGGCGGGATCCCAGCGGCTCTGGTGCATATAGGTGTTGCCGCCGCCGGCGAAATTCAGATCGGTGTGCTGCACCCCCACGCCCATGCCGACAAAGGGCAGGACCGGGGTTTCCAGCGGCATGGGAATGTCCCACAGGATGTTCAGCATGGCGCCTGCGCTCTGGCTGCGGCCACTGGCCGCGACCTGGACGCCGTCCAGGCTGACTTTGGACAGCGACTGGTAGCGGTAAGTGCCTTCGATTTCGCCCCGCAGGTTCAGGGGCAGGTGGGTGCCGACCACGACCGAACCGCCGCCGCCCGCGGCCAGGGAGCCGCGCAGCTGGGTCATGGGGGTGGTGGGAGCCCAGGTGGTGACATGGTTGCCGCTGAAGGCGTAGCTGCCGCGGATGCCCGCATAGACACCGCTGGTGATGCCGTCGCTTTCGGCCTGGGCCAAAGCGGGGACGGCAGCAGCAGCCAGCAAAAGGCCTGTGATCAATGCCTTGCGCGCGACCATCGCCAAATCCCTCAGAATCTTGAAGATTCCAAGGTGGCCCGGGTTGGTTAATGAAAGGTTAATTTCGGCCGCTTCGGCGGGCCTAAAGCCTTGCTTTTGCTATGGCCCGCCCATAGAACGCCGGGTCCCTGTGCCTCGCTGCCGTGTGCAGTTGTAGCTCAGTTGGGTCCGAGGCGAAGCCGAGGACGGGCGTGCAGCCAAGCGCGCCCCGGGGAGAGCGCCGGTTCAGGGCTCAGACGAGTTGGCCGACAAGGCCGTGTGTGCAGTTGTAGCTCAGTTGGTTAGAGCGCCGGATTGTGGATCCGGAGGTCGGTGGTTCAAGCCCACCCAACTGTACCATTCCCATTCATCGCGCATCAGCGCCGGATGCTCGCCGCCTGTCCCAGGCCCGAAGCGGGGCGCGCCAGTTTGATATGGCTGTGGGGGATGCTCCACATGCCCTTGGCATCCGGACAGGCAATCGCCGGATAACGGTGATCACCGGAACGCATCTCGAAACGATGACAGGTTTGCGCGGCTGGACCGGCGAGTGCGGCCTCGCGCGGTGTCAGCGTTGGATAAGTGCGAATCTCGAACCGCGCTGTGACGCCGGTGCTGGACCATTCCAGCGGCGGGCCGGAAACATCCAGCGCATGGGTGACGGCCCAATCCAGGCCGGCTTTCGCTTCGGCGGGCCAGCCCGCCGTGGAGGGTCGCGCCGCCACAAGGCTGGCGGCGCCCTTGCGCTGCTCCCACGGCAGGCTGCGTTCGGCGGCGGCGACTTCCACCTTGCCGTCGCTGTAGAGAAGCGTATCGCCGGGCGCCACCGCGACCATCACCGGCCGGGACAATTCCGCTGTCAGGATTTTCAGCCGCTCGACAATGCTCAAGGTCAGCCGGCCATCCTCGGTCAGCGCATGATCCTTCTGGAAAGCGAGAAGAACGCGGCGTGTGGCAGGTCCGATCACGCCGTCGGGCTTGCCCACGTCATAGCCCAGCAGGTTCAGCGCCCGCTGTGCCGCGGCGATGGCGCGCGGATCGGTCACCAGGTCCAGGTCGGGCGCCGGCGGCAGCACCGCCGCGACCGGCGCGGGCGGCGCCAGTTCGCTGCGCATCTCGGGTGGCAGTTGCGAAAAAGGGATCGCGCCTTTGCCCCCGTCCCATTTGGCCACGACCGACGTGGATCCCACGGCCACCACGGTGACATCGTGCAACACGGTGCCGTTCTTCAACTGAACTTCGGGGATCAACTTGCCCTTGGCATACTGGCCAGCCCAGACCGCCGGGCAGACAACCAAGCACGACGCCATGGCCACGACGGCCAGGCGGATATGACGGCGCAGGAGGGGTGCGAAATTCACGGACCCGCTCATGCCAAATTGCCCCGGTCCGGGCAATTTGATTCCGGATTGAGACTACGTATTTGGCGGGTTTTTAACAACTGCCGCCGTGGTGCCGCGGTTTCCTCCCGGTCGAGAGCCTGCTGGGCCGGGCTCAGACCGTGAAGAGCTCCTCCGGCTTGAAAAAGCGGGCCAATTCGGCCTTGGCGTTTTCCACGCTGTCGGAGGCATGCACCACGTTGCGCATCATCTCGGTGCCGAAATCCCCGCGGATCGTCCCCCTCGCCGCCTTGCGGGAGTCGGTGGGTCCCAGGAGATCGCGGACCTTCTGCACGATGTTCTCGCCTTGCAGCGCCATCGCGATGACCGGCCGCGAGCTCATGAACTGCTCGATTTCCGGATAGAACGGCTTGCTGGCAACATGCGCGTAATGCTCGCGGAGCTTCTCCGCCGAGAGGCGCATCATCTTGCAGCCCACGATCGTGAAGCCGGCCTGCTCAAATCGGGCCAGCACGTTGCCGACGTGGCGCTGTTCCATGCAATCGGGTTTAAAAATGATGAAGGTTTTCTGCATATATTCTCCCAACAAAACATCCGGCCCCCGCCATGGGAAGCCTAGACTTTGCCCGCGCCCGGCCCGGCACCCGCCCGCAGCTGCTTGAAGTCTGCCAGCGCGGCGTTTCGGGCCTCGGCATGGTCCACCAGCGGCCGCGGGTAGCTC
>Ga0118677_10008589_pt1 | contig 16307 bp, 15 predicted proteins | sample AliMusrvi5mmetaG_FD_86154 | JGI IMG/M metagenome (GOLD analysis project Ga0118677, IMG submission 86154) | reverse complement strand
GGGTCCCAAGGTGCTCCGGGTTTTCAAAAAAACGCCCAAAAACCGTGTCAAGAACTTTTTTCAAAGAACAAAAAATAAATTATGCTGAATAGTTACGTTTTTTTGAATAAAACTGAATAATCAATCTCCGAGCCAAAATGCCTAAAGGGGTCACCTCACGGCGTTTGGCCTATGGGTTTCGCTGGAAACGGCGCGGCCTCCCTTTTGCAAAGGAGACCCAACGACACTGATTTTATCTGTGACGTCAAGGGGCCTTTCCATCCGGGAGGGTCCCTTTATTTTTTTTTGAATACATGGTTGTACAAGCGTCGTAAAAACGATGAGAAGCGTTTTATCTACGACAGACTTTAAAAGGAGGAAAAATGAGATACGCAGAGGCTGGATACAATCTGGAAATCGACCTGGCGACGGGAAACATTGAACGGGTGGAAACCGACCAGAAATTAACGGGACTCCATCTGGGAGGGCTTGGAACAAGCATCAAGATACACTGGGACAGAGTACCTCCTGAAGTTAAGGCATTTGATCCGGAGAATCTGCTTATATTCAGTACCGGACTATTAAATGCCACGCCCGCTTTCAGTGCCAATCGTACCGTTGTTACCTTCGTTTCACCGCAGTCGGATACACTGGTATACCCGATGATGGGAGGATTTTTCTCTGCTGAATTGAAGTACGCCGGTTATGACAAAGTAATCTTCCGTAACAAGTCTCCCAACTGGGTTTATTTATACATAAATAATGGCAACGTAGAACTACGTGATGCTTCCCATTTACTGGGGAAAGGTGCTCTAGAAACACAAGATCTGATCCGAAAAGAGCTGAATCAGCCGAAAGCTCAGGTGGCTGCTATCGGCATGGCCGGCGAGAATCGGGTTTTCACGGCTTCTATCGAGCAGGGACGATCAAGTGCCAGCAGGCTCGGAGGCGGAGCCGTTATGGGAGACAAAAAGATAAAGGCCATTGTTGTTCGTGGCACAGGTGATGTTTATATAGCACGACCAGAAGCATTTATGGACGAGATGCAGGGCGTGACTGATTACATACAGTTCCGATGGGCCAATCCTATAAAAGACGTAATGACCATTATGTCCGGGATCGGTTCACCACAGGAGATGCTCCATACAGATGAGAAGTGGCACACTGAAAATTTTGCGTGGGGTAATGCCCGTACCCGGAGAAGAGATTTCTGGACGGAGGAAATTGAAGCATCCTGGACAAAGTCACAGCATGGCGCGGTGAAGCGGCTGATAAGCTGCTTTAACTGTCCAACGCAGTGCGGGGCATTGATTTCCCAGAAGGATACTCCAAGATATATGGCGAAATGCTTCGGAAAACTAACCTATGCGATGGCAGCTTACGTCGATGACCTGGAGTTTGGCTGGAAAATCCTCCAGCGTGCCTCTGAGTATGGTGTCGATTCCTTCTCAACCCCACAAATTCTGGCATTCGCAGTTGAACTGTATGAAGCCGGAATTCTGACCGACAAAGACTTCGCAGGCTGTCCTCCAGATAAGGAAGGAAGATTTTTCTGGTTGCTTGACAGGGTTGTACGACGTGAGGGAATAGGTGATATTCTGGCTGATGGCGTCTATTTTGCGGCCCGAAAGATCGGCAATGGTGCGGAAGCATTCGACCACAATACTATAAAGAAACATGAGCAGCTCCCTATCAAGCTCGGAACAATGGATCCACTCTATTTCCTGATGCTTTCCACCAACGAGAAAATAAGCATCACACAGATGGAAGGTCAGTGGCCCCAATCGGCTTTTCCCACGATGGAGCAGAGAGAAGCCTTTGTGAAGGATTGGCCACAACTGCCAGATGATAAGTTCAAACAATACGTGCTGGACTGGGAGTTAAGAGGAGAAAAATCCATCCCGCATTTTCCAACTCCGGAAATGTGTTCAGAAATTGTGGATTGGATGGAAATGATGCACAACATTGATGATGCCACCGGCATGTGTTGTGGTATGTCATCATTTTGCTTCAAGCCGCCTTATCATATACATAACTACCCCAGATTGATCTCGGCGGCGACCGGATTGGATATTGATGAGGACGGTTTGAAAAAAATTGTTAATAGGAGCCGAAATTTACACAGGGCATTCAACAATAGAAGAGGCATGACGAGGGCCGATGAGAAGCCACCTGCAGATCATTGGAAAAAGAGATTTCCCGAACTCGAAGAACAACTCCTCTCTACGTATTACAAATTCAAGGGATGGAATAACGACGGTATTCCAACGAGAGAAAAATTGGAGGAGTTAGACTTGGGCTACGTGGCAGATGATCTTGAAAAGAGAGGTATATTGAAAAATGGCCAAAATTAAGAAAAAGATCAAAACAATCAAGGTTAATGCGGATAAATGTAATGGGTGCCGAACATGCGAGGTAATGTGCTCCGCTTTTCACGCTACTCCGAAATACAGCAGCAACAACCCTGCAAGATCCCGAATTCAGATAATTACTGACCGACTGGCTGATATATGGCTTCCGGTGTTCGCAGGAGAGTATACTGCATCAGAATGCACGGGAAGAAACAAGTATGTTATTGATGGAAAGGAATATGCCGAGTGCGACTCCTGCCGTGCTTCCTGTCCATCACGGGATCTGTTTAAAGAGCCGGACTCAGGTCTTCCCCTCAAGTGTGACATGTGTGATGGAGAAGAAGAGCCCATCTGTGTTAAGTGGTGTCTGGTTGATGCCTTAAGCTACGAAGTACGCGAAGAGGAACGAGAAGAAGAGCCAAAATTGGGTGAGATGGAGATCGGACTGCAAGCATTGGCAGACAGGCATGGCATGCAGAAGATACTGGATACAATTGTCAGATTATCAAAGAAGGGCTGATCCCAAATTTAGTGTTATTTTCCTTTGGGGTAGTACCAATTGAGCTAGCCTAGTCATGGCTGCCAGATACACTGGCAGTCATGACTACGGGGAAATACGATATGCCAAGTGCCGAAAAAGCCCGCAAAATTATTCTTGCGCACAATTGACAGGACTGAGAAAAATTGGACCAGTGTAAGCGGATAAACATCCATATCTCCGAGGACGTTGAGCGCCTCATTGAGGAACGCCTGATCCTGAGGGAGGATTTGCAAAATGTCATCTACAATGCCGAAACCTCCGGTAAAAAATTGACTCACCCGTCCAGTTGTCGATCACTCGCCTACTGCCGTCCTAAAGCGGTATCCTACTGGGTAGAATACAGTCGGATTAATGATGACTATCAGGTACATTCCGCCTATTCCCACAGGATGGTGATGAAGTCGAGCGGAAGTACAAAGGAGTGGGTAAAGTCCGGCGGTGACAGCGAATGGCTCTGCAACCTGTGTCAGGTGCCTTTGGAAGTTCAAACGGTCAGGCTTCAGTATATGCAGTCCATTTTTCCAATCAATCTTCCTGCCTGTTCCCTGTGCGGCTTCATACTCATAGATGAGAAACTGGCGACAGGAAAGCTGGCTGAAGCAGAGCAGGCTCTGGAAGACAAATAGTCCCCTGATTCATCAGGAGAAGCCGTCAAGTAGGCAGTGATGACGAAGGGGTACCCGATGTTTTTTTCTCATGGAATTAGATGGGACCACTCCATAATGATTCGTGGTCACTGGGCCAAATCAGACGGAGACTATTTTCCTCTTTGACACGCCGGTTGTCGTCCAGCGCCATTCCGCGGTAAAACGGATACAAGGAGCCGCCAGACTTCCACTGGTAAAACTTTTTCGAAGTACGACAAGTTCGTTAAGCGCCTGAAGAACTGCGTCACCAGTCAAACCGCTGTTTTCCGCCCTGTGGACGTCCAACAGCAATCCGAACCGACCGTCCCCCCCTTTTGAAAGTATGACCCGGTAATCAAGGAGCCCGGGGAGACGGAACAAAACCTCATCAATCTCCGCCAAAGTCAGCATACCGTCAGGAGCCAGAGCGACAATACCATTCCATCTGCCTCTGACGCGCTCCAGCCGCCTGAGTATGCTGCCGCACGGACAGCATCCGGTGATGAAGCGGGCTATATCTCCCGTCCTGTAGCGTATGAGCGGCATGCCGCGTCTCGAAAGGGTCGTAAAAACCACTTCGCCAAGCACGCCATCGGGACACACCTCTCCTGTCTCGGGGTCCACTACCTCGAAGTACAAATCGGCTTCCCTGAGATGGTACCCATCCAGCGCCTCGCACTCGACACCACCACCAAGCCCCATCTCGGTCATGCCATAGTGGCTGAATACCCGGCAACCCCAGACATCTTCCAGAGTTTTAACGATCGCCCGTGGGACATAGTCCGTGCTCAACAGTACGCTCCCGATGCGACCTTTCCCCAATGCCACACCAGCCGGTGAACTGGCCATGGCAAGAACATGCGTTGGAATGCCGACCAGACAGTGGGCGCCAAAAGAAGCAACCGCTTCCACAGCGTGAGATGGATTCGTGACGGGGCCGTACGGAAGTGCATCGACATCCAGCCTTCTTAGGCCCCGGCCAAGAAGGTCCCCGACGCTGTCCGGACTTGCAGCCGGCAAAAGGATCGCCACCCGCTGCCCCGGTCCTACAATGGTTGACATGCCGTGGCAAAAAAAATCAACCGTCAGCTCAAGGTCATCTTCGGTAAAAAAAAGCCGTTTAGCTTCTCCCGTACTCCCCGAGGTGCGAAGAGTAACAATTCGGGCAATGTCATCCTGACGTACGGCCAGAAAACGGGATGGATCATTGGCGAGATCAGACGAAGCAGTAAAGGGAATATTGGATATATCGGCAATATCAGACAAGGGAACAACGGGAACAGCGGCCAGTTGGTGACGGTAATACGGTACGTTGCGCCGGGCGTAGTCAATAATTTCGTTTAGCTTCTTCAACTGATAGGTTTTGAGTGCCTGCTCAAAAAGAGTGCCCGTTATGCGGCGATCAATATCTGCCTTCTCTCTGATCCATGATTCAAGCGGAGTGATGCCGATCATGCCACCCCCGACCCGCTCCGCCGGCGGTAAAGACTCTTCCCTTCTCTGCCGGTAAGATTATAGGCACAGAACGGGACCAGAGCGCCGTCGGCGGAGATGACCGATATGCAGCACCCCCTGAGCCGTTCCAGGTCCAGATTGTCGGCATCCTGGAAAGCCATGGCGGATATGGTAAAGCTTCTGCCTGTTACATCTTTGAGAAAGTCATCAAGGTCAAGCAGCCCTTCGACCCGATGTGCCACAGGACTGTTCCCGGTACAGCAATTATTATTCTGGGATAATGCAGGATCACGGGGAGGCAGGACTGCAGACGGCAGTCTCCAGCGGCGCGACACTGTTTCTACCGTTTTTTTGATCCCTCCGCTGCCGCAATCCGCCGTACAGCAGGAGCCGCCATCCGAAGCCCCGAGCGGGCGCAGCCCGCCATCCGCCGAATAAAGGTATGTGGCGTGAAAGGAACAGTGGGCATGTTCGCCACCCGGAGGGGAAAAGTCCGACACCTTGAGTAACCCCTCTGTCTGTTTTTCAAGACACCCCATCAGTTCAGGGAGGGTAAAACGGTCTCCGGAGCCTTCCCGCTCCGAGAAACGCCCGAAATAGCTGACCGGCTGAAAATGAATGCCCCGTACAACCGGGGCAAGGTACAGTGCCTGCCGTACGATGGCTCCAATAGCGTCGCTGTTTACCCCTCTCACAACGGTAGGAACCAGAACGACTCCAAGTCCGGCCTCTCCGGCATTCCTGACGGCCTGAAGCTTCTGTTCCAGAAGCTCTCTCCCCCGCAAGGTACGATAAATTGCATCGTCAACCCCGTCGAACTGGAGGAAAACCGCAGAAAGGCCTGCTTCATGGAGTCGGCGTGCGTAATGTATGTCCGATGCCAGACGGATACCGTTCGAATTGACCTGGATAAAAGAAAAACCGATCCGCCGTGCCGCCTCGATGATCTCGGGAAGGTCGTCCCGCAGTGTGGGCTCGCCACCTGACAACTGAAGGTTGCACGGGCCGGCTGCCGCCATGGCACGTTCCAGCAGCCATGAAATTTTCTCCAACGAGGGATCCACCGTTTCCCGTGAGCCGGAATCGGCAAAACAGACCGCACAATGCAGATTGCACCGGTCCGTTACTTCGAGCAGAACTGAACAGGGAAGCTGTTCATGGGCGCTGCAGAGTCCGCAATCGAAAGGACATCCCCTGTCAACGGTTCCATAGCAGAGTTCAGGATGGACAGGCGGCTTCGGTCTCCGCCATGTGGCCATGGGGGGCTCTCCGCGCCAAATCAAGGTTTTGAACGAACCATGTTCTTCACAATCCTTGACCTGATAAACCTCGTCACCCTGAAAGAGCCGTTTTGCCCCGATTCTCTTGAGACAAACGGGGCACAGACTTTCAGTGGTATTCAGGCCGGCGTTTTCCATGACGCTACCCATTCCTGGCGACTGCAGGGTCAAACCCGTGGCTCACGAGGATATCCATGCATTTCCCATAGGTCTCAGCCACTATCTGGCCGCATATACTGCGATCAGGATATTTTTTCATTATTTCGTTGCAGCGCGTTCCGCCGTACTCTTCAGAAGCAGACTCATTGAACCAGCGTACAAACTCACCCAGCATGGTAAGGTAAAGCCCAGACGCCTCCTCTTTTTCTCCACCTTTGCCCGCGTACAACGAAATAAGGCACGCTCCACCTGACAGTGCGCCGCAGATTTCACCGCTCCAGTTGACACCGTAACAGAGCCCGCCCAGGGACCGCACCAGGTCATCGTTGGTTTTGCCCTGTGCCTCCAATGCAAGGATCACGACAATCTGGGCGCAGCAGTATCCCTTGGATTTAAGCCGTATCAGCTGAAAGATGATGTCATCCACGTTGACCGTCCTTTCTCTGTCCGACCGATTGAAAAGCAGCCTCACTCTTCCTGGCAACCAGGAGAAAATAGCTGATTCCCGAGCAGCCGGCCTTGGTTGTTTTCTCCCCCTGACCATATCGCCATGAGTCAGGCAGGCAGTCGCCGGCCAGAATCATACGAACCGCAAACTCCTTGAGCAACCGTTCGTGAGCCTCCCAGACAAGAAGGGTAAAACCGTGGGCTGCCAATAAACCAATCAGGCTCTCCTGTGTGAGAGCATGGGAGTGCGAGCCAGCCTGACCATGCCCATCCTTGCTGAAAACATCGCTGAGCACCAGAAAACCATCTTCTTTCAAGACCCGGGCGAACTCGGCAAAGGCAGCCTGCTTGTCATCAAGAATGGAAAGGACACATTCACAAAAAAGTGCATCAAAGGTTTCGTTACTGAAGGGAATCGTTTCCGCCCGCCCCTGGATGAGTTGGGCCGTCTCAATTATTTTGGCTGCCTCAGCGAGAAGCGTTTCGGATTGATCAATCCCCACAAGATGGTAGCTGGCAGCCTGTTCCAGATACTGCAGGGTGCCTCCGGCGCCGCACCCGATATCGACGATACGGGCGTCATCAGGAAGGGTACAGATTTCAAGCGCCCGTTCGGTCAGCAGGGTGCCCCCCGGTCGTATGCATGGCCCGACAGCGGTATAAATTTCCGGCCAATGTAAAGCAGATTCACCCATTATGTCACCACATCTACTAACGCCTGACAATTCTCGGTGGTCACGACGCCTTCAGCTTCATAGCGGCGGGCATGACCTTCCCAACAATGCTGCCCGATCACATTTCCTGTTGTAAAACAGAGCATCCCGCCTTCAAGCCTGCTCATATGGGTTCCAACCAGGAAAACCAATGAAAGACAAGAGGGCGGGATGCGGTCCAAACAGTGTTACAGACACAAACAGCGTATGCCTGTTACTTTTTAACAGTTGGCATCAGGCTTTCAATCAGCTCTTCGGTCCAGGGAGTTCCCTTGGCCAGGGCCTGACGGAGTTTAACAAAGTCGATTTCACGACCGGTCTCCTTGGTCCCTTCGTTGAACGCCCTGAAGCCGGTGCGTGCCTCATTCATCATGTTGAGCGCCAGCCACGCCCGTGAATTTTCCTTATTGAGATTCCAGGCATGCAGTTTTGGCTTGCGCAGCTCTTCGAGACTCTTGGCCATGCACTCGGGGAACGTTTCAAGCAGCTTGGCGCACAGCTCTTCGACCTTCTCGTCCAAAAGTGTGAGATCGATTTCACCTTCCTTGAGCAGGGCCTGTCCTTCCTTGAAGGCGGCGCCGGTTTTGAAATCGCCATGGACAACCCGGCCGTACTCGTCCAGAAACCGGTCGGTGACAACGGTGGGGTTGGCGACAAATTTTCCCCCCACTTTGAGGGCAGGGACCACATCAGCGATGATGCCAAGCCGCGCTGCCTTGTGGGCCGAGAACGGCTCGCAGAGTGTTCCGGAAACCATGGCCTGCTCGCAACCGATCATCAACGGCAGGAAGTCGGTAGCACCGCCGATGGCAGCCGAACCATGCTTGGGACCGGCCTGGCCGAAGTTGGCCAGATCCTGGGAAATACTGAAGTCAGCTGCCATGCCGATTTCCTGTCCCCCGCCGATGCGCATACCGTTGACACGGCAGACCACCGGTCTGTCGCATCCAAGGATAGCGGAGACCATGTCATTGAAAAGCCGCATGTACTGCCGGTACTCCTGGGGATTTCCCGCGTAGTACTCGGCGTATTCCTTGGTATTGCCACCGGTACAAAATGCCTTGTCACCTACTCCGGTAAAGACAACGGCATTTACCTCACGATCGGCAGATGCTCTGCGAAACGCAAGAATAGTTGCCTTGACCATTTCCGTAGTGTAGGAGTTGTACTGCTTCGGGTTGTTGAAGATAATCCAGGCGTTATAGAGTCCTTCGGCCACGCTGCCGTCGCGACGTTTGGCCGGTCGTTTTTCGTACCGTACCATGCCGTCGCAAAGACTCTCCACCTCACAGTCGATAAGGTTGTGATCAATCAGATGCTCCGGTGCGGTTCTGGCTATTATCTCGTCTGTTACTGACATTGTATTTCCTCCTTGTGGGGTAATTGTTGTGATCCGCCTTCCAGAAAACAAGGCTGTGATCTGTTTTGTGTAAACTGGTACCATAATACCATTATTGCGTCAACCATTTATTTCCACAAAGCTATGCGGTTAAAGAAAAGTACTTGTATTACTAAAAATATTATGGTACCAAAATACCACTTTACATCAAATCAGCAATCTGTTGATGGAAAATAATCTCGACGAAAGATTTTCAGCAGGGTGAGGAATGAAAGATACCATCTCTATCCGTAATGCTCTGCCGAGCGATCTCGCTGGCGTGATCGAGTTAGACAAACTCGGCTCAAAAGAAGAAAAACCTGATTCCTGGCGAAAGATTTTTTCCCACTACGTCGCTACCGGTAAAAATGATCGGCTCTTTCTCGTGGCTGAAGCCAACGGCAAGGTTGTAGGCTTCATTGTCGGTGAAGTTCGCGCATGGGAATTCGGGTCCCCCTCCTGCGGCTGGGTGTTTGCCGTTGCCGTTTCGCCCAAGGTGCGTGAGACAGGGATCGGAAGACGCATGTTCGATGAAATATCGGTACGTTTGAAACAGTCGGGAGTAACAACCGTACGGACAATGGTCGACCGTGACAGCAAAGAGACCTTATCCTTCTTTCGCAGTCTGGGATTGCGTACAGGCAGATACATCGAACTGGAGAAGCAGATCGATTAGCGTGCCATCGCCACATTACGAAGGGTGTGAAATCTATGAAATTAAACAAAGCCAGCATGTTCGCCCTGTTTGCCGTACTGGAACTGGCCAGTGATCCTGACCGCCAGCTATCTACCTCGGATATTGCCGACAAATACGGCATATCGGCCCACCATCTCGCCAAAGTCATGCGCAACCTGGTCCAGGAAGGACTGGCACAAGCAATGCGTGGTGCGGGGGGGGGGTATCGGTTCGCCGGAAACGTAAATCGAACAACGTTGCTTGACGTCATTCAATTATTCGAAAAAATGGACTCCGAGCTTGACATGCCGAACAATTGGTCTCACGCCAGTGACCCCATCGTGACCGAACTGCAATGCATCAGTAATGAAATAGATAACCTGACCAAGGCCGTCCTTGACACAATCACCCTGGCCACAGCATTGAAAAACACCCGCCACCGTACTGAATCCGCCATACCAATTCCACTGCCTAAAGCCTGACAATGGATCTGATACAGAGTATTCCCAAAGTCGACAAACTGCTGGCAGAGCCGGCCTGCAGGCGCCTGCTGGCTGTTCACCCCCGTCCGGTAGTTCTTGCAGCGATACGCCAAACGCTTGATGAATTGCGGACCGCAGCCAGGGCAGGTGAACTGCTGGCTGCCGATCTTGAACCGGCAGCGGTAACTGCCGGCATCGAGCGGCGCCTGGCCACCGGTGAAGCCTTCAGCCTGCGCCGGGTGGTGAACGGCACCGGCGTGGTGCTGCATACCAACCTGGGGCGTTCACCACTGGCGCCCAAACTGCGCGCGCATCTTAACGATATTGCGTTCGGCTATTCTACCCTGGAATATGACGTGGCGGCAGGTGAGCGGGGCACCCGCTATGCCCATGTGGAACCGTTGATCTGCCAACTGACCGGCGCCGAAGCGGCCCTGGTTGTGAACAACAACGCGGCGGCGGTGCTTCTGGTCGTTTCGGCCCTGGCAGCCGGACGCGAGGTTGTTGTATCCCGGGGGCAGCTGGTGGAAATCGGCGGCTCCTTCCGGATTCCCGACGTCATGCGGCAGGGGGGAGCACTCCTGCGGGAAGTGGGAACTACCAACCGCACCCATCTGCGCGATTACCGGGACGCCATTACCGATCAGACCGCCATGCTGCTCAAGGTTCATTGCAGCAACTTTGCCGTTGTCGGCTTCACGGCCGAGGTGACGGTTGCCGAACTGGCCAAAGTGGGGCACGAACGCGGGATTCCGGTTGTTGCGGATATCGGCAGTGGCAACCTGATGGAGTGGCAGGGGATTCCCGGTATGACCGAACCAAAAGTGCAGGAGTATCTGGCTGCAGGCGCCGATCTGGTCACGTTCAGCGGCGACAAACTGCTGGGAGGCCCCCAGGCCGGAATCATTGCCGGAAGAGCAGCGGTAGTGAATCCGCTGAAGAAGCATCCGCTCCTGCGGGCGCTGCGGGTGGACAAGTTGACGCTGGCCGCGCTGGAAGGAACCCTCCGGCTCTACCGTGACGAACGGCAGGCCTGGACCGAAATCCCCACCCTGCGCATGCTGCGTCTGACGGCGGATGAGCTGAAAAAGAAGGGGCAGACGGTACTGCGCAACCTGCGCAAGCAGGTACCATCCTCACTTGCCCTGGAGCTTATTCCCGGCGTTTCCCAGGTCGGAGGCGGCGCCCTGCCGCTGACCGAACTCCCCACCTGGCTGCTGGCCATTCGTTCCGCCGAATGTTCTGCCCAGGAACTGGAAAAGGGGTTACGCCAACAGCCGGTGCCGGTGATCGGACGAATTGCAAAAGGGGATTTTCTCCTCGACCTGCGCACCGTTGCCGACAATGACTGGCCGGCAGTGATTGAGGGGCTCCGCGCCATGTGAGTGCAGCCGGTAGTTCCGAGTCACACATGTTGTGCCGTTTGACTATGACACTCACAACCAAACAACGGGTGATATATGAAAGAGTATGGCGGATTCGAACAAGGGCCTATCAGACCACCCAGCGAGGCTTCCAGCCTGCTGATCCGAGTAAACCGGAACTGTCCGTGGAATCGCTGCACGTTCTGTTCGATCTACAAGAAGAAGAAATTCTCGCTCCGACCGGTGGACGATGTACTGCAAGACATCGACACCATCCGCCGCTTCGTCGACGTAATACATGAGGGAAGGCCCGGTTCGCGCCCGGAGATGCTTTCTCCGGGCGATGGGCAGGCGTTCAATGCGGCACGGAACTGGGTAGCTGACGGGATGGAGTCGATCTTTCTGCAGGACGCGGACGGCCTGGTCATCAGGCCGGAAAACCTCCTGAAAATCCTGCGCCACTTGAAAGAGCTCTTCCCACAGGTCAAACGGATAACCTCTTACGCTCGTTCCGAAAGCGTTGCCCGGATCGATGACGGGATGCTGTCGGAAATCGCCGCGGCCGGTCTCAACCGGATCCATATCGGCATGGAAACCGCGTCTGATCGGATTCTGGAGATGATGCGGAAGGGGGTCACCAAGGAAATACACATCACTGCCGGACTCAAGGTAAAACGCGCCGGCATGGAGCTATCAGAATACGTGCTGACCGGACTCGGCGGACAAGAGTTTTCACAGCTGCATGCCGTCGAGACCGCGGATGCCCTGAACCGGATCAATCCTGATTTTATCCGGTTCAGAAATCTCCACCTGCCGGAACGGGTGACACTCTTTCCCGGCAATGAGGATCACCGCTATCAGTGGGCTCCCGATCTGGTTCAAGCCAGGGAGATCCTGACGCTCATTGAGCATCTGGACGGCATCACCAGCCGCATCAAGAGTGACCACAACTACAACCTGTTACAGGAAATCGACGGCATCCTTCCCGATGACAAGGAGCGGCTGATGCAACCGCTCCGTACATTCATCGGTATGGCGCCCGAGCAGCGGGTCCTGTTCCAGGTTGGCAAAAGATCGGGCCATTTCGTCCACCTGAGTGACATGGGGATTTCCGGTCGTACGAAGCAGGTAAAAGATATCTGCCAACAGTCCGGGATAACTCCGGATAACGTTGACGAGCGGCTCTATGAGATCATCCAGGAACGAATGAGAAGCGGCATGCCGTACTAGTTTTTCGACCGGGGAATACTGCTAATAGCCCCCCCACGTCCCCGTGGTGGGGCTTTAGCATATTACGGTTATTTCCTCCGCAGCCCCCGTTTGTCACCCAGGCGTATCGTCACCTTCCGCGCATCAAAATACTCCAGCACCGGGATCATGAACTTTCGGGACAGGCCCGTTATCTCCCTGAATTCAGCGGGCGTGATTTCACCTTTTTCCTTCAGGAACGTGATCAAAAGCTCCTCCAGTCTGGCCAGAGGCCCGGGCCGGTAGAAAATAGTACTCTTCAACTTCACGACCTCCCCTTCGACGACAAGCAGTGCCAGATGCTCCAGTGCAAGTTTTTCCGGTATCTGCAGCAAACTGCAAATCTCTTCAAGAAACGGAGGCTCAGTCCCCCCTTTTTCAAGTTCAAGCAGGATCTGCTGATGAATATCGGCATGAACCGTTTCGACCCCCGCTTTCCGTCCGGCCAGCCGGACATGATCACGCTCGGCCATGGCTCTCCCCTCCTTTTCAAGGGCTGCCAGACAGGGAGTGAAGAATCGCACGTCGCTTCGTGAGGGAATGCGGGTCTTCAGTTCCTCCTTACTGATCCCCTCTTTGAGGGGATTCTGGGCAAAGTAGCCATGCATGACGTCAACCAGCAGATCGCACAACGCTGAAAACGATTCACGACTGAGATACTTTTTGGGATCACGCACCACCTGTACGATTTCACCGGTCGCCAGCAGAGCCGCCAGCGCGGCTTCCAGACGCCGGGAGGTAATCCCGCTCCGGGCGGAAATCTCGGCATGGGTGATACCCGAAAGCAGGCTTCCGAAAACCATTCCGGCGATGCTCTCCATTTCGGCGCCGCTTGACAAATTTTCAAGCAGCTCAAGCGCCTCTACCGACCGCCGCCTGCGGTCCGGCGGAGACGGGTCAAGAATCCTGCCGCCGGCAACAGTGGCTGAGGGGGACGAGGCGCGAAGCACAAATGGATCGCCGTTAAGAAGCAGGACAGGATGAGCCAGCCGCAGTTGAGCATAGGCACTTTCGCCCGGCACAAGGACATCCCGGTCAAACAGTATGACCGTAGCAGACACCTCGTACGTAGCGGAATGGAGCCGCAGCACCGAGCGGTGTTTCAGACTGCGCGGAGCTGAGGCAAGATGATTCAGATACACATCCACGCTTCGGGTCGTGCGATACACCCCTTTGGGAACAACCACATCGCCGCGTCTGACCTGATAATGGTCGATACCCTGCAGGTTAAGGGCCAGACGCGTGCCGGCCACGCCGGTTTCAACCTTTGCGCCGTGGGCCTGAATGCCGCGAATCCTGCACGGCAACCCGGACGGCAAAACCTCCGCCTCTTCCCCCACTGCAACCGTACCGGACAGGAGCGTACCGGTGACAACCGTGCCGAAACCGGCAAGTGTGAAAACCCGGTCCACCGGCAGGCGATACGGCCCTTCTCGCCGTTTCTGATCCAGAGAGCGGGCGATCAGGCCGAGCTCGTCCTTGAGGTGGTCGATGCCGCTGCCGGTTCGCGAGGAAACCGGAATAACCGGAGCTCCTTCAAGGAAGCTGCCGACAAGAAACTCCCGCACCTCCTCCACAACCAGGTCCAGCCAGTCAGGGTCCACGAGGTCGCTCTTGGTCAGGGCCACCAGTCCCTTACGCACGCCAAGGAGCTGGCAGATATCGAGATGCTCGCGAGTCTGGGGCATCACCCCCTCGTCCGCGGCTATCACCAGCATCACCATATCCATCCCGCCTACCCCGGCAACCATGGAACGCACAAATTTTTCGTGGCCGGGGACGTCGACGATGCCGAAATGAATTCCGCCCGGGAGGTCGAGTCCGGCAAAGCCGAGTTCAATAGTGATACCACGTGATTTTTCTTCGGGAAGCCGGTCGGTGTCAACGCCGGTGAGTGAGATTACCAGTGAGGTCTTGCCGTGATCTATATGGCCTGCGGTACCGAGAATGAGGTTCTTCATACAATTTGCCGGAAAAGGCGGCCGTGACTGCGTGGAGCGCATGGGAAGCAAATAGTTTTCGTAACATGCTTATATATTCGTAATTCTGTTGTTTCCATACTGTTCGTTCTCCTGCCACTACTATTCTGACGTTCCAACAGCCTGTTGTCCTATATATGGTCTGATGCTGATTTTCAACGGTTTTCTTCAAAAGGATCATCCTCCGGCGATATCCTGATCACTGAACGATTCAGAACGATCCAATAAATTCTGACCGCTTTTTTGGATTATCCGGTGCCGATAATGATGCGGCACGCTAAACTTCACCTGTAAAAATATAATTGACAAAGAACGTAATAAGCTTATACCTATGACATAGGTAAATATTAATATCCTCTCCTTGTATACAAAATATCTCGTATCTTTTCTCAAGCCCGTTTCCCGGAGACGTAACACCGCACCCTGCCAACTCGACACAAAATCCGGCATTTTACTTTCACCTGATTGAATACTTCCATTCAAATCTGAACGTTGTATAACTACCTGCAACAAAATATCGGGAGGACAATATGAAAACCAAACAGCCACAATCGAGAGAAGTGTCACTATTTAAACAAGTGGTTTTCATTCAGCTCTTCTTGCTTTGTGTTCTCCTGTGCATGGACAGTCCTTCAGAAGCGGTCGATTCGGCAACGGTATTTAGCTCCTACAGTGCAAGCTCCTCGCTCAACAGGCTGTCCCAATCATCTATAAAGCATGAGCATATAAAAGGAAGGGTAATGATCAAGCTCTCTTCCCCAGAAACACTTGCTACCATAAAAAAAGGTGGGAAAACGTCCATAACAGACCTTGACGTGCTGGAAAAAGTACGTACGGTCCGAGGATTTAAGAGTATGAAGCGTCATTTTACAGATGCAAAGACTCCCCAGGGTACGGAAACGGTAAAGAGCAGGGACGGCAAAATGGTCAGAAAACCTGACCTGACCCGTTGGCATCGAATTAACATTAATGAATCGGAAGATATTGCCGCGAAGATCGAAGAGCTTAAGAGAATTCCCGGCATTGAAGTTGTGGAGCCGGACTTTGTTCGTAAGCCGACCGCAATTAGCCTGCCTCAGACCGGGGCAGATCCGCTCGCCGGCCAGCAATGGCACTTGAATGCGATAAATGCACCTCAAGCGTGGGCACACCTTCAGTCGGTCAATTTGCCTCCCGGTGGAAGCCGTGATGTGGTTGTGGCGGTGATTGATACCGGTATCGACATGACGCATCCTGATCTAGCCGCCAGTCTCTGGACAAACAGCACCAATAATACCCATGGAAGAAATGTTGTAACCGATACAGATAACCCCACCGACGACAATGGCCATGGAACCCACGTTGCCGGAATCATAGCCGCACAGGCAAATAACGGTGCCGGGGGAGTTGGTATCGCCTACAATGTGCAGATTATGGCCATTAAGGCGGCGCAGTATTCGGGTATTCTGTCCACTTCGGATATTGGGTTATGTCCCCATATCATTGACATAACATTGGATAGTCCAGCAATTCAGAAAACGTCCACCGATGATCCGTTACTCTTGCTGCCATAGCTGGCGTCCTCGGCCGGAAGACTCGATCTTCGCCGCGACTGAGTGTTTCGTGGGGTCGGATCAAATTGTAGCTGGC
>Ga0118677_10008588_pt1 | contig 16310 bp, 5 predicted proteins | sample AliMusrvi5mmetaG_FD_86154 | JGI IMG/M metagenome (GOLD analysis project Ga0118677, IMG submission 86154) | reverse complement strand
CATGTAGGCAAGCATCTCTTTTGAGTCATCGACTATCAATATGTTGGGAAGATCCATCTGCTACTCTGCCTGTTTGACTGTAAAAATAAATATACTTCCTTTTCCGACTTCACTTTCCACCCTGATTTTTCCACCCTGTTTTTCGACGAACTCCTTGCAGATCAGTAATCCAAGGCCGGTACTCGATTCACCTTCAGTGCCTTTCCTGCTTTGCTGCTCATTCATGATAAAGAGTTTCCTGAGCATTTCACTTTTCATACCTATACCATTGTCCTTAACCGATACCTCGATTTCTCCCTGTCCCGCCGTTTTAGCCGTTATCACGACAGTCCCTCCCGGATAAGTGTACTTCAATGCATTGGATATCAGATTACGCATAACACACATAAATAAGTCAGCGTCAGCTTTAATCAGTGCACCAGCAGGAAGTTTTATGCTGAGTGGTATATTTTTCTGTTTAAGGATAGTTTCATACATTCGTGAAGATTCATTAATTAGATTTTCGAGCGATTTGGCTGTGATTACCGGAGTTATACGGTTCAGACGGGATCTGGACCAATGCAATAAATTATCCATCAAATGAAAAGCGTTCTTTGCCGACTCGTCTAAGGCCCCTAATGTTTTCCTTACCATTTCTGGTGACATGTTGGTATATTTCACAGATAACATTTCGGTCAGATTCTGAAACCAGTAAAGTGGATTACGTAATTCGTGTGTGATTATTGAGAATACCTTATCCTTATCCCTAATTGCATTCTCAAGCTCTCTGTTTAATTTCTCAAGTTCCGTATTTTGTCTTAAGATTTTATCATTAAGCTTTGCCAATTTGCGATGTGCTTTCTTTTTGGTTTCGAACAGGGTATAAAATAATATGGCAAATAGAGCTGAAATTGATAGTGCAATAACCACCATCAAAATAAAAGCATCCTTGCGGAGAATGGTCTTTATTTTAAATTCATTGTCTTTGCGGAGTAACTCGTTGTCAATCTCCTTCTTTTCTGATTCGAATGTGAGACGCAATTCAGATAGTCGATGATCATTTTCTGCCTTGGTCAGTTTTTTATCTGCCTCGGCAAAAAGTGTGTAATACTGTAATGCTTTAGCGGTACTTCCTTTTGTAAGGTAAACCCTATATAGGCCCAAGTAACAGTCGTGATAAAGTTCAGTAAGATTGGCCAATTTTGCTTTGTAAAAACACAGTTCAAAGAGGTGCCGGGCAGAATCTGGCTGGCTTAATGAGAGTAAGGTATTACCCAATTCCAAAGATGCTTCTGCCATACCACCATCATAACCCGCTTTGCGTGCAATTTCGAATGATCTATTCAAATATGGTTTTGCCTTCAACGGTTCTGACTTAAGGTTAAAGACTTTGCCAATGTTTGTTAAGGCTTTTACTTTTCCTTTGGTGTACGAAATTTGTTCACAATTGCTGAGGGCTTTTAAAAAATAGAAATGGGCGCTGTCAGGATTGTTTTTTGCCAGAAAAACCTTTCCAATATTATTGTATGAATTATCGTTAAATGTAGCGTTTCCACTAATATACGCAGCATTACATGATGAGCTATTAAATGTTGCATTACCCACAACGTCTGTTGTCAAACAATTTCCAGCGCTTGAAGTGGCCATAAATCCGGAAGAAAGCGCTCCTCCAGTTAAACCACTAGAATCAATACCCTGAGGTTGCGTCCACGTGTCTAGATTTGCGAGAGGTGAAACTGAGCCAACCAAAGATACACCAATATTTACATTAGGCACACCTGGGGCTGATATGGTGTGAGCGGCATCGGTAAACCAATTTGATGCATTATTCCAATCAGTACTTAGTGTACTATACCAAGTGTAATGGCTGTAATTAAATGTACTACTTTTTGAAACCAATGTTCCAAGTCTATCTACTCCTTTTACATAGAGTGTACTTGTTCCATAGGCTGGCGCCGATATTTCTGCACCGTGTCCAGCACAACTTGCGGTTGATGTTGAAGTCCAATTATTCCATGAATAATAACAAGTTGTTGCAGATCCCCAAGAAATGTACGGGTTCCAAGTTGGAACTGAACTACTAGCAAGAGGACTTAAAATATCCACTTTCAAATCTGGATTCAATGATGAATATGTCCAAATAGAATCCGATCCTGCTACAAGCTTATTACCATCCGCGGATGATGCCAATGAATTCCAACCTTGACCTGTAGTATTTACAGCCTCAGTCCAAGTTGCTCCAGAGTTTAACGATGTCCATACAGCCTTAGTCACACCAGCAACAGAAAGTTTTGTTCCATCAGCAGAAGATGCTGCTATAGTCCACTGCGTACCAATTAGTCCTGCTGGCGTTGACCAACTCGCACCTCCATTAGAAGTCATTCTAACTGTTCCACCCCAACCTACAGCAATAAGTTTATTTCCAGTGGAATCAGACGCAATTGACAACAGACCACTTGAATTATTTGTTCCCGCAGAAGCATTCCATGTAACACCGCTATCTGTTGAAAGCCAAATATAGCCATTACTCCAGTCTTCATCTACAGCAGCAAGTTTTGTACCATCAGCATTTGAAGTAACCCATCCCCAAACTTTATTAGTTGCTCTTTGAGTCCATTTTCTACCACTGTCAGTTGATGTGTAAATGTATCCACCATAAACAGCTGCAACAAGTTTTGTTCCATCAGCAGAGGAAGAAATTGATACCCAACTTTGACTAGACCCTCTAGGAATCCAAGTTACACCACTGTCAGTTGATGTGTAGATGTATCCACCGTTTACAACAGCAGCTAACTTTTTGCCGTCTGCAGAAGAAGCTACATTTATCCACCTTCTAACAGAATCCCTAGGTACCCAAGTAGCTCCAGAATCTGTTGATGTATAAATATACCCAGGCTGAACAGCCATTACAAGCTTGGTTCCATCAGCAGAAGATGCTGTTCCTCTATTATTATGACCTCCAGTATTTGGCTCCATCAGCCAGCCTCCAACACTAAATGCAATTTTTGATATACCGGTATTTCCTAATCCATCAACAACCTTCACGGATAATGTGAAATCTCCTTCTAATCCAGGCGAGGTAATATCAGAACCACCAAGAGCACAACTTGAAGTGGAATGTGTTAGAAAATTATCATATGAATAAGTACAGGTAAGTGTTGATGTTGCTAGATTATCTGGATTCCAATTTATTGAAGGCGCCCATGTTCTAACAATACCCGCTGTGGGTGAATTAATATTTACGCTCAAACTTCTGTAGAATGCACTACTCTTTGAAACTACAACACTGTTTTTATCTATTCCTTTTACATAAAGTGTACTTGATCCATAAGTTGGCGCCGGTATATCACTACCATGGTTTAGACAGCTTGCCGTTGAGGATGAAGTCCAATTATTCCAAGAATAATAACACGATGTTGCTGATCCCCAAGAAATATACGGACTCCAAGTTGTCGTTGTTCCATTATTTGAAGGAAGTATTATATCGACTTTTAGATCAGGGTTGAGTGCAAAATAATTCCAAAGAGCAACGTTATAGGAAGTTGCTGTGATTTTAGATCCATCAGCAGAAGATGTAATAGATGTCCAACTACCATTTACAGTAGAGCTTTGTTCAACCCAAGTTGCGCCGGACGATGTTGATACCCAAACGGACCCTCCCCACTCTCCTATCAAAATCTTTGTTCCGTCGGCATTAGATGTTATGGTATTCCAACCTCGACCAGATGTTCCTGATGTCTGCGTCCAAGTAGCGCCAGATGTTGTTGAGGTCCAAACAGAACCTGACCAACCAACAGCCGCTAATTTTGTTCCATCAGCGGAAGAAGTTATGTATTGAAAATATCTACCATTTGCACTTGAAGTCTGAGTCCATGTTGTACCACCATCAAGTGAAGTCCAGATATATCCATTACCCCAAGATGTTCCAGCGTCTACAGCAAAAATTTTACTGCCATCAGCAGACATAGCAATTGAAGTCCAATTTTTAACCCCTACATTATTTTGCAAAGTCCATGTATTACCACTGTCAGTTGATGTATATATTCTACCGTTTCCACTACCAGCTATGGCCAGTTTTGTACCATCAGCAGAGATTGCAACCGTATGCCAAAGTTCCTTAGGAGAAGAAGATCTTTGAACCCAAGTCACTCCGCTATCATTTGATGTGTACACGTTAGCACCTTCCCAAACTGCAGCTAATTTTGTACCATCAGCATTAGAAGCTATTCTTACATAAGGTTTTGACCCAGATGCAATGTATCTTGGTGTCCAAGTTACCCCAGAATCAATTGAGGTATATGCATAATCACTTCCATCTAATGCAACAAGTTTTAATCCTGTATAATCTGAAGCAACAGTTCCTAATCCATTTACAGAGTTGGGAGAGATTGACCATCCAACAGTAGAAAATGTTGTGCCAATAGAGGCAGAAATTCCACTACTATGAATAACGACCTTAACAGAAAGAGTGTAGCTACCGTCTGTACTTGGAGCAGTAATATCAGAACCACCAAGATCACAAACGGCGGTGCTTGTTGAAGAAGTAAAATTATTATACGAATAATAACAATCGAGCGAACTCGTGCTCATATTAGTTGTATTCCAATTTACTGAAGGTGACCAACTTTTTATCACACTTGAGGATGGCGAATTAATTATAATTCCCAGGGTTTGTGTGAACGTAGTACTTTTTGTAACGATTGCCCCCGTCGTGTCTGTACCCCTAACAGCAAGAGTGTTAAACCCAGCTTGAGGAGACGCAATGTCAGACCCGTGTTTTGCACAATCCACATCGCTTGTCGTTACCCAATTATCATATGAATACTTACATGTAATAGCTGTACCCCAAGAAATGTAAGGATTCCAAGTTGTTGTTGTTCCATTATTAAGTGGATTAAGAATATCCACCTTCAGCTCTGGATTTAGCGCTGTGTAATACCATTCGGAATTATTATATCCATTTGAAACGGACTTGTTACCATCAGCAGATGACGTTATCTGCTGATAATATTTATTTGGAAGGTTTGAAAATGGAATCCAAGTCACACCTCCGTCTTGTGATGTCCAAATTATCTCGTTGTTAGTACCAGCCATAAGCTTTGTTCCATCGGCAGATGAGGATATGTAGTACCAAGGATGTCCTGTAGTGTTTAAGTTTTCTTGCCAAGTTAGACCACTATCAATTGATCTCCAAATAGAACCGCCAAGAACCACAGCGGCAAGTTTTACTCCATCAGCTGAAGACGCAATAGACACCCATCCCTTTGGACCTGTTCCCGTACTTGTTGCCCAATTTACTCCACTGTCTGTTGATGTATAAATATACCCACCGTTAGCTACAGCAACAAGTTTATTACCATCAGCTGACGAAGCTACCGCATACCAAGATGTTGCAGGTGAAGCAGTTTGTAAAGTCCAAGAAACTCCAGCGTCTGTTGACGTATACATTTTACTTCCCTGAGCTGAAGCGACAAGTTTGTTTCCAGAATAATCAGACGCCATAGTAAACCAATTGATTACAGGAGAACCTGACTGTACAGTCCAATTTAAACCACTATTTACCGATGTGTATATGTGACCATTAGCAAGTGAAATAGCAAGCTTTGTTCCATCAGCAGAAGACGCTGCATTTCTAAAAATACGCCCGTTAGTATTTCCAAGTGGATTTGCCCAAGTTGCTCCAGCATTTGCTGAAACATAAACGCCACCCTCATATGTATCTCCAACAATTTTATTTCCCGAAGCGTCGGAAGCAAGACCTGTCCAAGAAAAACTAGACGCACCTGATGCTGTACCAGGTGATGCAGTCCAAACACCTATTGGCAAAATACCTGCACTCATCGATCCGTAAACTCTTCCATTAACCGTTAAGTTAGATAACGCACTGATAGATGTTGATGCAAAAGTAAAAGGCCCTCTATAGCTTATAACGAGTGATCCAGCTTTAATATACTTATTAGATAAATCCAAACTTCCGGCAGATGAAATGGTTACAGAACTACTTGAGTTTATAAAATTTGAATAACCTGTAACTGTAGTTGACGCAAGAATAAAATTAGAAAAGTTACCAACCGTAGCAAAATAATTTGAACTAGAACTACCATAAACGGTGTGTCCGGCACCATCGAAAGTTATATTGTTTGATCCTATTGTAAAACATGAATCTGTAATTGGAGCGTCAACACTTCCAATGTCACTAGTTAGCGTGTAAGTCCCTGTAAAAGCAATTGTTCCACATGATGTCACGTTACCGGGAAATATTGGCCATGTTCCGCCAATATACGCTCCAAAATATGTTGTGTTACCATTAACTGTGACATTAAAGAAATTAAGCGCACTCAAAACAACGTTTGTTTTATTTAACGTTCCAGTGTAATTCAAACTAAGCCCTCCGTTGGTATTTATTCCGTTCAGTCCATTACCACCAGATAATTCAAGTGTGGAATTTGAAATATTTAAGTTAATATCACTGAAATATAAATTACCTCCAGTTCCTCCAAACCCTTGCGTGATACTACCACCTCCTTTTGTAGTGACACTCCCGACAACGGCATAATATATTGCAACAGCACCTCCATCTCCTCCGTTTCCACCAGAAATGCTATCCCCTATTGTGTTGTCATTTCCACTAGCATCTACCCCCTTAGCAAACCCTGCAATTGTAAAGTTAGAAACAACAAGGTTTGTATAACCATTTGCAGCCACAGCAAGATCACTAGTTGGACCCCCAGTCCTTGCACGAGCGTCTATTGCAACAAGACTCGTACTTGTTCCAGCTCCCGTGATTGTGTGACCGTTTCCAGTGATAGTGACGTTGTCAGATGAGATGACAAAACATGTAGATGTTCCTATTGCGGTAACATCTGTACTCAATGTATATTCGCCGGCCACAACCAACTCGCCACAAGATGAGATTGGCCCAGGAAGGAGCGCAGATGCTTGAGTATGATGTGGAAGAAGGAAGAGTAGAAATGCAAAAAATATTCCCATTGAGAATATTGTTTGCTTAACTGTATATTTTGTACTCTGTACTTTTTGCATTATTTAGAACTCTAATTTTTTCTAAAATAACATTATTATTGAGCTGGATTGGCTGGAGCTGAATCCTGCGCAGGTGGTGCTGTTGAATCCGCAGGAGTTGCAGGAGTGGAAGCACTTGGTGCAGGCGGTGCTGTTGTGTCTGGTGCGGACGCTGGGTTTCCTCCTGTTACCTTATCAATTACGTTTTGTACCGCATCTGTAACCGTGTTGATTACTCCGCTTATAGCATCTGATACTTTATCAATGATTGTTGGAGTGGTTGTTGATGTATCGTCTGATGGGGTTGTGATTGCAGGGTCAGTGGAAGTGGAGTCTGTTGTAGTTGCAACACTCTCTGAGCTTGTTGCCTCTGCTGATGTTCCGTTACCAGTTGTTAAATCTGCTTTTGTAGATGTTGCATCTGTGGCTGGGTTTGTTGTTTTATCTTGAGATGGTGTGACATCTGCATTTGTAGTTGTAGTTGCGGTTGAAGTAGATGTTGAAGCTAATTCACTCTCAGTTGTGCTTGCTGTTGATGTGGCCGTTGCATCTGTAGTTGTTGCATTATCAGCAACAGAATTAAAGGAGATAATTCTTTTAATAAAGAATGTTGATCCGTTTGTTAAACCTTGAGCGATTATTCTATCGCCCACCTTAATATCTGTAATTGCAAGAGTTGAATAAGAACTTGTCTCAACTTCTTTAAGATACTTTATGTTTAAGTTATACTCTGTGACAACTTGACTGTTTGAACTTTTTGCATCAGTTATGTTTATATCACTGTCAGAAACTGACGCCACAGTTCCAAGGACGCTGAAGTTAGTTGTTGCAGATTCAATACCATTATTGATAGCAGCTGAAATTCCCCAGCTTAGCAAAAAAACAGAAGCAATCCCAACTGAGATTAGAACTTTCGCTGATTTAACGTTTAAAGATTTATATTTAGAATTTTTCTCTTCAGGGTTTAATGTTTCACTTTTTCTTGATCCTTTTTTAGGCAACAAATCAGATAGTTTTTGAAATTTCATGTAGTAATTTTAACACGAATGCAAAATACATGAAATCTATTTATGGCAAGTAGCATGTGGATAAGTACGTCTTAATTGTTATCAAGCAACCAGTCTTCAAAGGCTTTTATACCCTTCAAACTCGGATCATATGATGTAACGTCGGGAAAATCTAAGTTCATGATTTTATCGTAGACAATGCAAATCAGCCTCCTTAGCCTATCGTACTCATTTGAATCTTCACCAGAGTCTCCATCAGCAATTCCGTCTTTAATCTGCGACAAATCCAGGTCAAGACTCACTATTTTCTCCTTAATGGTCCCCTTATCTGTTTTTTCCTTCACAGGCTCAACAAACTGAAGAATTCCCCGCGAGACCTTACTATTTTTGTACCTTGAGGAGTTTTCCATTAATAACTTATAAAAAATTAACTGGCGCTTATAATTATTTAACTTAATTTTTGTATCCTCCTCGCTTGCCTGCCAGCTAAAATAGGCCTTTCCAGTTTTAAAATCAACAACCTCATATTCGCGGTTATCATTTTTAAATATTTTGTCGATTTTTCCCGTCAAATGCGCCGTCCTGTTTTTTTCATCCGTAATCACAACACCCTCATGTTTAAAATCAACTTCAGACAAATCATCGCCAGTAAAATCCTCTTTTTTCTGATCGTAAAAGGCGGAAAGAGCTTCTTTACCTTTTTCTTTGTAATACTCATGATCCCTTTCAGACATTCTCTCTTTTCTTAAGGCTTCCTCAAACCATTTTATTAGTTTTTGTTTTTCTGATTCCGAGACGTCTCCTGAAGTTGGATCAATGTCAGTTCCCCATGCTTTTTTTGAAACGATAAGACGTTCAATTGCTTTGTGAATTGCAGAACCATATGAGCTGACTAATGTCTTAGCTTGCGGAAATCTAAGCAAATTTTGCTCCAAAAATGTTTGCGGACCGCCTCTTTTTACGTCCAAAAAATTATTTAAGTGTGTAACAGAAAGTTTGTAGTCCTTAAGTGGAATTTTGAGCAACTCAATTTCTTCGCCAAAAAATGGAGGAGTATTGTAAAGCATCCACGATGCCGTCAACAGCTCGTGGGTTTCTGGTTCATTATCGTCATCCATAGGATTATACAACTTCTCCAAAACAGCTGGTGATTTTGTATAATCAAAATCATTTGAAGGAAGGAGAAATCTTAAGACAGATGATTCTTTTCCAGTTTCTGCAATTTTATACGATGTTAAATACAAATGTTTTTTTGCACGAGTTAACGCCACATAGAATAATCTTCGCTGATCTGTCTCATCATCTCCTGCAGGCTGAATTGGCAAGTTAATTGGAAATGATATTTTATTATTCATCCCTCGTCCTGCCCATATATTATCCTGACACGATAGGACAAACACAGTGTCAAACTCCAGTCCTTTTGCACCATGCGCTGATAGTAAGTTCACGGCATTTTCACCGCTTGCAAATGGACTTTCATCGTTAAGTGGTAGATTGTTTTTTTGTCTAAGATCGACAAAGTTTATCAGGTCCTCTAGTGTTAGAAAATGATAACTTATATCATTTGTTAATCCTATTGAAGAATCACTATTCAAAGCGCGCTCACCCACATAATCACGAAGTGCTCTAATAAAAACTCGAAGACTTGAAAGAAATGAAAGATATTCCGTTCTTGAATGTTCAAACTTTTCTTTATTGAAGTAATAGTCCTTGAATGGTGACGCAATTTGGATGCCGGCGCCGAGGCCGGTTTTTTTGTCGCCTTCGGCGCCACCGTTATCAGTCTCGGCGCCGGCATCATCATCCTCACTTTCTGCGACAAGTACAACATGCGCCCCAATTATTATATCTAGGACTTTTTCCAAAGGTTCATGCAAAGATTTGTTTGCAACGTCTATCAAAAAATGTGCAATTTCAACAACTTTTTTATCTTTCCATTCCAACATTATTTCCAGCCACGGTTTTCTACTTTCATATGCGACCTTAGAAATTTCCCAAACCGTCTGCCTTCCTAGTTGCCAAAATGGGAAACTTAAAATTTGAGGCAAGAAACTATCTGCCTCAATTATGTCTTTTCTAGAAAGACTGGCAATAAATCTAGAAATAATTATAAGTTGCATAATATGCGGTTCAAGAAAAACATTTTGTTCCCGCTGATATCTTATTGGGACATTGGCACCCTTCAAATATGGCACCAAGTTCTCCAAACCATCGTGTTTTCTAGAGATAACAGCAATATCTTCTGGATTTTTTCCATTATCAATTAATTCCTTTATTTTTCTTGAAACAAAATGATATTCCTGTAGTGAAGTCTTAAATTTCTTGTTTATAATTTCCCCACCATTTAGCCCTTCGCCCAAAGACTTCAAACTCTTGTCAATCTTGTATAAGGTTTCCAATCTATTGTGGCCTTTTCTAATAATATGAGTCGCAATATCAAGAACATCTTGAGTAGACCTATAATTATCCGTCATTGTAACTACTTCAACATCAGTAAATCTTATTTTGAAATTCAAAATATTAGAAAGTTCCGCACCTTGAAATTTGTAAACAGCCTGATCATCATCGCCAACAACCATTACGTTTGGTCTACCTTCATTAACTGGAGCATTTAAAATTAAATTAACGAGCTTCATCTGTGCATTATTAGTATCCTGAAACTCATCTACCAAAATATATTGGTATTGTTCCTGCAACTCAAACTTAAGGCGTGGGTGCTTTTCAATGGATTCAATAGCGTCCAGAATCATATCGTCAAAATCAAAAAAAGCTTTACTTGTCATTCTTTTTCTGTACAAATCATAAACGTCCGCGAGAATATCAATTTTTTCCTCGTCCAAAGTTTCCTTCAAAGTTTTTGTGCCGTCGTCCCGCGTTTTTATATATTTTGTTTTCCAAAGAGAAATTGACGAGTTTTTTCCATCATCAGAAACGGCATCCATAAGCGCACCCTGAAGTGAATTGGCGTAAGATGCAAGCATAGGCAAAAACAAAGAATCTTCTTGTGGGAATGGGTCCTCAAGATTTTCTTTTTCCGATTCCTTAAACAGCAGAAGTACGGTGTTTTTTACCAATTCTAGTGCGTCTTTTGTGAGTCTTCCTTCAAGTGCTGGTACAATTATTTTCTCAGCACGTCTTACAGAGCGCTTATTGTGCTCAATTATTTTTTTAAATTCCTCGGGTGTGATTCCAGACTTTTTAAGATGCTCAATTCTCTTTTTTGCATCTGATAGATATGAAAAACCTTTTTCTTTATGATAACTATCGCGGAACATATTTCCTTGTGGAAGATTAAAGAAAATGTCTTCCAGAATTCTAACTTGTGTCAATGAGTCTGCGGGGCTAAATTGCGTGCCTTTATAAAAATATTCTGGATATTTTTGAATGATGTTTATACAAAAACTGTGAAATGTGTGAATAGAAACTCTGTATGCTTCATTTCCAATAAGCCGAGAAAGACGGTCTCGCATGTTTGATGATGCAGCATCTGTGAAAGTCATACATAAAATATTAGATGGTAAAATTTGTGATCTTCTCAAAATTTCAGCAACACGCAAAGACAAAATTTCAGTCTTTCCAGATCCAGGACCCGCCACCACCAAAAGTGGACCATCAATGGTGTCCACCGCTTTTTTTTGCTGTTTGTTTAGCTTGGCATAGCGTTCTTCAAATTTGTTTTTTACTTGCCCGCTAGCCATACTCTGAGACGGAGTCTGTCTTGTGTTTGTCATATGTACATAGATTATAGCAGTAATACCCAAAATTTCTACATGCAACATTTAGAGCCTTTTTTGTATGATACAATATCAAAGTCTATTTATTTATCAAAAAATCAATTACTTATGTTAAAAAAACTGTTCGTGTTATGTTTTGTCTTCTTCTCTTCATTTTTAATAGCCGATGCTCAAGAGGCAAATATTTATGTCACACAGTTAAAAATTGAAAATCAAGCAAATTATAATAAGGGTGATACTATTCACGGTAGTTTTGTCATCTTCAACACCGCTGATATTCCCCAATCTGATCTTCAAATAAAAGTCTCCACATATTTTAAAGCTGACAAACAAGGGGTTCTATCTGGTGAATCCACACCACTTAAAGGGTTGTATCTTGAAGCTCATTCAAAAAAAACCATTTCATTTGAATATACACTACCAAAAGAAAATGCGGGAGATGTCATGCTGGTAGTTCAAGCGTATACAAGTGACGGAACGATTAAAGGAGAAGATTCTATTCCGCTTTCTGTGGTCGGAAAATCGACAAAAACACTTATTGCTATAAACAACGCATCATTGTTGATAAACAAAAAAGAATTTGGTCTCCAGGTTGGACCAACCGTCTTAGCTGGTGACAACTTGCTACTCTCTTTTTCTGTAGGAGTTTTAGATAAAGCATACGATGTTAAACCCATTCTTACGCTCTACAACAGGACACAAAACTCAAAACCAATAAGTTCAACTCCGCAAGATGTAATATCCCTCAAGTCTAACGGGAAATATAGCATTAAGCTTTCAGCAAATTTAGATCCTTTGGTGTATGAAGGTGTTTTATCTTTTGAATCCAGTGAGGCACAAATGCAACCCATTTCATTTAGATATATTACAAAAGGTGATATTGGAACAATTATAAATGCAAACACAGATGTCTTAGGTGGGAAAAAAGGAAGTGTTGTTAACGTAAGAATCTCGTATGGAGGAAACCCAATAGCTTTTAACTTATCAAACGGAACGAGCACCGACAAAAGTGCTGAGGTAGACTCAATCGCAACCATCACCGTCAGTCTGTCTGATAAAGATGGAAACACCTTAGGAGACGGTGAATCAACAATAAGCTTGAAAGATACGGGTGATATTACAATACCCGTCAAGTTAAACAAAAGCACTGACAAAATTTCAATTTCCGCCACAATGAAAGAAGGGGACAAGGTTCTTTCCACGTACAATGTTCAGCTACCTGTAAAAGAAAGCGAATCCTTAACTTTTATAGAGAAAATTCTATATTCTCTATACATATTGTTTGGGCTAATCATTTTAATCTTACTACTTGCATACAAAAGAATAAAAAACAAATTATTTTTAATAATTATTATTGTTATAGCTTTTTTGATTACGGGACTATATACCTATCAAAAAGCTAGCGCTCTAACTGTCCTTAAACAATCTTCGCTTGTTGGCCCAACTTCTCCCTTCAAAATTAATTCTATAACTTCTCCTTTACCCCATGATGTCTCATCGTATGCTCCAGGTGAGGAATTTACACTTAAGTTCAATGCGACTTTTGCCACATGCACAAACGAGCCGTGGTACTTTAGCGCATTGGAACCAAATAGGAATTGGTGGGGGCATGATGCATCATATTACCAATCGCTGAATTTAAATTATGTAGAAATGTATTACTTTTGGATTGGTAGTTTGGGTGGTGCAGAAATATTTAATTCAAGTTTAAATGGTGCAACTCCAAACTCTACAATCGTTCAAGATAGCAGTTATTATTCCTCTAATGGAAATGGTCACTATTTTTTCATCCCAACATACTTCATTACTGGAAATCAAACATATAAAATGCCAACAACTCCTGGACTATATGACTTTGTGTTTATGACAACTAATGCATCAAGCAATACATACGATGAAGGATTCAGAGTTGTATCGCAAAAAGTCTGCGTACGTGGGGCTGGACTTTGCTTAGGTGAAAATAATGGTACCACAACCGATCCAACCGATCCAACCTCCACAACGACAGTAGGTGAAAACCCTCCAACAACTGATACACCAGTAGCCATAGATAACGGAAATATTTGTGGCCCCTCTGCCTCTGCGGTAACAAAGGATCAAGGTCTTGAATCAAATTCTCCTAACATGTGTAGAACTGGGTACGACATTTCAAATTTTAATATTGATACAATGAATGGACATTGGACGTGGCAATGTCACGGTCCAGATAATTCAAGTTCTTGTTTGGCTACATGTGGAGCAGGTTTAATTTATTGTGCAGACACAAATCAATGTTCAAACACCTGTGACAATGGTGACAAATGCTCCCTGGCTGGCATTCAATCTGCAGATGACCCAATCAAGAAATATGCCCAATGCCTAGATCCAAAACTTACACTTACTTTAAAAATGAATGCTCCGTACGCTAATGCAGATTCCAAATGTTCAATTGATTGGTCTACAAGTGTAAATCCATCAACTATTTCAGATGAATATACTACATGTAAATTAGACGGTATCGTAGTTCCAAATAATGATCCGAACCATTCCGTACTTGTAGGGCAACACAGTCTCGTTTGTGAGACTAGAATTGATGGAATTGACCCAACTACCCCCGTGAGCGTAACATCTGGTCCTATTACAAAAACATTCAAGTGTTCAAAGAACCCAGTTTCAAGTGAAATATAAGGTGTATACTCATAACCCGCTTGTAAAAGTATAAGACTTGTGAGAGCACGAGACAAATGTCCATTTCCATCAGAAAATGGGATATATACGATTATATACGATAAGTCATTCACAGTTTGAGTTATATTTAAAGGCCTACGTTTCGGTCATGTGATTGACTAATAGTATTAGGAATGGTACTCTTTTAGCGAACCCGTTCCTTTTCGACCCGAATGGCTCTTAAATACCGATTCTTTTTTCAACAAGAACTAACAACCTAGAAAAAAACGAACCAGTGAAAGGTAAAACAGAAACGACGGCAAAAAAGACAACCCTGGCAACAAAAGAGGATGAGAAAGAAATAGTCAATAATTTCAACTTTGAAGAGGTGGATTTGACCCCACCTCCACCTCCTGCTTCGACTCCAAAAACCCCACAGGAGATGATTGAGTCCGTGGACTTGAATACGGCCAGCACCGATGAGTTTGGTGATGTTCAATACCAAGAAGGTGAAGTGGTTTTAGAGAACATCACCATGAGTGATCAGGCCAAAAAGGTCTACCACTCAATCATAAACTTGCAGAAGCAAAACCGCCCTATTACAGCAGCAATCAAGGATAAAATCCAGGAGCTCAATGCCATTGGGTACAACAACAAGGAGGCGTACAAACTTGTGCAACGGAAGCTGAGACCGCTGTATAGATCTCTAGCCTCCCCCATGAGCGCTAGGCGCAAACTACAGAAGATGTTCATCAAGGAGATGTTTGCGGACTACCCGTCTCTTATGGACACCCCAGACTTCGTGGTCCGCAAGGGCTACAAAGTAGTGATCCGCGTCGTCCCAATCATGGTGACACCAAGAGGAAAACGAACAAAGAATCACACCCTGATGATGAGAGTTAGATTCAGACGTCCTGTCACGACAGAGCCAACATCAGCTTGATATCCTCAACCAAATGCCGCCAAACCCCTTCGGGGTTTGGCGGCATTTCCAATCTTATATATTATAATTTCAACCAGAAGTCATTCGCTAAATTCACACCCCCCACCTCTAAAACCTAATAGTTCTTCAACCTATTCACCTTGTCGTGCTGTCTAATCTTCTCATGCGCCTTAGCTTCAATCTGTCTAATACGCTCACGAGTAACACCAAACATCTTACCCACCTCTTCAAGTGTATGTTGAATTCCATCAGAAAGTCCATGACGTAGCATTAAAATTTCTCGCTCTTTTTCAGATAGATCTGAAAGAATTTCTTTAACTTGATCTGCCAAAATTCTTCTTGAAGCCTCTTGATCAGGTGAAAGAATCTTATCATCTGGGATGAAATCTCCAAAAGTTGATTTGTCATCATCGTCTCCAACAGATGCGTCCAAAGAAACTGTTGTCTGATCAATTTTCTCAATTGTATAGATTTTCTCTACATCAATTCCCATCTCCATTGCAAGTTCCTCTGGCAATGGGTCACGCCCCAAGTCTTGCGTCAAACGTCTAAGAACTTGTTTATATTTCGCGATAGTCTCAACCATATGCACAGGAACTCTAATTGTTCTTGATTGATCTGCCAAGGCGCGTGTGATTGATTGTCTAATCCACCAAGTTGCATAAGTTGAAAACTTAAAACCTTTTGACCAATCAAATTTGTCCACAGCCTTAAATAGCCCTATATTTCCCTCTTGAATCAAGTCCAAAAGAGTTAAATCAGGACTTCTATTTGCATATTTTTTGGCGATAGAAACAACCAAACGCAAGTTTGCCTTTGCAAGCAATCCTTCTGCTTCTTTATCACCATTTTGAATTCTCTTTGCAAGATCTTTTTCTTCTGAACCAGTAATCAATGGATACTGTCCAATTTCCTTGAGGTACATTTGAATTGAATCATAATTGGAATCATTTTTACTGATTGCATACTTCTTCAATAAAT
>Ga0118677_10008585_pt1 | contig 16316 bp, 16 predicted proteins | sample AliMusrvi5mmetaG_FD_86154 | JGI IMG/M metagenome (GOLD analysis project Ga0118677, IMG submission 86154) | reverse complement strand
GCATAAAGCTCCCCGCCCTGCTCTGCGACGACCGACATCCGCTTGGTACCAGCCGGTGCGTCCGGCAGGTTCAGCCGACGGCGCAGATCAACGGCGGTGACAATGCGCCCGCGCAGATTTAGGCTGCCGGCAATCTCGCGTGGGGCCATCGGGATGCGGGTGATGGTCTGCTCGCCCAGGATGTCACGCACCGTCAGCGCAGGAACGCCGCATAACTGGCCGGCAACCGTGAGCGTGACGAACACTTTTTCATCGGCGATCTGGCCATCCGAGGCGCCGCGCTCGGCCACTGATGGCATTTCGGAAAGTGCAATTGACATATCTATTTCGTCCTCACGCAGCCATCGTGATCGGGGCAGTGGTGTCCGCGGACCGCCGTTGGGCCAGACATTGATGCAGGCTGGTCAGCAAAGCGGCGCGTTCAAACTTGGCAACGTAATCGGTGAAGCCGGCCTCCCGGCCCAGCTCGATCTGCTCCGGTGCGACGTGGCTGGTCAGCGCGATCACCGGCAGCTCAGACCAGCGGCCTTTGCTACGCACGCTGCGGACGAAGGCGATGCCATTCATATCCGGCATTTCAATGTCCGACACGATAGCGTCGAACATTTCGCCGGCGTCGTGCAGCCGCAAGGCGTGCGCGGCGTCGCGGGCGGCGACGACATCAAATCCCGCGCTGGACAGTGATGGCACCAGCAGGTGGCGGAAGAACTCGCTGTCTTCGACGATCAAAACGCGTCCAAGCTTGCCGGTCGCGCCGGCCTGCGGGATTTGCTGCGGCCGGGCGAACCAGTTTGCGTAAGCTTGGGTCAGATAAAAGCCGATATCTATGACATCGGTGGCGTTGCCGGCAATCACCGCCGTGCCAAGAAGACCCGGGCGATTGCCGGTGAGTTCGATTTGTAGAACTTCGTCGACCACATCGACGATTTCATCCACCACCAGCCCCATGCAGCGACCGCCATCGACGGCCCCACCGCCGGAGTGGCGCCGCTCGTCATCGCTGAACACCAGCACCGCGTGACGGGCACGCTCCGCGTCCAGCATACCGGTCATCGGCACCAGCGGCATCAGGCGACCACGATACTGAGTGACCGGCTGACCAGCGGAAGTTTCGATCTTGTTTCGGTCGATGTTCTCCAGGCGTGCAATCAGCCCGAGTGGCACCGCCTTGGGTGCCTGATCGCCGGCGCGGAACAACAACATCGCCATGCGCTCGGTCGCTGCCACGCCCAGGGCGATCTTTCCCGCCGTCACGGTGCGTCCAGCGGCACGGCTTTCCAAACCGCCGCCGACGCCACTGCCCGCCTGTTGCGCGAAGAGCCGGTGGGCGACGTGCTCGTGTTCATGCCCGGTGCCTATGAAATCCATCGCACCATCCAGGCTCTGAACGTCCGCCCCGAGGTTCGCGGTTGTGCGGTCCTGCCGCTGCACGGCGAATTGCCGCCGCGCGACCCGGATGCCGCCGTCGCCTCGATCGACCGTCGCAAGATCATCGTCTCCACCAACGTGGCGGAAACGTCGTTGACGATCGAGGGCGTGCGCTTGGTGGTCGATGCCGGGCTCGCGCGGGTGGCGCGGTTCGATCCCTATCGCGGGATCGATACGCTGCTGATCGAACGGATCAGCAAGGCCTCCGCGGAACAGCGCGCCGGCCGGGCCGGCCGCACCGCGCCCGGAGTCTGCGTCCGGCTTTGGACCGAACGTGAGCAGGCCGAGAAGGCCGCCCGCGACGTGCCGGAAATCCGCCGCGTTGACCTGGCCGAGACCGCCCTGATTCTCAAGGCCGCGGGCCATGTGGACGTGGGCGCATTTCCGTGGTTCGATGCCCCGGACCCGAAATCGCTGCAACGCGCATTGACCCTGCTGCAGGATCTGGGCGCGGTAGACGAGCACACCGGCGCCATCACGGACCTTGGGCGGCGGATGCTTGCCTTTCCTGTTCATCCCCGCTATTCCCGCATGATGCTGGCTGCGGAAGCGTATGGGTGCGTGCGCACGGCGGCGTTGATCGCCGCGCTGACCCAGGACCGCAGCCTGCTCGTCCGCCGGCCCGGCACCGATGCGGAGGAGCATCGCGACCGGGCGCTGGGCGAGGAGCGAACCTCCGACCTTTTTCTGCTCATGCGCGCGTGGCTCGAGGCCGAGGCCCGGGGCTACGACGTCGACCATTGCCGTAGCCTGGGCATTCATGCTGTGGCCGCTCGACAGGTCGGGCGCACGTTTGAGGCGTTCGTGCGGATCGCCGCCAATCAGGGGCTCGCCTTGGAAGATGCGCCCCGTTTTGACGACGGGGTTCGCCACTGCCTGCTGGCCGGCTTCGCCGACCAGGTCGGGCGCAGACTCGACGGCGGTACCCTGCGATGCGATCTGGTACACAGCCGCCGCGGTGTGATCGAGCGTGCGAGCGTGGTGCGCTCCAGCCCGCTCGTCGTGGCGGCCGAGGTGCGCGAGGTGGAGTCGGGGGGCGGTCGCGACCTGGACGTTCTCCTGTCGAACGTCACCGCCATCGAGCCGGCCTGGCTGGAAGAACTCTTCCCGGCCGCCATGGTCGAGGAACCCCGGGTCCGGCTCGATCCGGATACGAAGCGCGTGACCGCGGACACGGTGCGGCGCTACCACGACCTGGTGCTGGAGACGCGCCGGGGCGGCACGCCGGGCGAGGCCGAGGCGGCACGGATTCTGGCCGATGAAGTCATCGCCGGCCGGTGCGTGTTGAAGCACTGGGACCATGCCGTGGACCAGTGGATCGCCCGGGTCAACGGCCTGGCGCGCTGGTGTCCGGAACTGGGACTGCCCCCGATCGGGGAGGACGACCGTCGCCTGATGATTGGACAGATTTGCGTTGGCGCCTACAGCATCAAGGACGTCAAGGAACGCCCTGTTTTACCGATAGTGAAGTCATGGCTGGACCACCGTCAGCAGGCGCTGGTCGCGAAGCATGCACCGGAACGGTTGGATCTACCCAACGGCCGGCAGGCCAAGGTCGTCTATGCGGAGAACGCCCCGCCCACGATTGCGGTGCGCATTCAGGATCTCTACGGCGTCGAACGCAGCCTGTCGATCGCCATGGGGCGTCAACCCGTGACCATTCAGGTTCTGGCACCGAACTTCCGGCCCGTTCAGGTCACGTCCGATCTGGAGACCTTCTGGCGCGAGGGCTACCCGCGCGTGAAGCGCGAACTGCAGCGTAAGTATCCCAAGCATCAGTGGCGGTAGGGCGAATCGGTTCGACCGTGTTGCTGTGGCATCGGTGGCGCCGGGGTTGTATCGCCGGCGCATTGCCCTCCTAATCCTAATCCTGATTTTGATCTTAATCTAACTCTTGGGACAGAACAGGGACAGTCATTCCAGTAGGATTAAGATTACGAGCACGATTAGGATTACGAGAGAGCACCCCCGCGGAATCGGCGGCTACCTGGCCACCCGGGACAGCATTGACTTGCCTTATTAGTGTGTTAGCGTTCGTGCCATGCGGAATCACATACTGAGCAGCATTTGGGCTGCTACGCTTGCGTTCGCGTTTGCCGTCGTCACGACCGCGGTCGCGACCGATCCGGCGATCGTCGCGTTTCGTGCCAACGGAGAACTGGTGTGGGACCATGCCTTCACCAATGGCGAGGCCAGCATTGAGTGCTGCACGAATCTGGCGACGGGCGGCTGGCTACCCGTGCAACGCGCATATCCAACGTGTGGCGTCTGGACCGGGCAGGTGGCGGCAACGGCGAACCGGGCCTTCTGCCGGATTGCGGTCACGGACTACGGACAGCCCCGGTGTTGGGCGGAATACGCATTCTGGTACGATCACTACAGTGGCTCGATCAACTTTGTAACGGGCGATGTTTTCTGGGGAAAGGTGCATGCCAATTCCGCGATCTACCTCAGTGGGGCGCCGGTCTTTCATGAGATGGTTTCGTCTTCTGCCACCAACTGGGGCGCCTGGGCTACGAATGCCGTCTTAGACAAGGGCTATCAACTCGGCGCCCCTGTCGAGTCGTTGTTCAAAATCAACTTTACCAACACCGCGTCGACTCAGGACTGTCTGAGGCTTCAGGCGGATTTGGTCATCACGGGGTTCACGTCCATGGCCATGGCCGGGACCAATTTCTACATCTCGAACACGAATCGTGGCTGGACCAGCTACAACTATGGAGCCGCGAACCGATCGGTGCTGTCCAACGGCCTACTCTATATCGCCACGGCGGCATCGGACACGGGCACCGTCAGTATTGCCGGCACTTTGCGGGGGCGCCTGACCATTGTGGCCGACGGGACCATCAATATCACCAATCACATCCGATATGCTGACAATCCGTCTACGAATGCCGGTTCGGCTGATGCGCTGGGTCTGATCTCACGGCAGTACGTGATCGTCAAGACATCCTGTCCCTCGAATCTGGATCTCTTTGCGCACATCATAGCCACCGGCGATGCCGCAAGTCCGACGAACTTCGGCATGTTCACCGTGGAGAACTACGATTCGCGGCCGGCATCATCGTGCGGGAACCTTAATCTATACGGGGGCGTGGTGGAGACTTTTCGTGGACCGGTCGGCACGTCTGGGGGAGCTGGAACAGGCTATGTGAAGCACTACATTTACGACACGCGCTTCCCAGCCAATCCGCCGCCGCACTATCCGCTAATCGGGTACGCTGATCACTGATCGGCGGCGTTCTGTGAGCGTAGCCCACCTCAAACAAATCGCATTGAAACCGTGCGCATGCGGGCCTAGGATTGCGACTCGAAAGGAGATTCACACATGAATCGTTGTATTGGAGCAGTGGCGGTGGCATTGGCGTTTGGTTACGTCGTAGTGGCTGGGGCGGCGCCTGCCGTCAAGACCTACCAGGTCACGGGGCCGGTACTGGAAGTCACGGACACCAAGATCGTGGTCGAGAAGGGCAAGGAGAAGTGGGAACTCGCCCGGACGGCCGACACGAAGGTGACCGGCGACCTGAAGGTCGGCGAAAAAGTCACCATCGAGTACACCATGACCGCGACGACGGTCGAAGTGAAGCCGGCCAAGGCGGAAGCGCCCAAGGCCCCAGCCAAGGATAAGGCCGAGAAGAAGTAAGGGAAGCAAAGAAGTGTTCAGTGTTCGGTGTTCAGGATGAACACATCGGACTTGAACCGCTTCAAGCGCTTTCACCGCCGCAAAGAGGCGCAGACTACGCAAAGAAGAGTACTTTCTTGCGTCTCACGTTCCTCTTTGCGGCATCGTTATTTTAGCCGCCGTAATCCCCGAACACTGAACACTGAAACCTGAACACTTGTCTGCCCCCGATGCCCACCCCACCTGCCATCGAAGTCTGCGGCGTTACCAAGCGATTCGGCACGGTTACGGCGTTGGACAACGTGTCGTTCAGCGTTGAACCGGGCGAACTGTTCTTTCTGTTGGGCCCGTCAGGTTGCGGCAAGACCACGCTGCTGCGCATTCTGGCCGGACTGGAAACGCCGGACACGGGTACGATTCGCTTCAAGGGGCGCGATGTGGCCGACTTGCCGCCGTACGAACGCGGCGCGCCCATGGTGTTCCAGAACTATGCGCTTTGGCCGCACTTGAACGTGCGCGACAACGTGGCGTTCGGCCTGGTCGAGCGCAAGGTGGCGAAGGCTGAGATCGGTTCGCGCGTGGACGATGCACTGAACCGCGTTGGCCTCAGCGGCTATGGGACGCGCATGCCCGGCCAGCTTTCCGGTGGCCAACAGCAGCGTGTCGTCCTGGCCCGGGCCCTGGTGCTCAATCCGCCCGTGGTGCTGCTCGACGAGCCGCTTTCCAACCTCGACGCCAAGTTGCGGGTTGAGATGCGCGCCGAGATCGAGGCCCTGCATTCCCAGAGCCACATTACTTTCGTCTACGTGACGCATGATCAAGCCGATGCGCTTTCGCTCGCCAGCCGCATGGCCGTGATCAATGCCGGCCGGGTGAGCGCCATCGGAACCCCGCTGGACCTCTACCTGCGTCCGCCGAATGCCTTTTGCGCAGATTTCTTGGGCGAAGCAAACATCATCGAGGGGCGGGGCCATAAGGTGGATTTCGCTGGAACGGCCTCTTATCCAGCGGTCGCGGTGGAACGCGACCCTCCAAGAGATGAACAGAGCCGCACGCCTTCTCGCCTGGAGGGCCCCGTTCCACCGGGGCCGGCGGGTGATCGGGCGGAATCGAAGGTCGAGACGGCCGTGGGCGTGTGGATGGTGGCTAGCCAAGTCGCGCCCGGCGCCACGCTCCGTTGCCTGGTTCGCCCCGAGAACCTGCAGCCCATGGGCGGGCCGGCCGAAGGCTTCAACACGTGCGAGGCAACCATCACGGGCATTCGCATGAACGGGCCGACGGTGACCGTGGCGCTCGAAGCGGGCGGGCTGATGTTGCGTGCGACGCTGCTCACCCAGCAGGGCGCAGCCTTGCGCAAGGGACAGCAAGGCCTGTGGGGCGTGGCGGTAGCGAATACAGTGGTCCTGCCCCAGTAGTTGCCATGCGACGTCTGCGCTTCACGACCTGGTTTCTGATTCTGGCGGTTGCCGTCTTTCTCGGTGTCTTTCTGCTCTGGCCGTTGGCGCACGTGTTTGCCCGGGCGACGCGCGATCAGACCGGGTTTACGCTGAGCTATCTGCGCAACCTCTTCACGAACCCGATCCAGATTGAGGCGGTCGGGATGAGTTTCCTGATCGCGGCCTGTGTGACCGTGACGTGTACGGTCATCGCCATGCCCCTGGCATGGCTTTTTGCCCGGCGGGCCTTTGCGGGTAAGGCGGTGTGGTCGGGGCTGCTGCTGCTCCCGATGATCCTGCCGCCGTTTGTCAGCGCCGTCGGCATGAAGATTCTGTTCTCCCGGGCCGGCGCCCTGAGCACGCTGATGATGAACCTCGGGCTCGCGAACGGGCCGGTGGATTGGCTTGGCAGGTTTCCGTTGGCCGGCATCGTGCTGCTCGAAAGCCTGCACCTGTTCCCCATCCTCTATCTGAACCTTGTGGCGGCGCTGGGCAACATCGATCCATCGCTGGAGGAGGCCGCTCTCAACTTGGGCGCATCGCCGGTGCGAGTATTTCGGCGGGTGACGCTGCCGCTGGCCTTGCCAGGCATGTTTGCCGGCATGGTGTTGATTTTTGTGTGGTCCTTCACGGAACTCGGCACGCCGCTCGTGTTCGGGATGCGGCGCGTGTTGCCGGTGATGATTTATGACAGCGTTTCGGAGATCGGGACCAATCCGGCCGGTTACGCCCAGGTCGCGTTCGTGCTGGTGATTTCGGCCCTCGGGTTTTGGATCAGCAAGCGGCTCATCTCGCGCGACCGGTCGGTGGCCACACTCGGGCGACTCAGCGTGGGGCGCAAGGAAGTTCCCCTGACGCGGACGGGAACGTGGCTCGCTACGGGCTTCCTGGTGGTGGTGTTGGGCCTGGCCGTGTTGCCGCATCTGAGCGTCATCCTGTTGTCCGTCAGTCGGCGTTGGTTCCTCACGGTGTTGCCGCAGGGGTGGACCCTGGAGTTTTTCGGGCGGGCGTTGAACTCCGACCTCACGCGCGAAGCCGTGCTGAACAGTCTCGGTCTCTCGCTCGGCGCGACGGTCATCGACTTGGTGCTCGGGTTCGGGATTGCCTGGTTGTGCGTGCGCAAGCGGGTCTTCGGTGGCGACTGGCTGGACGCGCTCTCCATGCTGCCGCTGGCGGTGCCCGGCTTGGTCATCGCGTTCGGCTACATGGGTTGCTTTTCCGGTGCGTTCCCGAATACGCTGCTTGATCCCCGCTTCAACCCGATGATCCTGCTGGCGGTCAGTTATTCCATCCGCCGACTGCCCTACATGGTGAGGGCAGCTCACGCCGGTCTGGAGCAGGTCAGCACGACCTACGAAGAGGCGGCATCCAACTTGGGGGCCTCGCCATTCCGTGTGGTGTGGCGCGTGACATTGCCGTTGATCAGCGCCAACCTGCTGGCCGGCGCGATCCTATGTTTCTCGTTCTCCATGCTGGAGGTTTCCGACAGCCTGATCCTGGCGCAGTCGGAGCGGTTCTACCCGATCACCAAGGCCATCTACGCGTTGATCGACAGCCTCGAAAACGGCGTCAACGTGGCCTCAGCCCTGGGTGTCTGGGCCATGCTGCTGCTCGGCGCCGGCCTGCTCTGGGCCACCGCCCTGATGGGCAAACGCATCGGTCAGATGTTCCGGGCGGGCTGAGTTGCGGAAGAAGTGAACAGTGAACGGTAAACAGTGAACAGGCGGGTCGGCTACTTTGAGTTCCGTCGCTGGAGTCACATTCTGGTCGCCGGGGCGGGCGGCCTGGCGATGGCGCTGATGTCCGCATACGTCTTTGGCCGCTTCTACGGCGGGCTTTGAGGCCCCGGAGACTTGGGCCGATCTCGCTGATGGATTGCGATAATGAAGTAAACAAGAAAGGATATCTGGTCATGTCGAAAGTTCTCATAGTGTATTGCAGTATGTCGGGAAACACCAAGGCAGCCGCCGAGGCTATTGCGGAGGGTGCCAAAGGGGCAGGGGCGAAGGTCACGCTCAAGAAAGGCGCCGATGCCAACGCTAAAGACCTGCTCGAATGCGACGCCGTAGCGTTGGGTTCCTATGATGCGTTCAGTTACATGGGGGGCGAATTGAAGGACTTCCTCGACCGTGCGTTCTATCCCACGCAAGGCCAGGTCACGGACAAGCCCTATGCGGCATTCCTGACGCATGGTGGTGGAGGTAAGGCGATCCAGAGCATTGAGTCCATCGCCCACTCCTTCAAGTTGAAGAAGGCGGCGGAGGCAGTGCTGGTCAAAGGGCGGCCAGAGGGTCAGGCCAACGCCGACTTGAAGGCGCTCGGGACAAAGCTGGCGAAGGCTACCGCAAAGTAGTCGCCCAGATCGTCGCAGTGACTGACCTGTTGGAACGATGAAGGAGTGACCATGGGCAGACCGATTTCACCAGAAGCAACGAAGCAGATCGAAGAACAGGTGTTTGCCGGGCAGAAGATAGCGGCCATCAAGCTCTACCGGGAACACAGCGGCGAAGGGCTGAAGGAAGCCAAGGACTTCGTGGAGACATTGGAGGCGGAACTTCGGGCCAAGGATCCCGGCAAGTTCGTTTCACGCCCCGCAGGCAAAGGCTGTCTCGGTATGCTTGTCCTTTGCGGCTTCGGTGTTCTGGTGCCCCTGGCCCTAGCGTTGGCCTTTGGGTGTTCGCATCCCTGATCGTCGAAGGCTCTTCACGATATGAACCTATTCGGGAAAGATGTTGGCGTTTCTCTGGTGGACGATTCGTTCATCTTCAGTACGCAAACGCAGCCAAGCCCTCTCGTATTGCCAGCCTATGTGGCCGTTCAGACGGGAACGGCAAGGGTGCTGGCCTACGGCCAGGAAGCAAAGGCGATGCTGGGGCGTGAGCCCCATAACATTTCCGTTGTCCGAGTCCTGGCCGAAGGTGTCATTTTCGACCAGAATGCAGCGCAATCGCTATTTCGTTTTGGTATGCGGAAACTGCTGGGCGGGGTGCTACTCGTCCGACCGAGAGTCATCATTGCGTTTCGGACCTATGAGCCCGGCAAATGGGCGGTCAAGGACATGGCCACCCGCGGCGGCGCACGAGAGGTCTTCCTGCTCGACGTGGGAATGGCGACGGCCATCGGGATGCAACTGGACGTGCAAAAGCCGGAAATCAAAGCCGTCCTTTCGGTGTCCGACGACTGGTTTGAGTTTTCCGTCATCTCTATGGCGGCAATCTTGTCTGGCACCAACGGCGCGATTGGCAGTCGGACGTTTGTCGAGGACATCCAGAATCATCTCACGTTGACCCGCCAGTTCAGGCCCGACTTCTCGGCCCTCGAAAAGCAACTGCTGTCCGGCGGCATAGATCCGCATTCCGCGGTCGATGTGTCGGGATGGGAATCGTGGACGGGACGAACCGAACTGGGGAGGCTTGTCACTCAAGCAGCATCCCGCGATGACTTCAGTGTTGGACTGATGCCGTCGCTCGTAAAACTGACCGAAAGGATCAAGACTGCCATTCGTACCCTCCCGAGCGACAAGCAACACCAATTGAGCCGAACGACCATACACGCCACGGGGACAGCGATGATGATTCCGGGGCTCGCACAGATGATTGCGAATCAGCTCGGTCTTTCGGTTACCCCATATTCCGCCGCCGCCCATCCTTCCATCGAGGGTTGCAGGTGCGTACTCAAAGAGCTGAATTCCCTGAAACGGGTGAGACCAGCCAACCCGTGATGAAGCGGTTCGAGATGGAGTGACGATGCCATTGAAGATGACGACACGCATGAAACGGAGACTGTGGTCGGCCGTCGTCCTGGTCGCCATCGTCGCGGTGGCAGCGATAATCGGTGCGGGCGCATTGATCCGCACGGCCGTCAAGGGACGGACGTACTCTGATGTCTCGTCCATTCCCCACCGCAGGGTCGGGCTCATCCTCGGCTGCTCACGGCGTTTGTCGGACGGCCGTCCCAATCTCTTCTTTGCGTACCGCGTTGCCGCCGCCGCCCAACTCTTCAAGGCCCGCAAGATCGACTATCTGATCGTAAGTGGCGACAACCACGTGGCCGGATACGATGAGCCGACCGACATGAAGCAGTCCCTCGTCGCTGCCGGCGTTCCTGAGGAGAGAGTCTACTGCGACTACGCCGGATTCAGGACGTTCGATTCGATCGTGCGAGCCAAGTATGTGTTTGGGCAGACGAGCGTGACGGTCATCTCCCAGGAGTTCCATAACCAGCGGGCGATCTACATTGCCGGGCATCAAGGCGTTGATGCGCTGGGCTTCAACGCCCGTGAAGTAGACTCGTTCAACAGCTTCCGGACAAAGGTCAGAGAGCAATTTGCGATGGTGAAGACTGTGCTGGACGTGTGCCTGCTCAGGACACGCCCGAAGTTCCTCGGCCCAAAGATCGAGGTCGGCAATTGCGCACCGCCGACAGTTGGGGCGTTGGCTGGGTTGCAACGACAGGATGGCACCCAAGCGGGCATCGTGGACCTTGGTGTAGGGCACGCCGGAATACCCGGTATTGCCCGGTTCGTGTAGCTCTCGTTCTGAACTTGGAAAGGAATACCTTATGTCGATGGAAACTCGTGGGATGGGCGACCAACTGGAGCAGTTCAAGGGGCGGCTGACGGTGATGAAGCTGATCCACTTGGCCTTGGTCGCAGGCGTCGTCATATTCGGATTGGTCGTCCTCTTCATCATCCATGCCAAGATGAGTTTCGTCCCCGCCTATCAGAACCCCGTGATCCTCGTAGCCGCCGTGCTGGTTGCAGGTAACCTTGCGGTGGCGTCGGCATTGCACAAGTTCTTCTTCAAGGTCAGTGGCCTTCCGACTGATGCCGGGGCCGCCGTGCAGAAGTACCAGGTCTTCTTCCTTATGCGGGCGGCCTTGGTCGAGGGCGCCGCCCTGTTCTCCGCGGTCGTGACCTTGATCACCTGCAACATCCTTCCTGTGTGTCTGCTGGCCGTGTGTGCGGGCGCATTGGCCTTTTACCGTCCATCCCAGCAGGAGTTTGTCGACCTGATGCGCACGGCAGCGGAGGGCGGATCGGCGCGGACCGTTGTGCGATGAGCGACGAGATCGCCATAAAATGAAAAGCCAACTCAAGCAGCTCGTGTGGGGGTACTTCGATAGCTGGTGGCGTCCGGCCGTTACGACGCTGATCGTCCTGGCGGCCTTCACGGTGACGGCTATACCCCACTGGAAGCCCACCGCCATCTTGGCGAACGGCCTACTCTACGTGCTTGGCCTGTCGTTCCTGGGCATCCTGTCGGCGGCGATCCTGAACCTGGTCAGGAAGCGGTGGGCCAAGGGGATCATCAATCTGTTCGCCATGCTCGGGTGCGGAGTCGCAACAGTCGTCGCCCTCGGTGTGCTGATGTTTGCCTCGATGTTCGGGCCGAGCGAGGACGGGTTCGGAAAGGACATCGTCATTCCCCCCGACATGAAGGTCGAGTTGCCACTGGATTTGCGGGCTTCGACGAACTCCCCGGTGGCCGACGGCCAGGGCGAAGCGCTGATCGCGTCCTTCGCCACAAACGGAGCCAACCGCGGCGATCAGGAAGTGTCGGTCGACTTGCCGGCGCTTGACGAGTTCGCCGGACCGAATCGGGCCATGCTGCTCCGCCACCTTGCCACAAGCGCCAAGTGGTTCGTGACCAAGGAACGCGGCGAGACCTATGCAGTGCGCAGGTGCGTTGTGGACGGACAATGGCAGACCAGCCTCAACGGCTTCTATTCCGCCAGCACGTTCAACAAGTGGGGCGATCAGCGTTTTCAGTTCAGGATCATCATCGGTCCGAACGGCCCCGTCATGAGCCGTCCATGGCAATCCAAAGCGACGCTTGCCAAGACATCGGACCGCGTAGTCCGGCTGAAGGCCATTGACGACAAGGCGTTCGGGCAGGGCGTGGAATCCTACCTGGTCCTGCGGTCAAAGGGAGCGGCAGTCGAGCTTTTCGAGCAGTCGCCGAGTCATGCACGTCCTTTCACGCCGCTGGCACTTCAGCAGATCGGTGGCGAACTCCAGTCGGTCCTTTCTTCGCCTGTCGCACGACAACGGGGGTTCGACCCGGCGTTGATGCCGTCCGAGTCCATCAGGACGGGCGGACCCGAAATCCACATCGCAAACGGCATACAAGGGGGGATCTACTTCGTCTATGCCTACGTGAACGCCGGGGAACCGGGCTTCGCCTATCTGAAAGTTTTCGAGGCAACCAGGAACACCCCCCTGTCGACGAGCCGGGTTCCGGAACAGACGACCGAGTACTTGGGGTGGTCGGATGATGCCAAGGAGCAGTTCTTCTACAACGTCGAGATGACCGTGTATGAGGGCGACTGGGGGGTGTATTATCCCGCACGGTTCGAACTGTGGTTCGTTCCCGACTCGGGCAAACCCGAGAGAAAACTGGTTGAGAAGATATTCAAGATCGAGGGATGGCAGCGGTAGCCAGTCATGCAAGACACGGAAACTCGCGATAGGGAAACTCGCTGGCACCATTACATCGCCTATTTCTTTGGCGGTGCGTTTCTGGTGAATGCGATTCCCCATTTCATGAGCGGCGTCACCGGTCACCCGTTTCAGAGCCCGTTTGCATCGCCGCCCGGTGAAGGGCTGTCGTCGGCGTGGGTCAACGTCCTGTGGGGCTCGGCAAACTTCGTCTTCGCCTACCTGCTGCTGGGGCGGGTTGGCAGCTTCGGATTCCGTCGCTGGAGTCACATTCTGGTCGCCGGGGCGGGCGGCCTGGCGATGGCGCTGATGTCCGCGTACGCCTTTGGGCGCTTCTACGGCGGGCTTTGAGCCTCCCCGGGACTTGGGCCGATCTCGCCGATGGTTTGCGATAATGGAGTTAGCAAGAAAGGATACACGGACACCGAACACTACGCCGTGACTCGCGAGTTCCTGAACAAACACGAGACGATGTTGACGGAGCTTCTCACGGACCAAGGGTGACCCTATGAGCCCCAGAAGGAAAGCCATCCTTGCCCTGGCGCTGCTGGTGCCGGCTCCAAGCATCGGCACGCTTGCGGCCATGGTGCTGTTCCCCGGCACGGCGTTGGGGAAGGGCCTGTTCGCGGCCAGCAAACTGTGGCTGGTCGCCTTCCCAGCCGTCTGGCTGAAACTCATCGACCGGGACCGCTTCGGGCTCTCCCCCGCCCGGAACGGGGGGTTTCTGATGGGACTGGCCTCCGGGACCGGACTTGGCCTGCTGGTCCTCACCGGCTGGCTCGCCTTTGGGCAGGGTCTGATCGACAGGGCATTCTTCGTCGGCAAGATGAGGGAGATCGGGCTGGGCTCCCTGCCCATCTACCTCGGCGGAGCGGCCTATTGGATACTTGTCAACTCGGTGCTGGAGGAATACGTCTGGAGGTGGTTCGTCTACGGGAAGTGCGAGGCGCTTGCCGGGCCGCGGATGGCGGCCATGCTGGCAGCGCTCTTCTTCACCCTGCACCACGTCATCGCGCTCCGGGCCTACTGCAGTCTTCCCGTCGCCATCGCCTGCTCGATCGGCGTCTTCAGCGGCGGGGCCGTCTGGTCGCTCATGTACGCCCGGTACCGCTCGATCTGGCCCGGCTATCTGAGCCACGCCATCGTCGACCTGTGCGTGTTCGGGATTGGGGTGGCCATGCTGTTCGGCGGTCGCTGACCCCCGGCGTTCTATTTGCGAGTAAGAGCCCACGAAGTTTCCATTTGGAAAGCACAGGGGGGAGCCTCAAAGCATGCTTTGCATGCCTATCTTCGGTTTCAGGTGACTTTCTGACCGTCTTCAGCCTGCGGTTTCGACATGACAGGCTCGTCTCGGCCTGCTATAATAACAGACACCTTTGGGGACCGTAGCCGATTCGAGACCATCGTTTGGTTCCGGCCCTGAGACATGAGAGCCTATGCCTCTGCACACCGCCGAACGCATTGTCGAACTGGCCGCCCTGGCCCACGCGGCGGCCATTGTGGGAGGCGCCGTGGCTGGCGCGACAGCCGGCTGGATGTCCAAGCGCAATTCCATTCTCGCCATGTGCGCCGGCATGGTCGGCATGATCGGCGGCCTGTGGCTCGGGTCCCTGACCGGCAACTGGTTCTATGGCGCCAATGGCGCGAGCATCGTCACCGGTTTGCGCTCCCTGATGGCTGCCATCGGCGCGGGGCTGGTCGGCGCGCTGCCAGCAGCCTTCTTCGTCGGGGGCGGGATCACGTTCATTGCGCTACGGCATGTCCGCCAGCGCCCCCCGCCCTATCGCACGGGGGCCAAGTCCATCGGCTTCGGGCTCCTCGCCGGACTGCTCGCGGCCGTGGCTTCCGTGCTGGCCTGACCGACCGGACCTACGCCTTCACAACGTTGCGGGCAGGTTTGTCGTAGACGCCCCGTGTGTCGACGATCAGTTTGGCGTGCTTCTTCAGCATCCGGTAGTCGACCGCCGAATGGTTCGTCGCGATCAGCACGCAATCGAACCGCGCAAGCTGCCCGGACGTCAAAGGCACGCTCTTCAGATCGAAGCGATGCTCGCGCATTTTCGGGAAGCTCGGGAAATACGGATCCGAGTAGGCCACCGTCGCGCCGCGCTTGCGCAGCAGTTCCAGCAAGACCATGGACGGCGATTCCCGGGGATCATCCACGTCTTTCTTGTACGCGATCCCGAGCACGAGCACCTTGCTGCCCTTGACCGACCGGCCGCGCTCGTTCAGCGCGTCGGCCAACTTGTTGATCACCCACTCCGGCATGCCGCTGTTCACCTCGCCCGCCAGTTCGATGAACCGCGTATGCACGCCATACTCGCGCGCTTTCCACGTCAAGTAAAACGGGTCGATGGGAATGCAATGGCCGCCCAGCCCCGGTCCTGGCTGATAGGGGACGAAGCCGAACGGTTTGGTGGAGGCGGCCCGGATCACCTCGTGAATGTCGATGCCCATCCGGTCGGCCACGATCTTCATCTCGTTCACGAGCCCGATGTTGACCGCCCGATGGATGTTCTCCAGCAACTTGGTCATCTCTGCCACGCGCGTCGAGCTGACGGGCACCACGCGTTTGATCACGCTCCCGTAAAGGCCCACGCCGACCTCCTGGCAGGCCGGCGTCGTTCCGCCGCACACCTTGGGAATATCGCTTGTGGTAAACTTCGCGTTCCCCGGATCCTCGCGTTCGGGCGAGAACACGACGAAGTAGTCCTTCCCGACGGTGAACCCGCGCTCGCGAATCCGCGGCAGGAGTTCCTCGTCGGTGGTTCCCGGATAGGTCGTGCTTTCCAAGGACATGATCTGACCGGCCCGGATGTGCGGCACGAGCGACTCCACGGTCCCGACGACGAAACTCAGATCCGGCTCCCGGTGCTCGTCCAGCGGAGTGGGGACGCAGATGATCAGGGCGTCGGCGCGCCGCGCGGCCCGGAAGTCGGCGGTCGCCTCGAACCCGCCCCGCCGCGCCCGCGCGATGGCGGCGGCCGGAATGTGCCGGATGTACGATTGGCCGCGATTGAGCTTGGCCACCTTCTCAGCGTCAATGTCGATACCGACGACGCGATACCCCTCCTCGGTAAATCGCAGCACGAGCGGCAGGCCGACGTAGCCGAGTCCGATGATGGCGATGGTCATAATCTTCCCATGTAGCTGGCGTCAGCAATGGTTGCCATAAATCAAATAAATCCGCCTGTTTGACATCGGCCAGAACCAGATTTTGCCGGTGAGTGCTTCTGATTTCAGCAAAGCTGTATTGCTCCGCCAAATCGGCCACTGCATCCAGCTGGTCTGCGGTCATATCGCCCGGTGGCGTCTCTGGCGCTTTTAAGGACAGGAAAACCGCCCGATAGCCGGGTACTCTATGGTCGGTGGTATTGTATTTCAGCCATTT
>Ga0118677_10008584_pt1 | contig 16317 bp, 17 predicted proteins | sample AliMusrvi5mmetaG_FD_86154 | JGI IMG/M metagenome (GOLD analysis project Ga0118677, IMG submission 86154) | reverse complement strand
GTACTCCCCCCTGCGTCAGACTAGTTGTCGCCTCAAATTTTAAGAAAAAATAAAATTTGAGATTAGAAATGAAAACATATAAAAGATATTCCTTAGGCTTCAAAGAGCAAGCCTTGGTAAAAGTTTACAGTCGTAGCAATGACCAAACAATTGAGTTGGTTGCAAACGAACTAAATATCAACGTAACGACATTGAAAGATTGGATGAAACAAAGTAAACAAGCCAGTAATAAGACTGCATCGCCGACCTCAAAGCGCCCTATGGATTGGCGTCCCGAAGAACGACTTAGCGCGTTACAGCAAAGCTATAGCTTACTCGGTGACGACTTAAATACCTGGTGCCGTGAACGTGGTGTTTTTGCTCATCAACTCGAGCAATGGAAAATAGAGTTTTGTAGTCATGGTGATATAGCTGGGGCGCGTGAAGACGCACAATCCTTACGTGTATTAAAAATAGAAAATCAAAATCTTGAGCGCGAATTATTACGAAAAGATAAAGCATTAGCAGAAGCCGCAGCGCTGTTGGTACTGCAAAAAAAGTTCCGAGCGCTCTTGGGGGGAGAGGTCGAATGACCAGCCACGAAGAGCGCCAGCAAGTGATTGTATTACTCAATGAGACAGTAGCAGCAGGCGCGCGTCAAGCCAAAGCCTGTGAAATATTAGGCCTAAGCGAGCGAACCATACAGCGCTGGCAGACAGGTGAGACTGTTCGCTGCGATCAACGGCCTATACGCAGCTATCAACCGCCACATAAGCTAACAGATATCGAGCGTGCTAAAGTGTTAGCCATCGCGAATTCCGATGAGTTCGGTCATCTACCACCGAGCCAGATCGTACCACGACTGGCCGATCAAGGCTGTTATGTAGCGTCTGAATCAACGTTTTATCGTATCTTACGAGACGAAAAACAACTGGCTCATCGACATAGCGAACGTCCACCACAAACACGCACGAAGCCCCGTGCAATCTGTGCCACAGCACCTAACCAACTGTACAGTTGGGACATTACTTATTTACCATCCGTTATTCGTGGACAGTTTTTCTATCTCTATCTATTTGTTGATATTTTTAGTCGAAAGATCGTCGGTTGGCAGGCCTATGAAGAAGAAAGCAGCGCTTTGGCTGGCCAACTATTACGAGATCTTTGTCATCGTGAAGGCATACAGTCAAACCAGTTAATTCTACATTCTGATAATGGCAGCCCCATGAAAGGATCAACCATGCTAGCGACCATGCAACAGCTTGGTGTTATGCCTTCTTTTAGTCGACCATCGGTTAGTAACGACAATCCGTACTCAGAATCATTGTTTAAGACCTTGAAATATCGACCTCAATATCCTCTAAAACCCTTCGCTGATGTCACAGAAGCACGTCAGTGGATAACGGGATTAGTCGAGTGGTATAACCATGAGCATCGTCACAGCGCTATTAGCTTTGTCACACCAGCACAACGACATGAGGGTTTAGACGAACAGCTTCTAAATAATCGAAAAGCCGTCTACGAGGCTGCCTATGCTAAAAATCCACAACGCTGGAGCGGAAACACTCGGAATTGGCAAAGAGTCGAAGCTGTTCATCTTAACCCCGATAAAGTAAAAGAAGGTGATGCCAAAGATATTGATATCCAGATAAGAAAAGTAGCGTAAGTTTTAACCGTCGAGGCGACAACTACATTGACAATTTCCGCCCCCCGACAAAACCGAGGAGCGCAGGGAAAATCTGCAATCAAGCCTCCTTTTCTTTGGATACTTTATTTTGGCGGAGCAAAAGAAAGTATCTCGCCTTCGGGTGCGATAACCCGATACAAAAATCGTCGCGATAGCGACCTCATTATTTGTTTTTTATAAACAGCTGAATGGCTGTGTAACATCAGTTTATAAAACAGCTAAAGCTGTTTTACTCCAAACACGACCATTAACTTTGCAGCAAACAATTTAACTATACGGAGTTCTTATGAGTACTATCCATTTTGTAGGCGGAGAAAAAGGCGGTGTGGGCAAGTCCGTCGTTGCCCGTTTATTAGCGCAATATATGATTGATCATGAGCTACCTTTTATCGGTTTTGATACCGATAAATCCCATGGTTCCTTACTGCGTTTTTATAGTGACTATGCTGCCGCTACTATTATCGATGACTATGAAAGCCTAGATGCAATTATAGAAACCGCGAGCGCACAACCGGAGCAACGAATACTGGTTGATCTTGCGGCCCAAACCCATCAGCCCTTGGCACGTTGGCTAGATGAATCGGGCGTATTAGACTTGGCCGAAGAACTGGGCATTACTATCTGCTATTGGAATGTCATGGACTCTGGAAAAGATTGCGTGGATTTATTAGATAAATTACTCAGTCAATTTGGTACGCAACTTAATTATGTGCTGGTACAAAACCAAGTACGTGATGAGCAATTTAATATACTAGAACATTCTGGCGTTAAAGACCGAGCACTGGCTTTCGATGCGAAAGTCATGACCTTAAAACGCCTACATGCCCCTGTCATGACTAAAGTCGACAGCAACAGTTACAGTTTCTGGGCGGCCAAAAACAAAGATACTGAAAGCTCTTATCCCTTAGGTTTACTGGAAAGACAACGCATAAAAATATGGTTAAATCATGCTTACAGTGAAATATCGAATATCGGTGTTTAAAAACGCTTGCACTGCACTTAACGCAAATTAAACACCATTACAGATGAAATTAAGAGTCAGTTGTCAGCTACGTTTTCAGATTTTAGAACCTAGCGTATTAATTTTAATATTGCGTCCTTACCGAGGCAGTCAACAATGGATAAATCGTGAGGTTTTTAGCATTAAGCCCCTATTGGCGACCATAGAAAGCACCGACAGTTTTGGCAATGCTTGTCAGCGCTTGCTAGCTCCGATCGGTGATTTGTTTATCTATAGCTCAGCCGATGTCATCGTTAATGATTATGTTGCGATAAACCCCAATGCCCACTTTGTAGAAATACAACAACTTCCTAATAAAGTACTGCCTTTTCTATTACCCAGTCGCTATTGCGAATCTGATCGCTTTGGTGATCTTGCCAGAACCATAACGACAAACTCATTACCTGGCTACGATCAAGTGCTAGCCATTTCAGACTGGGTAACGCATAACATTCAGTATGTGCCCGGCTGTAGTGAATTCCCCTTGTCTGCGATAGAAATTCATCAGCTAGGTCAGGGAGTTTGTAGAGACTTAGCTCATGTCGCCATAGCACTGTGCCGCAGTATCAGCATACCGGCAAGATTAGTCGTCGGTTATTTACATAGATTACAAGCTATGGACTTACATGCTTGGTTTGAAGCTTATATTGGCGGGTGCTGGTATATTTTTGATCCTACACAAGTAGATCTGCGTGCAGGCAGAGTTGTTATTGCCTATGGTCGTGATGCTGCGGATGTCTCCATCTTTCATCAATTCGGTTCTGGCTGCCTACTCAGCAACATGGACGTTCGCGTTGATTTACTGGATAATTCACCCCTTAACACTTTATAACATCCCCTCTCATCATGACTTATTGTATTGCAGCGTCTATAAACGAAGGACTAATTCTAGTCTCTGATTCACGAACCAATGCTGGCATTGATAATGTCAGCACCCATGGCAAAATGCACGCCTTTGATACCCACAGCGATCGCAAAATAGTCTTACTTTGCGCCGGAAATCTAGCAACCACGCAGGCCGTTTTAGAGCAATTACACCGCGATAAGCTGAAAAATGCACCTATCAATTTAAATAACGTAGAAAGTTTGTTTGAAGCCGCCGAATATTTAGGCCATGTCAGTGTCGATAAACAAAAACAACATACCGGTGGTAAAGGACAATCGGCCTTTAATGCCTCCGCCAGCTTTATTCTAGCCGGTCAAATCGGCACAGAGCCTCATGCGGCCTACATGGTTTATGCAGAAGGTAATAGTATAACCAGCTCAGCCAATACGCCTTTTTTACAAATTGGTGAAAGCAAATACGGCAAACCCATACTTGATCGATTTCTTAAACTAAACACCCCAATTGATGAAGCCGCACGCTGCTGCTTGGTGTCTATGGACTCGACTATTCGCAGTAACGCCAGTGTTGGTGCACCAGTAGAATTGCTCATTTATCGTAAAGACAGCTTTAGCCTAGATGAATATTACTGCTTTGATGATGATAACGACTACCTATTACTCCTAAGGCGCAGTTGGGAAGCTAAGTTACGCGAAGCGATATCGGCCTTACCTTTATTGGATAAAACATCAGCAAAACCCATAGCGATGACTTTATAAGTCCGGTCGAGTAGGCCCAAGGAACCACCCCTTGAGACTACTCGACCTTGCTTCCTGATTCACATAGAGCTAGAAAATTGCTGAAGCTTTTTATAGCGATTTTTTTAAATCACGATAAAAATTCTCATGTGATCCGTAGGATAAAAGCGTAAGGCTATTGGTTTGTAGGTCAAAAAGATAAGCTAAAAGCATTTTATCAGCATTGAATTTAAACTTGTAAATACGAACGCCAGAAAGGTCACCGATTTTTGAATCACCTAATTCTGGATTACCAATTAACTCCCTAACGGCAGTATCTAGCTTCTCTTTTTCATTAGGATGCAATCTCCTAATAGATCTAGAAAATAATCCAGATTGAATAATCTTAATCATCCAAATTGATACTCAGACACTTCACCCGCTTCAACTTCTTGTAAGCTAATTAAAATATCTTTTACAAAGCCAATGGGCAAGTCTGGGTTTTCTTCGGCTATTTTGCCAAGCCTAGCCCAATGCTCTATTTGCTTAGGTATTGATCGGTGCATAGCCTGTGCGGTTACTTTTACATCATAGATAAAGTCATCTGATAACTTAACAGTCGCCATAAATAGTCCTTTTTAATAAAATTAATGAGGTTTCATTATGGCTGCAAAGTAAGTAAAAAACAACCTAAAGCCATTCCATCCCTCATCGACAATTTATTTCTATCTGAATACGTAATCGGTGACTATACAACTATTTGCAAGCATGTAAAACATGCTGATAATCTTGATGTAGCAAGGCGAAAACAAGGATTTACAGCGCGCCGACGCCCTCGATTCCTCTACATTTCATCGAGGCCTCAATGCCGGTCGGGGTTTACAACCCCGATCGAAACGTTTGAGACACCCCATCTCGCTTGGGAGGTAAAAAACCGTTATTAATCTACACTTCCGGTTAATCACCTTTTAAAATATAAACGTGGTACGTCTCCTATTACGTTGCTTCATCGAGGCTACTTGCTTTAAGCTAACGAGCACAAGCATATTACATCCAGCACTCAATACTTAAGTGTTCAATACGTTGAAAATGCTTGTGATTATTTGTAACCAATGCGAATTGATGAGCTTTGGTAATGCTTGCTATCATTAAATCCATATCCGCAATCATGGTTCCTTGACGTTTTAGTGTTGCCTTGTCTTGCGCAAAAATTTGACTGGCTTTTTCATCAAACTCTAAAATCGAAATGGCAGACAACAAGCCCGTTACTTTGGCTAAGTTTTGTTCTATTTTGGCTGAATTATAAGCGCCATATAAAAGCTCAGTGTAATTTATACGCGTGGTAAACAACATGTCTATAGCGCAACTAGTTAATTTGTCTACAATTTCAGGCTTACCCTTTAAAAAGTAAATCAAAATATCACTATCAAGTACAACATTCATAAACTAAATTCGACATCCTTAGTAGTTTTGTCGCGCTGAATGGACTTTAATAAATCATCGGCATCATTTTCTGACAAGGTACCGGCAAATTGCAGTAAGTTATTTTTTTTATGATTAACTTTAGCCGCAAATTGCAAAATGGATTGCTCGACGATGTCCGTTTTGCTGGTATGTAAATCCTGAGCCAGTGCAGCAATAGTCTTCAAAACGACTTCATCAAGTCTAAAGTTGATTGCGTGCTTCATTTTCAATACCTCTGAGCCATTAACGTAAAGGCATTATAGGCAGTTAAATGAAGTTATGTAAATACAGTTTAAACATAGCGCCCATTAAAAATTAATAGGGGACGTACCATGATTAAGGCATTAAGGCAGATCAATGCCTTAGAGTGGATTCGGGGCGGTAGCGCCGACTTTCTTTATTCCTCTTTTTTTTTCATCGAGGCTACTTTACCTATTCGCTGCCTGATTAATTACTTCAGAAGCCCATTGATTAAGGCTCTTTCCTGATGCAGTAGCAGCAACAGAAGCAGCCGCATGATCGTCGGGAGATATACGTAATACAAACTTACCAGAATAAGCTTTAATGGGATCTACACCATCTTCCTTGCAAGCATCCATAAAGACCTTAAGAGACAGCTCTCCTTCTCTCCTTAAGCCCTCAGCATCACTTGCATAAAAGTCAGCCCCACCGTTTAATCCAATAAATTCGCCGCGAAACAAATCAATATCTGAATCATAACTAATTACAGCCTTAATGCCGTTAATGGTCATTTGATTAATCATAGGTTTACTCCATTTTCATTTAGCCATTCACGCAGATTAGCGACTGCGCCTTTATCTGTCATAGGTGATGGATGTGGACGATGAAAGACGCGTCTTTCATCAAATAACCTCACCAATACCCTAGAACCCTCGCGTTCTTCTATTCTAGCCCCCAAAGCCACAAGTAACGCTTCAATATCAGACCAGCTAATATTGGCCGATATAGGACGAGAATAAATTAATTCGAGAGTTTTCAGATGTTTTCTTTTCATGACTAAATAGTATCAAATTTTAGTATCACGCACAAATAAGCATTAATTAAACCAGCGAGCAGGACGGGCTTACAAGCCAGTTCTTAAAGTTGGGCATTTCCTTAAAACTTAAAATTATTTTGGATTTAGCTACGCCCTCGATTTCTCTACGTTACATCGAGGCCACTTGCTTACAGACTTTCAGCTTAATCACCTTTAAAAATATAAACGTGGTAGGTCCCCTAATTCTTATATGATAATTTACACGTTAAGGCGTTAGCCCGATTGACCGCCATAGAAAATGATAAGAAACTGCTTCTCGATTCTGATCTTTTGCTTGCTGGATTTCCCCATGTTCGTAGGAGTGTAATAAAAATTTCACCTGATCCAGTCCTTCCGGCGTTCTAATGGCCTCATGTGGTGTTAGTCCATCTAATATCGGCAAGGGTGTATCAGCCCAATCAGCATAAAGCTGCTGAATTTTCTCCTCGATGATTTTGGTCAACAACTCCGGTGGTAGAGATTCAGACTGCTGTTTTATTTTGGTATTATTGTGCTGTGAATTGGCAATCATACCTTTAGGATCAGATATTTCTCGACTTATAAAGGTAACAGCAGCACCTGCTAAAGCTTCAAACAAAGGCCGACCTTGATCTGCATAAAGTTGAGTATGGTAAGACACCTTGATACGTTCTTGGCGCGTGCCGATATCAATACTCAGGCTACGTCGAGTCTGGCCATCGTCCCCTTCAAAGATGCGATTCCAGCCATCTTCACGACTCCCTTCAATATCAGCTTCATTGGACAGCGCTAGCTCTAAACTAAGCCAATCATTGACACGATAGTGGTCAGTGATAAACAGTAGTAATTCCCCCGTCGTATGATCGACCATTGTTGGCGTGTCTAAAGGCGTTACAAATAACTCAAGCCAGTAGTCTGGAATGAGAACGCTGGTTATCTCCTTGCCTAGCGGCGAATTAGGCTCGACGCCTTCAAATTCATTTTTGAGGTCTTCCAACAATTCAGTGACTCTAGAGCGAGGAAATGGATACACAGCACCGGATAGTTCAAAATGATTTTCAATCGGCAAAATGCGCACACCCATAAGGTCATATAGATTTGCATCTAACGAACCCGATTTCTCCAAAACAGTGACCGATTGGATTTCCGGCAACAGCACATCTTTTAAGGTCATAGATACGCCCGGTACAATACCGACAACTTCGTAAAGCCTAAGCGGAGTCGTAGAGAGAAGTTCTAACCAGTGTCGTTGTTCGATGGAGAACAGAGGTGCGCCCCTATCAAAAAGCAAGTCGATAACACGACGCTCACAACTTTTGATAGTGATTAAGCCTTCCGCCAACAACCACTCCATAGCATTGACTGTAATTCCATTACTAATACCTTCGGGCAGATTCTGTATCTGGGTATACTCATCGTCATCAAGACCACCGTAAAATGCCGTCAGAAGTGTATCGTATACTTCTTGACCGTACTTTTCAAAGAGCCAATTTAGGGCTTTAGGGGCTGTACCTGAATGACCACTTGCCAACTTTGCCTCTTCAATTTTTAAGCAGCAATGCTTATATTTTTTACCACTACCACAAAGGCAGAGATCGTTACGCCCCAATTGCTTCATTTATGCTCAATCCGATTATTAAAGAGAGTTCTATATTATCAAACAAGTGTTACATAAAAAACCATCAACTATTTGCAAGCAATAAAACAGCCCGTAGTCGCAATGAAGCAAGGCGGGAACTAGGATTTACAAATCTCAGCCCCCTTTACCCTCCTCATCCAGCCAATCGCCTTGTAATTCTTGTTCAATCCGCTCGATACTAGGAAGTTGATCTTCCAGATTCTGGGGTAAGCATTGGGCAAGTTGATATTCAGAAACGCCAATCGGTTTACTGTTATCACGCAAGGCATATTCAGCAATCACCTTGTTACGATTTTTACATAACAGCAAGCCAATGCTGGGGGCATCCTGTTCGGCTTTATAATGATCATCGACTGCTGACAGATAAAAACTCAACTGCCCGACATGTTCCGGCTTAAAATCACCCGCTTTAAGTTCGATGACCAGATAGCAACGTAATTTCAAGTGATAAAATAACAAGTCCAGATAAAAATCTTGGCCGCCAATTTCCAATGGTACTTGTTTACCCACAAACGCAAATCCTGCCCCCAATTCCAGCAAGAATTGACTGATGTGTTGAGTCAAGGCCTTCTCAATATCCCGCTCGTGTGCCGCCATGCCAAGGGAGAGAAAATCAAAAATATACGGATCTTTAAGTGTTTGTTGTGCCAGTTCGGATTGTGGTGCAGGTAAGGTTTGGGCAAAGTTAGTAGTGGCTTGGCCTTGCCGTTGCAGAACTTGGCTTTCGATTTGATGAACCAGCACATTACGTGACCAGCCGTGTTGTTGTACAAGTGCTGCATAGCTTAAGCGACTAGATGATTCTTTCAACTTGGTTAGCAAAACCAAATGATGCCCCCAAGGCAATTGTGCAACAGGCTGTTGCACAAATTCAGGTTCGCGCCAAGCTTCAGCAAATGCTCGCATGTATTTCAGATTACGCGCTGAAAAACCTTTCAGTTCAGGAAAGGCAACCCGTAAATCCTTAGCCAGTTGGTCAATAACTTTACTGCCCCAGCCTTGTTGCTGTTGACGTTGCAAAATATCATTGCCGATCTGCCAATAGAGTTTGAGTAATTCCTGATTAACGGCCAATATCGCCCGTTGCTGAGCTACCTGAATTTGAGCTTTAAGATCACCTAGCCAAAGTTGATAACCGACCGGTTGTAAATCACTCATATTTTAACCTCGCCATCTGGGTTTTTATAACCACTTCCGATACCTCAGGGTCAGACCCATTTCTTTTTTAATCTTCCTTTTCTTCAGAAAATAATTTTTTACATAACGTAATTAAAAGCATTTCTTTATAAGGAATCCATTTTAACCTCACTCCATCTGAGATACGTCTTTGATGATTCCTTACCCCATTATATGTACCTCGACGATGATGCCGTCTTACATTAGTATAACGTGGGTATCTCTCAGTTTCATAATAGCCGAATAGACGGATCAGACCGAAGATTATAAGTAATAATAAAAAAAAACTAGTCATTAGCTGGTCTAAAATTAGGAAAGTTTATAATTGTACGATTAGTACATCTCATGACATCAGTAAACAAGATAAAATTAAACTTTCGCTCGAAACTCAGCCAACAGCTTATGTAGTTGCTTATCAACGTGCTCTAAAGCCGACTGGGAATCAATCCACCAATCTGTAGACCAAATACGAATTACTTCCCAGCCTAAGCCTCTTAATACCTGCTCTCTTAAAAAGTCACGATCTCTAGCTGTAGCGGAGCTATGATAAGTTGCTCCGTCGCACTCTACAGCACTTAGATATAGACCAGGGGCATCAGGATTAATTACACCAAGATCGATTCTAAATCCAGACACACCCACTTGAGAGTGCGTTATCCAACCTTTCGCATGAAGTCTTTCCGCAACGGCTTGTTCAAAGGGTGAATCAAAAAAACCACCTGGAGCACCAACTGCAGCAATTAATGCAGAGCTACCACGTTGCGCATATTCAAGAAAATGTTTTAAATCCCTAATTCCTTCGGCAGCGGTACGCGATAAATCGATTTGTTCCGGTTTTAATGAAGCAAAAACATGCATTTCTTCTTTAGCTCTAGTCACAGCAACATTTAATCTACGCGTACCTCCGGCTTGATTCATCGGGCCAAAATTCATACTCAACTTACCTGCGGCATCTTTACCGAAAGTGATAGAGAAATAAATCAAATCACGCTCATCCCCTTGAACGCTTTCTAAATTTTTAACAAATACTGAATCAAACTTGTCTTCAGAAAAATGAGGCTCTATTTCTGGGTGTTGGCTACGAGCGACTTCAAATAAATCACTAATCAATTTTTGTTGATCCATATTAAATGTCACAACGCCTATTGATTTATTAAAGTCAGGTTGACGTAATTTGGTAACAATATCCTCAACAATCGCTTCCGCCTCACCTCGATTGATGCGATTCTGACCTTCCTTATAGATAGAATCAACTGGATGGTAATGCACTGACATGCCCCGAGTATCATTATTCGGAAAAGTAATCAGCTTGCCGCCATAGTATTTATGATTAGAAAAGGTAATTAACGATTCACAACGTGAGCGATAATGCCAATTTAGATTCATACAAGGAATATTGGCGGCTAAGCATTCATCTAAAATGGATTCCATATCCTCTTCAAAATCATCTGAATACTCATCGCCGCTGGATTTCTTAGCAAAGAATGAGCTAGGTGATAGCTGTTTTGGGTCACCGACCACAATCGCTTGTTTAGCCCTAGCTACTGCACCAATCGCATCCGACACTGTGATTTGACTGGCCTCATCAAAGATAACCACATCAAAGGCCTTACTGTTAGCAGGAAGATACTGCGCTATACTCATAGGACTCATCATCACGCAAGGAGTCAATTTAGTAATAACATCTGGCATCTGACTCATCAATTGGCGTAACGGCATATGACGTGTTTTCTTTTGAATCTCACGCGCTAATACACCCCATTCCGATCCTTTTTCGATGTTTTGTGCTTTAGGTATATTGCTAGCTAATAGTGCTCTGACATAATCCTGAGTAAGCTGCATAAAGTCAGAATCCAACTGATGATATAGTTCGATTTTTTGACGGTGTTCTGCCGGAATAAAGTTTCTCAAAACCTCATCATAATCAATAACTGAATTTACCCACCAGCGCGAATAATTAACCAATAATAATTCTTTTGCCGATAAACCATCGGTATAACCCTGTTCAATACCGTCAATTAAAGAAGCTAAGCCAGCAGAAATAGCGTCCTGCCTGACTTTTCGCCAAGCACACCAATAACGAAGTTTGTTTTTGTGGGATAGCCAGACATCACATTGCTCAATAACTCTTTGGAAAAAATCATTATCACCCGTTGCTTTAAAAACATCTCCTGCTTGAGAGCCAATAACGGTAGCCAATTGTTCTGCATGTTGTTGATAATGATTAAACTGCTCTAAATAGGCCGCGCCTTTAGCACCGATAGGTGCATTGTGTTCTAGCAATTCATTTTGATCTATTACTAGCAGTGAAATACGCTGTTTATTAGTAGCCACCTGTTCTGCATTGGCACTCATATTTGCCAAAGCACTTAGTACACCATCTATCCATTGACATGCTGTTCTAATCCATTCGATATCCGAATCTACGCCGTCCCAATATTTACCAATCACAGATGATAGGTGCTGATATTTAAGGATTTTTTCTTGTAAATTCTTTGCCTCAATCAAATTATCGAAATCAACAGACATGCTCGCAGAATGAATCTTTTTGCCTATATTTTTTCCTAATAATTTTTTAACCGAGCGCTTACCTAGCCACTCTGCTAAAAACCACTTCTCTTCAGATTCCAGCCATTTAATTCTAAGTTCTTCCAGTTCGCAGTCGAATGAAGATCGTTTAAAAGGATTTTTAACGCTCTTCATTCGTTGCTGAAACTGATCAACCAACTCAGACAATTCAATTAATTCTTTACGCTGCATTGACCCTTGGGGCAGAAAACCAAAACCATAATCTTCAGCAAAAGCATTCGGTAATAACGTTGCTAGTTTTTGTAATGCAACTAACTGGGGCAACTGAGTAAAGGTTAAATTTAACCCCAAATGCTTTGTATACTCATTCGATGCAAATTCTAACGCTTTAATGATTTGTTGCGCACCGCCAGCTAAGTGCAGCATTTTACTTTGCCAAGACGGCGACCATTCGCCAGTCGCAATTTGAGAGAAAATTTCTAAACCGATACCTGTTAACTCAATTCTATTTGCATCAATACGGTTGGTGATATCATGCAATGCTTCAAATGTGGTTAAGGAGTGTTCATCTGGGCTGTGCCAGTGTAATTTAACTACAGGCACATCACTGTATTTTATAACCACGCCCATCGCTTGATGTGGCGTTAATCCATTTGGATAGCGATGATGTAAGCGATCTACATATTTATTCAGATCGCTTCTGACTTTCGCTAAACGTTCGGCTTCTTTTTCCCAATTCAGCTCTGAAATATCAACAGAGCCCCAAGCCTTACCCAGTTGCGCAATAACCTCTGACTTTTTGGCTTTTGCAGAGTGTAATTCAAGGCAATGTTCTCCTAAACCGACCTGATGCAAGCGCCGATAAACCACTTCCAGAGCCGCAGTTTTTTCCGAAACAAACAATACGGTTTTTCCTGTCGCTAATAATTGAGAAATCATATTAGCAATAGTCTGACTTTTTCCCGTGCCGGGAGGCCCGATTAAAACAAAATCTTTACCTGCTTCGGCTGCGTACACAGCCGCTATTTGAGAGCTATCGGCTAGTAAAGGGATAAATGTATCTCTTGGGTGTCGTGCAGCATCAAGTTGTCTAGGGTCTGGGAATTCTACGCCTGTTCCGGTATACATATCTCGGGGGCTTTCTATCAAATGCTTGACTACTGGACTTTCTTTTAAAGCATCAACACGTTCACATAAATCGTTCCACATCAGATATTTTGCAAATGAAAAGGTCGAAACAACCACACTGTCTTCGACTTCCCAACCAGCAATATCTTTTATTTTGTTACGCAGAATAGTTAATATTTTATTAACATCTAATCCATGTTCGTCGGTCGGCAGACTGCCTTCTAACTCTGGAATTTCAAGTGCAAAGTCTTGTTTTAGCATTTCCAGTAAGGTGGGGTTAAACCGTGGTTCATCCTCATGGGCTTGCAACAAAAATCCTGAGTTCACACTTTTACGTGTTATTTCAATCGGCATTAAAATCAGTGGAGCTCTATAAACTCGTTGTGTATCTTTACCATTAGTCCAATCTAAAAAACCCAATGCAATATAAAGGATATTGACGCCACTCTCCTGAACTGACTCCTTTGCTGAGCGGTATAGCTCTAGCAAATCAGTAGTGAGTTTTTTACTATCCGTGTTTGCAATCAACTCTTTTCTGGATAAATGTTGCTGCAATTTTTCATTAAGCAAACTTTCTTGATGTTGTTGTAAATGCAATTGCTCAGAGCGCGGATCATTATCAATCTTTAAAGTGTCAGCCGATATAATCTTAAATTTATGATTGTCAGCCAGCATATCTTCGAGGCTGGCTATGTCAAGGCACTTGATTTCGATTGCCCTAGTGCGATTGGTAAAATTTAATAAGCGATTGCGCATGGTTAAATCTAGTAACTGCCGCTTCCAATTTTCTATTCGAGCTTCTGGGGTATCTAAAATAATATCAGGTAGATCACCGGTAGGAAAAGGCTGCTCAGGTATGCCAGTCATAATTTCAACCGGCAAGTCAATTTCATCCACGACAACGTTTGTTTGTGAACCGCTCGCTAATTCTATATCCGACAAAGGTTTGATGCGTGCTGATCTAGCGCGTTTAATATCAATCGCCAGAACAAAATCCGCATCATTATTTAATTTATCTTCAGCCTCTTGTTTGGCCAAACTAAATTTAGCGGGTGGTTTATGGGTGCATAAGGTGGTTTCAAATACAATTAATTCATTTAGTTGACAGCGCTTACGCAAAGATTGAGCATCATAAATTACCGTAGACGAAAGGTCGTCATCACTCAGCCAGCAACCCGTAAATGCATGGCCTTTAGTAAAGATAACTAACGCATTTAAGCCCGATTGTTCAAGACAAGAGGCAAACAATAACGAAGTATCTAGGCACGTAGCCAGTCGAGTTTCTGCTATTTTTGAAGGTAAACGTATACGTTGCCCTTCTTCTTCAAAACTGGCTGGCGGAGTTGCATAGCTAAGATCTAACTTACACACTGCACTCCATAGTGCACTGATAATATTAGCCACGCGTCGAGGACTTTTCGATTGATATCCTTCAATCGAAGCTAGCTGACCACTGGCCTCGAGCATCTTCGATGTGTCGCGTAGAATGGTTTGCACCATCGAGTCGTTGGGCTGTACAAAGGCGGCTAAAATTTCAGGCAATATCTTTGTGCCCACCCATTCATCTTTAGCTAACAATTCAACTTTGTTGGTTTTAACGGCGAGTACTTTCGTTCCTGATCTTAGGGTAAACGTCATTTCACCTTGTAATGACTCGTGAATAGCACGCAAGAACCCAGCATTAAGCTCAACTCTGATATCCTCTAAAAAAACTTGGGTGTCTGTGGCAAGGTTATCAATGAACCAAGTTCGCTTAATAAGAAAATCAGGCGAACTGGTTAACACTAATTCAAGATCACGAAAGCTCTCTTGGCTACTATTCTTTAACTCAATTTCGGTAATTACGGGCAAGGAGTTTTGCTGAAACGCTAGGTTAATCTTAGAAATAACTGAGGTTATGATCACTGTATTTTTATCTCGCAGCTAGAGTTAATATTAAATGTTGCTCCGCTTAGAAATTCAAATGTAAGATATATGACGCTCTTTTCTACCAAAAATGACATTCTATGAAGTTGTTTGATATTAAACATATTAGATATTTTCAATTCCCTTGCTATAGATTTAATAATTAATCAGTCTTTTTGCATTCCTTATTACAACTGAATTATAGGTAAGTATTAAATTAATACCATTAATATTTATCAAGAAAATTAGTAAGGCATACTTAGCTTTTGTCTCTACAAAAACTAGGATCAACATAACGCTTTTTAGCGCTTTTATTATAGGTATAACATCCGCCCTTGGCTCCGGTGTAATAATCTATGCTGATTGCAGCTAGTTTTATAGTGGACTTAGTCTTGCAACCTATACGCTCCCACGCATCTTTTTCTTTTCCTGCTTCTATGCTTTGCCATTGCATGTTTCTAGGGGCATCTGCGCCGCCACAGGCTAAGGCTTGAATATGATCTATGACATAACCGGGGCAACTTCCGTGTCGGTTGCCATTAGTGGGGCATGGATGTGTGGCTTTAAAGTGGTTTTTAGCGGCTTGGCTGCGGACTATACGAGCTTGGGCGGTTAGGGGTATTGCCGCTAGTAGGCTGATGATGACTAAGTGTGTTATTGATGTTTTTGTTAAGGCCATTGGCTTCCTGTTATTGATTAAATCCCCCCTGCCCCCCTTTTTCAAAGGGGGGTGTGTTTGGATGCTTGTGTTTTATAGCGTGTAGCTTGTGCTGTTTAAATAATAGGCTACCACTTGCCTACTACACACGTAAGCTTTTAACTGCATTATGTCGGAGTTTAACACCTTATTCCTAGCTGATAGGCTAAAATGACTGCTGCACTTAATTTGAAACCTAGAAACTATTGCTACACCGATTAACGATTTTTTAAACCTAGAAAATATTTGCTAGACCCGATTAAAAATTTTTCAAGCCTAAGAAATTTCTGCTGAGCCGATTATCTAGTTTTCAAACCTAGGAAATTTCGGCTAGGTCGATTATCTAGTTTTTAAACCTAGAAAATATTTGCTAGACCCGGCTAAAAATTTTTCAAGCCTAAGAAATTTCTGCTGAGTCGATTATCTAGTTTTCAAACCTAGGAAATTTCGGCTAGGTCGATTATCTAGTTTTTAAACCTAGAAAATATTTGCTAGACCCGGCTAAAAATTTTTCAAGCCTAAGAAATTTCTGCTGAGT
>Ga0118677_10008582_pt1 | contig 16322 bp, 12 predicted proteins | sample AliMusrvi5mmetaG_FD_86154 | JGI IMG/M metagenome (GOLD analysis project Ga0118677, IMG submission 86154) | reverse complement strand
GTGCTTTTTCGTGCCGCGACCGCGGCCACCTGACCGATCCCGGCTGCTGATTCCGCTCAACGGACGCGCTGGAGTCGTCAGGAGATATGGTTTAGCATCAGAGCTACCTGCACTTCGCCATTAGGCGGACGCACCCACCCGGAGTACTTGCCATGTTTAAACGAGTCCTGATTCCCACTGACGGCTCCCAGTTGTCGGCGCAATCTGCCAATGCCGGCATCACGTTTGCCCGGTCTGTCGGCGCCGAGATCGTCGCCTTGTATGTCACGCAGCCGTTCGCCGCGACGATCGGTTTCGATGGTATGGCGGCCGCCTACGCGATCAGCGACGAGGATTATGACAAGGCATCGGCCGATCAGGCGAAGAAGTTCCTGCAATCCATTACGGACCGCGCCGACGTTGCCGGCGTCAAGGCCACCTCGCATGCCGTGTCGAATTTCAACATCGCTGACGGCATCGTCCAGGCGGTGTCGGATTACCACTGCGATCTTATCTTCATCGGCAGCCATGGCCGCAGCGGCCTTTCGCGCCTCTTGCTCGGCAGCGTCACCACCAAGGTCCTGTCGATCACGCACGCACCCGTCCTTGTCTATCGCGTCAAGGAAGAGTAAACCGCGCGGCAGGCTGCACGCTTCGCGCGGCACCCGGGGCCTCGTGCCCTGGCTACATAGCCCTAGCCTGATCAGGGCTATTGGGTTCGGATACCCTGTGCCGCTGGTTATGATAGGCAACACGCTGGGTTCAATCGTGACAGCCGTCGCTGTCCTTGAACCCCCAGGAGAGAGAATATGACGATCAAAGTTGGCGATCGGGTCTGGCTACCCAGTAATGCCGCGGGGGGAACGGATAAGGAAAAAGAACACTATCTCCCCGGAATCTGGGACGATGTCCTGATTTCGTTTACCGGAAAAGTTCGCATAAACCGTTTATTAGCATTACCCTCTGTTGCAGGCAAAAAGGTAACAGTAAAGGTACAACTCCGAAACTTTAGTCCATCACAAATTTTTGTAGGTGATGCGATGAGTGATTCTGTGACACTCGATGTTTCGATTGCAGAAAAGCTTACCGGGAAAGTGATTGCAGAGAAAAGTGGCCGGTTTATGGCCAAAAGGGATAACCTATCGGAAGCAATTCTTGAGATTCCTGTTTCGGGATTTACCAATTGGACACCCGACAACCCATTTCTTTACCAGGCAAATGCCACTTTGAAAAATGACAAAGGTATCTCTGACGAAATCACCAAACAGTTTGGAATGCGTGACTTTACGCGTAAAGGGAAATTCTTTTACCTGAACGGCAAAAAATTCATACTTCGTGGTACCAATGTAACGCTTCAGCGATTCTTCGAAGATCCCGACTGTGGGAACCTCGTCTGGGACCGGGAATGGGTAAAAAAATTACTGTTTGATTATCCAAAGAAACTTAACTGGAATATGATGCGTGTCTGTGTGGGTATTGCCCCCGATTTCTGGTATGACCTGGCCGATGAATATGGTCTGATGTTTCAGAATGAATGGCTCTACTGGCAAAATCACGGATGGGACGATCAGGTGCATAAAGAGTATAATGACTGGGTCTGGAGTGACGGAAACCACCCGAGCATTGCGATCTGGGATGCCATCAATGAAAACTGGGATAATTATATTGGCAATACACTTATTCCTGAATTGAAAAAACTTGATACTACCCGAATTTGGGATTCCGGATATATGACAACCGACCAGATGCCGCAGGATGAAATGGACGAGCCCCACCCCTATCAGGGACCAATGCCATGGATATCATTTTCAGCTTTTGAAAAAAATCCATATCCACTTGGCAATCTAAATTTCAAACCTGATGTCATCCAAAAAATTGATGCTGCAGGCGTCCCTCAGCTGATAAACGAATACGGATGGGTTTGGCTGTGGCGAAATGGCACACCTAGTAAACTGACGCTCAATTTTTACAAATATTACCTTGGAGAAAATTCAACTCCTGAGCAAAACAGGGACTTTCAGTCTTATTGGATGCAACTCGAAACTGAATGGCTAAGAAGTAATCCCAATGCTGCCGGAGTTCTGGCTTTTTGCTATCTGGCCAATAATTATGGATATACGGGCGACTGGTTTATGGGAAATATTAAAGATCTGAACCCATCCCCCACCCTCGACTGGTTCAGACATGCATTTGCACCGGAAGCTGCCTATATTAACCTGACCGATGAACGGTATATTAAAAACATTCCGCTCCATCAACCCGGATCGACACTGCTTTTTAACCTTTCCGGCATTAATAATCTATCCAAAACTGCTATTGGAAAAGTCAGGATCAAATTTATCAATTCAAAAGGACAAAGCTCTGCAGAACAGATTCTTTCTGTACAATTGGATTCATTTGTACGCACCGACATTCCTGTCTCAATGATCCTCCCGTCCGAAATTGGGGGTTATGTGCTGGTTGCTGAATTTATCCCTGAAAACGGGACACCGGTCATCAGCCGAAGATTTTTAAAGATTGGTCAGGCAACAGATTATTCGTATTACAATTTAAGCCCATTCGGTAAATGAACCATTTAAAAATTGTCAGATCTCCTGTTGAGCTTGATATCGCCAATTTTGGATTAAAAGGATCTGCAATACAATTTCAAACCCGCACCCTGAAGGAGCTGGCAAACATCTTTGCGGATCATCAGGCTCTTCAATTAATTCCTCCAAAGACTGTGGTTTACACAGTCCAGTCCTGGTTGACGGTTGAGGAAGGGACTCCCGGTGGACTGTTTTTCGGAACATCCACCATTATGCCAGGGAAAGTAGGTAACGAATTTTTTATGACCAAAGGACATTTTCATGCAAAGTCAGACCGTGCAGAATTTTATTGGGGTGTTCAGGGAAAAGGTGTCCTGATTCTGATGGATCGTGATCGGATTACCTGGGGAGAGGAGGTCTATCCCGGAAGTCTCCATTATATTGGAAGTCATATCGCCCACCGCCTGGCCAATACAGGTGAATTAAACCTGGTTGTTGGCGCATGCTGGCCTTCGGATGCAGGACACGACTACGCAGAAATTGTAAAAAACGGATTTTCGGCCAGGTTGGTAGAAATTGACGGACAACCATGTTTTGTGCTGTAGAGACGTACAATTGTGCGTCTCTACAACTGATTACAAATATTTATGACTTTTAAAAATGGATATCAATTTACTGATCTCAAAATAAAATTATTTACAGATGAACAATAATCTTAACCATTTAATTATCTTTATTTTAATAATTACAAGGCTGACATTGTCTGTTGCAACGGCTCAACAACTCTCCGGTTCAAACCTCGAAATTACCGGGATAAAAGCTTTACCCTACCTTACTGAGAAAAACAACATCGAATTTCAGCACATTAGGATTAAAGCAAAAGTCGGTTGTGAAACTTGTACTGCAACTGCATCAGTTAACGCTGGCGAACCCATTTCTCTCCATTTTAAAAAAGGTGTGGATAGTCTTGAGATTCCGTTAAAAGCTGTAACAACTCCAACCGATATCCGTCTCAGAATTGAATCCAAAGAGATGTCTGCCTACGAGACCTCCTTTACTTTGGAACCTGTAAAAAAACTAATATGTTATATCCTTCCACACTCACATACAGATATTGGATATACCGAAATTCAAACCGCTGTTGAAGACAAGCAGGTACAGAACCTTGTTAAGGGGATGGAAATTGCCAGAAGAACAGCTAATTACCCAAAGGGATCGCGGTTTATCTGGAATGTTGAAGTAGGCTGGGCGGCTGATCTGTACCTTAACCGGATGAATGAAAGTCAAAAGAAAGACTTTTTCGAGGCGGTCACGCGCGGCGAGGTGGCGCTAAACGGGATGTATCTGAATGTATTAACCGGATTGTGCCGCCCTGAGGAACTTTCGCGCTTATTCAGGTTTTCCACCGAACTTGCGAAAAAGTGTAAGGCACCAATCACCGCAGCCATGACAAGCGACATTCCGGGTCAGACCTGGGGAACCATCACCGCTATGTCACAGGCAGGAATCAAATATTTCTCAACCGCTCCCAATTATTTTGACCGTATTGGTGACATTCTGGTTCAATGGGAAAACAAACCTTTCTACTGGGTCTCTCCATCGGGAAATGAAAAAATTCTGGTTTGGGTTCCGTTGAAAGGTTACGCCCTTTCGCACACAATCGGAAAACTTTCAGCTGAATTTGTTGAGAATTTTGCAAATCAGCTTAACAGTAAAAAGTATCCATACGATATTGCCTATCTTCGCTGGAGTGGTCACGGAGATAACGCCGAACCCGATCCCGAAATTTGTGAATTCATTAAAAGCTGGAATTCCAAATATTCCTATCCACATTTTATCATCTCTTCCACAAGTAAAGCATTTGAGGTATTCGAAAATAAATTTGGAAGCCAGTTACCAAAGGTAAAAGGTGATTGGACCCCCTATTGGGAAGATGGTGCAGGTTCTTCGGCACTTGAAACAGGAATGAACAGGGCAAGTTCCGATCGTCTTTCTCAGGCGGAGGCTATCTGGGCCATGAAAAATCCCGCGAGTTATCCTGCCGGCGAATTTGAAGAAGCCTGGAAGAAAGTATTGCTCTACTCGGAACATACCTGGGGCGCCTGGTGCAGCGTTTCCGATCCTGAAAACAAAATGACCAAAGAACAATGGGCTATCAAACAATCATATGCGTTGGATGCCGACAAACAATCGGTCAGTTTGCTCGGAAAAGCGTTGATCATGAATGACAAAACCGGATCGGGCGCATCTATTGACCTGTTCAACACCAATTCCTGGATGCGTTCGGAAATGGTTTTGATACCTGCATCGTTATCGACTGCCGGCGATCGCGTGTTGGAGACCAATCAAAAACCAGTTCCTTCGCAAAGACTTTCAACAGGTGAGCTTGCTATTCTTGTAAAATCACTCCCCCCGTATTCCTCCAGAAGGTTGGAGATCTTAAAAGGGAGCGCATACTCAGAAGGGGTAATAAAAATTCAGGGAACGACCATTGATAACGGACTGGTTTCAATTGGTATTGATCCTAAATCAGGAGCCATAGCAACGATGAAATCTGCCTCAAACAAAAATTCAGAATTCGTAAATGGCGCTTCCGGATATGGGTTGAACGACTATCTCTTTCTTGAATCGGATAAAATAAATGATATCCATAAAATAGATCATGTGAAAATCACGGTAAAAGAAAACGGACCGCTGGTAGCATCTTTACTCATAGAGTCATATGCTCCGGGTTGCAATAAACTTACCCGTGAGGTGCGATTGCTGGCAGAAATGGAACATGTTGAAATAATCAATACTGTTGATAAAAAAAGGGCTGAAATAAATCCAAATCCTGGTGACTGGAAATTCGCACAAAAAGGGGGAAAAGAGAGTGTAAATTTCGCATTCCCATTCCAGGTACCCAATGGAATAGTTAAATTGGATGTTCCTTACGGCGTAATGCAACCGGAGAAGGATCAGATTCCCAGCGCCTGTAAAAATTGGCTTACTGCCAACAGATGGGCCGATGTCTCCAACAATAAAACCGGTATCGCGCTGATCACACTTGACGCTCCCCTTTTTGAAGTTGGAGGCATCACTGCAGTAATGCTCGGTTCTCAAACCAATCCGGAAATATGGAGAAAGCACATCGAACCGACGCAAACACTTTACTCATGGGCAATCAACAACCATTGGGGAACCAATTACAGAGCTTATCAGGAGGGGCCCATTATTTTCCGTTATGCGTTGTGGCCTCACAAACAATTCAAAGCATGGGAAAATTCAAAATATGCAATAGGGCTGAGTCAGCCGATCCTGGTAAAACAGGCTTCTGAAAAAACTGCAATTTTATCAGGCCTCTATCCTGATCAACCTCAGGTACTTGTCACCGCTTTTAAACCGTGTGATGATGGCATTGGGTGGATGCTCACCCTCTTCAACTCATCACCGGTAAAGATTAAAACCAAACTTGTTGCCACTAAAAATTCCTTTGAACAGGTTTGGAAAAGCAACTCGGGTGAAGATAAAATTGCTCAAATAAACAGTAATATTGAGTTGTCCGGATGGGGAGTCCTGATGATCAGGGTACAATAAACCCGGCAATAGATACAGGTAAATCAATCACAGACTATATTTAAACATTTAAAAAACAATTAAAATGAAGGGTTACGTTATTCTAACATCCATTGTTGCAGCACTTGGAGGGCTCCTGTTTGGATTCGATACTGCAGTTATTTCGGGAACGATAAATTTTATTCAACCTTATTTCGGTTTGTCAGAGGCAGGACTGGGGTGGACGGTGAGCAGCCTGTTGTTTGGAAGTATTGCCGGAGTTTTTTTAGCAGGAAAAGCAGGTGACCACTACGGCCGGAAAAAAGTGCTGATGTTTGCAGCACTGCTCTTTTTCATCTCCGCAGTAGGTAGTGCCTCTGCCCATTCCCTGATCTATTTTCTGGTTGCACGGATTTTGGGTGGAATTGCTGTCGGAGTGGCATCTATCCTCTCCCCGATGTACATTGCAGAACTTGCACCGGCCAAATACCGCGGATCATTAGTTTCGTTAAACCAGCTGGCCATAGTGATTGGTATTCTGGTTGCATTTTTCAGTAACTACCTGCTTGTTGATACAGGAGCAAACAACTGGCGATGGATGCTGCTTGTGATGGCAGCTCCGGCTGTTCTGCTGTTTTTTAGCCTCTTTCTGGTCCCCGAGAGTCCGCGTTGGCTCGTTGCCCGCCAACGAAATGATGAGGCCCTTGCAGTGTTAATTAAAACATCGGGCGAAGAGTTTGCAAATTCCGAATTACTTGAAATCGAAGATACACTTAAAATCCATCAGGAATCAGTTTTCAGCGACCTGCTGGCACCAAAGATCAGACCGTTACTCTTTATCGGAATTATTCTTGCTGTTTTTCAGCAGATTACAGGAATCAATACCATTATGTATTATGCTCCTAAAATTTTCGCCAACGTAGGTGACTCTAATGGTACGGCTTTACTTCAAACACTTGCTATTGGTTGTACAAATGTCGTCTTTACTGTACTGGCAATGGCACTGATTGATCGTTTTGGCCGAAAAGTGTTGCTTATCCTTGGTTCAGCGGGAATGATGACAATGCTAATAGGACTTTCTGCACTCTATTTTATGAAGCAAACATCAGGAATTATGGTGCTGGTATTTATCCTGGGCTATATCTCTTTTTTTTGTGTCTCACTGGGACCGGGTGTCTGGGTTGTAATTTCTGAGTTATTTCCCAATAGGCTTCGAAGTAAAGGGATGTCAGTTGCAATTGTTGCACTCTGGATTGCCTGCGTAATCGTAACGATCACATTTCCAATTATGCTGGAACGGCTCAGCGGAGGAATCACTTTTCTGATTTTCGCAGTAATTTGTCTTGGAAATCTGTTGTATGTCTGGCGGTATGTTCCGGAGACTAAAGGAAAAACACTGGAAGAACTGGAGCATCAGTTCACCAAATAATTTATTGCAAAGAATTAATGTAAGGGCATAAAACTTTAGGCCCTTATACCCAATCATAATATTTTAATAAATGAAAAAATAAACAAAATGAAGATCAAAATGAGATTATGGAGTGTCTTTGGTCTTATGGTGACAATGACCATTTGTACTGTTTATGATTCAGCAGCTAAAAGTAACAACGCAAATCCAAAACTGGTCGTGCCTATTGCAGCGAAATCGGTCAGGGAGATGCAAGAGGATTTTCTGAAGCTGAAGTTCGGCATGTTCATCCATTTTAACATGGCAACTTACAAGGGTGTTCAGTGGGTCTCTGGTTACCATAGTCCTGCAGACTTCAATCCTGGCCGCAGGATCGACACCGATGCCTGGGCCGATGCAGCAAAGTCGGCCGGTATGAAATATGCCGTGCTGACGGTAAAACATGTCGCGGGCTTCTGCCTGTGGGACAGCAAATACACCACCTACGACGTCATGAATCCCGATTGTCCCTACAAGGAAGACCTCGTGGCACAATTCATCAAGTCGTTTAAAAGCAGAGGATTAAAGGTAGGGCTCTATTATTGCTGGCGGCATCCGGGATTCAAGGCTGAGTTCAAGGTCCTGCCGCCGGAATGCGATCCCTCAACCCATTCCCTGAAGGAACAAAATGAATTCCAGAAGAAACAAATAGCCGAACTTATATTGAAGTATCCGGATGTGTTCTATATTTGGAACGATGGGCTGGATCCCGATATCATGTCCTCAAGAGAAGCACTTGACTTCTTCCGCAGCATTCGTCCCGGTGTACTTATTAGCGCCAACTGGTGGGACTGGAGCAAAAAGGGAACTCCATTTGTTGATATTGCGGTGAAGGAAATGAAACCCTTCCCGGAGACAAATACGGCGCCCGGAGAAACCTGCTGGTGTCTGGAGCAAAGTTGGTTCTGGAAAACCGGAGCCAGCCCCAAAACCGCCAGCGAGGTCGTGGATCTCATTAATACAGCCAACAGCAGAAATTCGAATTTCCTGCTCAATGTGGGTCCCGACCGACAAGGGAAGTTTGAGGAATCAAGCGTCAGGGTACTGGCCGAAATCGGGAAGTTGTTAAAAGCCAATAAAGCTGTTAAAAAATAAATTATATACAAATGAATTATTTAAAAACTCCATCCAGATTCAATAACCTCCCGGTTGTGGAAGTAACCAGTAATCAATTTCAGGTTTCCAACGGTTGGGAAATAATTTGTAACCGCCTAAATGATTCAATAAAAAGAATTCCAGGTAAGAAAAAGCTGGTGGTTATCGAAACCTATCAGGGGGTAATCCATGAAGAATTGATTGCCAATCTGACTTCCGGAATAAAACCAGCCCGGTTTATCGATGCTTCGGAATATATGTTACCTGAAGAGGAGATTAAAAGACTGGTCTTCCAGGATGTTACCAACGACCGGATATTTGGATTCCTGACACGTCTGACCATGGATGCATTCTTCGACACTGAAAAAGTAAATGCCATCCTAACTGAACTTTCAGAAATAAAAGAAGGAACAATAATCATCTACGGCAGCGGCTCTTCCCTGCTGTGTCCTCAAGTCACCTCCCTCGGAGGGGATTTAGGGGAGGCCCTGTTGGTCTATGCCGATATGGCCCGTTGGGAAATCCAGTTGCGTATGCGAAAACATCTTGTAGATAATCTTGGTGTGAAAAATCGCGATACAGCCGATTGGATGCTACTCTACAAACAAGGTTTTTTCGTCGATTGGCGGGTATGCGACCGGTTGAAGAAAACGCTATTCGACAAGATCGATTTCCTGCTCGATACGAACAAAATTGGTGAACCAAAACTTGTGGAAGGAAAAGCGATTTTGGAGGGGATGGAATTGGCAATGAACCGCCCGTTCAGCGTTGTTCCCTTCTTTGATCCGGGCCCCTGGGGTGGTCAATGGATGAAAGAGGTTTGCAATCTTGATCCCTCAGCTCCAAATTACGCCTGGTGTTTTAACTGTGTTCCTGAAGAGAACTCACTGCTGCTGAAATTTGGAAGTGATATTATCGAAATTCCATCCATAAACCTTGTTTTCAGACATCCTAAAGAGTTGTTGGGTGAGCCCGTTCACGGACGATTTGGGGATGAATTTCCAATCCGTTTCGATTTTCTGGACACGATGGAGGGTGGTCATTTGAGTCTGCAGGTTCACCCGCTCACCGAATATATTCAGGAAAAATTCGGGATGCACTACACCCAGGACGAAAGTTATTACATGATGGAGACGGGTGATGATGCCATTGTCTATCTTGGTCTCAGGGAGGGTGTGGATTCTGAGGCAATGATGGCAGAACTGGAAGAGGCTCAGGCCGGAGGAAAGTCTTTTGATGCCGAAAAACATGTACAAACCTGGCCGATGAAAAAGCACGATCATGTGCTTATACCGGCCGGTACGATCCATTGCTCAGGGAGAAGCAGTATGGTTCTCGAAATCAGCGCAACACCCTATATCTTTACCTTCAAGTTATGGGATTGGGGCCGTCTGGGAATGGATGGAAAACCCCGACCCATCAATATCGAACATGGGAAAAAGGTGATACAATGGGACCGCACCACCCAATGGACAAAAGAAAATCTGGTCAATCATGTTCGGGTCGTTGCCGAAGGTGATGGCTGGATCGAGGAGAGCACCGGTTTACACGAACGGGAATTTATCGAAACCCGCCGCCATTGGTTCACAAAAAAAGTGGAGCATCATACCAACGGCGGTGTTCATGTGATTTGTCTCGTTGAGGGTGATGAAGTGATCGTCGAAAGTCCAACAGATGGCTTTGATCCGTTCGTCGTTCACTATGCCGAGGTGTTTATTGTTCCTGCCAAAGTGGGAGCCTACACGATACGGCCTTTCGGTACAGGTGAAGGTCAGAAATGCGGAACATTAAAGGGGTATGTTAGGGTGTAATGGTTTGAAATCAAAATAATTATTGAAGTTGTCGATAATAATCAAAAAATTGCGTAACTTTTGGACAAATTTGACTTGTTAGACAATTAATCTGTCCTATATGTCAAATTTGTCCAAAGAAAATTAGGAAAGTAAATTTGAGTAAGATGGATAAGCAATACAATCCAGGGGGTTTTATTCCTAAACACGGCGGTTACGAAAAATTGATAACTTACCAAAAAGCGGAAATCATCTATGATGGCACTTACCATTTTACAAAAAAATACTTTCAACCTTATGATAGGACAATTGACCAAATGGTTCAAGCTGCTCGTTCAGGAAAACAAAATATTATAGAAGGTAGCATGGCTTCTGGTACTTCAAAAGAAATGGAAATTAAACTTACAAACGTTGCCCGCGCTTCGCTCGAAGAACTTTTAGCCGATTATAAGGATTTTTTACGCGTCAGGAAGCTGAAACAATGGGATAAAAATCACGAATATTATGCCCCGCTTACAAAATTACTTATAAAGCAGGATGCCTACTATTCGACCTATCAAAAAGGAATTGAAAGCTTTGATCCTGAAGTTGCTGCCAATGTGATGATTGGATTAATTAACCTTACCTCCTATTTACTTTCAAGGCAGATTCAAACATTGGAAAAGGAATTTTTAAATGAAGGAGGATTACGCGAAAGGATGTCACAGGCAAGGAATGATATCAGAAAAAAACAAAAATAAAAAATGAGCAAGGTTATTTATTTGATAATTAAGACGATATAAATATCCATGGTTGAGAAATCACCAACCGAAATGAAAATATCTCCATCCCGCCATAATGCGGGGTTTCCATCTTACCTTTAAAAAACAAAATATTCACAGATGAATTTCTATCCCGGATTTGATATCCGGCCAACAGACGACCCAATGGGTTTTGAATATGGTCCCGGAGTATTTGGCCCCGTTACGGAGAACCGCACGCTCGATTCCATCCGAAAAAGCTTGCGCAATCCGCAGTGCTCCGGCCCTGATCCTGTCTATTCGATTGCCATGGATATTGGGAAATCTCAACATCGCCACCTGCTACTGCAACATCACTTGTTATATGGTGCGGTGACTTATGCTGCCGGTCGGTTGGGTGATGAGCCAGTCCGGAGCCAGGGACATATTCACAGGATTTCACCTTACTCGGGGTTTTCCACCCCCGAAGTGTATGAGATATGGTCAGGTAAAGCCATTATTTATATGCAGGAGACTGCAAATGATCACCCGGGAAGATGTTTTGCTGTCACTGCCAACCCGGGCGATATAGTGATTGTTCCCCCCTCGTGGGCTCATGCTACCATTAGCGCTGATCCGGAACAGCCACTCACCTTCGGTGCCTGGTGTGACCGTGAATACGGTTTTGAATACGATGATGTACGAGCCCATAAAGGTCTTGCCTGGTTCCCGCGGATCACCGGAAACGGAGAAATGGAATGGGTTAAAAATCAGAATTATATCGATAGTCAACTAATTATCAAGTCACCAGAGCGATATGATAGTTTTGGAATAGATCCCTTGAAGCCCATCTATTCACAATTTGAGGACGATCCTGAGAAATTTCTATTTGTACCTCAACCACAAATTGTTGAATCAAGATGGAGATCATTTGTTCCATAATTTACCGATAAACCTGTCAGCCACAAAAAGCAAGCCACCAGTTGCTGATCATGGAAAAAGGTTTTACTAATTACCCTATTATTCGCATTAAAACTAAAATTTTAATAGCTTTGTCATAAAGCATAAACATCTGTAATCAACCTTCTAAAAACATCCGATCATGAAGAGTATTCCTGTAATTACCATCTCTGAAAAAACCCTGGCAGAAGCTTACGAAGCAGCAATCGTCGCAGTTTACGAAAAAGGGACCCGGTTTAAAACTCAGTACGATAAACCCGAGGATCCTGAAAGTATGGATTGCACCATTAACATTACCATCGAGGAACCCGAAACCGATCCGATGATTCATATGGCTTTCCCAGGTGGGATTGAGGACCTGAAAGAGTATGTGATGGAATTAAAGGGTTTCAAAGACCACTGGACCAAAAATATGAATATTGAAGAAGATATGCGGTGGGAATATACCTATCATGGAAGGTTGCAGAATTATGGGGTTTGGAAAGAATTGGTTGATGGAAAATCACAGGAGGTTGGACCCTTTAAGGTTGATCAGGTACAATCGGTGATCGATAAGTTGTCGAAACAGCCATTTACGCGTCAGGCTCAAATGATTACCTGGATGCCCAATATCGATAACGATTGCTATGATCCACCTTGTCTTCAGTCAATATGGTACAGGATTCTGGAAGACGAAGCAGGTATTTACTGGCTCAATTGTAACGTCCGTTTCCGGAGTAACGATGCCTGGGGGGCCAATTTTATGAATATGTTTGGGTTTATTCAATTCAATAAGGAGGTGATCGCGGAAGGAATTGCAGAGAAAACAGGAAAAACAGTTAAACTGGGGCGGTTAAACTGGCAGGCCGATTCGTTCCACATCTATGGGAAAGATCTCCAGGTGGCTAAAGAGCGTCTTTTTGACAGGATCAATGATATGAAGTTTGAAGAAAGAACAATGAATTTTAATGATGAATTTATTCGGGAGATGTACGACGATGCTGAAAAACCCATCATTCAAAAAATTAAAAATTACGACGAAAGCCATTAAGTTTATTTCGCTTGGATCCAGGCATTATCTTGCATAAAACAGTAACGGTCTGACATCAAAACGACACCATCATGTTCAGAAAACTTTTATTTGCCGCCGTGTGCCTGTCACCGGCAATCCTGCCGGCGCAAACGAAAATAACTGGTAACTCCAGAACTGTTACCATTGAAAACAGCTTTGTTGCATTAACCTTCGATCTCACAATAGGGGTTTATTCAGTCCGAAATATCCCCGGAAACATTACTCCCGTTACCCGGGCTTACTTCCAGGCAGAAGGATTGTATTCAACCGATACGTTAGGGACGGCGGAATGGTCGCAGAAGGAGGTTCGTGATGAACTTGGTCATGGAGAGGCCATTCAGATCAGGAAAAAGTTTGAGGATTATTCTGATGTGGTCTGGAGCGCTACACTTTACGACGACAGGGATTTTCTGGTTTTCAATATGGGTATTGTCAATGACTCAAAGCTTCCGTTCCGTCTTTCGGCATTTTATCCGCTGAAAACGCGAAACGCGTATAAAGGGATGAATGTCAGACTTAATTATTCGGTGTTGAACGGCAATTCGGGCGGGAACAAAACCTATGTCACCGATACCAGCCAGGTCAGCTGCTTCAACAACATCCTGGTCCGTTTCGGCGATCTGAAGAATCCAAATATCATTGTCGCAGGAGGTCTTACTTACAACGAGTTTGAAAAATTCTGCAAGGTATCGAGGTTCAAAGACAGCATTGGATTACAACTTTTCAGCGAAGATCCGGTAGGAAAACTGGTTGACCCAGGTACAACCTATGAGAACAAGGAGCGGTTTTATTTTTGTGTCAATAATTCCAACCCTTTTGAAGCGCTCGAAAAATACGGGCTGGCTTTGAGGGATGCCCAGAAGATCAGGCTGAACTACTACGATTTTCCTACCGAATGTCTTTGGTATGCAAGTGTCTATGCCAAAGATCCCCATCGTCCGAAATTCAATGATTCAAAAGGGGCTGTTGATGAGATGGATAATGCCGTCAAATCGGGGTTTGACAAATACACGCGGATTGCAATCAGACTGGTGCCCGATGCATACGGGGCCAATAACCAGCAGGGGTGGTGGGACGACGAGCATTGGGCGATGTGGGGTGATCCTTCATCGACCGATGGCCCAAATTACTGTTCGCCCTATTTAACGACCAAAAGCTGGTGCAGTGAGGTCATTAAAAAGGGTGGCCTGCCCCTCACCTATTTTCAGTCCGGACGCCGTTCTGAAGATTTTGTACGACAGCATCCCCAATTTATGCTGTTCAATGACCCGCATCGTCTGGCAACCGGGCAGACCGACAAAATGAAACGGCTGAATAAGGATCTTGGCGGAGAGTCAGGTGAAGGGTACTTCAGACAATGGTGGCATGAAGAGGATCTGAACTGCTATGATTTTACCGATGAGGGGTTTATCAGCCACATGAAAAAAGTGTACGGGAACCTGAAAGAGGCCGGAATGAAAGGTCTGATGTTCGACTATCCTGAATCGACAGCCTGGGCAATGGATGGAGGCTTTGAAGACAAGCACGCGACAACGGCCTGGGCCTATCGCAATATGCTGAAGCTGGCCTACGAAGGGCTGGGAGAAGATTCCTATATCGATGAAAGGCTGATCGGTCGTGGTTCCGATCTCTCTGTCGGTTTGATTGCCTCCCAGAGGGTTTGGGGCGATAACGATCAGTTTGAACCCGAAATGGTCAGCCGTTGCGGCCTCCGCTGGTATAAAAACCGTGTGGTAGTGAACTATGACCTCGACGCCAAGGATCCGTTCAAGGCAAAACCCGCAACCAACAACGACGGCCTTAAAACGTTGATGACCATGTGTTATGTGGTGAGCGCACGGTTCCTGATGGCACGCGGTTTCTACCAGCTTTCGGCAGAGCAATTGTACATCATGAGCCGCACCTTCCCTTATCATACACTTCCTAAAAGTTCACGCCCGGTTGACGCGTTTACCAACGGATTCAAAGTACCCCGTATTTTTGATTATGAAGTTAATCCGCAATGGCACCAGCTGACCCTTTACAATTCCAACAAGGATTCATTGAAGGAAGATCTGAACACCTTCGATGTAAACCTGAGCACCTCGTTGAATGAAGGGGGATTAGGGCTTCGCATGGATAAAAGCTACTATCTGTATGATTTCTGGAACGATCATCTGGTTGGGAAATTCAATGGGGGCGACATCCTGAAGCAGCAATTGCGTTCCGGGGAGACCCGGATGATCAGCATTCACGAGGCTGAGGAAAATCCTCAGTTTATCTCGACAAACCGCCACATCATGCAGGGACTCGTCGATATGACCGGACTTCCCGTATGGAACAGCAGCACCAGCATCCTGACCGGCAAGTCGAAAGTTGTCGGGGGCGAAACCTACAAAGTTATAATCGCTCTGAACGGCTATCACCCTTTTTCGGCAAAGGGCAAAAATGCAAAGGCAAAAATCGAGGTTCCCGATAAAGCATCAGGGCTGGCGGTGTTGTCGCTCAACGCTGACACCAACTGTGAAGTGGAATGGAGTGTCACCTTTAAGAAATAGTGTCATTTACGCTTTCGGGGAATCCGGGCCGAAAAATACATCGAAACATTTTAGAATCCCTTTGTTTCGCTCGAGCCTTTTTATGGGGGAGAGCCCTATCTGATTTCTGATCAGGTTAACATTTTCCAATGAAGGGGTTTCCCTAAAATCACTAAGAGTGGCTTTTAACAGGTAAACAGTTTTTAGGGTTGAGCCTTTAAAACGAGTCGTTAACGGTCCGCTCCTTGCAGGATGCAGGTGGATATACCGTTCAGATTCATTACTTCTTCGGACAATCCATTCTGAGTGGTCTTCCAATGTGATCTGCCGGTATCCGTTGGATGATCCGAGCCAACGTGTGAATGCATCTGTCTGAACTACCTGGTTTGATTTTAAAAAATAAATAATTGCCAGACCAATATCCTCAGGAGTCATCCTGCCTGTGTAGATATCAATATTATTGTTGCATACCCTACCGAGAAGGTCAGGGATATCTTCGGGAGAGACATCTTCAAGAATGGCTAATACATAATTCCGGTGGTGTTTAAACGGATTAAACCGGACAGGAAAGGGGATGTCAGACTCATCTGCCATAACAACAATTTAATTAATAAAGATAATCAGTATTGTCCGGGAAAATGATAATTAGTGATAAAAGATTCTTCGCTACACTTCATTTCGCTCTGAATGACAATTATTAGAT
>Ga0118677_10008581_pt1 | contig 16323 bp, 9 predicted proteins | sample AliMusrvi5mmetaG_FD_86154 | JGI IMG/M metagenome (GOLD analysis project Ga0118677, IMG submission 86154) | reverse complement strand
ATTGTGGTTGGTGCGGTACAAGGCGCATCCTGTTTTGGTCCTGCCTATGAATATGCTTTCATCATGGAAACCGATTTACGCAAACGAAAAATTCGTGACAAGGTGCCTATGACCTTTGTCACCTCAGAACCCTACATCGGTCATCTGGGCCTGGGTGGTGTCGGCGACTCCAAGGGCATGATGGAATCCATGCTGCGTGAGCGCAATATCAAATGGATCTGCAACGCAAAGGTTGCCAAAGTGGAAGCTGGCAAGATGTTCGTCATCGAGCATAATGAGGATGGCAGCGTCAAAAAAGAACACGAATTACCGTTTACCTACTCCATGATGCTACCGGCCTTTAAAGGCATCGATGCAGTATTTGGCATCGAAGGGTTGACCAACCCGCGCGGCTTCATCACCGCGGATCCCTTCGTCCGCAAAATCTCCGGTTTCCCGTGGCCGCCCAACCGCGACCTCATCCTCATCGAACGCGTCCTGCCCACCCTCAAAAAGAAAATCATCCTTTGGAGTGTCCTGACAAAGATCCTGCCCACCGTGGTGCTTGGTGCCATGCTCCGGCTCAACAAGCGCCGCGATGGCGACGAGGCCACGTTGTTATTCACGTCGGGCACCTCGGGCGAGCCGAAAGGCGTGAGCCTGAGCCACCGCAACGTGTTGGCCAACGTCACCCAATTCGGATCGCGGATTGATTTGCCGATGGGGTCGGCGATTCTCGGATGCTTGCCGCTGTTTCACTCGTTCGGCTCCACGGTGACCCTGTGGTTTCCGTGCATCGAGGGCGTCAACCTGGTCACCTATCCGAGTCCCTTGGAAACCAAGCGCCTCGCCGAATTGGTCGCCCTCCATCAGGTGAACGTCATGCTTTCCACGCCCACTTTTCTGCGCGGCTATCTGAAACGAATCGATTCATCCCAGTTGTCATCGCTGCGCCTGGTGGTCACCGGGGCGGAAAAACTCCCACAATCACTCGCCGACACCTTCGAGGAGAAATTCGGAATCCGCCCGCAGGAAGGTTATGGCCTAACCGAAACCTCGCCGGTAACCAACGTCAACCTGCCTGATCCCCAATCCCAATCCGGCATCATCACTCTGCCCTCGTCGCGCCACGGGTCGGTCGGCCAACTGTTGCCCGGCCTGGCGATCAGGATCACGGATCCCGCGACCGAGCGCACGGTGCCGCTCGACCAGCAGGGCATCATTTGGTTCAAAGGCTCCAACGTGTTTCCCGGCTACCTCGGTGATCCGAAGAAAACCGCCGCCGTCTTCAAGGACGGATGGCTCCGAACCGGTGACGTCGGCCGCATCGATGCCGACGGGTTTCTCTACATCGAAGGCCGGATTTCACGGTTTTCCAAAATCGGCGGCGAAATGGTCCCCCACGAAACCTTGGAGGCCGCCGTCAGCAAGGTGCTCGGCCTGGACAGCGAATCCGAACGTAAAATCGCCATCATCGGCGTGCCCGACGAACAAAAAGGCGAGGCCATCCTGCTGCTGTCCACCATCGCCGGCGCGGCCCTCGAACAGGAATGCCTCGACCTCCGCTACAGGTTGTTAGACCAGGGAATCCCCTCGCTCTGGTGCCCGAAACACATCATCCCCGTCCGCGAAATCCCGGTACTCGCGTCCGGCAAGCTCGATATCAAGAGTTGTGAGACGCTCGCCAAACGCGGGTGAGACGGAGGGGGGATAGTGGAAAACAGCCGTCCCGGTTGTCTGAGTCTGCGAGCCCCTGCCCCATGCAGAGCCCGCCTTCCCGAACAGCATACACATCCCCGGGAAAATCCGCCGTTTGAGCCGACATGTCCATCACATCGACGGCGGAGCCGAATGCTTCTCGAAGCGCCCACACCGCCCATCGGCTCACCGTGCTCTTGGTCAGCCAATCCACATCCACCGGATTCGCGCTGAACACGCCCCAGTCCAGAATCGCCACATTGGGAACACTGGAACCCGTGCGGGCCTCGATCTTGTCGGCCATGTCCATTTCCCAATTCATGTCTCCATTGGGATAATGGCTAGATGGAGTTAGGTCGGAGGTGTCCAAAGGTGGATTTCGGTTCTCAGCCGAGATGGTGTGGAGCGATGCTTCATACCATCACCCCAAGGTTCCGCCACTCGCGGCTGAAGTTTTTTTGCGAAAAGCTTTCCGTGTCGGCCGCCATTCATGCTGGCTTAATCTGCCTTGTGGAGAATGTGCCCATGAAGATGCCCGACAACCTGCTTCAGACCCTGCTATTGACCGCTGCGGCTACCCTCGCCGCCCACGCCCGGGAGAAAACACCCGGCATGGCCCTGATCCCCGCCGGATCGTTTGAAATGGGCGACCATTTCGGATTCGTGGACCCCAAACATGGAAGCGACGAGACACCCATCCACACGGTGACGCTCGGCGCGTTTCTGATAGGTATCAACGATGTCACCACCAGGGAATACTGCGGGTTTCTCAATGACTCACTGGCCCGCAAACAAATCGGAGCACGCAAAGGCGGCGTCTATCTAGCAGGAGGCACGGACCTGCTGTGCGACACGCGCGAATCCTCGCCCAGCAGCCCGCTCGGCTGGGATGGGAAAAAGTTCACCGTGCTCGACAACAAGGATGACCACCCGGTGGTATGCGTGCGCTGGCATGGCGCGGCGGTTTATTGCAACTGGCTGGGCGCACAGAAGAACGCGCCGCTTTGTTACAACCCTGCCACCTGGGATTGCGATTTCAACAAGAGCGGCTTCCGGTTGCCAACCGAAGCGGAGTGGGAATACGCGGCGCGCGGCAACAAACAGAACCCGTATTCCAACTATCCGTGGGGCAACGATGCCGACCCGCTGAAAGCCAATGTTCCGGAATCCGACAATCCGTTCCGGATCGCCTCACGCCCGACGTCACCACCGCCAGGATACCACCAGGCCGCCGGCCCGCCCGGCCAAGCATGGCGCATGGGTGTTCGCCCGCTGACCACTCCGGTCGGGTTCTTCAATGGCAAACTCCAGCGCAAGACCGACTTCAATTGGCCGGGCAATGAGGAAACCTGGCAGACAGCCAACGGCGCGAACGGCTACGGTTTGTATGACATGGCCGGCAATGTCTGGCAGTGGTCCAACGATTGGTATGCCAAGGACTACTATGCCTATTCCCCGAAAGAAAACCCTCCGGGTCCCGTTCAAGGTGGCCCGATGCCCGACGGCAAGGCCTACCGCTGCATGCGCGGCGGCAGTTGGTTCAATGGCGAATTCGGCCACAGCCGTGTATCGAATCGCGATCCATCCTATTTCCGCGGTCCCGATCCGGTCACCGGTCTGAGCGATGCCGACGGCCCGTGGTTCCACATCGGCTTCCGCGTGGTGCGCCCGGTCAATGCCGAGGCCCGCCCGCTCACCAAGCCGACCCCGGTCCAGCGGGTGGCCCGTGCGGACTCACCTCCCGCCACCGACCGCCCCGCCAACCCCGGCGGCCAGAAACCTGGAGGCGGCGGCAAAGACACCGGCGTGTTCGCGCAGAAACCGTTGGCCTCGTTCGTGCTGCGCAGCCCGGTGGTCAAGGACGGGGCGGAATTGCCCAAGGAATTCACGGGCGACGGAGCCGGCATCTCGCCACCGCTCGAGTGGGTCGGCGCACCCGCCGGCACCAAGAGTTATGCCATGATTCTCCACCACACGGATGCCCGCGGCGAAAATATCAGTTATTGGATCATGTATGACATGCCCGCCACTCTCAAGAACCTTCCAAAGGACGCGAAAGGTGTCGGCACCTTGGGTATTAGCAGCCGCAGCCGCCACGCCGGATACACCCCACCGCATTCCGCCGGCCCCGGCATCAGGGTTTATGTTTACACCCTCTATGCCTTGTCCGTACCGGCGCCCACCATGCCAACCGGCGAGGTCGGCCACGAAGCATTGCTGGCCGCCATCAAAAACAAGATCCTCGCCAGCGCCGACCTCAGCGTCAGTTATACCCGCGACACCGTCGATGACGCCAAGCCGGACACCGCCGCTAACAGCAGTTTTCCCGCCACCAAAACCACCGCCGATGCGCGCGACTCCGGAGCTAACAAACCCATGGCGGCCGATTCCAACCCGCCGCCTGCCGGTAAAGACGGCCTGCACCCCCGCCGCGGAAATCAAACCAATCCCCCGGAATCGTCCGCCGCCAGTGACCGACGCCCCCCGGGCGGCGGTCGCATGATGGAGGAAAACAAGACGCCGGTTTCGCCCAATCCCGGACAAACAGTGGGTTTGTTTCTCAACACCCCGAAAGCGTGTCCGGGCTACACCTTGTTCGCACCGAAGCACAACACAACCACCTATCTGATGGATAATCAGGGCCGTGTCGTCCACCAATGGCAGAGCGCGTATGACCCCGGCCAGTCGGTCTATCTGAAGCCCAACGGCAATCTGTTACATACCTGCCAGATGCGCAACCGCAGTTTTACCGGTGGCGGCGAGGGCGGGCGCATCGAGGAATATGACTGGAGCGGCAAGATGATCTGGGAGTTTTCCTACACCACCGACCAATACCAGCAGCACCACGACATCGCGCCATTGCCCAATGGCAACATCCTCATGCTCGTCGTCGAGAAGAAATCCCAGGCGGATTGTCTCGCCGCCGGGTTTCCGGCGCAGATGCTCCGCGACGGGATGCTCTATCCGGACTCCGTCGCCGAGGTGCAGCCAATGGATTCTAACAGCGGCAAAATCGTCTGGCAATGGAAGGTCTGGGACCACCTGATCCAGGACTTCGACAAGGAGAAGGCGAATTTTGGTGATGTCGCGGCCCATCCGGAGTTGATCTATGTGGGCGGCGGTCGCGGTGTTCCCGCGTTCTGGAACCACGCCAATTCCATCGCCTACAACCCGACGCTCGACCAAATCGTCATCAGTGCCCGCGGCCACAGCGAGATCTGGTTCATCGACCACACCACCACCACCCAACAGGCCACCAGCCATAGCGGCGGCAAACAAGGGAAAGGCGGCGACCTGATCTACCGCTGGGGTAATCCGTCCGCTTACAAACGCGGCACCGAACGCGACGCCCAGCTCAACCAACAGCACGACGCCGAATGGATCCCCGACGGCTCGCCCGGTGCCGGCCATCTCACCATTTTCAACAATGGCTATAACCGCGGCTATACCAGCATCGAGGAAATCGTCCCACCGCTCGATGCCAGCGGACATTATGTGATAGAACCCGGCAAACCTTATGGCCCGGAAAAACCGGTCTGGCACTATGAGGCGAGAAACCGCACCGATTTCTTCTCCTCCGAAATCTCCGGTGCCCACCGCCTGCCCAACGGCAACACCCTGATCTGCGCCGGCGTTATCGGCCATTTGTTTGAAGTCACACCCGCCGGCGAAAAGGTATGGCAATACGTCGATCCTGTCGTCCGCGGCGGCATCCTCGCCCAAGGCGAAGTGCCCGGCAAGGACGTGCGCGGCCACTTGTTCAACGCCATCTTCAAATGCCACCGCTACGCGCCCGACTACCCGGGCCTCAAGGGCCGCGACCTCACACCCCAGGCCGTCATCGAATTGCCCGCCTCCCAAAAAGGCAAAACCGGCATGAACAAGGCCGACGCCACCCCGGGCGAACGCCCGCCCGATCCCGGCGGCAAAGGTGGCGGCCAGGGCGGTGGCCGCAAGCCCGCAAGCGACAACCACGAGGTCCGCCCGCCCCGCGACGCACCATAATCACCACAACCGCATCTGTCATGGCGCGAAAAGTGGCGGCGGTTTCCAACCGCCCTGCCAATCTTTCCATGCCTCAATGCAACCGATCCTCTTAGATTCCATGCATGAACCGCAACTCTCCAGACTCGCCCGATTCGCCCTCGAATCAACGGTGAATGAACAAGAAAAAAACCGAGGAAACAGAGAATGGAGGGCGTGCGGAAATTCATCCCCTCACCCGGCAGGTGGGTTGTAAAACCCCTTCGGATTGGTTCCAATATTCTGAGCCTTCCGGGTAGAGCCGCCCGGCGCTCCTTGCGGCAGGAACCACAACCTCTTTACAGCCGCGGGGACTTATTCTAACTTGTCCGCAAAGTGGCTCGGGCATCCTGCCCCGGTCCGTGTTCGGAGCGTCCCGCTTCTAGGAGACGGCCATTTTTGCCAAATTCACGATCCTCGGATATCCTGAAACTCGGAGGAGATGGCAAGTGATCTTTTGAATGATTGGCGGCGGGCAGAATGGTCTCACATGATCTTCCGGAACGATTCATCTTGCCTTAATGTTGGTCGTGGCAAGATGCGCTCATGAAAGGCACAATTCTCCTGTGGGCGCTGCTCGCCTTGACGGTTTCCGGTTACGAACGCCTGCAAGGGCCGACCGAGTTGCTGTTTTGCGACAAGGAGAAGGCGTTTCCGGGCTACACGCTGTTTGGTGTGGGCAACCGGACCTGGCTGTTGGATCTGGACGGCCGGGTCGTCCATACATGGCCGGTGGGGACGAATCCGCATTTGTTAGACAACGGTCACATTGTGGATGCGTCGAAGGACGACCCGAGCGGTTTCCAGGGATTCAAGGAGGTGGACTGGGATGGCAAGACGGTGTGGGAATACACGGAAAAGCGCGGGAACTACGCGCCGCATCATGATTGGGTCCGCATTTTCAACAAGAAGCTCGATGCACCCACCACGCTGTACATTGCCAACAAGTCGGTCACCGGCGAACAGGCGCAGGCCGCCGGGGCGGATCGCGACGGCGAAATGGATGCGGTTGTGGAAGTGGACATGCAGGGCAAGGTGGTGTGGGAATGGTGGTTCTTCGACCATGTGGTCCAAGATGCGGATCCGGCGAAGCCACATTTCGTGGGAGCGGGCAAAAAAATCGCCGATTACCCGGGACGCATCAACCTGAACATGCCGGGCAAACCGTTGAAGCGCGATTGGCTCCATTGCAATTCGGTGGATTATAATGCGAAGTCCGGCCACATCGTCATCAATTCGGTGCAGGGTGAGTTATATGTCATCGATCATGACGGCACGTTCGTGGCCGGCGACCCGCAGGCTGGGATCGCCAAGGCGGCCGGCGCGGCGGGGGAGTTCCTCTATCGCTTCGGCGACCCGGCGCGCTATGGCCAGGGCGAGGCACCGCGGGTGTTGGAGAACTGGGATTCGGCGACCTCGGGGCACAAGCAGATGGGCGGCACCCATGATGCGTCGTGGATCCCGCAAGGTTTGCCCGGGGCCGGCAATCTCATGGTCTTCAACAACGGGCAGTATCTCTATCAGCGAACCCCGGGATCGTCGGTGCTGGAAATCAACCCGTTTCTCGATGCCGCGGGAAACGACACCGGCGAATATGTCAACCCGCCCGTTGTGGGATACCGGCGCGAGAGCTACGATAAGGACACCCACAACCAGCCACGGTTGGTGTCAAGGCAGATTGTCTGGAGTTACCGGTCAACTAACAGCCACGGGTTTTTCAGCCACATCGGATCAAGCGGCCAACGCCTGCCTAACGGCAACACCTTCATCTGCTCCGATACCGAGGGGCACTTCTTCGAGGTAACCGCCAAGGGCGAACTCACATGGGAATATATCAATCCGGTGACCCGCGACGGTCCGGTGAAAGTGTTAGGAGATGTCCTACCGATGACCAACTCCGCGTTCCGCGCCTATCGTTACGCCACCGATCATCCCGCGTTCAAAGGCCGCGACCTGACACCACATGGCACCATCACCGAACGCGCCACCCAGGGACTCGACACCTATCCGAAACGCCGACCGCCCGGTGAGAAACCACCTGGCGGCGGAGGCCGGGGTGACGGCAGGCGTGGGCGGGATCAGGACAACACCTCCAAATGAACGACCGCCAACATTTGGACTGCGGTGAAGCGCGCTTCACCGCTTGGGGTGGGCGCATGGGTCCCGCAATCACGCCAACCCAAATCCGCGACCGCATGGACACGGAATTGTCGGGAACGACGAACACCAATGGTGGAACCTGGCAGCCGCTCAAAGCGGCGATGGCTCGCCGCAGTCCAAAGCGCGGAAATGCCAGTTTCCCGGAAATTTGACCGCAAGCGATCATTCATGATGCTGCTGGATTTGCGGCTTCGGCCGATGTAAAACGCAGGCACGGCAAGTGACAAACTCACCCACAACCGAACCCGATCGCTGCCAATATCCATGAAAATCCTACCCATCCTCAGCATCACCGTCGGCGCCGCTTTCACCGCACTGTGTTCCGGACAGCAACCACAAGAGAAACCCAACATCCTCATCCTGCTCGCGGATGACCTCGGCTGGGGCGACGTCGGATTCCACAAAGGGCATCTAACCACCCCTCATCTCGACCGACTCGCCAAGGAGAGCGTGGAAATGCAGCGGTTCTATGCCTACCCCGTGTGCAGCCCCGCCCGCGCCGGCTTGCTCACCGGCCAAATGCCGCGCCGCTTCGGCATCGCCGACGTGGTCGGACCGCAACAAAACCTTCCTGCCGGGGTCACAACTCTGCCCGGCACCCTGCATGCCGCCGGTTACCAAACCTCGCTGATCGGCAAATGGCACCTCGGCCAAACCCGCACCCCGCAAATGAACGGTTTCGACCACTTCTACGGATTCCTCGGCCCCCAGATCGATTACATGACCCACACCAACCAGCGCGGCAATATCGACTGGCAGCGCGATGGCAAGACCCTCGACGAAAAAGGTTATTCGACATTTCTGTTAGCCGACGAGACGATCCGCCAGTTGAAACAACACGATCCGCAACATCCGTTCTTCATCGAGGTCGCCTTCAACGCGGTGCATTTCCCGTACAGTGCCCCGGCGGAGTTGATAGATAAATACAAAAACCTGGCCACGGCCCATGCCACCTACGCGGCCATCACCGAAGCCCTGGACACCTCGGTCGGCAGGATTCTCACCACTCTCGATGAATCGGATTTGCGAAAAAACACCATCGTGCTCTTCTTTTCCGACAATGGCTCGGGCGGTCGGGGTTATGGCAGCAACGCGCCCTTGCGCGGTGGCAAATCCACCGTGTTCGAGGGCGGCATCCGCATGCCCTGTCTCATCCGCTGGCCCGGCCAAACCAAACCCGGCACCACCAGCCAACTGCCGATCTCCGTGCACGACTTGTTTCCAACCCTCATCGGGGCCGCCGGCGTACCTCTAACGGGAGGTCCGAAGCTCGACGGCAAGAACCTGTGGGAACCGATTCGCGACGGTCAGGTCATCGACCGCGGCGTATTCGCCATCGCAGCCATCGATAGCGCGCTGTTCGACGGGGATTGGAAACTCATCGAAACCAGCGACGGCAAACAGGCGCTCTATCAAATTTCGAAGGACCCCGCCGAAACCACCGATCTGTTAGCCAACGAACCCGAGACCGCCAAACGCCTCGCCGCCAAACTTGCGGAATTGAAGAAGGATCTTCCCGCGGTGCAAACACGCCCCCGTCCGGGTGCCGGCGGTGGCGGCCCCGGTGGCGCGGGCCGCGGCCCCGGTGGCGGCGGGCCGGGTAGCGCAGGTCGCGGACCGGGTAGCGGCGGCACTGGCGAGGGACCCGGAACCCCGCCACGCCGCAACCCGTGACTCCAAACCCAAAATGGAGCGAGGGAGAACTGGAGTAATGGAGTAGTGGCCTAATCAGCTGCATCATCGAGGTTCTCTTCACTCCAACACTCCAATACTCCAACACTCCCTTCTTCCGTACCATCCATGAAAACAACACGTCTAACAGCATATCTGGCGCTTTCCCTGTCTGCCACACCGCTGCCCGCAGCGGTTCCCTACCCCATTGCGGACACCGGCCAAATCCGTTGTTATGACAACCGCAGCGAAATTTCCCCGCCCGCGCCGGAGCAGCCGTTTTTCGGACAGGACGGGCAATATCAAGGCCGCCAACCCGCCTACAAGGACAATGGCGACGGCACGGTGAGTGATCCGGTCACCGGCCTGACGTGGATCCAAAGACCACCATCCGCGAAATGCCCGTGGGCTGATGCTCCCAAGGTGGTTGCCGCGCTCAATGCCCGGAAATTCGGCGGGCATACCGACTGGCGGGTTCCCACCACCAAGGAACTTTATTCATTGATCAATCATGACAAGGGCTGGCCCTATATCGACACCAAGTTCTTCGTGTGCGAACTCGCACCGCAAGTCATCGATCAGGTGAAGAACACCCAATACTGGACCTGCGACCGGTCTGTGACACCGGATGGCACCCCCGAAGCGTTCGGCATCAACTTCGCCACCGGCCACATCAAGGCGTATGCCCTCGGCATGGGAAGTTATGTCCGCTGCGTGCGCGGCGATTCCGGGTATGGCAAAAACGAATTCCACGACAACGGCGACGGCACCATCACCGACCGCGCCACCGGATTGATGTGGTCGAAGGAAGACAGCAGAAATGGCCTGAATTGGGAGGAAGCCCTGGCCTGGGCCCATTCCTGCAACAAGGCGAATTATCTGGGTCACAACGATTGGCGGTTGCCGAATGTCCGGACCTTGCAGGGCATCGTCGATTATGCACGCATCATGGAAACGGGCAAACCCGCCACCGTAGCCACGGCCATGGATCCCGTGTTTTCCAGCACTTCCATCACCGATGAGGAGGGCAATCCGGATTGTCCCTACTATTGGTCCAGCACCTCATGTTATCACGGTCCCACCATGCCGGAATACCGCTTCGCATGGTATGTCTCGTTCGGTAGGGCGAAAATCGCCCCCGCCAGCGAGGGACCCGGCACCAACCGCACCCGCAGCCGCCGCGTGGCCGAGGCCGGCGCCACCCGCTATGACGCGAAAGCCAAGGCCGGCCAGACCGCGGGTCCGGGTAGTGACGGCGAACGAATCTATAACTATGCCCGCCTTGTGCGCGGCGGGGATCTCACCCCGCGCAAGGATAATCCTTCGCCCTCACCCGCCGTGGTGCAACAGCCGCAAATACCAATCCCGGCAACACCCGCAGCCGCGCCTGCGGCCACCACGGCAGCCGGACGCCCGCCGATGCCGACATCTCCCATGATCAGCGCGCTCGACCTCAACGGCGATGGCGTCATCGACGCCGACGAGATCGCCAAAGCCGCCGAGTCATTGAAGAAACTCGATAAAAACCATGATGGCAAAATCACCGCCGATGAATACCGCCCGCAGCGGCCGGGCGGAACCGCTGGCCCGCCAACCGGTGCTGGTGCCGGGACCGAACCGCCCCAGCGCCCGGGGAACAACCCGTAGCCGAATCACGACGGATGCAAAGGAGGACCCGCGGGCGAAGGCGGCCGACTCGTTGAAGAAACTTGATAAAAACCACGACGGCAACACCACGCTGACCAGGAATTCGCTGCAACCAGAAAATCCATTTGAAACCTGCTATCCAAATCCATGTCATGAAGAAATTCACAAAGACCCTGTTATTATTGGTTCCGCTCGGATCCGTAATCGCGGCGCGGTCCTCCGACCAGAAACCGGAGCGCAAAGGCGGCGGATCGAAGCAACCGGTGCAGACCACCGCGTGCAGCGAGGTGCCGGCGCACGCGTTTGATCTCATCCTCGGCCGGCCCACCACCGTCAGTGTCACGGTGAGCGTGCTGTGCTACGACGATGCGGAGGGCGGTATCGCCTACGGCACCCAGTCGGGAAAACTGACGGCAAAGACACCCCTGCGGAAGTTTACCAAAGGAGAACCGGCGGAAATCGTGCTGGCGGGACTGCAAGCGGACACCCGCTATTTCTATCAACTCGGACTGACCGCAGGTGCCAAGAGCCCGGAGGACACATTCCACACAGCCCGTCCGCCGGGTCAGGCATTCACCTTCACGATCATCGCGGATTCGCATCTGGACGAGCACACCGAACCCGCGATCTATCAGGAATCGCTCGCCAACGCGCTGGCCGGCCACCCGGATTTTCACATCGACCTGGGCGACACGTTCATGTCGGAAAAACACGCCAACCGCGAGGCTGCCGCCAAACAATATCTCGCTCAGCGCTATTATTTCGGCCAGTTATGCCAGTCCGCCCCGTTGTTTCTGGTGCTCGGCAATCACGATGGCGAGAGCCCGCGCGGCCGCGGCAGTGACGCCGACGGTCTCGCGGTGTGGTCTAACACGATGCGCAAACGCTATTTTCCCAATCCGGTTCCGGACAGTTTCTTCACCGGCGATGCCGCGAAACATCCGCAGGCCGGGATGTTGCAGGACTATTATGCGTGGCAGTGGGGCGATGCCCAGTTCATCGTGCTCGACCCGTTCTGGTTCACGCAAAAACAGCGCGGCAAGGGCGACAACTGGAGCCGCTCCCTCGGCGAGGATCAATACCAGTGGCTCAAGCGCACGCTCGAAGGTGGCAAAACCAAATACAAATTCGTGTTCATCCACCATCTGGTCGGCGGGGCGGACGAACAATGCCGCGGCGGAGCGGAGGCCGCCCCGTTCAATGAATGGGGCGGCAGGAACGCCGACGGCAGCGACGGGTTCAAACAGAACCGGCCCGGATGGCCCGCTCCGATCCACGAGTTGCTGGTGAATAACAAGGTGAACATCGTGTTCCACGGGCACGACCACTTCTATGCCAAGCAGGAACTCGACGGCATCATCTATCAGGAAGTGCCGCAACCCGGCGCACCCGGCAATGGCGCTGCGCCGCGCTCCGCCGCAGAATACGGGTATAAGAATGGCGTCATCATGGGAAGTTCCGGCCACCTCCGGGTGGACGTGTCACCCGCCGCCACCACCGTGCAATACCTCCGCACCCATCCGGCGGATAACGACGCCCGGATCCGGTACCTCGTCGCTCCGCTCCGTTCCTCGCCGCCGGAGCCGGGCGTGGAGCGCGGAAGGTGAAGAAATTCGCGCCCGCCGGGACGAATCTCCTTCCCAACCGGTGCCGCAACTGCCATCACTCATTCCGTTAGCCAGCCCTTCGGGCTTCTAGCAGATTAACTGAAATTTGAACGCCCCCAACCAACAACACGCACCATGACAAACAAAAGCATGCTAAAATCCGCACTCGCACTGGCCACCCTCATCGGACTCTCCGCTTGCGGATCATCCTCAAGTCCCACTGCCTCCGGCGGACCAGGTACGGTTTTCAACCAGCCCATCGCCAAGACCCAACGCGCGGCAGTCAATGCCTTGGTGGTAATCGGCTGCGACATCAAAAAACAGGAACCCACCTACGTGGAGGGCCACCGCCCTCTCAAGATGGGGCTGATTGTCGGCTCCGGAAACGAGACCGTCAAGGTCTCCCTGGCCACTGTATCTCCGCAAAAAACAAGCGTGAATGTGAAGACCGAAAAATCCTTCGTCGGCGGTGCGGGTCAGAAGGATTGGAGCAAGCAGATACTCGACGAGATGACCAAGGCCCTCGGCCGATGAAAATCCGCAGGCCTAACCTCACGCGTGGACTCTGTCTCTGCCTCGCGGGGATTGTCGTGGCATCATGCACGATGCAGAGCCGGTTTTCGCCACTGGGCGGGACCGTCCCACCGAGGTCCACATCCTCGCGGGTGGAGGTGTTCCAGACCGGGACTCCGACCAGACCCTACGAGCGGGTGTCCCGGTTGGACGTCCACCTGGAAAAAACCGCCTTGGTGACATCAACCTTCTCCGACGCCCTGCCAGAGTTGGAGAAACAGGCCCGCCTCTCGGGAGCCGACGCCATCATGGATGTCCACGAGACCCGGTCCTCACTCAACGAAACCCGCATCTACCACGTCACGGCCACCGGCATCCGCTACAAGGATTCCAGATAGCAGCCAGGAAATTCTGTTCCACTACGGATGCCCCCTCAATCCCGCTCCACGACACCCACCTTCAACAACGTGCAGCGGGGTTCTCCGGGTCCCGAATATCATCCCTGCTACCATCTGCTGTCAGGTTTCCTGTCGCTTCTTGGGCTGTGAGGCTGAATGGGAGGCGGCCAACGCCGTTTTGTTTTATAATACCCATGAACCCCTGGCCCATCCTCATGGTGGCTTGTTTGGCGGCGATCCCCGGCCCCGCTCCGGCCGCCGCGCCGCCCCCACGCGGCGCGGTGGTCGTGGACGAGACTTTTCAGTCCGATCCCGGCATGGTGCCTGTGCGAGGGTTTCACGCCTATGGCGGAAAGTGGGAGATCAATGACGGGACCCTCACCGCCGCCGGGGAAAACGGTCCGAAACTCGTGCATGACAACGCATATCTAACAACAGGTGAGGTAGGCGTGGATATGTGGTTGCCGGAAAAACGCGACGGCAACACGGGAATGATCGTCAAGGTCAATCAGGCGGGTGACGGTGCCGACGCCTTCAACGGCTACGAGATCGCGCTGGATGCCGGTGCCCAAATGCTGCGTCTGGGATACCATCACCAGAACTTTGAATTGCTCCGCGACGTGGCGTGCCCGTTGCCCGTCAACCAATGGATCCCGGTCGTGGCGCGGCTAACGGAAACCACCATCGAGATCCTGGTGAACGGCAAGAGCGTTGTCCGTTACGAAGACCACGCTCATCCCCTACCCGGCGGCACTGTGGGTCTGCGGCCATGGCGGCAGGATGCCCGCTATCGCAAGCTGTGGGTTCTAACAAACGGCGAGCGGCGGGAACTGCCCTTGGTCGCCTCTGGGCTTGGCGATGATGCAAGCATCTATGGAAGCATACGGGCGGTGCGTCGCGGTTCGGCGAGCGGCAGATTCGCGGTCGAGTCGGGCGGCCCGATCCATGCCCGGCCATACCAACGGATCGAGTTGCTTGACGGGCAGGGCGAACTGGGAATCCAGTTTCCGGGAAAGGGTGGCACTGGCCTGTCGTTTGCCGCAAACCGGCGCTATCAGGGATTTCTAACAATCCGCAGCGACACGGCGACGGAAATCTATCTGACTGCGGAGCGAGCCGACTCATCGGCCCTGGCCAAGGTTTCCCTGCCCGTATCGGCGGGTGGTTGGCAGCATGCCGGATTTTCCTTCACTACGGACGGCGACACCACGGACGGGCATTTCGTCATCACGCTCAAAAGGCCGGGCAGCGTGCAGGTGGCCCGGGTCATGCTGCAGGCGGGTGATTGGGCCTGGCCTGATTCGCTGGCATTCGCTGACCTGCCACCCGTCGTTTTTCTGTTACGGCATCCGTTGTCCATGCCGCCGGTCGTCGGTTGTGACATCTGGGCCGGGCGTCCGACGGCTCCCGGTTGTGCCATTGCGATTCTGGATCCGGCGCACCCGGACCTCGCGCCGCGCACGGTGTTTGCCGATCCCGCCGGATGCATTTATGATATCAATCTCTCGTTCGACGCCCGGACGATCTATTTCTCCTACGCCCGCAAGGATGAGAAACACTGGCACCTGTGGGCCGTCGGCGTGGACAGCTCGGGCCTACGGCAAATCACCGACGGTCCGTTTTATGATATCAGCCCATGCGAAACACCCGCTGGTTGTCTGGTCTTTGTCTCCACACGGCGCTTCGGTCACACCGTCTGCCAACCGGGCCCGTCATCCAACCTCTACCGCGTCCCGACCGCCGGCGGCACACCGCAATGCCTGAGCATGAACACGCTCTCCGACACCACACCGCAAATGTTGCCCGACGGTCGCGTGCTCTTCATGCGGTGGGAATACATCGACCGCGACCTCACGTTTCGCCAGAGCCTCTGGACCATCAATCCCGACGGTTCCAACTATCAGCTCTATTTCGGCAATACCTTGCGCGATCCCGCGACCCTCTGGCAGGCACGACCCATCCCGGGCCGCAGCGACCGCGTGCTGGCCACCTTCGCCCCGCATCACGGCTACCCTCATGGCGCGATCGGTTGGATCCAACGCCATGACGGACCGGAAACACCGCGCGGAACCGGCTTCGACTGGATCACGATGGAGTTTCCATCGATCGGCGATAACGCGCAAAACTGGGCCTACCGCGACCCGTTTCCGCTGGATGAAAACCGTTTCCTCTGCTCCTACGGCGGCGGCACCCAACAGTTCCGCTTGTTCCTTCATGACCATGCGGACCAACGCCGCCCGCTCTATGAGGACTCCACCATGCATTGTTATTTTCCCATCACCCTGCGCCCCGTTACCCCGCCGCCCTCGCTCGCGACCCGTGCTCCGCATGATGACATATCATCCCACCGCCTGCCCGAGGATTGCCCGCCCGACGCCCAACCCATGGGCACCTGCCTCCTGCGCGATGTCTATCAGGGACTCCCCACGGCCGTCGCCCGCGGCCAGGTGAAGTCGATCCGCATCATGGAACAGGTGCGCAAAACCGTGGACATCCCGGTCGTTCCGCACACCGTGGACTTCGGCCCCCGCGCCTATGACCAGGCGCCGCTCATGAGCTATGCCACCTACTATGCTAAACGTTGCTGGGGCGAAGTGCCCGTGGAACCGGACGGCTCGGCCCATTTC
>Ga0118677_10008580_pt1 | contig 16324 bp, 16 predicted proteins | sample AliMusrvi5mmetaG_FD_86154 | JGI IMG/M metagenome (GOLD analysis project Ga0118677, IMG submission 86154) | reverse complement strand
CCTGGCCCACTACCTCGCCGACGACCTGGTGGGCCGGCTCACCGGCGAGAAGGGCGTGGCCTCCAGCCGGATCGTGTTCGTGCGCCAGGTGTCCAATGGCGTGAAGGAACTCTTCCAGATCGACCGGGACGGGGCGGACCTGGTCCAGCTCACCCGGAATGGCAGCCTCACCCTTTCCCCCACGGTGGCGGCGGACGGCCGCCTGGCCTATGTCACCTACAAGGCGGGTCCGCCGGAGATCTGGGGCCAGCGCCGGAAGGACGGGCCCCACGAAAGGCTCTACCCGGCCAGCGGCGCCGGGGGCATGCTCTCCTCGCCGACCTGGTCCCCGGACGGCAAGCGCCTGGCTTTCGTGCAGGGCGACCGCCGCGGCAACAGCGACATCATGGTCCTGGACCTCGCCACCGGGCGGGCCCGGCGCCTGACGGACAGCAACGGGATCAACACCGAACCGGCCTGGAACCCCAACGGGAACCAGTTGGCCTTCACCTCGGACCGGGAAGGAGGCCCCCAGGTCTTCCTCATGCAGGACGACGGCTCGAACCTGCGCCGCCTCACCAGCGAAGGCCTCTACAACGCCAGCCCCGCCTGGAGCCCCAACGGCGCCATGGTGGCCTACGTGTCCCGGTTCGAGGGGAAGTTCGATCTGTTCGTCTACAAGCTGGGTGAAGGGAAGGCCTACCAGATCACCACCGGCGTCAGCACGTCTGAATCGCCCGCCTGGTCGCCTGATGAACGCCGGCTCGTGTTCACCAGCAACCGTTTCGGCTCCTCCCAGCTCTTCACGACGGACCTTTCGGGCCGCCAGATCGTCCGTCTGAGCGACCTGGCCGGCTGCCAGAGCCCCCGCTGGATTCGCGGACGATAATATTATTTAGCGGTTTCTTAACCACCACCCTTCCACGGAATACCCCATCAGGGTCTATACTCGACCCCATCCAGGAGGAACCACCCCATGCGATACGGAATCTACGTCGTGCCCGCAGCCATCGTGCTCACCCTCGGCAGCCTAGCCTGCAAGCCTCCCAAGACGGCCGAGCAGATCAAGGCGGACACCCAGAGGGCCTTCAACGAGGGCTATCAGGCGTTCAAGGACGGGAAGCCGCGCGCGACCAACCCCTATGTGACCAACAAGGAAGAGCCCTACATGGCCCAGGGCTGGAATGACGGCTGGGACAAGGCCAAGGCCGACCAGGAAGCCGCCGACAAGGCTGCCGCCGACAAGGCCGCTGCGGATGCCAAGGCCGCTGCCGATGCCAAGGCCGCCGCGGACCGCGCCGCCGCCGAGGAGGCCGCCCGCAAGGCCGCCGAGGCAGCCTCTCTGCAGGCTGAAAAGGATCGTGCGGCCGCCGAAGCCGCGCGTCAGGCCGCCATCGAGCAGCAGAAGCGCCTCGAAACCGAAACCGCCAGCGCCCGCGCCGCCATGGAGCAGGCCAACCGGATGCGCGACCAGGCTGAAAAGGAGCGCGCGGCGCTTCGCGAGCAGCTGCGCGATCAGTTGAACAAGGTTCTCGAAACCCGCGACAGCGCTCGTGGTCTTATCGTGAACATGTCGGACGTCCTGTTCGATACCGGTAAATACTCACTGCGGGCCGGGACCAAAGAGAAACTCGCCAAGGTGTCGGGAATTCTTCTCGCGCATCCCGGCCTGAAGCTGGAAGTCGAAGGCCACACGGACAGCGTCGGCAGCGACGAATACAACCAGACCCTCTCCGAACACCGCGCGGAGTCCGTTCGGGATTACCTCGTAGGCCAGGGCATCACATCGGATTCGGTAACGGCCAAAGGTTTCGGGAAGACCCGGCCCGTTGCATCCAACGATACTGCCGAGGGGCGGCAGAGCAATCGCCGCGTGGAACTGGTGGTAAGCGGCGACGCGATCAACAACAAGCCGGCGGTATCGTCCGACAGCAATATCAAATAACAGGAGGCCAGTATGAGAGTATTATCGGATTTCCTTTTCCTTGGTATTTTCTTCGTCCTGCTCGCGGTCTGGTTTTTCGCGTGGGCGGCGATGCATGTGGCATCGGGTGGCATCCACCTGCTGCTGGTCCTGGCGGTAGTTGCCCTGATCGCGCATTTTATGCGCGGCCGCGCCGCTGTGTAAGAATACGGAGCCATGAGGCTCCGTATTTTTTTTGCTCTTACCCTTGTCACCGCTCTGCACGCGCAGCGGAAATGCGAAGACCTCGGGAGCGTGAACCTGCCCGGAGTCAGAATCGTTTCCGCCGCGCCGGTGGCCGCGGGTCCGTTCGAAATCAAGGGCGATCAGTCCCGCCTCTTCGCGGGTGAGGTCCCCGCTTTCTGCCGCGTCGTCGCAGTGGTTCCTCCGGAAGTGCGCTTCGAGTTGTGGATGCCGGCGCAATGGAACCACAAACTGCTCGCCGTCGGAAACGGCGGGCTGGCCGGGACCATCAGCTATGCCCCCATGCTGAAGCCTCTCCAGAGAGGTTACGCGACCAGCAGCACGGATACCGGTCACGTCGGCGCCAACACCAACGATGGCGCCTGGGCTCTGGGCCACCCGCAGAGAGTCGCCGACTTTGCCGATCGCGGCGTGCACGTCATGGCGGAAGCCGACAAGGTCATCCTCAACGCCTTCTACGGCAACGCCCCCGCGCATTCCTACTTCAACGGTTGTTCCCAAGGCGGCCATGAAGCGCTCATCGAAGCCCAGCGCTATCCGGCCGATTTCGACGGCATCATCGCGGGCGACCCCGCCAACAACTGGACCCGGCACTACGCCGGTGGCCACCTCTGGACCGCCATGGCCATGGAAGGCGACGGCTACATCCCCGCCTCAAAAATTCCCCTGCTCGCGGACGCCGTGAACAACGAATGCGACGCGCTGGACGGCGTGAAAGACGGCGTCCTCAGCGACCCCCGCCGCTGCCACTTCAACCCCGCCAAACTGCTCTGCAACGGCCCCGACAGCCCTACCTGCCTGACTTCGGCCCAGGTGGACGCCGTCACCAAAATCTGGACCGGCTTGCGCGACTCCCATGGCGATCAGATCTATCCCGGCATCATGCCCGGCGGCGAGGCGGGCCCGGGCGGCTGGGCCAACTGGATCACCGGCCTCATGCCCGGGAAAAGCGCGCACGCCAACCTCGGCATCCCCTTCTACCGCTACATGGTCTTCGAAGATCCCGCCTGGGACTACAAGACATTCCGTTTTGAAGCCGCCGACGGCTTCGACAGCGACGTCGATTTCACCGATGCCAAACTCGGCGCTCTGTTCAATGCCAACAGCCCGGACATCACCGCCTTCCGCGCCCGCGGAGGTAAGCTGATTCAATACCACGGCTGGAGCGACCCCGACATCACACCGCTCAACAGCATTCAGTACTACGAAAGCGTTGCGCAGTTCATGAGCCGGGGCGGCAATCACGGTCTGCGCGACACCAAAGAGTTCTACCGGCTCTTTATGGTTCCCGGCATGCAGCACTGCAGCGGCGGTCCGGGCGCGACCGCTTTCGACATGATCGAGCCTCTCGAAAACTGGGTGGAAAAAGGAGTCGCGCCGGAGCGCGTCACCGCCAGCCATCTGACCAACGGAGCCGTGGACCGCACGCGCCCGCTCTGTCCCTATCCGCAGGAAGCGAAGTGGAACGGTGCCGGCAGCACGGACCAGGAGGCGAATTTCACTTGCGTTCTCCCCGGTCGTTTTTGAGCATGGAGCCCGTTTTCTTCCGTACGCCGGAGGAATTCCGGGCCTGGCTGCACCGGCACCATGCGACCGCGAAAGAACTGCTCGTCGGATTTCACACCCGCGGCTCCGGAGAAGCCTGCATCACCTGGCCGGAATCGGTCGATGAAGCGCTGTGCGTCGGCTGGATCGACGGCGTTCGCAGGAATCTCGACACCACTCGCTACACCATTCGCTTTACGCCGCGCCGTCGGGGAAGCATCTGGAGCGCGGTCAACATCCGGCGCGTCGCGGAACTGACTGCCGCGAATCGCATGCTGCCCGCGGGTCTGGAAGCGTTCGCCGCCCGCACCGAAAAGCGTTCTTCCATCTATTCCTACGAACAGAAAGAAACCGCCGCATTTACCGCTGAGGAACAGAATCGGTTTCGCGCGAATCCCGCAGCCTGGACATTCTTTGCAGCGCAGCCTCCGGGCTACCGGAAAACCCTCATCTGGTGGGTTGTGAGCGCGAAAAAGGACGACACGCGCCGTCGCCGGCTCGAAATCCTGATCCGGAATTCCGAACAGGGGATCCGCCTGCGCTGACCTTTATCTTTCGGATTCGGCTTCCGCTTCTTCCGCCGCGCGCGGCCCGGCCAGACGCGCGTCGTCAATAATCTGTTGCGCCTGCCCCAGCAGATGCTCGGGCACGTGCACCTGAAAATCGAGGCTGGGAATCATGTGCGGACCGACCAGCATGGTCGGAATATCGCTGGCCTCCAGAATGCTCTTGATAGTCATCGCCTCCATTTCCGCGTCGTGATTGGAAGAGCTGAAAACCGGAACGAACGATTCCTCGTTCATGGATTCTTCGGACTGCGGATCGGAACTGGTCATGGCTTCACAATACTCCTCAAACTGTCTCAAAGCTACAGTTGGTGAAGCACGTGATTGTCCATTAGAATGAAATCGTATGGACGAAAACAACGGCAACACAATAGGCTGGTTCCTCGCGGGCGTGGCTGTGGGTGCAACCGCCGCTATCCTGTACGCTCCTCAATCGGGCCAGGACACCCGAAAATACATCGGTAAAACAACCAAAGAAAGCCGCGAAGCCATGGAGCTGAGCGGGAAAGAGCTGATGGAGCGCGGCAAAGAGCTCTATGACCGCGGCCGGCAGATTGCCGACGAGGCCGCCGAACTCTTCGAACGCGGAAAGAAGTTGGTCCAGGGCTGATTGTCGTCCATCGAAGTTGGTGATTTCCGCGTCACGCTGGTGCGCGCCGGCTCGTACTGGTGGGATGGCGGAACGTTTTTCGGCGTGGTGCCGAAAACTCTCTGGGCAAAATCGCAGCCCGTCGATGAACTGAACCTGATTGAAGCCGGTTTCAACTGCTTCGTGATCGAGGACGCCGTCCACCGCATACTGGTCGAAACCGGTGGCGGCGTCCGTCACGATGAACGCGCCAAAGAGCGCATGAAGACCCCGGATCCACCCCGGTTGCGCGAAGTGCTCTCGGCGCACGGTTTCGATCCCGCGTCTTTCGATCTGGTGATCAATACGCACCTCCACTGGGATCATGCGGGCGGCAACACGGTGGACGAAGGCGGCGGCGTTGTGCCGGCCCTGCCGAATGCCCGCTTCCTCACCCAGCGCGCGGAACTCGAACATGCCCGGGAACGGCATCCCCGCGATGCCGTCAGCTACCGCCCGGTCAACTACGAACCGCTCATTGAATCCGGCCGGATGTATCTGCTGGATGGCGATAGTGAGGTTTTGCCCGGTTTGGAACTCATCGTCACGCCCGGCCACAATCGCTCCATGATGATTGTCGTGCTGCGGTCGAAGGGCGTCACCTGGTGCCACTTCGCGGATCTGATCCAGTTCGCGGCCAACATCACTCCCACGTGGGTTTCGGGCTTCGATCTGTACCCACTTGAAGGCATCGACAACAAAACCCGCCTCCTGACGCAGGCCGCCGCCGAAGACTGGTGGTGCAGTTTCGGACATGACCCGGCCTGCGCATTTGGCAAAATCGAAGTGCAGGAGGGGAAATGGCGATTGAAGGAACGCTTGGCTTAAGTCTGCCGGAATTTCGCAACGAGCCGTACACCGATTTCACCGCGCCCGAAAACCGCGCGCGCATGGAAGCGGCGCAGCAGAAGGTTCGCGCGCTGCTGGGCCGTGAATACGACCTGCTGCTGTGCGGTGAGCGCGTCCGCGCGGATGAGAAACTGACCTCCGTCAATCCCGCTCGTCCCGATGAAGTGGTGGGCGTGCTGCAGAAAGCCACCGTGGAACAGGCCGCGCGGGCGATCGATCTGGCCTGGAGCAACTTTCCCCGCTGGAGCAAAACTCCGGCCGAAGCTCGCATCGGCATGGCGCTGCGTCTGGCCGCCATCATTCGCGAACGCAAGCTCGAGTTCGATGCCTGGCTGGTCTTTGAGGCCGGTAAGACCTGGCCCGAAGCGGAAGCCGAAGTCGCCGAGGCCGTCGATTTCTGCGAATACTACGCACGGGAGATGGCTCGTCTGGCCGGTCCGCAAACCGTGGTGCAGTTGCCCGGCGAGCGCGATGAGATGCGTTATCTGCCGCTCGGCGTGGGCGTCGTGATCCCGCCGTGGAATTTCGCCCTCGCCATCCTTTGCGGCATGACGGTCGCGGCGCTGGTCGCCGGCAACACTGTCGTGATCAAGCCTTCCAGCGAAACGCCCACCATCGCGGCGGTCTTCGCCGAAGCGCTGCTCGAAGCCGGTTTCCCGCCCGAGTCGGTCTGTTTCCTTACCGGCGGCGGCGGCAAAATAGGGGACGCTCTGGTAGCGCATCCGAAGACCCGCTTTACTTCCTTCACCGGCTCCCGCGACGTCGGCCTGCATATCAACGAACTGGCCGCGAAAGCTCAGCCGGGCCAGATCTGGATCAAGCGCGTGGTCGCCGAAATGGGCGGCAAAGACGCCATTCTGGTCGACAGCGATTGCGATCTCGAAGCCGCCGTCGAAGGCGTCGCGGTCTCCGCCTTCGGCTATCAGGGCCAGAAATGTTCGGCCTGTTCCCGCGCCATTGTGCATGCGGATGTCTACGACGCGTTCGTCGAAAAGCTGAAAGCCCGCACGGAAAAAATCCGCGTGGGCGCTCCCGACGACCCCGCGCACTACATGGGACCGGTCATCAGCGCCGGCGCGCGGCGGACCATTCTTTCTTACATCGAAATCGGCCGCGGCGAAGGCCGTCTGCTCACGGGCGGCGAGGAAAGCTCCGAACTCGGCTACTACGTCCCGCCGACGGTCTTCGTCGACGTCGATTCGAGATCCCGTCTCTTCCAGGAAGAGATCTTCGGACCCGTCCTCGCCGTCGCCAAAGCGCGCGACTTCGACGAACTGATGACCATGGCCAACGACTCCGTTTACGGCCTCACCGGCGCGATCTATTCGAACAATCCGGAGCACGTGCAGCGGGCGCGCGAGGAGTTCTTCGTCGGCAACATGTACATCAACCGCAAGTGCACCGGAGCCATGGTGGGCGCGCATCCGTTCGGCGGCTTCAATATGTCGGGCACCGATTCCAAAGCCGGCGGCCCGGATTATCTGCTGCTCTTCCTGCAGGCCAAATCCATCGCAGAGAAAGTCTAGCGGCGCGGAGAAACTCCAGCGGCCCATGTTATTCTTGGAACACCCCGATTCGAAGGGGACAAAGAAATTCGAACAATAGGGTCAAACCTGATCGACGCGGCGTGGAGCATGCCTCCACTCCCTGAACCGGGGCCTTCGGGTCCCGGTTTTTTATTCTCCCTCTCCGCATGTTTTCCTTCGTCCCGCTGCGAAACCCCATCGGCTTCGGCGCCGCGGACTTCGTCGTTCTTTACGTCGCCCTTTTCCTGGTCGCTCTGACGCTCTTGTGGCGGCCGTGGCTGGCCCCGCTCACGGCCCGCTTCGCGCGCCACACCGGCTGGTGCCTGCTCCTGTTCGCTGTCTTGCCCGTCTTGTTGCGCCTGCTGCTTCTGCCGAATCACCCCGTTCCCGTGCCCGATATCTACGATGAGTTCGGACATCTGCTGGTGGCCGACACGCTGCGCCACGGGCGCCTCGCGAATCCGGCGCATCCTCTGCACCAGTTTTTCGAGACCTTCTTCGTCCTGCAGCAACCGGCTTACGGCGCCATCTATCCCATCGGCAACGGCCTGCTGCTCGCGATGGCGTGGAACCTATTCGGCAACCCGTGGGCTGGTGTCCTGCTCGGCGCCGCCGCGTTCTGCTCGCTTTGCTACTGGATGCTGCGGGGCTGGACGACTCCCGCCTGGGCTTTCACCGGCGGTCTGCTGGCCGTCTTCGAATTCGGCCCGCTCAACCAGTGGACCAATAACTATTGGGGCGGAGCGCTTTCCGCCGCCGCCGGATGCCTGGTCTTCGGCGCGCTGCCCCGGCTGCGGAACTACCCGGAAGCTCGTGTTCGAAACGCCCTTCTGCTCGGCCTCGGCATCGCCATTCACCTTCTCACCCGGCCCTATGAATCGGTCTTTCTGGTGTTGAGCGCCGCTCTGTATTTTCTGCCGGAACTACGCGCGCGCCGTGTCCCCTGGCGCGCGGCAGCCATCGCGGGATTGGTGGTGCTCCCGGCTATCGGCGTCACCCTGCTGCAGAACCAACGCGCTACGGGAGCCTGGTTCACTCTCCCCTACCAGCTCAGTCAATACCAGTACGGAGTTCCGGCGCCCCTCACCCTGCAGCCGAGTCTCACTCCCCACATCACGCTCACGCGTGAACAGGAACTCGACTTCCGGATGCAACGGGCCTTTCACCCCGGCCGCGACACCGTTTCGAGCTACCTGCAGCGTCTCGCCTTCCGGACCCGTTATTATCGCTTCTACTTCTACCCGCCGCTCTATCTCGCGCTGCTGGCCTTTCTCGTAACCATCCGAAGCTACCGCTGGGCCTGGGTCGCGCTCACCTGCGCTCTGTTCGCGCTCGGCATCAACCTGTTCCCGGCGTTTCAGTTCCACTATCTGGCCGCGGTGGTCTGTCTGTTCGTCCTCATCAGCGTCCGGGGGCTGGAACGCCTCACCAGACTTCCGCAGGGACCACTGCTCGCCCGCGCCATTCTCGGTCTCTGCATCGCGCAGTTCACCTTCTGGTACTGCCTTCACCTGCCCGATAACGCCGATTTCGCCCGCCAGACCCGCGCGTTCGACATGTGGGATTCCGTGAATCACCGCAATGCCGAACGCCGCCGCGACGTTGCCGGCCAGATCGCCGCCCTGCCCGGCAAGCTCCTGATCTTCGTCCAGTACTGGCCGCAGCACCAGTTCCAGGAAGAGTGGGTCTATAACGGCGCCGATATCGACAGTCAGCGCGTCGTCTGGGCTCGCGACCTGGGGCCCGACAACGAAAGGCTGATCCGCTATTACGGCGACCGCCAGGTCCTGCTGCTCGAGCCCGACGCCCGTCCGCCTCGCCTGACCGCCTATGCGCCTCCGGAACAGCCCGAGCAGGTGGTCGCGCCCGCGCCGTCCGAGACGCCGCCTCCCGCGAACGGTCCGAACAAAAAACCTCTGCTCGAACTGGAACAGGTGCGATAAGATTCACCATGAAACTCATGAAACTTCTCACGGCCCTGCTGTGTTGCATCGTCGCCTTTGCCGCGGAAACAAAGGTGAAACTCGAAGACCTTCCCGGTCCCGTGCGGACCTCCGTGCAGGAGCAACTGAAAGGCGCGGAGCTTGTCGGGCTCACCAAAGAAAAGGAAAAGGGGAAGACCAGCTACGAGGTCGAGACCAAACGGAACGGGAAAACCCGCGACATCCTGCTGGACGCTTCCGGCGCCGTGACGGAAGTGGAACAGGAAATCGATCTCGCCGCCGTCCCCGCCGCTGCCCGAGCCGCACTGGACAAGCGAACCGCCGGCGCCACCATCACGAAAATTGAAGCCCTCTCCAAAGGCGGCACGATCTTCGCTTATGAAGCGGCCATCAAAAAAGGCCGAAAGGCTTCGGAAGTTCTGGTGACTCCCGAAGGCAAACCGTTCAAAGACTAAGCGGAACCGCCAGACAGGGCGCGAGAAGCGCCGCGCCCTCGGCTGTCGTGAGGCGGTCCAGGCCGTTGAGGAACTGCTCCGCCGCCCCCGGAATCGCCTGCGCCTGATAGAGCAACTCGGCGTTGTCCCACGCCACCTCGCGGGCAGCACGGATGCCGAATCCGGCAACCAGATCTTCCACCATCCCGAACGCGGGCAGCGGATTCCCCAGCAAGCCCACCATCAACTGCCGTTTCGTCTGGTCGATGAGCGTGTCCAGCAGTCCGTTCACCTGACAATAGTCTTCATGAAGAGGCCCGAAATGCGCGGGCGTCAGCCCCAGTTGCCGGCACGATTCCACCACCGCGATCGAAAGGTCGTGATCGATGTGCGCATTCATCCCGGCCAGCGCGAACTGCACCCGGGCCAGCGCGGCGTCATGGCGCGCGTTGAAGAAGACCTGCCAGCAGCCGGGCGCCTGTTGGCCGGGCGTCAGCGAAGCCGCAATCGCCCCCAGATAGAGTCGCGCGAAACGCACGTCCAGCACCGTCAGCCACGCCGGATTGTTCCAGTGCCGATTTCCCACGCTCGCATCCACCGCCTTCGTCACGTTCAGATACAGGCCGTTGAACCACTTCAGCCCGTCCGATTCCGGCAGAATCCGGTCGATCCCTTCGAACGCCGCAATCACGTCTGCTATGGATTGAACAGGCTGCGATGCTGTTTGAAGGAGCGCTTCGTTGATGGTCGACATGCGACGGTCATCGTAACACGCCCGTTGTACTCTGGAGGACAATCAGGACGATGATTTCGGAACTGGCCATTCCCGCCGTCACGGAAGGCGATTCGGGGCTTGACCAAGCCATCGAGGCCATTCCCAACAAGCCTGCCGTCTTTCTTCTCTGGCCGCGGCAGGGGAAGCCGTATCTGGCCCGCACCAACGTCCTGCGCCGCCGTTTGCAGCGTCTTTTGGGCACCCAGGCGAAGTCTTCCCGTATGCTGAACCTGCGCGATACGGCCGAGCGGGTCCAATATCGCCTCACCGGCTCGCGGCTCGAATCCCATTTCCTTCTCTGGGAACTCGCGCGCCGGCATCTGGGCGCCGATTATCGCCGGGAAATCCGCCTCCGCCTGCCGCCCTACGTCAAACTGGTGCTGACCAACGCCTTTCCGCGCACTCACGTCACCACGCATCTCAGCCGCGCCGAGGCCGTCTACTTCGGACCCTTCCGGAGCCGCTCCACCGCCGCGCTGTTCGAATCCGAATTTCTCGATCTCTTCCAGCTCCGCCGCTGCCTGGAAGATCTCGCCCCCGCCCCCGACCACCCCGGCTGCATGTATGGCGAAATGGGCCGCTGCCTGCGCCCCTGTCAACTGGCCGTCGGCAAAGACGAATACCGCGGAGAAGCCACTCGCGTGGCGGAATTCCTTCGGACCGGCGGCAAATCGCTGCTGACCCCTGCCGCCGCTGCCCGCGAGAGTCTCAGCGCGGAGATGGATTTTGAAGGCGCCGCCATGATGCACCAGCGCATCGGCCGCATCGAATCCGTTCTGAGCCTGCGCGACGAAATGGCACGCGAGGTAGACGGACTACACGCCATCGCCATCGTGCCCTCCGCCGACCCCGAAGCGATCGAACTCGGCTGGCTCCGAGCGGGCTCCTGGCAAGGCTTCACGCGCATGGAGTTCACCGCTGCCGATGGCCGCGTCGCCTCACTCGACGCCCGTTTGCGCGAAATGGCCAGCGCCGTTCCCGACACGCTCTCGCCATCCACCGAGCGCATGGAACAACTCGCGATTCTCTCGCGCTGGTTCTACTCCACGTGGCGGGACGGCGAATTGCTGCTGGTGGACGACTGGGCGAAAATCCCCTACCGCAAACTCGTCAATGCCGTATCGCGTGTGGCCAAAGGTCCCGCGGCAAAGCCGGCCACTCCGGCGAATCCGGAAACCACAGCCGGGCCACCGACGCCTCATCCGAACACTCATTCCTGAGAATCCGGCTCGACTTCAGCACCACCTCCGGCGCGGCGCCCACGCAGTGATTGCCCATCCCGGACCCGGATATCTCATTGCCTTCCACAGTCGCGTTCAGCGTCCCCGCTTCGAGGTAGATTCCGGACGTATCGCGATGCGCGATGTTCAGCGCCGTCAGGTGATTGCCGGTCACCTTGATCCCGATGCCGCCGATTGTGATGGCGCCCAGCAGCGTCTCCGCGCAGATATTCCCCCGGACTTCTCCGCCGGTCACACGCGTCAAGGTGACGCACGTAGCGCGTCCGTCCACCTCTTCCAGAGGAAAACCAATCTGCCGGATACTGTTCCCTTCCACCGTGACGGTCTTCGAATCGAAGACCTGCACGCCGTCCCGCGCGATCACGGCAAACTCGTTCTCCGCGACAAGGCCGCGTTCGGAACCCCGAACCGTAATGCCGGTGCCCCGCAGACCGCCGAAACGGCAGTGGCGAATCTCGAAATCCGTCGAGCCGTTTTCCAGCGCAATGCCGCCGGTCGCATTGTTCTTCCGCTGCGGAGTAAAGAAGCCGGAATCGGACACTTCGATGTCATGCAGTTTCACGTTGTGCCCGCCGTTCACCAGAACCGCAAACGTCGGGACGTGACCGGCCTTCACGTTGAAGATCTCAAGCCCGGTCACCGCTTCGGCTACGATCCCGTTGCCGGGCAGTAAACGCGAATACGGCGCGCCGCCCGCGGGCAGGGACAACATCCGGCCGAGGGCATCCCGGTTCCCGTCCAGCGTCAGGTCGTGGACGCGGATATTCCGGCCGCCGGGGATGACCAGCAGCGCGCGTCCGCGAAAGTATTCCGAGGCTTTGATCGTTGTATTGGCGCCGCGAATGTCCAGATCGTGCGCGTCGGGCGGCAGTTGCACTTCCCGGCCCACCACGATCTCTCCCGCCGGCAGCGTCACCGTGCCTGTCTTCGTTTCGAGCGCTTTGCGCAACAGCGTCTCCGGCGAATCCGCGGCCATCAGACAACCAACCAGCAGCGTCAGCAGAATTCCCATTCGCGTGAGCATACGTCTCCCCAGAAACACTTCGAGCACGTGACCGCCCGCCGGTAGACGAGGCACCCGGAAGTTCACTTCCCAGCGCTCCGCCAGAGGATCGGTGCGGAAGGTGTCGATCTCCTGAACCGGCAGACCGTCCACCGTGGCGCGGAAAGTTTCGATATCGTCCACTTCTTCGATGGTCGCTTTGATCAGGCCGCTCTCGATTCGTTGCGGCGAGAGCAGGTTGACGGCGTCGCTCAAAGCGGTCAGTCGCGGCACCGCGGGACCGGGCCCGATGACGCGGACGTACTTCTCCGGACACAGCCGTTCGCCGCGGAATTCGAGTCGCACCGGCAGCAGACCCGTGCGCACCCCCGCGGGCAGGAACACGTTGACCTGGCTCAACCGGTTGTGGCTGCGCGGCCCGATATAGCAGACCTTGCAGGGAACGCCATCCACCATCGCGGCGAGCGAGTTGAGGTCGCACTCCCGCGGCAGGTTCTCAATGGACAGCGCCGCGCACGCGAGCCGTCCGCTCGACGGCACCGCCTGCTCGCTCGAAAACGCGTTGCTGATGGCCCGGATCGACGGCGCGCCGGAGGGTTCCATCAGCGCGCCGTCTTTCTGCCACGTCGTCCACATATACTGCGTGTCCTCGCCGGTCAGGCAGAGCAGCCGGATATTGTGCTCCCGTGCAAACGCGCGAACCTCATCCCCGCTGATGCGCACGCCGGCCCACGTGGTGTAGGCTTTCGACGTTTTCGGCAGCCCGTTAATATGCAGCCGCGCCACCCCGCCGGGCTTCAGTACGCGCACCGTTTCGCGCAGATACGAGAACACCACCTCACCGCTCGGAATGTGCTGGAAGACCGCGTACGAGTACACGAAGTCGAAGTGCCGGTCGGGAAACATCGACAGATCGCTCCCCGATGCATGGTGCGGCTGCGCATGCGGAACCTGCCGTAGTTTCTGCCGCGCCTTCGCGATCATCTCGTCGGACACGTCGATGCCATGGATCTCGTCGAAATGGCGGCTCATCGGCCGCATCAGACGGCCCGGCCCGCAACCGATTTCCAGCGCCCGCCGCGTTTCCCCCGGGACCGCCGGAGGCAGCCGCTTCAGTTCGGTTTCGAGTTCCCGAACCAGATCCGCGGCCGTCGCGAAGAACTCCTCGTCATCCTGATCGCGGCGTCCGAAAGCGACGAAGTAGTGAGCGTCCTCGCGGGCGCGCTCGTTCCACTCCTCCCGCATTTGCTGCCGGACTTCCGCTTCACTCATTTCGCCGGCTTGACTTCCCCGACCCAGTAATCGTCGCCCTGCACGAACACGGTCGCCTGAATCTTGTCGCCGCTGTGCAGTTTGGCGAAATCCTGCTTGTCGCGCAGCCCGTATTCCATGGTCATGGCGTGCATGAAGCCGGGAATGTCCTCGTGTTTGATCGTCGCCACCTGATGCTCCGGGTCGAGTTGCGTCACCACGCCGCGCATCGGATATTTATGAATCGGTTCCGCGGGCTTGCCCGCGCAACCCGCCAGCAGCAACGAGGCCAGGAGGAGGATGACAGTCTTCATGGGCGATCTTCAAGCCCATCATCCCATGCAGGTATGCTGGCAGGATGTCCTGGCGGGTCCTGCTCATTTGGGCGCTCTTTCTGGTGCGCGGCAGCTTCTACTGCGTCCTGATGCCCCTTTGGGAGGGCTGGGACGAGTACGCCCACTTCGCCTGGCTGCAGCACTGGCTCGACAAAGGCACCATTCCGGACTTTCACGATCCCGTCTCGCGCGAGATCGATGAGTCCATGCGTCTCACGCCGCTGGCGAATGAGCTGAAGTGGATTGGCCCGCCGTATTTGATCCATCCGGACTGGTGGGCGCTTCCTGCAGCGGAACGCGCCGCTCGCCGGCAGAGCCTGGCGACGTTGCCGACCGCCTTCGCGCACCAGCCCGCGCTTCATACCTTCGAGTTCTACGAAGCGCAGCAGCCGCCTCTCTACTACTGGCTGCTTTCCGAGCCGCTGCGGTTTACCGGCGCCTGGCCGCTGGCTTCACGGGTCCTGTTGATTCGTCTCCTCAGCCTGCTGCTCGCGTCGCTTACGATTCCGCTGACGTGGCTCGCCGCGCGCCGCATCTTCGGCAGCGGTCCGGCCCTGCTTTGCGCCGCTTTGCTCGCGACAGCGCCCGGCTTCGCCATCGACGTCTCCCGCATCGCGAACGACTCCCTCGCAATCGCTCTCGTGTCCGCTCTGGTGTTGCTTCTGACCGGCTCCCGGCCTGGCTGGCTCTGGCCAGGTCTGATCCTCGGCGCCTGCCTGCTCTCCAAGGCGTATCTGCTGACGTTTTTGCCGGCGCTCGTGATCCTGCTGTGGCGTCGCAAGCCGGACCTGATCCGGATCCTGGCGCTCGCTCTGCTCGTCGGTGGCTGGTGGTACGTGCGGAATCTCTTTGTGGGACACACGTTCAGCGGCTGGCTGCTGCGTCCGGACCGCGCCGCGATGCTTCGCTCCATCGTGCAGATCAACTGGTTCAGCGCCGCGCACGTGGCTGCTAAATCGTTCCTTTGGTTCGGCGCGTGGAGCTTCCTGACGCTGAAGTCGTGGATGTATGGGGTCCTCGAACTGATCGCGTTGATCGCCCTTTTATCGGCCGCCAGAACCCGCAACACCGCCCTGAAGACGCCGGCGGTTCTGCTGGCGTTCTTCGTTGCCGGCATCGCCTATGGCGTCCTTGCGACCTTCGTCACCCAGAATGTTCCGAACATGCCCGGCTGGTATCTCTGGTCGCTGGGCGGCGGCATTGCGATGATCGTTGTGGCCGGTTTGCGCCGCTACTCTTTGCTGTTCATCGCCGCCCTCGCCGCCGTGGATTTATATGGCGTCATCGCTTTACTCACCCCGTACTATGCGGGTCTGGCGGAGCGCAATCACGCCGCCGCCGGACAGTTCCCGGCCGCCCTGGCGCGGCTCGGAATCCCGCCCGCTCTGCCGGTGGCCTGGGTGCTTGCGACCCTCGGCATTGTCGTCGTCGCCGCCATGACAGACTACGAGGGGGAGACAAAAGATGCCCATCGACCTGGATGAGATCCGCAGCCATTTCAGCCTGCTTTCGGACGAGTCGCTGCTCGCCACCAATCGCGACGATCTGGTGGACGCGGCCAAAGCGATTTACGACGAAGAACTCGCGAGCCGCGGCCTGAACGAAGAGGAGCCGGCCGATGACGCTCCTGTTGCCGCTGATGCCGAACCTCAGCCCGAAGGCGAGGTTGCCGAAGCCCTGGTGGCCGTCGGATCCTTCACCATCGTGGATGACGCGCGCATGGCCAACGGCCTTCTGCGCAGCGCGGAAATCCCGTGCGGTCTGGTCAACGACAAGGAGAACCTCGGCGTGCTGCACCTGATGGTGCCCGCCAGCTTCGAACAGGAAGCGCTGGAGGTGCTGGCCGGAGAGATCTCCGAAGAGGAACTGGCGGCACAGGCCGAAGCGGCCGAAGCCGAAACTTACCCCTCCTGACTCACCCCTCCTGACTCACCCCTCCTGACGCCAGACCGTTCGCGCGATTCCGAGCACACGCCCGTCGCCCGCCGTCAATCGATGCCGGTAGGCGCCATTCGCTTCATCCGATACCGCGAGGATCGTCTCGCCGGGCCGTGCTTCGCTGACGAACTGGATATCCAGTGA